>Ga0137307_100914_pt1 | contig 31146 bp, 28 predicted proteins | sample NAcewD2O_March_2_FD_97180 | JGI IMG/M metagenome (GOLD analysis project Ga0137307, IMG submission 97180) | Mouse cecal microbial communities from Vienna, Austria - N-Acetylglucosamine amended D2O_March | ecosystem: Host-associated > Mammals > Digestive system > Large intestine > Cecum | place... | reverse complement strand
ATAGCCATTTTGGAATTGAGCTGCTGGTAAGCAGCATCCGCATATTTTTCCGGTTCCAGCCATGCCATAATACGTTTGTACTGGTAAGGATCCAGTATTTTCTGGTCAGGCTGTAAGATAAGGCTGATAAATATAATCATGGTGGGCAGGCTGACTGCCAAAACACCTATTACTATTTTATAACTTAATCCCGCAATAAACAAGAGGGCAACAAAAATTAATGCCGTTACAATTGTGGTGGACAAATCCGGTTGCTTTTTAATTAGAATCAGTGGAATTCCTGCTAATATAAAGGATTCCGCCAAAATTTTAACTGTGTTTAAATTTTCCTGGTGTTTCATAAAAAAATAGGCAAAAAATAGAATAATAATTATTTTTGACAATTCCGAAGGCTGAAACCGAATACCTGCAATGGTTACCCACCGGGTGGAGCCATTGGTATTTTCTCCCATATATCTTACCATAACAAGCAGTATAATGTTGATAAAATAGAATATCCAGCTGAATTTCAACAGAAAAGAATAATCTATCATGGAAACCATAACCATAAGCCCAATTCCCATCACAAGCCCCATAATCTGTTTATTCTGCACAGATTCCCTGGCACTGCCTATTACCAGTATTCCAATGATTGTAAGTACCAGAACATATAAGATCAGTCTGAAATTATAATTTCGTAGTTTTATTTGTTTCAGCATAAAAATTCCTATCTTCCAGAGGAGTGATGCAGTTCCTTGATTGGGATATTTGCATACAGCGCAGGAACTGTTCCGTTGTTGTTTTCTGATTCTGTCTGGGTAATCTGGATATCCAGCCCTTCCGCATCTATCTCCATGTATTTTGATATTACATTGATAATATCATTCTTAATTTTCTCCATAACTTCCGGTGAACAGTTGGCGCGATCCGAGACAAGTACAAATTTCAGACGGTCTTTTGCCACATCACCGGAGTTTTTCTTCTTAAAAAAGTCCGCTAATGCCATTTTTTCTCCTCTCATTATTTAAACAAGCTTGCTAATTTGGTAAAAACATTTTCTTTCTTGTCTAAATCAAGAAATGGAACTTCCTCTCCCAAAAGACGTTTACAGATATTAGCGTATGCCTTTCCAGCCATGGCGTCAGTGCCGACTAAGGGTTCCCCCTGGTTTGTGGAAATGACAATCTGCTCATCATCGGGAACCACGCCGATTAATTTGATGGCAAGAATTTCACAAACGTCATCCACTGTCATCATATCCCCCCGCTTTACCATATCCATGCGGAGACGGTTGACGATAAGCTGGGTCTGCTTTATCTCATGGGCTTCCAAAAGCCCTATGATACGGTCTGCGTCCCGGATTGCGGAGACTTCCGGTGTTGTAACCACCAGTGCCCTGTCAGCCCCGGCAATGGCATTTTGAAATCCCTGCTCAATTCCTGCCGGACAGTCTAACAGTATGTAGTCGAATTCTTCTCTTAACTCGTCGGTAAGTTTTTTCATCTGCTCCGGTGTGACGCTTGTCTTATCCCTCGTCTGGGCAGAGGGCAAAAGAGCCAGGTCCGGATACTTTTTGTCTTTAATCAGCGCCTGCTTAATGCGGCAGTTTCCTTCCACCACGTCCACCAGATTGTAGACAATGCGATTCTCAAGGCCCATCACCACGTCTAGGTTCCGGAGCCCGATATCTGTATCGATTAAAACTACTTTTTTATTTAGCTGCGCCAACCCGGTACCTACATTGGCAGTTGTAGTGGTTTTTCCCACGCCGCCTTTTCCGGATGTAATTACAATTACTTCGCTCATGACAAAATCCTCCTGAATTTCTAAATATTATTAAATGTATTTTTCGTAATTGGCTCGATTAGAATCTGGCTCCCGGACACGGTTGCAATCTGGGGCTCTGCGGTGGATTTCCTGCGTTCCCTTAAAGAGGCTAAAAATCCTTTGTCCTCGCTTCTGCCAATAACATCCCCTATTTTAATCTGCATGGGGTTCATATCAAGGGCTGCCACAAAGCAGGTGTCATCCCCTGTCTCACCGGCGTAAGCCGTCCCCTTTAGGGCCCCAAGAATCACAATATTTCCGGCGGAAACCACTTTTGCCCCGGGATTTACATCCCCGATGACAATAAGGCTTGTCTCGCTTTCCAGGACATGGCCGGAGCGCAGGGTTCCCTTATATATTTTTCCCGTATTCCCTGCCGCCATACTGTCATACTCGTCCATTTTTTGTTTCACTAATTGTTCCCTGATTTCATTGTTGTCAATCACACAGGCAATGTGAATACTTGTATTTTGGGTGATCGTATCAATAATCTCATACTCTTCTTCCGGTGTAAGTTCCCTTCCCTCAAAGGAAATGGCCATTCTGGCATTTTTGAAAAACTTATCCGATTCTAAAAACTTTTCCTTAATATGGCCAAGCAGTTCCCGAAAGGGCGTGGTCTTATCCAAAATCAAATTGATGCCGTACCTGTTGCTTTTGATAATGACTGGCTGAGACATAAATTCCCTCCTCTTCTATGGTTAATCTGCAAATGAATTGGCGCTTTCATCTATTACGCTGGCCCGTCCGTTTATTAAATCTTCCCTGTCTTCCACTTTAAAGTAGTAAGAGAGAATATCTCTAGATACATCCGCCGCATTGTGGGAAGTGTACCCGAAGGCAATTTTTGTTGCAATGGATATCCTTGGATTTTCATAGGGGGCAAATCCCACAAAAAGTGCGTGATTTGCACGGTTTTTTACCTGTTGCGCCGTACCTGTCTTACCGGCTACAGGAATCCTGAAATCTTTAAAACAGCTTAATCCTTCCGCCACCATGCGCATTCCCTCATGAATGGAATTCCACTGGCTAAAGTCTAAAATATCCACTGTGTTTTTCACCGTGGGCTCATATGTTTTTATCACGTTGCCCTCAGAGTCTTTTAACTCTTTCAAAAGAGTCTCCTGATATACGGTACCCTTGTTTGCCACTGCAGTGATATACCTGGCAAGCTGGGATGTGGTATAGCTGTTGTTACTCTGGCCGATGGAAGCGGTAATGGGGTACTCATCCGCCACCTTGGGCTCTGACTCCGGAATCTCAATACCGGTATTGTCATTTAATCCAAATAACTGGGCATATTTCTGAAGGGTCTTTATGCCTTTGTCTTCATTATAAGTAAATCCGTTTAAACTGAGACGGTATCCCACTTCATAGAAATAGTAATTGCAGGAATGCTCTATGGCCTGGGACACATTGATAGAGCCGTGGTTGGAGGGATATGCCCAGCAAGTAGGCCCTTTTTCCTCAAGCCTTGTGAATCTTCCCTCATCCCGGATAATGGTGGAGGTGTCAATTACGCCTTCCGAAAATCCTGCCACAGCCACCAGAGGTTTAAAGGTGGAACCGGGAGCGGTGCGCTCCTGAGTAGCGTAATTGTACTGGGGATTGGAAAGGTCACTGTTTAGTTTTGCAAAATACTCTGCGTCCACCACATTGGCAAGGCGGTTGTTATCGTATCCCGGATAGGAAACCATGGCAAGAACTTCACCTGTTTTTACGTCTGTAATGACACAGGAACCGGAACAGGGGTCAAGTGCCAGCTGTGCCGGGGTAATTTCCAGATTTTGCACTTTCTCACGTATAAAATTATATGCCGAGATATCACCGGATGTCAATGCAAAAACCTGAGATTCATCATATTCCAGCACCCCCTGGTCATAGAGAATCACACAGAGCTGTGCCCCTCCGATTAATTCCTGCTTAATCATATACTTGTAGATATATTTGGAAAAATCGTTGTCCTCCCCCAGCTCCTCAATCAGATAGTCCAGAAGGGCCCGGTAAATTTCATCGGAATCGGAGTATTTTTCCTCCACGGAAAAACGGGTGATGTCTATCCAGTTCTGGGCAATGGCGTAATTTAAGTACTCCATAAGGCTCACATTGCCCTCCGCCCACTGTTTGTACAGGGAATCCTCCGTATCGATTCTGTCGGAGACAAGAATCTTTTCATCTTTCAAAAGGTTTACAATGTAGGAAATGTAGTCTTCCTCTTCCTCTAAAAGGGCTCCAAAGGGCGTGGGCATATCTGTAAGCTCTGTCCTTATCTCGGAGAGCACGGCGGACTGCTTTGCCTGAAAAGCGCTGTAAACCCCCTGCTCTGCGGCGCTGGCATCCTTTGCGGAAAAATGTTTTGTATCGATGACATTATTGTTAATCAGTGCAAAGTACACATCATCGATGGGAATCTTAATGTCAGACTCCTTCCGCTCAGAGGAGGGGTCGTAATTTTTCACATTTATCATTTTGTCGTATACAATTCCCGCAATTTCCTGCTCCAATAAATCGTAAACGGCCTTTGTCAGTTCCGCGTCAATGGAAAGGTAGGCGTTTCCCCCGGCTTTTGGCTCTGTGCGCTCTGTGGTTTCCACAACTTTTCCCATATTATCCACGTACACCGTCTCAGAGCCCTTTGTGCCCTGGAGTTCCCCGTCAAGATACCGCTCAATTCCTGACTTTCCAATGACATCCGTAAGGCTGTAATCCTCATTCTCCTTTGACAGATCCTCGTACTCCTCCTGGGAAATTTTTCCCGTATAGCCAATGATATGGGCGAAATATTTGCTGTCCACATACCGGCGGATGGTGTCGTCCTCCACCTCCACGCCCTGGAGCTTATCTGCATTTTCGCTGACGTAGGCCACGGTCTCATCGCTGACATCTGTGGCGATTGTGGTGGAAATATATCTCTGGAAACTGTTTTCCGACATGGCGTAGCGTATCACGGTAATCCGGTATGCCATATCCCCTTCATATTTCTCTGCTATGCCGAATTTACGGCTGCTCTGAAGATATTCCATCACCTGTTCTGCAGTGGCTTCCCCCTCGTCATAGCCCAGTTTATTGTTAAATTTCAGGCTGTCCACGGAGGGATGCCCGTATACATCTGCCAAAAACCTCTGTTTTGCCTTTCCCTCCACATTGAATTCGTAAGAGCCGTTGTCCTTTCTTACAATCTCAAAATCATTGTCAATGGTATCCCCGTTGGCATCCATTTTTAAAAGAATCTGGTAAAGCTCCTGGTTTACGGAGGTGTTTTTTTCTTTTGTGTCCCCGTAACTTCCGTTGTCTTCTATGGTTATGGAATAGGCCAGCTCATTGTAGGCCAACAGGTTTCCGTTTCTATCGTAAATATTTCCCCGGGTGCTCTTTAGTTCCCTCTTTTTTTCAATTTTCAGCCGGTAATTGTTAAGATATTCCTCCCCATTTACAATCTGAAGCACAAACACCTGCTGGATTAAAATGGCGGATAACAAAATCATGGCTGCTGAGAGAACAAATAACCTGGATTTAAAAAAATTTATAATATACTCTTTTACTGTCTCAAACAAATTTTGCTGCACCCCTCTTTTCTTCCGCTTCCAGTTTTTGGTTGACTTTCAAAATAATAAAATATTGGAAAATCATTACCAGTATGGTATACACTAATTCAGGGATAATGATATGGAACAGATAATAGGAAAAAGCAAACTTTTTCCGAAATAAAAACTGGAAAAAATATACGAAAAGGTTACATGCCACGTCACTGGCAGAAAGCAATATGATGGGAAGCTTAATATCCTCCGGAAAAAATATTTTCTGGAAAAAGCCGTTGATATATCCCACATACATATAAAGCAGGGCATAGAACCCAAGGACACTTCCAAAGAAAATGTCTAAGAGCAGGCCGCTGAAAAATCCTACAAGCATTCCTTCCTTTCTCCCCCGCATAAATCCCAGGGAAGCCGTGAGGACGATTAGAAGGTTCGGGGCGATGGAGGCAAAAGAAAGTGCCTGGAATACAGTACTTTGCAGTACAAAGCATAGAATAACCGCAACTGCAAGTATAATTTTACGTTTCATGCCTGCCCTCCCTCTATTTGCTCTCCTCTTGGCCGGACTGTTTTTTGTCCAGTATCACAAGTACCGCTTCAATATGTTCAAAATCCACTACCGGCGTAATGGTGCCGGATTTGGTAAGATTGTTGGAATCCACTTCTATCGTGTTGATATAACCGATTAAGATTCCCTGCAAATATTTGTCGCTGATATAGGAAGTCACCACCGGGTCCCCCACGTTTGCCTCATTGTCGGAATCTTTTAAATTGTTAAACAGGATGTTCTGGTTTTCATTCATCTCCTGTAAGTCCCCGTGGACGATACATCTGTCGGAAGTGGTTAAAAGCATTCCGCTGATTTTGCTGGTATCGTCAATAATGGAGCGGATTTTGGCATAATTGGGCCCCACGTCTGTGACAATGCCCACCAAACCGCTTCCTGCCAGCACATTCATATCCACGTCTATGCCATCTTTTGAGCCCTTGTCAATGGTAAAGGTGGAAAACCAGTTTCCGGCGTCTTTGCCGATAACATTTGCCGCCACTTTCTCATAGCTGGGATATTTCTGGTCCAAATCCAAAAGCTCCCTTAAATTGTCCAGCTCGTACTGTTCCAGCTTTATGGTATTTAACTCTAACGTCAGAGAATGCACCTGCTCTTTTAATTTTTGGTTCTCGGACATCACATCTTTTAAATTTTTCAGATTGTCTGTTTTATCTTTAAGCCAGGAGCCCACATGGTTGATTCCCTGCTGCATGGGCACAAACACATAGCCCGCCACAGTGTTTAAAGGCCCTCCGGAGAGATTCATAGTCAGGCTGACATAAATTAAGGTTCCCGCAATGATGGTGAGTCCCATCAGGAGATACTTGGAGGGAATCTTGAATTTTGATTTTCGCTTCATATAACTCCTCTGTTATCTCAATATTCTTGTGCGCATATTGAATGTCAAACGTTTATATTTTTCATCGGAAACAATTTTAATCAATCCCCGCACCACGGATTCCTCCGGGCTCTCACAGGTATTTACCTGGATGTTGGTAATCTGGGTAAATAGGGAATCCAAAGCCTGGATCTGGGAACCGCCCCCGGTGATGTAGATGCCGGAGTGGATAATATCTTTTGCCACCTCCGGAGGGGTTTTCTCTAAAATCATTTTTATGGAATTGCAGATGGAATTTAAATTGTCCTTGATGGCTTCGTATACGGTCTGGGCATTGATTTCCAGCTCAATGGGAAGGCCGCTTACAAGGTCCCTGCCCACCACCACCATGGTTTCCTCCCTGCCGGGAAGGCCGGAACCCAACGTCTCTTTTAATGTCTTGGCTGTCTTTTGGCCAATGACCAGATTGAAGGTCCGCTTGATATGGTTGATGATGGACTCGTCAATGCGGTTTCCCCCAAAGTGAAGAAGGTCGCTTAACACAAGGCCTCCCAGGGAAATCACGGAAATTTCCGTGGTGTCCGCCCCGATGTCCACAATCATGACGCCGGTGGGCTCGTTTACGTCAAGACCTAAGCCCACGGCGTCTGCAATGGGCTTTTCACAGAGCAGAACATTTTTTGGCTTTGTCTTGCTCTTATAAAACAGGTCAAAAAAGGCCTTTTTTTCCACCTCTGTAATATCTGTTGGCACAGCTACAATGTACTCTGCCCCATGGACTTTTCCCTTTGCATTTTTTTCCAGGAAATCAAAAATCATGGTCTGTACATTATTAAAATCTGCAATAACTCCATTTACGATGGGAAAAGTGACATGAATGCTCTCCGGCGCTTTCTCATACATGGCGTAGGCTGCGTCCCCGTAGGCATACATCTGATTTTTATTTACAATAGCAATGGTGTTTTTTTCGTTTAACACTTTTCCTGTTGATTTACAGAAAACTTTCATGTTACAGGTTCCCAAATCAATGCCGTAAATATTATTGTTCATTGAAATCTCCCTTCAATCTGCGCTAAGAAGCAGATTTTCCTCCTTAAAGCTAAAATATTTGTTATCACCAATGATGATGTGGTCGGATAAATGAATACCCAGCATTTCCCCACTCTGTTCCACCCTGTGGGTTACCTGCCTGTCCATGGTACTAGGTACAGGGTCCCCGCTGGGATGATTGTGGAGTAAAATAATATAAACTGCCTGATTCATAAGTGCAAGCTTAAAAATTTCCCTTGGGGAAATCAGGGAAGCGTTTATGGTTCCCACAGAAATCACTTCCTCCCCCAAAAGCACGCACCGGGAATCAAACATGCAAAGTAACAGTTTTTCCCGCTCCTCATGCCGCAGTGCCTCCATATAGTAAGCTGCCACTGCGGAAGCGCTGTTTAAGGATACATTGGAAAGCCTTGTGGCCATTGTCATTCGCCTTGTAATTTCTGCCAGGCATTTTAGCTGGATTGCCTTGACTTTTCCGATGCCGGAAATCTCCGTCAGCTCTTTAAAACTCAACCGATAGAGGTTTAAAAGATTTTTTTCCCGGCGGTTTAGCACATCCTGGGCCACCTCTACGGATTTTTTCCCTGAGGTGCCTGTGCGGATAATCACCGCCAAAAGCTCTGCGTCGGAGAGATATTTGGCTCCATAGCGCAGGAATTTTTCATATGGTTTTTCAGAATCTGACAATTCTTTGATGGTACAATGTTCTTTCATTTTATGTTCCTCCCAAAACAAGGGAGGATTATATCATACACTTAAAAATGCCACTTATGTTATATTTTAACACATAAGGTCTTTATTAACAAGATTTTGCTCATAAAGTTTTTGCAATGACATTAAAATTCCAAATTTTGCGTGATACCAGGTAAGCCCTCCCTGAAAATACACGGAATAGGGAAGCTTTACAGGGCCGTCTGCGCTAAGCTCAATGGAAGAGCCCTGTACAAATGCCCCCGCCGCCATAATCACATCGCTGTCATACCCCGGCATGGCCCAGGGCTCAGGGGTTACATAGGAGTCCACAGGGGCCGCCGCCTGGATGCCCTGGCAGAAGGCAATCATGGGGGCTTTTTCGTGGAAGGTGACTGCCTGGATAATGTCATGGCGGCTTTCCCCGCCTTTTGGAAAGACGTCAAATCCCAATGCCTCGTAGATATTTGCCGCAAAGACAGCCCCTTTTAAGGCGGAGTTTACCACGGAGGGGGCTAAAAATAACCCCTGGTAGAAAGACTGGATTACTCCAAGGCTGGCCCCTACCTCTTTTCCAAGGCCGGGGGAAGTCAGGCGGTAAGCCGCATGTTCCACACACTCTTTTTTTCCTGCGATATAGCCGCCGATGGGGGCAAGGCCACCGCCGGGATTTTTAATAAGTGAGCCCACAATCATATCCGCCCCCGCTTCCAAGGGCTCTTTTTCCTCCACAAACTCCCCGTAGCAGTTATCCACCATGCAGATGATCCCTGGTTTTATTTTTTTGATAAAGGAAATCAGCTCTCCGATTTTTGATACGGACAGGGTTGGCCTTACGGCATATCCCTTAGAACGCTGGATAGTCACCATTTTCGTCTTTTCATTTATGGCCTTTTGTATTCCCTCATAATCGAAATTTCCCTCAGGGAGCAAATCCACCTGACGGTAAGTTATGCCGTATTCCGCCAGGGAGCCTTTTGAGGGTCGGATACCGATGACTTCCTCCAAGGTGTCATAGGGTTTTCCCACCGGGGATAAAAGTTCATCTCCCGGCCGCAGGTTTGACATAAGGGCCAGGGCTAAGGCGTGGGTGCCGCAGGTAATCTGGGGGCGCACCAGTGCGTCCTCCCCCCGGAAACATTCTGCGTAGACTTTTTCCAAGGTATCCCTTCCCAAATCGTTGTACCCATATCCGCTTGTGGCGTTAAAACACTCGGCGCTTACCCGGTGTTTTTGCATGGCGGCTATGACTTTCAACTGATTTAACTCCGCTGTCTGGTCAAAGGATAGAAACCTGTCCTTTAACTTCTCTTCTATTTTTCTTCCAAAGGCGTAGACTTCCTTACAAATTCCAAATTTTTCGTATTGGTTTATTATCATAGGATTTTCTTTCATGATCTCTTCCCTTTTCTTTATATAATATTTTTTTCTGACAGGGTGCGGAGCATAAAATCCAGTATCTTCTTTTCATTATATCCAAAGGATGGCTTTTCCATCCAGATAACATCTTTTTCCCTGCCAAACCAGGTGAGCTGCCGCTTGGCAAAGTGCCTGGTGTCGCGTTTTATAATATAAACCGCTTCCTCTAAGGATATCTCTCCGTTTAGGTAAGACAAAATTTCTTTATAGCCCAGCCCCTGCATGGACACCATGCCTTTTTTACATCCCATTTTCTTTAATTTTTCCACTTCTCCGATAAGCCCCCGGGAAATCATATCATCCACCCGTGTTTCAATGGCCTGGTAGAGCTTTTCCCTTTCGTCATTTAGGACAAAATAGGCAAAATTGTAGGGGGAAGATTTTTCCCGCTCTTTTTTGTTGTGTTCCGAGATTTTTTCCCCGCCATTCTCATGGTAATATTCCAGGGCCCGGATCACCCGTTTTATATTGTTGGGATGGATTTCTTCCGCCGCTTTAGGATCTTTTTCTTTCAACATTTCATAAAGGCATAAAGCCCCTTTTTCCCTGGACAAATCCTCCAATTCTTTCCGGTAGGACTTATCCGCTTCTTCCCTGGAAAAATCAATATCGTATACCACAGACTGGATGTAAAATCCTGTTCCCCCGGTTAAAATGGGAATCTGTCCCTTTTCATAGATTTCCTCCATGTAGGATTTGGCATACTTTTGAAAAAGCACAATATTAAATTCTTCCTGGGGCATAAATTCATCAATGAGATAATGGGGAACGCCCTGCATCTCTTCCCTGGTAATTTTGGCGGAGCCGATGTCCATATATTTGTATACCTGCATGGAATCTGCAGAGATAACGGCGCCATTTACCGCTTTGGCAAGTGCAATGGAAAGGGCTGTTTTTCCCACTGCCGTGGGGCCGGTGAGAATAATTAAGGGTTTTTTCATAAAGATTACACAATCCTTCTAAATTTTTTTTCCAGTTCATGTTTTGTCAAGGAAATAATCGTGGGCCTTCCATGGGGGCAGAAGTAAGGGTTTTCCAGATCCAAAAGCTCGTCTATCAAAGTCTTTGCCTCTTGAAAAGATAAGGCATTGTTGCCTTTTACCGCCGCCTTGCAGGACATGGATGCTATTTTTTCCAATACCAAATCCGGGGTTTCTGATTCGTTAAGTTCCCCTGCGCCGTCTAAAATTTCAAGGAGCACCTGTTTGGCGTCCAGGGAATAGAGATTCCCCGGCACGCCGCTGATGGCGTATTCCCTTCCCCCGAAATGCCGGATGTCAAAACCAAAATCGGAAATCTCCTTTTCAAACTTCTTTAATGCACTCTCCTCCCGGATATCCAGGGACACCACAATGGGGGGAGAGACCATCTGGGAGGTAAAGGTCTTTTCTCTTAAGAGCTTTAATGTCTTTTCATATAATACTTTTTCGTGGGCGGCGTGCTGGTCAATGATAAATAGTTTTCCCTCAAATTCCACTAGCCAGTAGGTGTCAAACACATGCCCTATAATTTTGTGGAGCTTTTTGCCATGCTCTGACAAAAATTTTCCCTCATACTGAATTTCTTCCTGCACACAGGACATATTCGGATCTGTTGGGACAGCCGGGGAAGGATGCACATTCTCTTGGCCTAAACGGGCAGGGGATTTATCAAATTTTGGTTCGTAGGGCGTATCCTGCCGGATAGAAGCTGCGATTTGACCTGCCTTTTCCTGCATCAGCCTTTGTTTTTCAAAGGGCTCCGGGGGGCGCTCTTTTGATTTTTCCGGTTTATCTTCCGGTTTTGCCCTCTCCTCCAAAGAGACGTTTCTGATATGTTCCCTGTTTAAAAGCCTTTCTCTGATACAGTCATGCAATGTCTGGTAAATCCCTTCGTTCTGGGAAAAACGCAGTTCCATTTTTGTGGGGTGGACATTCACGTCTAACATTTCCCCGCTAAAGGTAAAATATAACAGGCAAAAGGGGTACTGGTGCTGCATCAGGAAATTTTTGTAGGCATCTTCTATGCTTTTTGCCACCAGGGAACTTTTAATGTATCTCTGGTTGATAAAATAATTTTCAAATTCCCGGTTTCCCCTGGAAACTTCCGGTTTTCCAATATAGCCTGTCACGGAAAACAGGCTGTTTTTTTCATTTATCTCAAGAAGGGATGCGGCAATTTCCCTGCCGTAAATCTGGTAAATGGCATCCTTTGGATTATTATTCCCGGAAGTGTGGAGTTTTGTCTGATTATTTATAATAAGTTTAAAAGAAATTTCCGGGTGGGATAAGGCGAGCCTTTGGGTGAGGGCGTGGATATAGCCCCCCTCTGTCTGGGGGGTTTTTAAAAACTTCCGCCTGGCGGGAGTATTGTAAAAGAGATTCCGCACAATAAATGTGGTGCCCTCCGGCGCCCCGATTTCCTCTAATGAAATTTCTTTTGAGCCTTCTATCACATACCGGGTGCCGGTAAGCCCGGAAATGGTTTTTGTGATAAGTTCCACCTGGGACACTGCGGCAATGCTGGATAGGGCTTCCCCCCGAAATCCTAGGGAGGAAACCGTTAATAAATCTTCCACAGATTTGATTTTGCTGGTGGAATGGCGGAGAAATGCCAGGGGCACCTGGTCTTTTTCAATGCCCTCCCCGTTATCCGTAATGCGGATCATAGAAATGCCCCCCTCCTTGATTTCCACCGTGATGGCGGAGGCATTTGCGTCAATGGAATTTTCCACCAATTCTTTCACCACGGAGGAAGGGCGTTCCACCACTTCCCCCGCTGCAATTTTATCTATGGTTTCCTGGCTTAACGGCGCAATTTCTTTCATGCTGGCTTCTTTTCCTTTCATGGCAGATTTTACCATCGGTTTTTTACTTTGTTCTGGAGTTCATAAAGTTTGTTTAAGGCTTCCACTGGGGTTAAGTTTCCAATATCCACATCCCTAAGCTCCGCAATGATATCGTCATCCCTTACCGTGTCAAAGAGGGACATCTGCCGCATGTCCACCTCGTCTAAAAGTGTTTTTTTCTTTTTCACCTCGGAGACGTTTACCGGGATATTTTTTGCAATATCAGCGATATCATTGGCACTTAGTTCTTCCACAATAGCTTTTGCCCGCTCTAAGACAGTGGAGGGCAGCCCGGCTAGTTTTGCCACCTGGATGCCGTAACTCTTATCCGCCCCTCCCGGGACAATTTTCCGCAGGAATACAATGTCCTCCCCTTTTTCTTTTACGGCAATGCAGTAATTGTTCACATTGTCAAGCTTGCCCTCTAATTCTGTAAGCTCATGGTAATGTGTGGCAAACAATGTTTTTGCCCCTAAAAGTTTTGGGTTGCTGATGTGCTCCACCACCGCCCAAGCTATGCCCAGTCCGTCAAAAGTGCTGGTTCCCCTGCCGATTTCATCTAAAATCAAAAGGGAGTTTCCTGTGGCGTTCCGCAAAATGTTTGCCACTTCGGTCATTTCCACCATAAAAGTGCTTTGTCCGCTGGCCAGGTCGTCCGACGCCCCCACCCTTGTAAAAATCCGATCCACAATGCCGATATCCGCAGAGTCCGCCGGGACAAAGCTTCCGATTTGGGCCATAAGGACAATGAGGGCGGTCTGGCGCATATAGGTGGATTTTCCCGCCATATTTGGCCCGGTGATAATGGAAATCCGGTGTTTATCGTTGTTTAAATAAGTGTCGTTTTTGATAAACATGTCGTTTGGAATCATTTTTTCCACTACCGGGTGACGGCCTCCTTTGATGTCTATGGTGCCCTTTTGATTTAATTTGGGACGGCAGTAATGGTTCTGTTCCGCCACATAGGCAAGGCTGGAAAGGACATCCAGCTTTGCCACGGCTTTTGCCGTCTTTTGGATTCTTGCCACTTCCCCGGATACCTTTTCCCGCAAAGCGGCAAAAAGCTCGTATTCCAGTACGGAAAGCTTATCTTCCGCCCCTAAAATCACATCCTCTAACTCCTTTAATTCCGGGGTGATAAAGCGCTCCGCATTTGCCAGGGTCTGCTTTCTGGTAAAATACTCCGGCACCAGTTCTTTAAAGGAATTTGTCACCTCAAGATAATAGCCGAAAACCTTGTTATATTTGATTTTCAAGTTTTTTATCCCGGTTTTTTCCCGCTCTTTTTCTTCTAACTGGGCGAGCCAGGCTTTTCCTTCAGTTTTCGCCTTCCGAAGCCTGTCCACCTCCTCATTGTACCCCTCTTTTAGTATGCCCCCCTCGTGGAGAAGAATCGGGGGCTCTTCCTCTATTGCAGTAAAGATCCAGCTATAGATATCCTCCAAGGTATCCATTTCCTCTGCAATTTCTTTCAACTGTCCTTTTTTAAAATCCTGTAACAGTTGTTTAATGGGGGGCAGCATGTGGATGGAGTTTCGGAATGCAATAAAATCCCTGGGGTTTGCAGTCTGGTATGTGATTCTTGTAATCAGTCGTTCCAAATCGTAAATGGAGTTTAAGTATTCCCTAAGCTCTTCCCTTGTGATAGCCTGGCTGTTTAACTCTTCTATGGCGTCAAGCCTTCCCTTGATCTCCTGCTTCTCCACCAAGGGCTGTTCTAAATAAGACCGGAGCATTCTGGCCCCCATGGCTGTTTTTGTTTTGTCAAGAACCCATAAAAGGGATCCTTTTTTTGATTTTTCCCGCAAAGTCTCCACCAGTTCCAGATTTCTTCTGGTGGAACTGTCAATAAGCATAAATTTTCCTGTGGTGTAGGAATGAATCATAGACATATGGGCCAGAGAATTTTTCTGGGTCTCATAGAGATATTTTAGCAGGGAGCCTGCCGCAATGCTGCCGCAGGGAAAATCATTTAGGCCAAGGCCCTCTAAGCTATGTACTTTAAAATGATCCTTTAAAATGCCAAAAGCTGTCTCATCCCCAAAATACCAGGCGTCTAATGCGCTGATACAGATGTTCAGCCTGTTTTCCATATCTGTAAGATCAATGCCGCTCATGTAAAAAGCTTCATTGCACACAATTTCCGAGGGGGCGTATTTTGAGATTTCATCCGTAAGTTTCCGCTCGCTGTCCACTTCTGTTACAAAAAAATCCCCGGTGCTCACATCCGCAACCCCTACGCCGAATTTATCCGCCAAATAGACAACGCACATAATATAATTGTTTTTTGTCTCATCTAACGCCTGGGAATCTGTGGTGGTTCCCGGGGTGACAATGCGCACTACTTCCCGTTTTACCATGCCCTTTGCTATTTTTGGGTCTTCCACCTGTTCGCAGACAGCAACTTTGTATCCTTTTTTTACCAGACGGTTTAAATATCCTTCCACTGCATGGTAGGGGACACCGCACATGGGCGCCCGCTCTTTTAAACCGCAGCTTTTTCCCGTGAGGGTAATCTCAAGCTCCTTTGACACAGTGATGGCGTCCTCAAAAAACATTTCATAAAAATCTCCCAGACGGTAAAAGAGAATACATCCAGGGTTTTCTTCTTTTGTTTTTAGGTAATGCTGCATCATAGGGGTCAGCTCATTCATATCTATATCTCTCTTCATGTTACATCCTTTTCTGTTGGTGCATAAATCCGGGCCACCATTTCCGCTGTTTTTAAGCCGTCCATGGCGGCGGACATAATTCCTCCTGCATATCCTGCCCCTTCCCCGCAGGGGTAAATCCCCTTGATAGGGCTTTCCAGTTTTTCATCCCGTAAAATCCGCACCGGGGAGGAGGTACGGCTCTCCACCCCGGAGAGAATTACATCCTCCCGGTTAAAGTCCAAAATTTTCCTGGGAAAACTTTCCATTCCCTCTATAAAAGAAGCGTATATTTCTCCCGGTAACAAGGTGTGGAGGGGGGCAAAGGCCGCATCTCCCTTTGTGCAGGAAGAAAAATTCCCGTAGGATTTAGAGAGCCTTTTATTCTTAAAATCCCCGTATAGCTGCTGGGGAATCTTTCCCTGGCCCAAGTCGTAAGCTGTTTTTTCTAGATTCCTCTGAAATGCAATTCCCGCCAAAGGCCCTTCCCCCAAAAAATCCTTTGGGGTGACAGAGACGATAATGGCGCTGTTTGCATTTTTACTGTCCCTTTTGTAATAGCTCATGCCGTTTACCGCAAGCCTTCCCCGTTCCGAAGAGGCATTGACCACGTATCCTCCCGGGCACATGCAAAAAGAATATACCCCTCTCCCGTTTGCCAGGTTTGCCGTCACCTTGTAGGGGGCGGGGGGCAAAATCCCAGATGCCTCTTTACCGTGCTGGCTGACGCTAATCATTTCCTGGGGATGTTCCGCCCGAAGGCCCAGGGCAAAGGCCTTGGCCTCCATGGGAATCTTTCTGTCAAAAAGCATCCCAAAGGTATCCCTGGCACTGTGGCCTATGGCTAAAATCAGAATTTCAGCATCCAGCCAGGTGTCATGGTTTATGCAGAGCCCTGTGATTTTCCCATTCTCTGTGCGGATATCTGTCATACAGGTGTGAAAAAGAAATCTTCCCCCCATGTTTTCAATATCTTTTCGGATGGCAGGAATGACCTGGGACAATTTGTCTGTGCCAATATGGGGTTTTGCCTCATAGGCAATCTCTTTCGGGGCGCCGTGATCCATAAAAATCTCAAGGACTTTCCGGTTTCTCCCTGATTTATCTTTTACCAGGGTATTTAATTTCCCGTCGGAAAAAGTTCCAGCCCCTCCTTCCCCGAAGGATACGTTTGACTCTGTATTTAAAACGCCTGTTTCCCAGAAAAGGGAAACATCTTTCCTCCGCTCTTCTATTTTTCCTCCCCGCTCTAAAATAATAGGGCGGTATCCCATTTTTGCAAGGAGATAACCGCAAAAAAGCCCTGCCGGGCCGCTTCCCACAATGACAGGGGAACTGTTTAATTTTTCCGAGCCGGGAACTGGAAAAATATACTCTTTTTTCTCCGCCAGGGAAATATTTTTATGGTTTTGCTTTTTATAAATTTTCTCTTCCTTTTCCGTCTCTGCCAGAACGGTATACACATAAGAAATTTCCTGCTTTTTCCTGGCGTCAATGGACTGCCGTAGGATTTCCAGGGACAAAAGCTGCTCTTCTTTTATATGAAGCATCCGGCAGACTTTTTCTTTTAAATGCCGGCTGTCATGTGTAATTGGAAGTTTTAATTGTTGTATTTCTATCATTTTACACTCTTTATACTTTCATTCATTGTCACCGGAGTTTACTCTGCCCCGTGAAGGCCTGCCACATAGCCGCTGGCCCAGGCCCACTGCAGGTTGTATCCCCCGCATATGCCGTCAATATCTATCACTTCCCCGGCAAAATAAAGCCCCGTTACAAGCTTTGACTCCAAAGTTTCGGGATTTATTTCCTCCGTATTCACCCCTCCGGCGCAGACCTGGGCATGTTCAAATCCCTTCGTGCCTGTAATGGTGATATGCATATATTTTATCTCTTCTGCAAGCTTTTTTAGTTTCCATTCCGTAAGCAGGCCTGCATTTTTGTGGATTTCTATTTCACATTCCTTTAAAAAAACAGGAATCAGCTTTTTGGGAAAAAAGCCAATGAGTGCTTCCTCACAGTCTTTGTCTGTTCCCTCCTGATAAAATCGTCTTTTTAACTCTGTAATTAGTTCCTCCAGAGATAAATAGGGGGTAAAATCTAAGACTGCCTGGGTATTTTTATTCTCTGCCAAGGCCCGGGCGGCAAAACGGCTGATTTGAAACACCGGGATACCGGAAATACCGTATTCCGTAAGCTGTACTTCTCCCCTGTCCCTTGCAATAAGCTTTTGATTTACATATAATTCCACGGAAATATCCGACCGAATTCCTGCAATAGATTTGAAAAATGACTGTTTTGCCTTCAACTGCACCAAAGCAGGCACAATATTTATGAAAGTATGTCCTAATTTTTCTATATGTGGGAATAGGCTTCCGTCACTCCCTGATTTTGGGAAGGCTTTTAAGCCGCAGGCAATGATGCAGGCATCGCCGTGGAAACTGCCCTGGCTTGTCTCTATGTGAAAGCCCCTTTGGTTCTTTTTTATCTCCTTTATGTCAGCACCTGTCACAACATTTACAGAAAGCCGTGATAATTCCATGCGCAGCACATCTAAGACAGAGGAAGCCTGTCCGCTGGCAGGGTAAAGGTAACCTTCCCGTTCTTTTGGGTATATGCCAAGCTCCAGAAAAAATTTTAAGGTATCTCCAAATCCGAACTGCTTTAAAACTGGCCATGCAAAGGAGGGATTTTCTCCTCTGTAACAGCTCTTATCCTGTATGCGGTTGGTATAATTGCACTTTCCGTTGCCGGTGGAGAGAATTTTTTTCCCCACTCGGTCCATATGCTCTAACAGGGTGACTCCTGCCCCCTTCCTTGCCGCAGAAATTGCAGCCATTATGCCGGAAGCGCCGCCGCCGATGATTATTACTTTTTTCAATTTCACACCTGATTTCTCATAGGAAAGGTTTCAAAATTCTACGTGAACCATTTTAGCATAAGGAAAATAAAGATTCAACGGAAAATTTAAAGATTTCCCACATTAAAACATATAATACAAAATCCCATAGAGCTCCCGCACATAAAACGTGGGCAGGTACAAAAAGAAAGTATGGCTGGGAGTGCTGTAGCTCTTTATGCCCAGTTTTTCCGCCGCAGCATTTGCCCGGTATTCATGAAATTCGCTGGTGATAATAGTAATTGGCCCTTCTAAGCCCTGCTCTTTTAAAATATCCAGGGAAAATTTTAAATTTTCATTGGTGTTGGTAGACTTGTCCTCTTTTAACAGCCGTTCCGGCCCAATCCCTTTTTCTGTCAGATAGCGGTACATACACTCCGCCTCACTGATATCCTCCCCAGGCCCCTGTCCCCCGGAAAGGACACAGTGGGCTTTTTCATTTTCCGACAGATATTTATATGCCGCTTTTAAACGCTCGTTTAATACTGTGCTGGGACGTTCCCCCTTCACACTGCATCCAAGCACCACCGCTGTGGTATTTTCCGGGGGATGGTGCATGGCTGCGCCCACAATTTTCACCGTTTCCCACAAAGCCACAAGGGCCACCACCAGCAGAAAGAGAGACATACAGATCAATACCGTTTTCCCTGCAAAATTCCGCCATAAAAAGTTCAAAAAAATATGTACTCTCTGATAAAAAATCCCATAAAAAACTACCAGAGCAGACAAAGCCATGCCTGTCACGCTCCCGATGCTAAAAATTGCAAAAGACGGCAGGGCAAACCACAGGAAAAATATTGCACCTATTGCTGTTATTACCATATGGAACCGACTCATGATTTTCCTCCGTAAAAATAGAATTTTGTCACAGAATCTCCTGCCTGCGGTAACATTCTGCAATGTAGCGGCATTTTTTAACATTATCATATTCCCCCATCCGGATTTGACATTGGGTGATAAATTCATCCGCCGCTTTCGCAATTGGTTCACAATGCAGCACATCCGCATAACGGTAAATTCTTTCCAATCTCTCCCGTCCCAGGCAATCCACAATCTCGGAACGTTTTCTCTTCCTGTCCCTGCCCATATATTCAATTAAACTGCAGGTAAATGTATATTTATCGTAATTTACAATCTTTATCTGTAATGGTTTTGAACTACTTCTCATTTTACCTGATTTTACGGCAATTTACAAACAATATTATAAAAATCCCCCCGATTTTCAGTAGCTTTTTCCACTGAAATCGTTTATAGTGTAGGAAGAAACTATCTTAAAAAGGAGGATTTCCATGGAAAACAATAAATTTCAATTTATCTCAAATAAAATTACCCGTTTAAAGGACGTCCATTCCATAGGCGTTATCGGGGATCCCGGCTGTGAGGGCCTTGGCACTTACAATATGAAAGTCTACGCAGGGGCCCTAAAAGAGAGCGCAAAGGACGATATCACCCTTATTGCGGGAGATTTAGTGCCTGTGGGAAAAGAGCACTACTATAAAATGATACAGGATATCACGGAAACAACAGCGGAAAACCCGGTTTACGTCCTTCGGGGCAACCATGATACCGGGGAATATGAAACCTATTTCGGACAGAAAAATTACGCCCTGCTTACAGAGGACTTTGCCCTTATTGTTCTGGACAATGCCCTGCGGAAATTTGATGAGGAGGGACTTTCCCTTTTAGGGGAAGTTCTCGCCCTGGAGGAAGTGAATCAGGCAATCATCGCTTTCCATATCCCAGTTCCCAACCATTTTATTGCAAATTCCGTTTCTGAGGAGGAATTTGACAAATTAAAGGCTGTCTATCAAGGGAAAAAAGAGAAAGTAAAGTACCTGCTCTGCGGCCATGTTCATTCCAGGTTTGTGGATGAGGTGGATACTATCCCCTTAATCTGTACCGGAGGAGGGGGAGCCTTAATTGAGGATGTTTCCAGTGAAATCAGGGCCTGTGACGTGGAGCATCACATTGTTCATTTTTCTTTTGAACATGGAAAATTAAATTACAGAATTGCCAACCTCTCGGAGGATTGTTACAGCAAAGAGCGGAAAGACGGGATTTTAAAAGAAAAACTTTTGGAGACGGTGCAGGGGGAAATGATGGCCCATTTGAGGTATCTGATGTTTGCAGACAGGGCAAGGCGCAGGGGAATGGACAAGATTGCCAGCCTCTTTGAAGCCTTAGCGGACTCTGAGTACTGCCATGCAAGGAGTTTTTATTCCGTGCTGGAAAATCCCAAAGAGTTTTCTAAGTCCGTGGAAACTTTTGTCCCCGGGGAGGAATTTGAATACACCTACCTCTATAAAGCTTTAGAAACATACGCGAAAGAACACGAAAATCCCCTGGCAGCCCAGGCCTATCAAGGAGCCTCCCATGCGGAAAAGGTTCATGCCCGGCTTTTAAAAGAAGCATCGGATATGGAAAGCTTTTCAGAAACTTCCATTTATGTCTGCCCTATCTGCGGCTGTGTCATGACAGGGGAAAATATTCCCGATCACTGTCCCGTGTGCGGCGGCCCAAAACGGCAATACAAAGAATTTTCTTAAATGTTACGTGTCATAATTTTCCAGAAATCCGTAAAGCTGCTCTTCATTTTCTATCCAGTAGCCTTTACGGATTTTTTGCCGCAGGGTATCTTCCAGGTCAGAATACCGGATATCCGTATATTCATACACGGTTCTCCGGTCGGCATAGTACACCGTAAGGTAATCTCCCTCTTCTATAATCACGTATTTATAATTGATATTGTGGTTTACTGTTAAAGAAGGCTCCGTGTCCATGGGTATTTCCGTGGGAAGGGCCTGCTCTGTGTCCATGGGTATTTCCTCCTCTGCCCTGTTTCCAAAGTATCCCAGGACAAGAATTAAGGACACAACTGCTAAAACGCAGAGAATGCGAATACGATTGACTTTTTTCATATTAATCACCAGTCATAGTATTCGCATTTTTTTTAAATATAATCATCTTTTTTCATTAAATGGAGTTTTTTTGCCAATCTCACAATAACAGCCCCTTTGGGGAATTTTAATATTTCCTCTTCTGTCAGGCCGCCCTTTAACATGCAGATTCCATAAACGCACACCCCTGCAAAAATAGAGAGCATAGTGGAAATTGTATTGGATTCCGTAGCATTAAATAACCCTTTGTAAGAAAAGTATACACATACTCCCATAATCAGGGAAGAAATTCCCGGCAGAACAAACACATGTACTACGTCCATCACATATCCGCTGTATTTTTTTATGCTTATCCCATTTAAGATACACATGAAAAGGGCAAATAAGGTGTTGGCATGTATCACCGCATAAATGTTCAGATCAAAAACCCAGAGGAAAAGCACCAATACAAGTAAGTGCCCCATAAGGGCGATGGCTGCGTTTGTCACAGGCTGGCGCATCCGGTTGATTCCCTGCAAAATTCCGTTGGATAAAGTGGAGATAGAGAAAAACAGTATGGCAACCGCCCCCATCTGAAGCATAAGCTCTGTCTGCCTGGAAGAATCCTTTAATAAAAGCTGCATAATGGGGGAAGCTAAAACGCCCATACCCACGGTACAGGGAAAGACAATAATCATATTAAACCGCATAGCCGCCTGAATCTGGCTGCGCACCACATCCATTCGCCTGTTGGCATAGGAAGCCGCCAGGTTTGGCACGCAGGAAGCCGCCAGGGCGGAGGCTATGGATATGGGCACGTTTATCAAAAGCTTATACTTTCCGGAAAAAATTCCCCATAGCACTTCCTCTTCATCCTTGCTGTAACCCTTTAACAACACCAGGTTTTTAAAAATTCCCTGGTCTAAAATTCCGCTGATATTGTAGATGGTGGTGCTTAAAAGCACAGGAAGAATAGTGAGAAGTATAATTTTTGCCACTTCCCCGTAGGACTCGGTCTCCACCCGGCGTTCCCTTCCCTTCCTTCGGCCAAGGGCTGTCCGGTAGGCAAAGAATACAAACAGGAGAAAGATAAAACCTGCCAGAGCCCCTGCACATGTTCCAAGGGTACTTCCGGCGGCACCGTAGGCGGCGGCAAATTTGTCCGGGCTTCCCAGGGCATCCCCCACTTTTTTTCCGTAGCCGAAAAGGTAATAGGCGGCCCCCATGCTTACAAGGGCGTTGATAATCTGTTCAATTACCTGGGAGATAGCGCTTGGCACCATGCTGCCAAGGCCCTGGAAATATCCTCGCAAAACCCCAAGGATGGCCACAATCACAAGGGTTGGGGACAAAACCTTAAGGGCATAGACGGCCATGGGGGTTTTCAGCAAATCCGTAATATATTCCGCACCAAAATATACAATCAGCGCTGCCGCCGAGCCTGACAGTGCGGCAAATACAAACGCCCCCTTTACAATGCGGAAAGCGTTTGTTTTTTCTCCTCTGGAAATCCGGGCTGACACCAGTTTGGACACCGCCAGAGGAAGGCTAAAAGACGAAATCAGGAGAAATATATTATAAATTTCAAATGCACAGCTGTAATAGTCGTTTCCCACATCCCCGATAATATTTGTCACCGGCAGCCGGTAAAACATGCCGATAATCCGGCTTAACAGGGATGCCGCCGCCAGAATAGAACCCTGGAGAAGAAAACTTGTATTACTCTTCTTTCTCTGACTCATAATTTACCTCAAAGTTTATTTACGTGCTGCCTCAAAGTCACTTTTACTTGCATAGATTCCCATTTTGTCTGCGGAATCATTTAAAACGGCGCATACAAATGTCTTGCCCTGGTTGATGACAAGTTCATTGCCGTCTGCGTCAAAATAGTGGGGCTTTCCGTTTTCCACAGACTTTGTCCAGGTAATGTCAATGGCTTTTCCGTTGGTAATATACTTTCCGGTTCCCACCTGGTCATAGGTGGCAGTCTTTACATCCAGATATTTGTTGTCCGGCTCCATCTTGTAGTCACATACCCGGAAAATAATATTTTTAAAGGCAAGCTGTTCTCCGTTGCCCCCGTCAATATGGGCGCCTTTATACTGGAAACGCTTGTAAAGCCCTGTGGATTCGTCATACTCAAACCAGGGTTTGTTTACCGGAAATCCCGGCTCCACCACCGCTGCATCCTCCCCGTTCTCTAAGGTGACTTCCTCCCCGTCTTTGGCAAAGGTGTAATGCTTAAAATCATCCGGCAGTGTGGTGCGGTATTCTCTCTTTTCAATACCTGCAATAATGCTGTCCCCGTTAATATAGGCGTTGTGGGGAGATTTCCTGGAGTTGTCCCGAAAGAAGGTAACATCCGCCAAATCTCCGTCAAGTCCGTTTAAGTCATCCATGCTTTTTAACATTTCCGTTGCATAAATTGCCTGTCCGTAATGCACGTAAATAGCGTCAAATTCATTGGAAAAATAGGCAAAATAATGACGGCAGCTTCTCTGGGACATAATGGTGGGCAATTCCCTGTAATCCTGGAAAATAGGCATAATCCTGGTAAGCCCTCCTTCTGCGGGAGCCTCGTAAATCACATCCGCATTGGAAATCCCATACTGGGGCATGGCATCTGTGGTGTTTCCCACCATACAGGATGCAGGGCGCAGGTGTGCAACCACTTCATCCACAGGTTCCCCTGTTAAAAGTCCCCGGTTTCCCAGATCCTCCGCTGTCTCTGTTTCCGTATCCATCACAATTTCCCCTTCTAAGGATTCGGATTCCGTCTCCATCACCAGCAGTTCTTCAGTGCTTTCCGGTGCCTCCTCATTCCCTTTTCCGCAGCCTGCAAAGGCCAGACAGCAGAGAGATGCAAAAAGAATCGTTTTTTTCCTATGTCTCATTTCCTTTAACCTCCTGTTATCTTAAAATGTTCATCTCATTTAAGATATCTTTTTGTTTATTTTCCATAAGGGCTGCCTCATCTCTTGTCATATGGTCATAACCTAATAAGTGCAGCACACTATGTACAAGTAAAAATGCAAATTCCCGTTTTGGGGAATGTCCGTAGCTCTCCGACTGGCTGAATACTTTATCTGCGGAGATTACAATGTCCCCAAGAAGTGCTTCCCCTGTATCCGGGTTAAAATTTTGGAAAGACTCGTCCACTTTGGAGAAATCTCCAGCCTGTTCGTATTCAATCATGGGAAAGGAAAGCACGTCTGTGGGGGAATCCATATTTCTCTGTTCCCGGTTAATGATGCGGATTCCCTCATTGTCCACGATGGTAAGGTCAATTTCCGCCTCAAAGGGAAATTTTTCATAATCCAGGGCAAAAGAAATGACTTTCCCTGCCAGCTCCCTGTGGTCAAAGGGAAAATCCACAGATACTTCCTCCTCAATATTTATTGTCATAGCTCATTCCCTCCCGCACTAAAAGTTCCCTCACTTTTAAGAACTGATTCATACTAAGACCGGATTCGTCGTACATGCCTGTGGCAGACAATTCATTTAATGTCTGGTATATCACCATATCCTGGTTCCAGGAAGTGGAGAGATTATGTTCATTTAACATTTCTATTTTTTTCAGGCAGGCATCCACCATATGTACAATGGCGGACTCACGGGAGGAGGGAAGTTTCTGTTCCCCGTTATATTCCGACAGGATTGTAATGATCACTTCCGGAAAACATTTTTCCTGGGCCAGTTTCACACCGTTTTCAATAAAGGGTTCCCCCTCTAATACCCCAATCCTGTAATAAAAACCTGCCGCGGCCACAATTTTTTTGTCTGCGCCGATTTCCTTTGCGCATTTTCTGGCAAGGGTGGATACTTTCATGGCATGTACATATTCAGCCATGGAATAATTTTTCACTTCCTGAATCAGGGGATAATCCTCTTTGATAATTGCCTCTATGGAGTCCGTTGCTGCACGGTCCACTTTGTCGTACATGCTGCTGGACATAATCATATATATCATAATCACCAAAAGATTAATCACCAGGTTCCACTGCAGCACATCCATGCTGCTTGTCCCGTTTGCCAGATAATAAAATAACATGGGAACCGCCAGGGCCACTGACAAAAGAATCATGCACCCCCAAATCCGGTAGTTCTTATCGTGCATCGTCTTTGCAATCTGGGCACCTACCAAAACCAGGATGCAGTAAGCTGCCAGTTCGTAAAACACGCCCCCTGTGGCCACACACAAAAGGACGCTTAAGAATATTCCTGTGGCAACGGCAATTTCCGGGTTTGCAATCACACTCATAAAAAGCACCAGGGCCACCGCAGACATGGTGTAGGCGGGGGTAAAATAACCGATTGCAATAATCAGACAGGAAAATGCATAGCACCCGGATATTCCTTTGTAGTTGGTAGATGTGTTATTTAAAAGGTTTCCCGAAAGCCTGTTATTTTCTAAAATATAAATGAAAACCGCCAAAAACATGGCATCTATTGCCAGATATACCGCATAGCCATCCAGCATAACCCCGTTAAAGTAACCAAATGCAAGGGATAAAACAATCGTCAGAAAAATCATAGCATTCACATGTAGTCGTCTCTTCCATGGCATCTTTTGTTCTTTTACCTCCTAACTGCCTGTCTCTTTTTCTTTTTCTCTAACTGGCCCTCGTAATCCTCATAGGCTTTTACGATTTTCTGCACCAGGGGATGCCTTACCACATCACTGCTGGTAAGTTCACATATTCCAATATCCTCCACTTTTCTAAGCACCCGCAAGGCCACGTCCAGGCCGGATTTTGTGCCGGGGGCCAGGTCTTTTTGGGTGGCGTCCCCGGTTATCACCACTTTGGATCCAAAGCCGATTCGGGTGAGGAACATTTTCATCTGGGCCGGGGTGGTATTTTGGGCCTCGTCTAAGATAATAAAGGCATTGTCTAAGGTGCGACCCCTCATGTAGGCAAGGGGGGCCACTTCTATCAGCCCTTTTTCCATATTCCTCTGAAAACTCTCCGCCCCCATAATCTGATATAAAGCGTCATACAGAGGTCTTAAGTAAGGGTCAATTTTACTCTGCAAATCCCCGGGGAGAAACCCTAATTTTTCCCCGGCCTCTATGGCGGGCCTTGTGAGGATAATCCTTCCTACTTCCTCGTTTTTAAATGCCGTCACCGCCATGGCAATGGCAAGATAAGTCTTTCCCGTGCCTGCAGGCCCGGTGCCAAATACAATCATTTTCCCCCGGATATTATCCACATAGCTTTTCTGCCCCAGAGTCTTTGGCTTTACAGGTTTTCCCTGGACCGTGTGGCAGATGCATTCCTTATCAATTTCCACAATGGAGGAAGTGTTCTTTTCCAAAGCCAGGGATATGGCATAATTTACATTTTGTTCCGTAATGGTATTCCCACGTTTGGAGAGTTCTAAGAGCTGCTCAAACACATTGGCGGCATCTCTTGTCTGATTGGAACTTCCCAGAATCTTGATGGACTCATTTCGGTTTACCACTGTGACATGAAATGTCTTTTCAATTTTTTTAATATAGGCGTCAAACTGCCCAAACACATTGGCAATGTGTTCCGGCGGTATGTTTAAGTTTAATTCAGTCAGACTCATATTCCTTGGTTTCCTCACCGGTATGAATTTTTTCTATTTCGGCAGGTTCATATCTGCCGATTTTTTCCAGGGCGTTAATACTGCCCTTTACATAGCACCGATTCTCCTTAAATTCTATCATAACATTTTTATCTAGTATTTGAATACCCTTTTCTTCCAATTTTTTTAAAAACTGTAAAATATTTTCATTTGCCTTTTGTTTTGCTTGGGTTTTTGTCAGGGTTATATTCTGGTAAACACAGGCGGAATAGGTGATTTTTTTAATGGTTGCCGGGATATAGTAATCCTTTGCTATTGCAAGCTGGTGGTTTTCCTTGTAAATCATATAAGGTTCTTTTGGCTTGGTGAAAGGCGGAATTGTTATTTTGTAGGAGCCCAGATATAATTCATAGCCAAAAGACGTTTCCCCTGTTTTTACTTTTTGGGTAAACTCCAGGGGGAAACTATCTTCATAAGTATATGTAGTATGTCCGTAAATATCCGCATCGGAGCAGGTATATACATAATTTATGATTTCCTGGCTGTCGTTGTAGATATCAAGCCTTGAGGATACCAGCATATCCCCCGCTTTTACTGTATCCCCCGCCTTTACACCGGGAGTCCCTTTTCTTGTGATAATGGAACTTATCACCGCATCCTTCTCCGCCACAATATCATAGGCCCCATCCATGGCCTCCTTGGACTCTATGTGGTTTTTGCTCCCTAAAAGGTTTTCCTGGATATCAATGGTCATTTTTGTGCCGTTTAACCGCACAGAGGCCCAAATGACATCGGCATACCGGCTCCTTAAATCTTCCTCCAGTTTTTCACAGTCAATTTTACTCTTTTTTGTCCCGAAGGCAGAATGTTTTTCCTCCAGGAAAGAGAGGATTGTCTCGTCGGTAATGGAAGAATTGCCATTAATGTCTATCAGCCAGATAAAGGTTGTCAGATATAAAAGGAATGCGATGCACCCGGCAATTCCAAGAAAAAATATTTTCCGTTTCCGGTATCTGTATAAAAAAAAGGGAAAACCCACCCGTTTTAAAATGGTCAGATGGGTTTTTGTCTTTTTTAGCAGGGGTTTTAATCTTCGGAAACCCTTGATACTGATATAAAATTCATAGTATTCCCCCCGGCTGTTAAGATTCCAAATCAGAATATTGTGGTTGCTGCATAAATTTAAAAAACGCTCCGGTGAATATCCCCTTAACCGCACCAGTAAAAAGCCCTGAAAATATTTTACAATGGAAAGGAACATGGCCTCCTCCTAATTTTCATACATGACAGAATCAATGATTCCCGTTATTTTCATCTCTTCATTGGTGTAGTAACTAATATGCAGATTCTTCCCCTGTATCAAAAGACGGCAGTTTTTGGCCTGCAGATGGATACAGGTCTGGTTATATTCCAATATTCCCCGGTAATTTTCCACAAGCATTTCCTGCCTGCCGGTAATGGACACTAAAACTGCGCCGTACATAAGGTCTTTGGGCAGTTCCAGAGTTTCCACTAATCCTTCTTTCCATTTTCCTAAATTCATTTTTCCCATGTTTCACTATATGTAAAAACCTGTTCATTTATGCGGCCTATGCCTATTTCATGTATAAAATAGTTTAAATTCTGGGAGAAATTTTTAACTTAATCATGGGTTTTTCCAATGGCCTTATTTTGCCTATTGTATAAGCGGAGGAAACCTGCTCCCCTGCCCTTTGGATTTTCTCTTTGTCATTGCCGTAAATGACTGCCAAAACTTCCCCTTTTTCCACAATCGTTCCTTTTTTCTTTTTCAGCATAATCCCCACGGACAAATCGATGCTTCCCTCTTTTGTCTCCCGGCCTCCCCCTAGGGCCATGCAGGCATTCCCGATACGCTCCGCCTCTATGGCTGTGACAAATCCCTTTTCCGGGGCACATACCCCCTTTTCATATGCCGCTTTGGGAAATTTCTCCGTATCCCATACATAAGAACTGTCCCCTCCCTGGGAAGAGATAAATTCCCCAAACTTTTCTTTTGACTTTCCACTTTCCACACAGTCCATCATCATTTTTTCTGCATTTTCCTGGTTTTCCGCCATCCCCGCCAAAAGAAGCATTTCTGCTCCCAGGGCATACACTACTTCCATCAAATCCTTTGGCCCTCTGCCGGATAAGGCTTCTATGGCTTCCATGACTTCCAGGGAATTTCCCACTGCATTTCCCAGGGGCTGGTCCATATCCGTAACAATGGCGCTTACCCGTTTTCCTGCCCTGGTTCCGATATCCACCATAATCTCTCCCAGTTTTTTAGAATCCTCAAGGGTTTTCATAAAAGCCCCGGAGCCCGTTTTTACATCCAGCACGATAATGTCACTCCCGGCAGCCAGTTTTTTGCTCATAATGCTTGCGGCAATGAGAGACATTTGGTCTACGGTGGCTGTCACATCCCTAAGGGCGTACAATTTCTTGTCCCCGGGGGCAAGATTTGCCGTCTGGCCTGCCAGGGCAAGGCCGATGTCATTTACGTTTTTTATAAAATGTTCCATGGAAATTGCTGTGGAAAATCCGGGAAAACACTCCAGTTTATCAATGGTTCCCCCGGTAAATCCCAGCCCCCTGCCGGACATTTTGGCCACCTTAAGCCCCAGTGCTCCAAGAATAGGGGCAAGTACCAGGGTGGTCTTATCCCCCACCCCCCCGGTGCTGTGCTTATCGGCTTTTAACCCATAAATCCCGGATAAATCCATAATTTCCCCGCTGTCCCTCATTGCCATGGTCAAATCATATGTCTCCCTGTCGTCCATTCCCTTAAAACAAATGGCCATAAGCATGGCGGACATCTGGTAATCTGGAATTATGCCCTTGGTGTAATCCCTTATCATATAATTTATTTCTTCCGTAGACAGAATTTTTCCCTCTTTTTTCTTCTGAATCAAATCATACATCCGCATAGCTTTTCCTCCTATTTATGATACGGCTCCCTATGGATAATCCTGTAAGAGCGGTAAATCTGTTCCAGCAAAATCACCCGCATGAGCTGGTGGGGAAATGTCATGTTAGAAAAGCTTAAAAGTTCGTCAGCCCTTTTTAAAACATTTTCGGAAAGTCCAAGGGATCCTCCGATTACAAAGACGATATGGCTTTTTCCCTCTAGGCCCAGCTTATCTATTTGATCCGCCAATTCCAGGGAATCCGGCATTTTCCCCTTTATGGCAAGGGCGATGACATAGGAATCTTCTGTAAGCTTCCGCAAAAGCCGCTCCCCCTCTTTTTCTTTTATCTGCTCCATAAGGGTTTCACTTGCCCTCTCCGGGGTCTTCTCGTCCGGCACTTCTATAATTTCCGGTTTACAGTAGCGGCTTAAACGTTTCATATACTCTAAAACCGCCTTTTTATAAAAATCTTCTTTTATTTTTCCCACGCATAATATGGATATTTTCAATGTTTTGCCCTCAAAAAATTCTGTTGTTCTTCTATGATTATAACAGTTCCTGTATCCACCCGTCAAATTATGTGTTATACTGTTTGTATCAGTTTTTAGGAGGAAAATACATATGGATTTGTTAAAAGAGCGCATCCTTGCAGAGGGAGTTGCGGAAAGTGAAAGTATTTTAAAGGTGGACAGTTTTTTAAATCATCAGGTTGACCCGGAATTAATGGAAAAGGTGGGGGAAGAATTTGCCAAAGCCTTTCAGGATAAGGGGATTACAAAGGTTGTGACTATTGAGAGTTCCGGTATTGCCCCTGCCCTGATGACGGCCCGGTTTCTCAATGTCCCCATGGTGATTTTAAAGAAAGAGCCTTCTAAGGTGCTGAATAAAGACCTTTTTCAGACAGTTGTCACATCCTACACCAAGGGCATCAGCTATGAGCTGACTCTCGCAGGAAAATATATCAATGAAAATGATCATGTGCTGATCATTGACGACTTTTTGGCTGACGGGGAATCCACAACCGGGGCGATCCGTCTTTTGAGAAAAGCCCATGCCACTGTGGGGGGAATCGGTGTTGTCATTGAAAAAGCTTTTCAGCCAGGGAGAATCAAACTGGAAGAACAGGGATTTTCCGTGTATGCCCTGGCAAAAATTGAGAGTTTAAAAGACGGGAAAATTACGTTTGCAGAATGAAAAATGCGCCAAAGGGCGCATTATTCTTTTCGGATGGTATACAATGCCTTTACTACTTCGCTGTATATCCCCTTGGGGCTTTTCGTCACTGCCGACACCAAAGATGTGCCGTTTTTTAAGTTTAATTCTCCCCGGTAAAGCTGACCGGATACGGTTGGGTCGCTTCCGTCTGTGGTATAATAGATATCGTATCCCTTTGAGGATGTAATCTCAATTTGTTGTTTGTCTGTATAGGTACCGGAAATCCGGCTGAAGGAAGGCTGGTCCACAAGGTAATCCTCAAAAAGATCTAAAAGGCTGCTTCCCCGCACCTCCTCACAGAGTTCCCGTATTTTATCATAATTTTTC
>Ga0137307_100705_pt2 | contig 31344 bp, 34 predicted proteins | sample NAcewD2O_March_2_FD_97180 | JGI IMG/M metagenome (GOLD analysis project Ga0137307, IMG submission 97180) | Mouse cecal microbial communities from Vienna, Austria - N-Acetylglucosamine amended D2O_March | ecosystem: Host-associated > Mammals > Digestive system > Large intestine > Cecum | place... | reverse complement strand
ATTTCCACAATGCGCCCTTGCTTTTCCGGCTCTTATTACCCAAGAACCTATGCGGATATTCTGCATGGGTTTTTGTTGTAATAGCCCCTACTGGGAAGAAAGGGGGTGAAAGAAAATGAGATATTCTGAACAGTTCATGGGGCATATCGAGTATGCGTTTCATGCGTTCTGCAAGATTGTCCTGCGCCATGAAGCCATGAACGAATGGCGGAATTTAAAGCGGAAAGAATGGGAGAGATTGGAACATGAGGAACAAAAAGCTGATACCTTTTGAGGCAATCCAAAAAGCCGTTGCTGGAGAGCCGGAAGCGGTAGACGCAGTATTGCGTAACAGAAATAAGTATTATTTCTGAAAAGTAAAAGGATACTGGATAGAAATATTCGTATATCTATGATAAAATAAAACATACAGAGTATTCAAAATATATTTATGAAATATTGATAAGGTGATTTGTATGGCAGTATTGCACAATGATTATATTTTTCTTCCAAAACTAAGAAAGAGGATTCTCACATATCATCTAAAGACTCTGATGATACAATACGTATACAAGCAAGAAAAAATGTCCTTTTTTATATTAAGAAATATTTTTGGCGAGCCTATTAGTAAAGATACTGAAAATATTAATTTTAAAAAAGATACAAAATTTGCAAGATTGATTGCCCCGAATGAGTATGAAAAAATTTCCTTTGATGATTTTGTCATATCTTCGTGTTCATGTGTAGGACTTGCAACATACTTGTTTAATTTGGTTTCGTATGATTATATAAAAATCATAAATGAAATCCCACAATCTCAAATTGCGAGATGGAAAAAATATAAACCGGAACGATGTGAAAAAGATATGTTTGCACCATAAATTCGGCAGTCATATTTGATATAATAATGGAGAAAAACATAAGGAGAAAACGATGGTAACAGAGGATATTAGAAAGGAATTGTTCCGGCTTCAGGACAAAAAATACCGGGATTTTCAGAGTAAGCTGATTCCCACAGTGGAACAGGATTCTGTGATTGGAGTTAGAACACCGGAATTGAGGAAGTTTGCAAAACAGATTGCAAAAAGGGAGGATGCGGAAGATTTTTTAAGAGAACTGCCCCATGGGTATTTTGATGAGAACCAGCTTCATGGTTTTGTAATTTCTGAAATAAAAGATTTTAACCGTTGTGTGGAAGAGGTAAAGTATTTTCTGCCTTTTGTGGACAACTGGGCAACCTGCGACCAGTTGTCGCCGAAAATTTTTAAAAAGCACAGACAGGAGCTTTTTAGCCATATCAGGGAATGGATTGCTTCTGACCATACTTATACAGTGCGCTTTGCCATAGGAATGCTTATGCAGCATTTTTTAGATGAGGAGTTTGACTTGGTTTATCCGGAGATGGTGTCTCTTATCCGGTCGGAGGAATACTACGTTAATATGATGATTGCCTGGTATTTTGCTACGGCGCTGGCAAAGCAGTACGAAGCTGTGCTGCCGTACATAGAAGAGAAGAAACTTGATACATGGACCCACAATAAAGCCATTCAGAAATCTGTGGAGAGCAGCCGTATAGCGCCGGAGCAGAAAGCATATCTGAAGAGCCTGAAATATTGATGCAAAAAGGGGGAATATTTTGGAAATCATAGAACATTTTCTGTGCGGAAAAGAAAACAATCCCCATACCTGCGAGGACGGTTTGATTCTGGGGGAGCATATCATAGGAGTGATAGATGGAGTTACCGCAAAAGGAAAGCGTTTGTGGGATGGCAAAAAAAGCGGTTGTTATGCAAAGGAGATTTTGCAGGGAGCAAAAATAGAGGATTTGGAACAAAATGATATTGGGCGGGCAGGGATTGCCCAAAACCTGAAGATGCAGTTTGCATTTGAAAACAAGGCGGGATATTTTGGATATCCTGTTTTAAATGGAATGGGAATAGATAAGTCAATGATAAAACGTTATCCTGTGAAAAAAGGAGATGTGGTTATATTGGCCAGCGACGGTTATCCGGTTTTAAGGGAATCCTTAAATCAATGTGAGAGGGAATTGGATAATCTTAAGAAAAATGATTCCATGTGTTTTCGCATATTTCCTTCCACAAAGGGAATCAAGCCAGGGAATGTAGGTTTTGATGACAGGGCATTTTGCAGATTTATAGTGTGAATTTGTGACGGAAAAAAACAAAGAATGGAGATTGTTATGAGGAAAAGCCAAAGCGGTGATTTAAGGAAAATACCAGGGGTAGGGGCAAATATGGAACGCCATCTCAAGGATATCGGAATCCACTGTGTGGCGGATTTGGTTGGAAAAGACCCGGAAGAATGATATCATTTGAACACCATAAAAAAAGGTTTTCAGGATGACAGGTGCGTGCTCTACGTGTTCCGGTGTGCAGTATATTTTGCGGAACATGATAGCCACGATCCGGAGAAGTTAAAATGGTGGTATTGGAAAGACAGGGAGTACCCAGATAAAAATTGAGACGGGTGCAATGTATACCCTTAAATGCGCAAATTGTACCAGAGATGTTTTTCTGAAAGTGGTTGTCTGGTAGGATATTAAATGCGAATCAGGAGGGATACAGAGGATGAAGACCAGAAAAATCAGTATAGCGGCACAGCTTTTCCTTTTTATTTTTGGAGTAGCCATTATTGCAGCTTTCATTGTGGGAGGCGTTTCCTATTCTGCCATGGGAAATTACCTTCGGCAAAAGACCATGGACCATGTGGTGGAAATTGCAGTGATAGCTGCAGAAAACGTAGATGCAGAACTTTTTGAAAAGGCAATGGAGGGGGACGAGACGGCTCTGGCTTTTGTAAAGGATTCTTTAAGTTTTTTTCTGTCCGGGGAGTCTGTAACGTATGTGTATACCCTTATGCCCAAAGAGGGAGGAAACGTTGCATTTGTTGTGGATACGGACCCTGAGGACCCAGGGGAGTACGGGGAAGACTACGAGGCCCAGGAGGCTATGTTTGAGGCGCTGAAGGGAAGTCCCTCTGTGACAAAAGAGCCTTTTACAGATGAGTGGGGGACGTTTTACAGCGGCTATGCCCCTGTGATTTGTCAGGGGAAAGTCCTTGGGATTGTGGCGGTGGATTACGAGGCATCTTCCATAAAAAAGTCTCTGGATAGCCTGATACGGAATATGTTTCTTTCTGTGGCGGTGGGAACTGTCTTTGCTGCGCTGGCGGCATTTGCGGCGGCGGTGCGGATGCGGCGGAATTTTAATAAAGTAAATGATAAAATATTAGACGTGGCCCAGGCGGGGGGAGACTTGACAAAAGTGCTGGATATCTCCTCCGGCGACGAATTGGAAGTGATAGGAGACAGCTTAAATCTTCTTTTGCAGAAAACGGGAAATATGGTTCGTGAAATTAAACATGGAACGGGGAATATTGACAGGAAAATGGAGAATATCAACACCCATGTATCCGGCTCGGTTTCAAGGATTACCAGCATCAGCGATACCATACAGTCCATGGTGGCTTCTTCCCAGGAGATTGCGGCGTCTGTGGGGCTTGTAGGTTCCCAGGTGGATTTTGTCTATGAGAATATACAAAATATAGTGGAAATTGTCTCACAAAATGCCATACATTTAAGGGAAATTCATGTTTCTTCCCAGGAGTTAAGCGGCAGGGCAAAAAGTTCTTCCGCAGAGATTGGGAAAAATTTAGAAAGCATGTCTCTGCATTTGAAAAAAGAGAAAGAGAAGGCGGAAGCGGTTTTAAAAATTAAAGAACTTTCGGATACTATTTTAAATATTTCCGGCCAGACAAATCTTTTGGCTTTAAATGCCTCTATTGAAGCGGCAAGGGCTGGAGCCGCCGGGAAAGGATTTGCGGTGGTGGCCCAGGAGATTGGCGCCTTGGCTGTAAATACAAATGAGGCTGCAAACGAGATTCAGACTATGAGCAAAGATGTGGTGGAGGCAATCTGGGGGCTGGATAAGCTGGCGGAACAGATGCTCTCGCTTTTAGAGGAAAGCATTTCAAGCGATTATGAAACTTTTGGCAGTGCGTCGCAGAAGTTTACGGACAGGTCTCAGGAAATCACAGATTCCATGGAAAAACTTCAGGAATATACGGAAAAATATGCAGATTCCATGGAGAAAATAAAAGATGCTATGGCATCTGTGGGGGCTGCCTCCGAGGAGGGCAGCAAAGAGATGATTCAAGTGTCTGAACTGCTTTCCTCCATAGACGTGGATATGAAAAATATTGAACATTTGACAGGGGAAACTTTTTCGGATATTTCCGTTATGAACCGTGATTTAGGCAGTTACCAGGTTTGATTTTCGCATACAGGGGAGGTGCATAAGTTTGCTGGGAGGAAATGTTATAATAGCCATGATCCGGTATGTCATCAGCGTGGCAGGGGTCATCTTACTGTTTTCACAAATGAGCCAGTTTCGGTTTGACAGGAAAAAGACTGTGATAGGTTATGCCCTGTTTACAGTGGTTTTAGTGTCAGGGGCATGTGTGTGGTATGTCCTTGATTTTCAGGGCTGCGCCCGTGCTGTAGCTTTTATCATGTATATGTTTTTCAGCATTTTTTCTATTTTCATGAGCAGTGAGCCTGTGTACCTGTCCGTGTACAAACTGGCGCTTACCTTTTATCTCCTTTCTGTGTTTCTTACAGGGGGACTGGAGGTTTCCATTCTTTTCTTTCACAGCAATGTGTGGGTGGATATCATTGTCCGGATTATGCTGATTTTATTGATGGCGTATTTTATAGAAAAGAAGGTAAAAAGTTCCATCCGGGGGTTCAGTGACTATGTGGAGAGCGAGCTGGACAGATTCAGTATTACAATTATGGTTATGAGTATTCTCTTTGGGATAGGGTTTATTTTAAATCCCAGACGGATGGACCAGACCCCTTACCGTTTGTTCCAGGCCGCTATGAATCTCTTTCTCACAGGCTCTCTCCAGCTTTTGGTTTTTCGCCTCTACCTCCATGTGGGCAAGGAGAAAGAGTACCAGAAAGAGAATCAGCTTATGAAATTAAATCACAGGCTTATGGAGAGGCAGGTGGAGCTTTTAGAGGAGTCCGTGGAATCAGGAAGAAGGATCCGCCACGATGTGAGGCACCACAATGCCGTGATTGGGGAGTACGCCCGCAGAGGTCAGACGGAGGAACTTCTTCAATATCTGAAAGAATATCAAAAAAAGTTAGAGGAAAATACGGCCGCAGCTATTTGCAGCAACTCTGCGGTAAACAATATTCTGTCAGCCTATACCAGAAAAGCGGAACGGGAACAGATTAAAGTTACCCTAGATGTGGAGCTTGGGAGGAATCCCGGAATACCCAATATTGATTTGGTGACAATTTTGGCAAACGCATATGAAAATGCCATTTATGGGTGTATTGAGGTAAAAAAGGAGAATTCCAAACAGGAGTGCTTTATCCATCTGATGATTAAAAAAAAGAAAAATAAATTGGCTATCTCCTGCAGCAATACCTGCAAAAGGGAAGTTGAAATCAAAAACGGGAAACCAAAGCCCGAGACTACCGGGGGGATTGGAGTTCTTAGCATTACTAAGACAGCGGATAATTTTGCCGGGGAATATGATTTCAGGAATGACAATGGAGTATTTATTTTCCGGCTGATTATGAATATTCCGCAGTGTAGGGAAAGATAAGAGGAGGGGCAGATGTATCGTATAGCGCTCTGTGATGACGAAAATAGAGAATTAGAAAAAACAGAACAAATGCTTTACAGCTATGGGAAAACACGTACTGACGCAGAATTTCACACAGAATGCTTTTTGGATGCCGGAGAATTTATCCTCAGGGTGAGGGAAAAGAATTATGAACCAGATATTTTGTTTTTAGATATCTACATGCCGGAGAAAACGGGGATTGAAATTGCAAGGGAGCTCCGGGAGATGGGGAGCAAAACTAGAATTGTTTTTCTCACAATGTCAAATGAACATGCCCTGGAGGCTTACGGGGTAGATGCGGCCCAGTACCTGGTAAAGCCTGTGACAGAGGAAAAGCTCTTTCCGCTTTTGGACAGATTTTTAGGGGAGATGCGGGAGGAAAAAAGTCGTTTTATCCTGTTGCGCACAGAGGGGAGAATCTGCCGGGTGGCGGTAAGGGATATTGTGTATTTTGAGGCCCAGGGAAAAAAGCAGTTTGTGCACTTTGCAGATGGAAGCTATTGTCTGCTTCGGATTACCATGGCGGAAATTTACGGGATGCTCTCAGGATACCGGGAGTTTGTCCGGGTTGGGGCTGCCTATATTGTAAACCTTGAACACGTAGAAAGTTTAAGCGGTAAGGAACTTTTTATGGATGGCGGAAAGACAATTTATCTTCCCCGGGGTTCTTACCAGCCTTTGCGGGAAAGATATTTTAAATATTTCTGCGGGGAAGAGGGCGGGGAATAAGCCGGCAGGACAGGATCTGTCCTGTTTTTTATCGAGGAAAAAAGAATTCGGATGCAGGTTAGTTCTGCATCCGAATCTGTTCTTTCTTTATCATGGGATAGAGAATCAGACGGGCGCACTCCAGGTTTTCCCGGTGCATGTTGATGCCGGAAATCTGGTGATTTTCATAGGAAGTATAGTAGTACATGCCTTTGTCTGCATTACAGCAGGAGGTGTAGAGGGTGACTTCGTATTTCCCGTCTCCCAGGCAGCAGCATCCCTTCTGCTGTTCCACGGCTCCTAAAATATGGAAAAACTGGCTGACGCTTTCTGCTTCCGTATCCCCGGATACGGAGTTCATTCTTACAAAAGCAATGCGCACAAAACGGGACTGGGAGGACAGGTCGCCGGGAAGCCCGATGGCCCCCATTCCCCGGCTGTATGTGTGGAGGGGCAGGCTGCTGCAAAAATGGTTTTGGGGTTCCTGGGGGGAGAGGGACATATAGTTGTTCAGCGCAAACATCTGCTCCTGAAAAGGGGGATTGTTCGTGAGAACTCCCACAGGATTTTCATATACAAAAAGGCCGCTTTTTGTGGATTCCACAGTAATGGCCTGGGTTTTATCTGCGATGATCCAGTGGAGCTGTGCTAAAGGCAGTTCACTGTTAAAGGGGATATCTACCAGATTTATGGATTGCAGCAGTTCTTTTGCCTCCTTCACGGTGGCGCACTGGCCTAAAATCCAGGGGATAAATTCGTAGGGGGATACGTTGTGCTTCTCTTTTTCCGGTATTTTATACTCTGCGTTTCCCACAAAATTTAATCCTGCCATGCCCAAGCCCTTTTCGTTAATTCCGTCGTAGTACAAAGGGTAGTCAGAGACTACGTGGGCCATGCCGATCATGGCATAATGGCGCTTTAACTGTCCCATTCGGCTAAACTGAAAACAGAAGTTCCGTGGAGTAATTACAATATTTTCCCCGTAGGAAAATTCATAATCCAGGGTGCGCCCGAAATAAAAATCTTTTGTGGTGTATGTTGCCGCTGTACACATATCCTTGTCTCCTCTTTTCATAGTTTTGCAAAGGTTCTGTTCTCCTATCATATGTCATTTTTCTTTGTCCTATTCGATTAATACATAATTTTTGTCTTTTATGTAAATTATGTTTACATTTTGAGCCGATTCCAGTATAGTAAATTTTGTCTTTCAAAAAATACCATGGTAAATACAAAAGAGAGGAAAGAGATGTATCAGATTGCAGTCTGTGATGATGAAAAGGCGTTGCGGGAGGAAGTAAAAAAACTGATTTTGGAGTGGGACAGCGCCCTTAAGGTGCACCTGTACTCCTCCGGCGAAGATCTTTTGGACAATTACCTGCCCTTCCAGGTGATTTTCCTGGATGTGGAAATGGAGGGGATGGGAGGAATCGAGACGGGAAAACGTATCCGGCAAAGGGATAAAGAGGTAAAAATCGTCTATCTCACTGCCTACCGGGATTACGTGGCAGGAGCCTTTGAGGTTCATGCCTTCCAGTATATGGTAAAACCTGTAAATCGGGAAAGGTTGTTTCACATACTGGAAGAAATTTTTCTGTATGTAAAAAAGTCAGAGGAGAAACATATCCTGGATTTTCAAACAGTGAAGGGCATGGTCTGTCTGCCCACAGAGGAAATCTACTATTTTGCATACGAAAACAGAAGGGTGTTGATGGCGGCGGGGGAGGAGAGTTATTACCTGGCGGAAAAAATCGGAAATGTGCTAAAGCGCATGGCGGAATTTGGATTTTCCATGCCCCACCAGAGCTTTGTGGTGAATCTCTTCCATGTGAAAAATATCAGGAACCAGGAGATACTTTTGGATAATGGCGCGGTTATCCCCCTGTCCCAGAAAAAACAGAAACTCTTTAAACAGGAAATGGCAGCTTATCTGTCAGAAAGGTTAAAAGTACAGAGAGGAAATATAAAATGAATGTGGGACTTATGGCGGCAGCCCTGTTTTTTACCGCGATTGACGCAGTGTCCTTTTTAGCCGGCGGGGTGCTTATGATGCGGTTTATCTGTATGTACACAGAGGAGGGGGCAAAGAGGAGCCGGCCGCTTTTGGTAAGAATTTTGGGGTGGGGGGGGTATGAAGCCCTGGCGGTTTTGCTGCCAAATCTGTTTTTGGATGACAGGCTGACCATATCCGCCCTGCTGTGTTATTATCTTTTGCTTGGGTGGTTTGTCTACCATAAAAGCCAGGTGGGGATCTTGTATCAGGTGGTGTATATCCTGGTAATGTATGCAAGCCAGGCAATAGCGATTATGTGCGCCTACACCGTATATTTGAAATTTGATACGGGGGAGGTTGTCTATTCCTATCTGATTGCACTGTTTAAGTCAGTCCTTGGTTTTAGTATTTTATGGGTATTTTTCCGGATTCTAAAAGAGAGATATGCGAAGGACCAGAAAAACCTGAAAATAGGAAGGATGATACTTATTCCCTTCTTAAGCACAGTACTGACGCTGATGTATATTGTGGCCCAGGCTGCGGTTTTGGAGAAATTCCAGTTTGGCTATCTGTGGATGATTGTGTTCTGCCTGATTATCCTGGTGATCAACGGCCTCTGCCTGTATTTTTGGCATGACCTGTCGGCAAACCAGGAGCTTAAGAACAGGCTGGAATTAATTGAGAGGCAGAACAGCCTTACCTACCAGTACTATGGGGAGATGGAGGAAAATTACAACAATTCCAGAAAGATTATCCACGATATAAGAAACCACATGCAGATGTTAAAACAGTCCTGTAAGATGGAGGAGGCGGAAGAATACTTTGCGGATGTCCATGAAATGTTAAATGCCCTGGGGTTAAAATATTACTGTGAAAACCGCATGTTAAATATCGTGTTAAACGATAAGTGCAGGTGCCTTTTGGATGAGGAGTTTTCCTGCAGCCTGGCAGGGGCAAAACTTGACTTCCTGTCGGATATGGATGTGACGGCTATTTTTGCAAACCTGTTGGACAACGCCCTGGAGGCAAGGGAAAGGGAGAGGGAATTTAGGCTGAAGATACAGGGGGAGCAGATTCAGGATTTTACCGTAGTGGAGATTTCCAACACATTCCGCGGTGTGTACCAAAAAGGCCGTTCCGGGAAAGAGGGACATGAGGGTTTAGGGCTTATGAATGTGCGCCAGGCGGTGGAAAAGTATCGCGGCCAGATGCGTGTATTGTCCGGGGAGGACACATTTACTGTCACTTTAGTTTTCCCAGGACAATGATTATAAAAAAGGAGAGAGAAAATGAACGAGAACAAAGAGAAAAAACAGTTATTGATTTATGTGATTATCGCCTATGGAGTCACTTTTCTTATGGGACTTTTTATATGGTTCGGTAATTCCAGGGGAATGGACGTGTCCGTATTTCCCGCGGCACAGATGATGTATCCCGCAGCAGGGGTAATGTTTGCCTATCTTTTCACAGGGGAAGAAAATCTTCCCAAAGGCTATTACATAACATTTTTGATTGTGACGGGGATTATGATTGCACTGTCTTTTTTGTCCCTGTTTGTTCCGGTGGAGCTTCCCATGCTTGGTGCCATGGGGCTTACCTTCTGGTCTATGATATCCCAGTATGTGCTGATTCTTGGCAGCATTGCACTGTGGATTGCCCTGTTTGTTACAAAAAAAGAGAAGAGACGGGCCTGGGGCCTTGGATTTTTTAATGGAAAGGCTTCTGCAATCTGCGCAGTGTTATTTCTTGTTTTATATGTGGCCAGAACGGCCTTTAGCTGCCTGATTGCCGGGCAGATGGGAGAATTTATGGCACTTTTTTCAAATTCTGCAACCTGGATTAACACGGCAGTACTTCCGATAAACTTCTTTTTGGTGTTTGCGGCGTTTTTCGGGGAGGAGTACGGCTGGCGGTATTATTTACAGCCCCTGATGCAGAAAAAATTTGGAAAAAGGGCGGGGGTAATCCTCCTTGGCATTGTGTGGGGGCTTTGGCATCTGCCTCTGGATTTCTGGTACTATTCCAACACGGGGCTTGCCATGTCGGCGGCACAGCAGATTACCTGCATTACCCTGGGTATCTTCTTTGCCTATGCCTATATGAAAACCGGGAATATCTGGGTGCCTGTGGCGCTGCACTATTTAAACAACAACCTGATTCCCATATTCAGCGGAAACTATTCGGCGGATGTCCTTGAGAACCAGACCATTGCCTGGGGAGATTTGCCTTTTGCCTTATTGATTAACGTGCTGTTTTTTGGCCTGTTTATTTTTGCGAAGACTTTCCGGGAAAAGGATTCTGTTTCACAGCAGTAATTGGGTAAATTAAGAAAAGAGAAGCTTCCTGTTTTTCAGGAGGTTTTTCTTTTTTTTTTGAAACTTTTTCCTGGCCCCGGGGGTCTAACTTATAAAGGAGGGAGAGTGATTACAATGAAAAGCCGAAAGAGAAAACTTGTGGAACATATACTGCTTTTGGATTACAACAAGTATTACCGCATGGTGGTAAGCTGCGTCAAAAGCAGGGAGGATGCCTTAGATATCGTCCAGTCAGGGGCATTAAAAGCCATAGGGAATTGTGCATCCTTGAAAAAAGAAGCGTATGCCGGGACATGGATTTATCGGATTATGATGAATGAAATGTACCGCTTTTTGGACAAATCAAAGGAAAGCCCAATAGATGAGGTAGAGGAGAGGGGGGCGGAAGATGTTTACGGTGATATAGACCTGCGCCAGGCGTTAGAGCTTCTGCCCTTAAAGGATAAGGTGATCATAGAGCTTCGGTTCTTTGAGGATATGACCTTTGAGGACATTGCGGAAATAACAGGGGAGCCTCTTTCCACAGTAAAGAGCAGATTGTACCGTAGCTTAAAAAAGCTTCGTCTTACCCTGGAATAAAAAGGACAGGAGGATTGGAATATGGAAAGAAAAAATGAATTTGAGAAAATAAAACAGGAGTACAGAAACGTGCAGATGGATGAAAAAGAGTTTGCATCTTATGAGAAGGCAGTAAAAAATGCTGCCTCCAAGGGCAGGGGGGCCGTGGTGAAAATCTCCATGGGAGCCGCAGCCGCAGTGTTTGCAGTATTTCTTATTCTCCCCAATATATCCCCGGAAATTGCCTATGCCATGGAAAAGATGCCCATTTTAGGTAATCTTGTCTCGGTGGTGACATTTCGGGATTACCAGTACGATTCCGGGAGGCATATGGCGGATGTAAAGGTGCCCCAGATTGTGGTGGATGATACAGAGGGGGAGAAGGACAGGGGGACATTGGAGAAAACAAAGAAAACAGCAGAGGAAATCAACAGGGAAATTGAAAAGATATCGGAGGAATTGATACAGGAGTTTAAGGAGAATGCCAAAGACCAGGAGGGATATCAGGATATTATGATTCAGTCGGAAGTGATTAACTCCACGGAGGAGTATTTTACCTTAAAACTTATCTGTTACCAGGGGGCAGGCAGCGGCGCCCAGTGGGATTATTTTTATACCATGAATTTAGACACCGGGGAGCGCATGGCGCTTTCAGATTTCTTCCAGGAAGGAGCGGACTACAAAAAAGCCATAAGCGAAAATATAAAAAAACAGATGAAAGAGCAGATGGCGGCGGACGAAAATGTGGCATACTGGGTGGATAATAAGGATATACCGGAATGGAATTTTGAAACTATCACAGATGAGACAGGATTTTATATTAATGAGAAGGGGGAAATTGTTATAGCTTTTAATGAAGGGGATGTGGCACCCATGTATATGGGATGTGTGGAGTTTGTCATTGAAACTTCGGCGGTGGAGGATATTTTAAAAAAATAAAAAACTGGTATATTTTCGGCAGAAATGGAAATATTAGTAAGGAATTTTATATATCAGGAGGGTTTAGAAATGAGAGCAGTCGTGGATAAAGATACCTGCATAAGCTGCGGGTTATGCGTTTCTACAGAGCCGGAAGTATTTGAGTTTGACGACGACGGAAAGGCGGTTGCCGTTTCGGATACCACGGAGGAAAACAAGGATATGGTACAGCAGTGTATCGATTCCTGTCCGGTGGACGCCATTTCAAATGGTGAGTAATGATTGCAAGGAATGAAACAGAGGGATACGGCATAAATATAGAGTAAAGAAAGCCCTGAGGTGCGTATGAAATATAAGAAAACACTTCTTGTTCTGTTGCTTTTTCTATTCATGTATGGTGCCGGAGCGGGGGCTGCTAAAATCGTAGATGTTTTTAGCAGCTCTTCTTTTGTCCGGCGGGAAACGGAAAACTGGGGACTGGGATTCGGCACGGAAGGAACTACCCCCACGGGTAACGTGGGGCAGGAGGAACTTTTAGAGTACAATGCCCACTATGTTGGGGACACGGGAAAAAAAGTAATCTACCTCACCTTTGACTGCGGGTATGAAAACGGGAATACGGAAAAAATACTGGACGCCTTAAAAAAACATAATGTCACGGGAACATTTTTCGTGGTGGGAAATTTTCTGGAAACCGCCCCGGAAATCGTAAAGCGCATGGAGGCGGAGGGGCATCTGGTGGGAAACCATACGTACCATCACCCGGATATGTCAAAAATCAGCGATTTGGCGTCTTTTCAGAAAGAGGTGGATGACGTGGCAAATCTCTATAAAGAGATTACGGGAAAAGAGATGCCTAAGCTCTACCGTCCTCCCCAGGGAAAATTTAGCAGGGAAAACCTTAAGATGGCACAGGAATTGGGATACGAGACATTTTTCTGGAGCCTTGCCTATGTGGACTGGTATCAGGATAAACAGCCCTCACCGGAACAGGCATACAGCAAGCTTCTCCCAAGAATCCATCCCGGGGCCATTGTGCTTCTCCACAGCACAAGTTCCACCAATGGGGAAATTTTAGATGAACTTTTGGGGAAATGGGAAGATATGGGGTACGAATTCGGGGTGCTCACGGATTTGTGCCTGGGCGGTATGGAAAAGGGAGAAAGCCTTGGTACAGAGAGCGCCACAGAATAGACTTAATTTCTGAAAGATTTTCATATGTTAAAAAAACAGCCCTGGGTTTCCAGAGCTGTTTTCCTGTTATACATGACGCACCCACTCTTCCAGGGAAGTCTGGGAATCGCCCACCCGCAGGCCGTTTTTGGTGTACACCAGGGTGTACATACATGCGGCGCATGCAATTCCTGTAATCACATCGAACACGGAGTGCTGTTTTAAAAACATAGTAGATAAAATAATACTAACCATCAAAATAGAAGAACCAAAGCGCAGGGCTTTATTTTTTTTGAAATTTTCACAGTGCCATAGGGCAAAATTTACACCGATGGAGTTGTAAACATGGATGCTTGGAAAAAGATTGGTAGGGGTATCAATCTGGTAAAGGTGCGCAACCATAGCCGTAAAAATATTGTCCCGCTCAAAAGAGCCGGGGCGGAGATAATGGCCGTTGGGATACACGGTGGACGCAATGAGAAATACCGTCATCCCCACAAAAAGAAAAATGCAGAGCCTGTAGTATTCCTCTTTATTTTTAAAAAAGAAGTACATCACCGCCCCTGCCACATAGAGAAACCATAAATAGTAGGGGACTATAAATATTTCCAGAAAAGGAATTTTGTCGTCCATGGCAGTGTGTATCACATGAAACCGGGTGGTTACATGTCTTTCCAGGTAATTAAACCAGGGAAAGTAAATGCACATATAAAGTAAAAGGAGTGCATGTTTATATTTGATAAAAAATTTACCGCTTTTGCTGATGATATGATTCACTGTAGTTACCTCTCCTTCATTTATCGACTGAATTATAGCACAGGAAAAATAGAGCTACAATCCTATTTTTTGCGTTTTAATAAAAATTATGAAATTCTTAATAAATTCATTCTAATATGTGGGGGAAATTGTGCACAAAGCCAATAAAACCTTAAGGAAGGGACCAAAATTTTCCACAGTAAAAAAATGGTTTATTGACAAAGGCAAGTAAGAGGGTATAATAGTACAAGATAAAACTATGGAAGGAATCTAAAGGATTATATTATGACACAAATCAGTTTGCAAAAAAAGTCAAGGGTGAAAACAGGGGTTTTGGTTTTTTTTGGAGTTCTCGTTTTCGTCTACCTGGCAGGGGCCGTGTATTTTCATTACCACTTTTTTCCCAATACAACATTAAACGGAGTGGATGTGTCCGGGAAAAAAAGCGGGGCGGCGGAGAGTGCCATCCGAAAACAGGTGGACACTTATGTATTACATATGACAACAAGAAATGCTTCCGGGGAGGAAGAGATTACAGGGGAATCCATCGGGCTTAAACCGGAGTTCCACGGTGAGGTGCAAAAGCATATTGATTCTCAAAATGTTTTCGCCTGGGTGGTAAGGCTCTTTGGAAAGCAGAAGCTTAAAATGGATACGGTGGTAGTATTTGATGAGGATGCCCTGGCCAGGGAAATGAAGGCCCTTTCCTGCATGGAGAAAAAAAACCAGGAGGAGCCGAAGAACGCTTATATCTCTGATTACGGGGAAAACGGCTATGAGATTGTGCCCCAGGAGCAGGGCAGCGTGGTGGACCAGAGTATTTTTCAAATGGCCCTTACGGATGCGGTAAAGACCCTTCAGAAAGATTTTGATTTAGAGGAGAACGGATGCTATAAACAGCCGGATGTTACGGAGGAATCCAAGGAGCTGAATATCCTTGCGGATACTTTAAACAGATATGCAGGGGCAGAAATTACCTATGACGCAGGGGAGAAGACAGAGGTTCTTGACGGCGCCACCATCAGCCAGTGGTTAGAGGTAAATGGAAAAAACGTAACCATTGACGAGGCGGCAGTGGAGGAGTATGTGGCTTCACTGGCCAAAAGGCATAATACCGTATTCCGGGGACATAGCTTAAAGACATCTTACGGGAATACCGTGGATATCAAAGAGGGGGATTACGGCTGGAAAGTGGATAAAGAGGGTGAGAAAGAGCAGATTTTAAAAGACATTAAGGGGGGGACTCCCGTAAAGCGGGAAATTGTTTATGCCCAGAGGGCAAACAGCCACGGGGAAAATGATTACGGGGACACCTATGTGGAAATTAACCTTGCAAAACAGCACCTCTTTTTCTACAAAAATGGAAACCTTTTGGTGGAATCCGATTTTGTTTCGGGAAATCAGGCAAAGCGTTACGACACCCCCACAGGAGTTTACGGACTTACCTACAAACAGAGGGATGCCACTTTGAAAGGGGAAAACTATGCCACTCCGGTAAGTTATTGGATGCCTTTCTGCAACAATGTGGGGATGCACGACGCTGACTGGAGAAGTTCTTTTGGAGGGAAAATTTATAAGACCAGCGGTTCCCACGGCTGTGTAAACCTTCCTCCCTCTGTGGCTAAAACCATATTTGAAAACATTGAGGAGGGGGACCCGGTGCTGGTGTACAAATATCCCGAGGAAGAGTACGGCACGCCGCCTCCATTGATTAATCCTGGGGATGCGGCAGGAGTTACGGCTTTAATCAACAATATCGGTGCTGTGAGCCTGGCAAACGAGGCTGCGGTTGCCCAGGCAAGGCTCAGTTACAATGCGCTGCCGCCGGAGCAGCAGGCCCAGGTGCCTAACTATGATGTGTTATGCGCTGCGGAGGCCCAGCTTGACGTGCTGCGGGCCGGACAGCCCCAGTAGGCCAAGAGAGGGAAGAGTTTTGAAAAATATTACCATTGCAGATGTGGCGGAGGCCCTGGGAGTTTCCAAAACCACGGTTTCCAGGGCGATTTCCGGGAAAGGGAGAATCGGAAAGGAGACCAGGGAGAGGGTGCTGGCCTACATTGAAGAAAATAATTACAAACCGAGCATTATTGCAAAAGGTTTAGCCCAGTCCAAAACTTATAATATCGGGGTAATGATGCCCACAGAGTACCACATTGCAGATTTGCCTTTTTTCCAGAGCTGCCTTTTTGGCATCCAAGAAGTTGCGGCAGGGGAAAACTATGATATCCTTCTTAGCATCAGCCCTCCCGGAGATACGGAGCAGCTAAAGCGCATTCTTTCCAACCGGAAGGTGGACGGAGTGATTCTCATGCGGACTTTTGTAAAAGATTTACAGGCGGAGCTTTTAGGGGAGACAGAAATACCCTTTGTCACCATTGGAACTACAGATGCACAGGGGGCACTTCAGGTGGATTCTGATCATAAAAATGCCTGCAGGGAGCTCACCGCCTATCTACTGAACAAAAATCTGAGAAAACTTGTCCTAGTGGGAGGAGATAAAAGGCATGTGGTGACCCAGAAACGTCTCCAGGGATATCGGGAGGCTTTTTTGGAGTGCGGCTTACCCGTTCCGGATAATTTGGTTTTTCTAAATATGGAACAGCCGGATGTGCTGGAACAAAAGCTGGAGCAGATTTTGGCCCAGGGGGTGGAAGTGATTCTCTGTATGGACGATATGCTCTGCGGCAGGGTGTTAAAAAAGCTCCGCACAAAAAAAATCCCTGTGCCCCAGCAGGTGAAAGTGGCTTCTTTTTACCACAGTACCATTTTGGAGCAAAATGTCCCCTCTGTCACTTCCCTGTCCTTTGACGGGAAGGAGCTGGGGCAGACGGCCTGCAGGCGGCTTATGGAACAGATTGAAGGGAAAACCCCGGAGAGAGTGACGATTCTTGGATATGAATTGGTCTTAGGGGACTCCACAGAATAGAGGTATCGGGTCATAATTTGTATAATCTTTCGGTAAATCTTGCGGTTAACAGGGAAAATCTTGACATTTGGGGAGATTGTGGATACAATTAAGGTATTAATTTTGTGCTTTACACAAGGAGATGAGGAAGGATGGAGGATTTTGCAATGGAATTAGAAGTGCTGAACGAAGAAGAAAAGCGGATGAATCTTATTTTATTTGTGTTTATGCTGGCCATACCCATAGTGGCTACTACCTATGTCATGTTGTTTAATAACGGTACATGGATTGATCTGATAGCGGTGTCTATGAGCTTCATGAGCATTTTGGTCCGGCTTTTTGAAAAGAGTTTGGGGAAATATGCGAAGTACATATATTTGTCCATTATGCCTGTTTTTGGGGCGGTGACTATTGTTGTGGGCAATGACGGTGTGTTTGGCGCTTTCCCGGAGGCGTTTCTCCTTCTGCTGATGCTGGCGGTGCCCTATTATAACCTGAATACTATAAAAGCAACGGCCATTACCACCCTCGGTGCCAACCTTATTGGAATTATTATCCGGCCTGAGGCATATTTAAAAATGCGCTCCCTGTCTATCTGGGTGTTTATCGTAATGGTATATGCCCTTGCCATTATGGTTGCCTGCTTTATTGTGGTTCGGGCAAGGAAACTGTTCTGGGGCATGGAAGATGGAAAGAATAAGAGCAACACCTTAATGCAGAATGTGCAGGAGGCATTTGACCGTCTCCAGGAATCCACCTCAAAGATTTTTACTTCCCTTCAGGAGTTTGAGGAGAATTCCGAAGAGATTGCGGCGTCCACCCAGAATATATCTGACAGCGCTGACGTGCAAATCAGCGAAGTGGACGGCAGTTTGGAGATTTTCGATAAGCTCAACGACAAAATTGCCAGTTCCGGTGAAAGGGTACAACAGACTGTGGAAACCATTCGGGGAATGAAGAGCAAAAATGATGAGGGAATCCAGGCTATCAGCCTTCTATCGGAAAAATTTGACGAAAATATTAAAACCACGCAGGCGGCTTTGGACGGAGTGGCGGAATTGTCCCACAAGTCAAGCTCCATCGGCGGGATTATTGAGAGTATCCGCTCCATCGCCCAGCAGACCAACCTTCTGGCATTAAATGCGGCTATAGAGGCTGCAAGGGCTGGGGAGGCAGGAAAAGGATTTGCCGTGGTGGCGGATGAGATTAACGCTTTATCCCAGGAAAGTTCCAATGCAACCGGAAAAATTGATGATATTTTAAAAGATATTATTGAGACAGTGGAAGATACCCATAAGGTGATTGAGGGAAACAGCAGCGTAGTACATGAGTCCAACGAAAATCTGGAAGACACCGTGAAAATATTTAAGGAAATGCTGGATTCCACAGAGGAAGTGATTCATGCCGTAGAGATGTTCCAGGAAGAGTTAGACGGAATTGTGGAGATAAAGGAACAGCTTTTGGAGGCAATGAAGAGAGTGGAGGATATTTCACGGAAATCTGTGGATTCCACCACGGAGATAAACACTGTCACAGAGGAGCAGGTGGCAGGAGTGGACAATATTGTAAGAGCTATGCAGGGAGTTCAGGACAGTATGGAGCAGCTCTCCTCAACACTTCACCAGGCGATATAAAGACAATGACAAACAGTTCAGTTAAAGCTGGACTGTTTTTTTGTTGATTTGCTCAAAATTGTATTGACAGATAAGCCTTGTCTTGTTATACTTTAACCATAGAACAACCGATTGCGCAAATTGCGCAGGCAAAATTCAGGCGAGGGAAAATCAGCCGGAAATCCGGCAAAAAATAAAGGAGAAGAACGATGGACAAATTTGTTGTAAACATTATTCACCGTCCGGAGATGGTTCCGGAGTACTCTGCAACAGTGACCGGCCAGGGCAAAGAGGAGGATATCGGGGATAAGGCTCTTTTGACGGAATCTTTGGATATTTTTAAGACCCAGCAGAGACTGGCACATGAAAACGGTTTGAAAGTTACCATTCAGATGACCTATGCCTCCCTATTTAACGATGAGGCGGTGGAGCTGGCAAAGCACGACCATGAGATTTACGGGGATGAAATTGCGCTTTCCCTTTTGGGACTGCCCTGCGAGGAGTTCCGGGAGAAGTATAAGACAAAGGATTTCTGTATCTGGATGTTTTCCATGGAGGACAAGAAAGCCATTGTCAATGATGTGTTTGAGAAGTTCCATGACAGATTTGGTTTTTATCCGGAATCCACAGGTTCCTACTATATGGACGCAGATTTGACCAATTACATAAAAGAGAAATATCCCATGGTAAAATGTGCCGTGGCAACCTGCTGGGAGGAAGGGCCAAAGGCATACCATACCTGTAACAATTCTTGGTACACCCTTTTTGACGGAGGCCCCTGGGCGCCCTGGATTCCCTCTAAACAGAACACCCATGCCCCGGCGGCAAATGAGGCGGAGGATTCCGGTATTGTGGCAATTCCCCATCTCTCCAGGGATTTGATTGCATGTTATGACGGAAACGGTTCCAACTTCGGCACCCATCCCCAGAACGTGCTCCGGGGAATGATTTACGACACAAAGACCTGGGAATACCCCTATCTTTACAACCTGATTGACCAGTACCGTGCCCTGGAAAAATACAATAACGGCTATGCCTACAACATGATGTTTGTAGGGCCGGGATGGATGAATAAAATGGGCCGTTGGGAAGCTCCCTACGAGCTTTTGGAGAAATCCTACAGTGACGGCTGTAAATACTACGGCAAGCTGAAAAAAGAGGGTAAGCTTATCGATATGACCATGGCGGAATTTGCCGATTATTACAGGGAGAAAAAAGGGGTCAACAACAAGGTTTACACAGAGCCGGAATGTGCACTTTGGAGAGATATTCTCTACGGATCCGACAAGCAGCTCTTCTGGTACTGCGACCCGTTTATGAGGGTCTGTGTGAATATGGATCAGGGCGGTGCCATTGTTGACTTGCGCCCCTATGCGGCAAAACTGGAATGGCCCGTGGGTATCGGAACAAAACATGTGCAGGACGCATCCTATCCCTTCTTAATCCAGGAGAAATACCGGGCAGGTTATTTCACTCACTATGCCGGGGAGGGAACGGTAAGGAGCGCAAAGCTTTCCTATAAAGGAGAGGAAGTTGATCTCTGCCTCTGCCCCACAAAAGCCCATTTCTCCCAGGAGGGAAAGACAAGAATTTTAACTCTTGACCCTGTGACCATTGAGTTTCGGGGGTTGACAGTGAAATTACAGACAAAAGAGTACTTCGAGGAGGGAGCATCCAACATTAAGATTGAGAGAACCATCCTGGAAATGAGCGACCCTGCCGCGGAGGTGCAGTTAAACGAATATATGGTGGCATGTTACGGAACCACTGAGTACTCTGAGGATATGACAGGCATCACATTAAAATGTGAGGGCAAAGAGGAAAAGGCGATTCAGTATGAGTATAAGTGCCGGGAAGAGTCCTTGGCAGGGGCCAAGGTAAGCGCAGTTATCCCGGAAATTGAGACGAAAGTGGAGATGAGCGCATCTGATGATGCCGCAGAGGGGTACATCAAAGAGGGATATGCCTTTTCTCCTATGTTTACTTTGGGATATAAGAAAAATATCAAAGACAAGGAGGTATTTGCAACATGGCTCAGCTTACAAAAGGCAAATTAAATTACAGATGCCCATCCTGTTTTATGAGAGATTTGGACATTGATATGTTTTACAATAAGGATACAGGGATTTACAGCTGTATCCGCTGCCAGTACAGGGGAACAGAAAAAGATATTTTGGAAAAAAATGAGATGGTGCGTTTCCGCTACGGCGCGATGAACCAGAGATTTGAAAAGTTTGACTTTGATTAAACAGGAGAAGTGGCAGATACGGCCTGGGTCTGTGCTTTGCGCATTGGCAGGGGACGGTATCTGCCTTCCTTGTATTGCAGGGAGGAGAGCATGGAATTTATAAAAGGAGCAGACCTGTCCACGCTTTTGGAATTGGAAAAGTGCGGGGCAAGATATTTTGACGGCGGGGAAGAGAAGGAGATTCTTTCTATTTTAAAAGGCTATGGATTTAATTCTGTGCGCCTGCGGCTTTGGAACGACCCCTATGACAAAGAGGGAAAGCCTTACGGGGCGGGGACAAATGATTTGGACGTAACCATAAAAACCGCAAAAAAAGTGGTGGATGCAGGTTTCGGGTTTCTCTTTAACCTTCACTACAGCGATTTCTGGGCGGATCCGGGGAAACAGATAAAACCCAAAGCATGGGAAAATTATTCTGTGGAGGAGCTGGAGCAGGCAGTTTTTGACTTTACAAAGGATTCCATGGAAGCCCTGCATAAGGCAGGGGCAAAGCCGACTATGGTGCAGGTGGGAAACGAGCTGTCCAACGGCCTTTTGTGGCCGGAGGGGAGAAAGCCAGGCTGGGATAACATTACCCGTTTTGTAAATGCGGGAATCCGGGGCGTCCGGGTCGTGGACAAAAGTGTTCCCATTATGATTCATTTGGACAACGGGGGAAATAATGGGCTTTACAGGGACTGGTTTGACCATTATACTAAAGAGGGGGAGGATTTTCAGATTATTGGATTATCCTATTATCCTTTCTGGCATGGAGATTTAAAAAGTCTTGAATTTAATATGAACGACATGGCAAAGCGCTATAAAAAAGACGTGGTGGTGGCGGAGGTTTCCATGGGCTTTACTATGGAGGATTACGGAGAGTATGAACAGCTTTTGCCGGGAGAGCGGAAGGGATATGCCACCAAACCGGAACTTGCGACAAAGATTGAATATCCCATGACAAAGCAGGGCCAGGCAGACTTTATGCAGGATTTCCTCACCAGGGTAAAGCATGTAGCTTCTGGCCATGGAAAGGGCTTTTATTACTGGGAGCCGGCGTGGATTCCGGTGCCGGGAAGCGGATGGGCAACCCCGGAGAGCTTAAAGTATATGAATGACCCGGGGCCTTGCGGAAACGAGTGGGCGAACCAGGCGCTGTTTGACTATGATGGAAATGCAAATCCGGCGCTTAAGGTGGTTCGGGATTTTTAGAAAGAAGGGGAAATATGATACAGGGAAGAATTTTGGATTTAGTGGATTATGCATTGGCAACGGATCTTATCACAGAGGAAGATAAGGTTTATACCATAAACCGTCTCTTGGAGCTGTTTTGTTTGGAAGAGCTTGAGGATGACAAGGTAAATGCCCACAAGAATATTTGTAAAACCAGGGAAGAAGCGGAAAATGCCCTGCCTGAGATTTTAGGGGATATGCTGGACTACGCCTATGAACAGGAGATTACGAAGGAAAACGGGGTGGTGTACCGGGATCTGTTCGACACAAAAATTATGGGGATGCTTTTGCCAAGGCCCAGTGAAGTTACGAAAAAGTTCTGGGAGCTTTACAAGAAATCTCCTGTGGATGCCACGGATTATTTTTATACCATCAGCAGGGATAGCGATTACATCAGGCGCTACCGCATTAAGAAGGATTTGAAGTGGACGGCGGAGACGGAGTACGGCACTTTGGATATCACCATTAACCTTTCCAAGCCGGAGAAAGACCCCAAGGCCATTGCGGCGGCAAAGCTTGCCAAACAGAGCGGCTATCCCAAATGCCTTTTGTGCAAGGAAAATGTGGGGTACGGGGGAAGGGTGAACCATCCCGCAAGGCAGAACCACAGAATTATACCAGTTACCATTAACGAGAGCCCGTGGTTTTTCCAGTATTCGCCCTACGTGTATTACAATGAGCACTGTATTATATTTAATTCCAGCCATACCCCTATGAAGATTGAGCGGGCCACTTTCGGGAAACTTTTGGATTTTGTCACCCAGTTCCCACATTATTTTGTGGGCTCCAATGCGGACCTTCCCATTGTGGGGGGCTCCATTTTAAGCCATGACCATTTCCAGGGCGGGCATTATGAGTTTGCCATGGCAAAAGCCCCGGTGGAAAAGGAGATTTCTTTTCCAGGGTATGAGGATGTTAAGGCGGGGATTGTAAAATGGCCCATGTCCGTAATCCGTCTGGACTGCCCGGATAAAGAGCGGATCATTGACCTGGCGGATAAGATTCTGCTTAAGTGGAGGGATTACACAGATGAAGATGCCTTTGTCTTTGCCAATACAGATGGAGAAAATCACAACACCATCACTCCCATTGCCAGAAAACGGGGGGAGATGTTTGAGCTGGATTTGGTGCTTCGGAACAATATCACCACAGAGGAACATCCCTTGGGAGTGTACCATCCCCATGCAAAGCTCCATCACATTAAGAAAGAAAATATCGGTTTAATTGAGGTCATGGGCCTTGCCGTACTTCCGGCCCGGTTAAAAGAGGAGATGGCGGAGTTAAAGGAAGCGGTTTTGTCAGGAAAAGATTTGCGCAGTGAGGATACTCTGGCAAAACATGCAGACTGGGTGGAAGAATTTTTGCCCAAATACGAAAACATAGGGAAAGAGAATATTGATAAAATAATAAACGATGAAATCGGTTTGGTATTTTCCCAGGTGCTTGAGGACGCCGGGGTGTATAAATGTACGACCGAGGGGAGAGAGGCGTTTCTGCGTTTTGTGGAAAGTGTTTAAAAGTAAAATCAGGGCTTCCGGCTTTTGGCCGGAGGCCGTTTTTAGGTATGACGGGCACCTTTTTTATGTGATTCCGGTATTGTAAATTTTTCGGGAGATGGTATAATTTCATTATACAAAGGAGTATTATTATGAAAACGAAAATACAATGGCATCCTGCCTTTGCGTCTGCTATGGATTTGGAACTAATCCAAAACCGGGAGGATTTGATATATGAGCGGGAGCATAATCTAAACACGAAACCCTTGGAAATTGATTTGCTGGTGATAAAAAAGGAGCATTCCGTTCGCATTATCAATGAAATAGGAGCGCTTTTTAAGGGACATAATATATTAGAATACAAGTCACCGGAAGACCATTTGGATATAGACACGTTTTATAAATCCATGGCATATGCATGTCTTTACAAGTCTTATGGAAAAGAGGTAAATGAAATCAGGGCAGATGACGTTACCGTGTCGATTATCCGTGAGAAAAAACCGACAGGGCTGTTTTCGTATTTCAGGGAACAAAATTATTCTGTTACAAGTCCTTATAAGGGAATTTATTATATAGAAGGGAAAATAATGTTCCCAACCCAGATTGTTGTCACAAAAGAATTGGAAGAAGGCCATCATAAATGGCTGAAAGCCTTGTCAGGGCAGTTGGGAAGAGAAAATTTTTATGAATTGCTGGAAAGCAGAAAAATGCTGGCAAAAAAAGCCGATCAGGAGCTGGCAGATTCCATTTTGGAAGTATGTATCGGAGCCAACAGACAGCTTTTAGAAGAATTAAAGGGGGATGATAATGTGTATGAAGCACTAATGGAAATTATGGAACCGCGGATTAAGCAGAGGGAAGAGAAAATCCGGAAAGAGGAGCAGGAAAAAGGGATTCAGGGTACAATCGTTGCCCTTCGGGATTTGGGAATTGAGGGTTCTCAAATAAAAGCCTCCATCATGAAAGCATATAAACTTTCTGAGGATGAGGCGGAAGAGTATTTGTAAATTTTGTTTGGCGCCTGCGGGCATAAAAAACGGTACAGCTAAGAGCTATACCGTTTTCTTTTTAATCATTTCCCGTTTCACTATCTTAATCCTAATAAACAAATATCACATTTATATATTATGAGAAAGGTACGTTGAAAAGTGCTGATTAATTGTGTTACTGAACTACTGTTACGTTGGTTGCCTGTGGTCCTTTTGCCCCTTCTACTACTTCAAACTCAACGGCTGCGCCTTCCTCTAAGGATTTGAAGCCATCCATGTTAAGTCCTGAGTAGTGAACGAATACGTCGTTTCCTGCCTCGTCTGAGATGAAGCCGTATCCCTTCTGATTGTTGAACCATTTTACTGTACCTTTGTTCATTGTAGTACCTCCGAAAAAATTATCTTTGCCGATTTAACGGCATAAGTGCAGTATAGCATATGATGTAGGAAAAGTAAAGATGAATCCTGCAAAACTCTTGACGCTTTAAAACATGGTGTATTATAATCTATAAGGAAACTAGAAAGACATTCCAGGAGACGGAGGCAAAGATGAATATTCAGGAAGTAAAACCGGTAAAAGAAGGAAAAGTACGGGAAGTGTATGATGCAGGGGACAGCATGGTTATTGTTGCCACAGACAGAATTTCCGCGTTTGACCATATTTTGAAAAATCAAATTACAGACAAGGGGGCTATTTTAACAAGAATGTCCAAGTTCTGGTTTGATTTTACAAAAGATATTGTGCCCAACCACATGATGTCCATTGAGGTTAAGGACATGCCGGAGTTTTTCAGGCAGGACAAGTACGACGGGAACAGCATGAAATGTAAGAAGCTTACCATGCTCCCCATAGAATGTATTGTCCGGGGTTATATTACAGGCAGCGGCTGGGCAAGTTATAAAGAGAACGGCACAGTCTGCGGCATTTCCCTGCCGGGGGGGCTTAAGGAATCCGACAAGCTGCCGGAGCCTATTTACACCCCCAGCACGAAAGCGGATTTGGGAGATCATGACGAGAATATCTCTTTTGAACAGAGTGTAGAAGTGTTAAAGAAAATTTATCCCGAAAAGGGAGAGGAATATGCGTTAAAGATAAAAGAATATACCCTTGCGCTGTACAAAAAATGTGCGGAGTATGCTTTGAGCAAAGGGATAATCATTGCGGATACCAAGTTTGAATTTGGGCTGGATGAAGAGGGCAATGTGGTATTGGGGGATGAGATGCTCACTCCGGACAGCTCCCGTTTCTGGCCTTTAGAGGGATATGAGCCGGGAAAATCCCAGCCTTCTTTTGATAAGCAGTTTGTGAGGGACTGGTTAAAAGCCAATCCAAACAGCGATTATCTCCTGCCCCAGGAAGTGGTGACAAAGACCGTGGACAAGTACAAAGAAGCTTTTGAACTTTTGACAGGCAGCAAATTTTAACAGGCGGGAGAAATTCATGACTCATACTAATTTTAAGAATCCGAATATGCGGGACGGGCTGCATGAGGAGTGCGGCGTATTCGGCATGTATGATTTTGACGGAAAAGATGTGGCTTCTTCCATTTATTATGGACTGTTTGCCCTGCAGCACAGAGGCCAGGAGAGTTGCGGCATCGCTGTCAGCGACACAGAGGGTCCCAAGGGAAAAGTGAGAACAAGAAAAGACATGGGGCTGGTGAACGAAGTGTTTACCCAGGAAAATTTAGAATCCCTTTCCGGGGATATCGGCGTGGGACATGTGCGGTACTCCACCGCAGGGGCTTCCACCAGAGAAAATGCCCAGCCCCTTGTTTTAAATTACGTGAAGGGTACGCTGGCCCTGGCCCACAATGGAAATTTGATCAATGCCAATGAGCTCCGCAGGGATTTAGAGTACACAGGGGCTATATTCCAGACCACCATTGATTCTGAGGTGATTGCCTATCACATTGCAAGGGAACGCTTAAATTCAAAAACTGTGCAGGAGGCGGTGGCAAGGGCCTGCAAAAAAATAAAGGGGGCCTATTCCCTTGTGGTGATGAGCCCCAGAAAGCTCATTGCAGCCAGAGACCCCTTTGGATTTAAGCCCCTTTGCATCGGGAAAAGGGACAATGCCTATATGGTGGCCTCAGAAACCTGTGCCTTGGAAACCATCGGGGCGGAATTTGTAAGGGATGTGCTTCCCGGCGAAGTTGTAACCATCTCCCCGGAGTGCGGGATAGCGTCGGATATGTCTATGTGCCTTCCTGAGAAGGAGCAGGGCAGATGTATTTTTGAATACATTTATTTTGCCAGGCCGGACAGCCATATTGACGGGGTGAGCGTCTATGGGGCAAGGATAAAGGCGGGAAAATTTCTGGCCATGGATTCCCCTGTGGAGGCGGATCTTGTGACAGGGGTGCCGGAATCGGGAAATGCGGCGGCCCTTGGCTATGCCTTAGAATCCGGGATTCCCTACGGAACGGCTTTTGTGAAAAACGGATACGTGGGAAGGACTTTTATTAAACCAAAGCAGAGCAGCAGGGAGTCAAGCGTCCGGTTAAAGTTAAATGTGCTAAAAGAGGCTGTGGCGGGGAAACGTGTGGTTATGATAGACGATTCCATTGTCCGGGGCACCACCTCAGACCGCATTGTTAAGATGTTAAGGGATGCAGGGGCCTTGGAAGTCCATGTGAGAATCAGCTCTCCGCCCTTTATGTGGCCCTGTTATTTTGGCACGGATATCCCTGAGAGGGAGCAGCTCATTGCCTATAACCGCAGCATTGAGGAAATCCGTAAAATCATCGGAGCGGATTCTTTGGGATATCTTGAATTAAACCGTTTAGATGAGATGTCACAGGGGCTTTCCATCTGTAAGGGATGTTTTACCGGAAAATACCCTATGGCGCCTCCCACCCAGGATATCCGGGGGGAGTATGAGAGATAGAGAAGGCAAAAAATTGAGAGCCGATACAAAGAGAGGAGAAATCTATGTCAACTGACCGTTATACAAGCCCGCTTTCCGAACGCTATGCCAGCAGGGAAATGCAGTATATTTTTTCACCGGAAATGAAGTTTAAGACTTGGAGGAAGCTGTGGATTGCCCTGGCGGAGACAGAGCGTGAACTGGGGCTTGATATTACAGAGGAACAGATTCATGAATTAAAAGAACATGCGGAGGATATTAACTTTGAGGTGGCAAAAGAGCGGGAAAAGCTGGTGCGCCACGACGTTATGTCCCATGTCTACGCATATGGCCAGCAGTGCCCCAAGGCAAAAGGAATCATTCACTTAGGGGCCACATCCTGTTATGTGGGAGATAATACGGATATTATCATTATGGCGGAAGCCTTAAAACTGGTGAAAAAGAAACTGGTAAATGTTATGGCGGAGCTTTCTAAATTTGCGGATACCTATAAAGCCCTTCCCACCCTGGCATTTACCCATTTCCAGCCAGCTCAGCCCACCACCGTGGGAAAACGGGCTACCCTTTGGCTCCAGGAGTTTATGATGGATTACGAAGACTTAGAGTATGTCCTGGGTAGTCTGAAACTTTTAGGCTCCAAGGGAACCACGGGAACTCAGGCAAGTTTTTTGGAACTTTTTGACGGCGACAATGAAACGGTGGATAAAATTGACCCCATGATTGCAGAGAAAATGGGCTTTAAAGAGTGCTACGGGGTTTCCGGACAGACATATTCCAGGAAAGTGGATACCAGAGTGGCAAATGTCCTGGCAGGCATTGCGGCAAGCGCCTACAAAATGTCCAACGATATCCGCCTTCTTCAGCATTTAAAAGAGGTGGAAGAGCCTTTTGAGAAAAATCAGATTGGCTCTTCCGCCATGGCGTATAAGAGAAACCCTATGAGGAGCGAGCGCATCGGCTCCCTCTCCCGGTATGTGATGGTGGATGCTTTAAATCCCGCCATTACCTCCGCTACTCAGTGGTTTGAGCGGACTTTAGACGATTCCGCCAACAAGCGTCTCTCTATTCCGGAAGGATTTCTTGCCATTGACGGGGTTTTGGATTTGTGCCTGAACGTGGTGGACGGCTTGGTGGTTTATGATAAAGTGATTACCAAGCGCTTAATGAGCGAGCTTCCCTTTATGGCTACGGAAAATATTATGATGGATGCAGTGAAAAAAGGGGGAGACCGCCAGGAACTCCATGAGAAAATCCGCAAACTTTCCATGGAGGCGGGAGCCCATGTAAAACAGGAGGGACTGGAGAACAACCTTCTGGAGCTCATTGCTGCTGACCCGGCATTCGGATTGACGCTGGAAGAGCTTCAGGCATCCATGGACCCGTCAAAATATGTGGGCCGTTCCCCCCGCCAGGTGGAGAAGTTCCTTGAAAACAGCATACAGCCCATTTTAGATGAGAACAAAGATTTCATCGGGTTAAAAGCAGAGATAAATGTATAGAAAACGGGGCTGAAATTGAAGAAAAAAATAATTGCGGTTCTGTTTGTCCTTTTTGTGCTGTCATTGGTGTTTTTTGGGAAAAAATATGGTATGCCCAGGCAGGAGGAGAAAATAGATACGCATAAGGTTCAGAAAAACGAGAGAATCTACGCAGGGATTACCCAGGAAATACAAAAGGATGTATTTGACGCAGGGATTATCGGCCCGGATTTTCGTGTGCTTGTGAGAACTCCGGAGGAACAGGCAGAAAATATCTATACTTTTCTCCAGGGGCCCAAATCATTTGAGGAAATGCGCCCCTGGTCCGGGGAGTGGTGTCAGAAGATTGTTAAATGGCATTCCTTTGGGGCATTTGGCTGCGGACACTGCTGCATGGCCAATATATACAGCAGCTTAAGCCCATATGAGTGCTCGCCTTTCGATATGTTCCAATATGCCACTCAGGTGACGGACTACTATCCCAGCAAGGAAAGCGGCGCCATTGGATGGCGGGATATGCGCACTACTTTAAGGGCGGCAGGGCTTTCCTGTGACCTTCACAGAAAACCGGCCACCTACGAAGAGTTCCAGGAGCAGATGGGCCAGGCAAAATCCGCTATAGTTTTGGTGTGCAGCGGCAATGACGACACATTTTGGAAAGACACCGGGGGACATTATGTGAATATCTGGCTTTATCAGAAAGACACCGACATGGTTTTCCTTGCAGAGCCGGGGGATCCGGATAATAACCGCACCTGGATTCCACTGCGGTATGTTTATGATGCCTTAAAAACCGTGAGCCAGTACCAGTATCTTTCTGTGGCTGCGTATGCGGAGGAAAACAATCCCTGGAAGTGGGATGGAATTCAAGATGTGTGGAATAGGGAGTAAACAAACCAAAATATGTGATAAGTCATTTCGCACAGGTTAATTATCTGAAAATTATGCCGATATTATAAGTGAAACCAATAAAGTATACTTCCAGGGAGGGATGAGCCGCATACGGATATGATGGATATTTTAAGGTTACGTCAGTAAAGGTTATCACAGCTATGCTGGATTCCCGGTCGAAGCGCAGACAGGATGAAAGGTTATTTCAGGGAAAGCCGGAAAACAGGCGGAATGTAAAGGAACATGCAAGCCAGGTGGAACTGGATGACACCATTGCAGGCAGGACATTGGGCTATACCAGAGACGGCCAGGTATATGTGGGCCAGGAATTGAAAAGAGAGTATAAGTATTAAAAAAGGGCGTTTGCACAGGAGTTGGTGCAGCGCCCTTTTTTGGGGTTGAAATCTATTTCTGTTGAATTATTCTGCTTAATTTTTCCGACTCTTCCTCTATGACTTTTTTATCGATTCTCCGGAACAAAATTTCTGTCTCCGGGAGACGGTAACCAGCAGGGACAGATTTTCTCTCCCATGTAGGGCTGATATTAAGCCATCCGCACACTTTTTCAGAGGAAAAGGGCAGGAAGGGATAGAGCAAAACCGCAAGGTTGGCAATGATTTGCACGCATTGGTACAGGCTGTCTTTGCAGGCGGTTTCATCGGAAGTTCTGGTAATCTAATGGGGGATTCGCACAGGGCGCAGCATGGATTTGTAAGCGTTTTCGGCTCTAACACAGCACCGCAGGCATCGCATTGGTCGCCCCGGGTAAAATCCCTGCAAACGGGACATTTTCCGGTTACGAAACGGTCTGCCAAAAATGTTCTGCAAGTCCTGCAGTATGCCTGGGGGACTTCTTTTTCGTAAACGTATTTGCCCTGATAAAGTTTTTTGTGGAAATCCCTTACAAAATCTTTGTGTTCTTCGGAAGATGTTTTCGTATAAACGTCGTAGGAAAATCCTAGTTTTTTGAAACTTTCTTTAAATTCTTCGTGATAAAAATCACTGATTTCCTGGGGGCTTTTTCCCTCTTTTTTTGCCCGGATTCCCACAGGCGTTCCATGGCAGTCGCTGCCGGAGACAAAATATACGTTATCCCCTGCCGCCCTGTGATATTTGGCAAGGACATCTCCCGGGAGAAGCCCGGCAATATGCCCGATGTGCAGGGAACCGTTGGCATAGGGCCAGGCCCCGCCGATTAAAATATTTTTCATGATAAACCTCATTTCTGTTTTAAAGTGGTGAACTGTAAGTTAAATCTTTTTGCCATGCGGCATAAAATTTTGCAATCAAAAAGCCCTCCTCTCTGAAAAAATTTTCAGGGACGAGAGCGCATGCTTCGTGTTACCACCCTAAATTCACTTATACTTCACAGCATAAGCCTTGTCAACTACGGATGAGAAATGATTCATCGATAGTCTATCACGATAACGGGTGAACCCGTCGCAGCCTTGGCATTTGTAAAATGCTTCGGTGCGCAGCTCCGAGACCATGTTCAATAGTTCCTTCTGTGCCTGCTCTCATCTAATCAGACTTTCTGTAACATATCTAACTATTCCTGAATTATTCACGGAATAACAGCATTAAC
>Ga0137307_100904_pt1 | contig 31443 bp, 24 predicted proteins | sample NAcewD2O_March_2_FD_97180 | JGI IMG/M metagenome (GOLD analysis project Ga0137307, IMG submission 97180) | Mouse cecal microbial communities from Vienna, Austria - N-Acetylglucosamine amended D2O_March | ecosystem: Host-associated > Mammals > Digestive system > Large intestine > Cecum | place... | reverse complement strand
ACCTTCCGAAAGAGCCTTTATCTAAGAAAGATAAAAAAGACCGGAAAAAAAGCAATCGTACATATCCACGGCGCGGAATACCTGGTATTTTACGACAGGCTGGGGAGACGCAGAAAGAAGATTGTGGATCGTTTTATCCGTCAGGCGGACCTGGTGCTGGCATTGTCTGACAGTTGGAAGAGGGAACTGGAAGCCCGCTTTCACATCGACACCTGCCGGGTGCTGAACAACGGGGTCGATACCGCCCAATTCCGTTCTGCAGCCGCGGACGTGTCAAAGTACCGCAATTCCTTCCTCATGCTGGGCAGGCTGGGCGAACGAAAAGGGGCCTATGACCTGGTTGACGCCCTGGAGTCTGCACTCCGAAGAAACCCTGATCTCACCGTCTGTATGGCGGGAGACGGGGATGTGGAACAGATCCGCTCCCTGGCTGCCCAAAAAGGGCTCCAGCGTCAGATCCGGGTGCCTGGCTGGATTGGCCGGAAGGAGAAACTGAACTGCCTGAAGCAGGCCGCAGTCCTGATCCTCCCCTCCTACCACGAAGGTCTGCCTGTATCCATCCTGGAGGGGATGGCAGCCGGAAAGGCCATCATAAGCACCGCTGTAGGCGCGATTCCGGAGGTCGTCACGGAGGAAAACGGAATCCTGGTGGAACCCGGAGATACTGCCGCGCTGGCAGAAGCCATGCTGCTCTGCAGCAGCGATGTAAAGATGCTGGAAACCATGTCCCGAAACAATCTGGAAAAAGCGGAACATACATTCAGTATCCGGCGGATGCATGAACGGCTTGCCGAATATTACAGACAGGTCATGAACCTTGAATAAAACGGATGTACATAAAATGTCATAGGAGGAAGAATTGCATGGAACAGGAAAAACCGATGATCAGCGTGATCGTACCGGTGTACAATGTGGAAGCCTGGATCGGAAGGTGTCTGGATTCAATCCTAGCCCAAACGTATGAAAATATCGAGGTAATCCTAATAAACGACGCCTCCTCCGATGAAAGCGGCAGGATCTGTGACCATTACGCCGCCCGCGACGGGCGTATCATTGTCCTGCATTTTTCAGAGAACCGGGGCCCGTCCGCAGCCAGAAACGAAGGCATCCGCAGGGCCCACGGGGCCTTTGCCTCGTTTATTGATTCCGACGACTATGCAGAGCCCTGCCTGCTGGAAAAGCTGTATGACAACCTGCTGGAAAACGGAGCCGATGTGAGTGCCTGCGGCGCCGACGGAATCAAGCTTAAGGGAGGTCCCCCCGGTACATTTTCCAGGTCTGAGGCCGTCTGCTGCCTGGCGCATGGCGTCCCTTTCAATCACGTGCCCTGGGGGAAGCTCTATGCAATGGAGCTTGTAAAAAAACATCCTTTTGACGAACGTTATTTTTACAGCGAAGATCTTCTGTTCCTTTATGAAATTTTAAAATCCTCCAACCGGGTCAGTTATCTGCCGGACCGGCTTTACCATTATGTCAACCGGGAAGGCAGCCAGGTACACAGCGGCGTGGATGACCGGAAGTGCACCGCCCTTCTGGTGCATGACAAGATCTGCAGGGATGCCTCCGTCCATTTCCCAGAAGCGTTATTTGGTTTCCAGCAGATTGCCCTGGATACCAACACCCGTCTGGCCATGCTTGCAGTGGAGGCAAACATGCCGTCCGGTGTGCTGTACGGATATCTGAAGCGGCTCTGTCAGAATACCCGGCGGCATTTCAGTCGGAACGCGCTTATGCTCTGCCAGGAGAAAAAGGTGACGGCAGCGGCGCTGCTGCTGTACGCCGGAGCATCGGTTTTCCAGAAGGCTGGGCGTATCTATGGACAGATCAAACGCTGGAAGGGCAGATAAAATGGATTCGAATAAACCAAAGATCAGTATCATCGTGCCGGTATACAATGTGGAACCCTATCTTGAAAAATGTCTGGATTCCATATCGGCGCAAACCTATTCAAACATAGAAATCATCCTCGTAGACGATGCGTCCGCAGACCAGGGCGGAAGCATCTGCGACGCTTACGCAGCCCGGGACAAACGGATGCAGGTGGTTCATTTTCCCGTAAACCGCGGGCTGTCCGCTGCCAGAAACGAGGGCGTTGGCAGGGCCACCGGAGAATACATCTCTTTTATTGATTCGGACGACTATGTAAAGCCGGACCTTCTGGAAAAGCTATATGACAATCTCATGGAAAGTAAAGCGGACATCAGTATCTGCGGAATCGAAGGGTTTGGGAAATCGAATACGCCTGCAGGCACCTGTTCCGCCGCCGAAACCGTCTGCTGCCTGGCCCGGCGGACCCCTTTCCTCTGGAATGTGTGGGGGAAACTCTATTCGGCAGAAGATGTAAAACGGCATCCCTTTGATGAGCGCGCCCTCTGCTGCGAGGACCTTCTCTTTTTCTATCAGATGTTAAAGGATGCGGAAACGGTCCGATATTTTCCGGATACGCTGTACCACTACCTTTACAGGCCCGGCAGCCTGATCAACAGCGGCGTTGATGAGAAACGATGCACAGTGCTTTCCGTTCTGGATCATATCTGCACGGATGCTTCCGTCCACTTCCCGGAAGCAGTTCCAGGCTTAAAGCTCCTGGCCATGGATACCGTTGTGCGCCTAGCCATGCAAGCTGTGGAAGTAGGAACCAAAGGAGCCGATCTGTCCTCATATCTGAAACGGTTCCGGGAGAATATCCGGCATCATTTTAGCTGGAGGTCACTGGCTCTCTGCCGGGATAAAAAGACCAAGGTTTCAATCCTGGGGCTGTATGTCAGCAGGACAGCTTTTCATGGAATTGCCGCTGTCTACAAGTACATCAAAAAGGGTTCTGGCAAAACCACAGGGATGGAGTGAATAAAGCAGATGGACCGAACGGAGCATGTTGTAAAAAACTTAAAATTTGCCGCAGTCAGCGAGCTGGTGCTGGCGGTCTTAAAATTCGTATCCCGGCGTGTATTTGTGCTGCTTCTGGGAAAAGAATACTTGGGAGTCAGCGGATTGTTTACCGATATCCTTTCCATGCTCTCACTGGCAGAGCTGGGGTTCAGCGTTTCGATCACATACAGCCTATACCAGCCGGTAGCCCAAGGCAACATCACTCTGATCAAGTCCCTGATGCAGCTTTACCGGCGCGTTTACCGCAGCGTCTTTGTGATCGTCCTGGCAGCCGGGCTGTCCCTGACCCCTTTTCTGGATTTTTTTGTAAAGGAGATGCCGGAAAATATCCCGAATATATCGCTGATCTACGTGCTGAACGTGGTGAATGCCAGCGTATCGTACCTGTTTGCCTATAAGTCCACTTTATTGTTCGTGTACCAGAAAAAGTACATCGACAGTCTGATCCGCACGGCAACAGCCTTAATCTCCACCGCCGCACAGATTGCGGTGCTGCTGCTGACCGGAAATTATGTGTTTTATCTGTTCATTGCGATTGGGGCCTCCCTGACGCAGAATGTAATGATTTCTGTAAAAGCGGACCGGCTCTATCCATATCTGAGGGAGCAGGATATCTCCCCTCTGCCTGCAGAAATCCTGCAGGATATCCGCCGAAATGTGGGCGCCATGATCCTGCACCGCATCGGAGCAGTGGCTGTATTCAGTACGGATAATATCCTGATCTCAAAATTTGTAGGCATTGTGACGACCGGATTATACTCCAATTATATCATGATTCGAGGCTTTTTGAATGTGGTGGTCAATGCACTGTTCAATGCCATTACCCCTGCCCTGGGAAACCTGAACGCTACGGAAACCGTGCAGAACAGGCAGGCGGCATTCCGCCGTCTCAACTTTTTCTCGGCATGGCTGTTCGGCTGGATGAGCATTTGCCTGCTCTGGCTCTACGATCCATTTATCAGCATCTGGCTGGGCGGAAATTACCTGCTGCCCAGGCCGGTGGTGCTGATCATCGTAGTAAATTTTTATGTGAACAGTATGCGTATTCCGGTCGCCAACACAAAAAGCGTCATGGGTCTGTTCTGGGATGAACGCTACAAATCCGTCCTGGAGCCGCCGCTCAACCTGGTGGTTTCCATCCTTCTGGTACAGCGGTGGGGAATTTTCGGGATTCTCGCCGGGACACTGATCAGTACAATGGCGCTGCCCTTCTGGGTCGAACCGCTTGGGCTTTACCGGCATGGACTGAAGCAGCCTGTAAGAGAATATTTTCTGCGTTATCTGGAGCATGTTCTTCTGACTGCCGCAGCCGGATGGCTGACGGGGCTGGCGTGTTCGGCTGCGGGCCAGGGTTTTCTCGGATTTTTGATCAGGCTTTTGCTCTGCATCCTGATTCCAAATATGGTCTATCTGGCCGTTTACTGCAGGACGGCGGAGTTTTGCTTTATGAAAGAGACGGCGGGGCGGATTGTAAAAAAGCTTTTATAGTAGTTTTACTATTGTCAAGTGATAGAATACGATTTAAAGGAGAAAAAGCATGTATAAAAAGGCATCCTACGGCTGGTTAAGATACTGGGATTTTCTGCTGCTGGACCTGATCGCCATGCAGATTGCTTTCCGGACAGCCTATGCATTCTGCCTCTCTCCGGCTGTCTACAGTGACCGGATGTATCGAAACGAACTGGTCATGCTTATGTTTTGCCAGATTGCCGCCGCATTTTTCATAAGCCCTTATCAGGACATCCTGAAACGCAGCTACTATATTGAGTTCAAAGAGTCCCTCAAGCATGTGTGCGCCGTCATGCTGCTTGCTGTGCTGCATCTGTTCCTGACCAGGCAGACCGTAGAGCATTCCAGACTCCTTTTTACATCAACCGCGGCGCTCTATTTTGGTCTGTTATATTTCAGCCGTATCTTCCGGAAGATGTATCTGACAAAAAAAGGAAGGTCGTCGGTAGGAAGCCATTCTATGATCGTGATCACTGTATCTGATCTGGCGTCCGAGGTCCTCTCCAGGTTTACAGGCGTTCCCTATGAGGGGTTTACCATATCCGGTATCGTCCTTCTCGACAAGGATCTGACCGGACAGCACATCGAGGATATCCCGGTTGTAGCTTCTGCGGAAAGTGTAAAGGATTATATACGGCACGAGTGGGTAGATGAGATTTTTATCAAGGTTCCAAATACGGTAGAATATCCCGGGAAGCTGATCGATTCTTTTATTTTGATGGGAGTCACCGTACATATGACCCTGTCCAAGATTGAAAATATCCAGGAAGGAATCCAGCAGGTGGAGCTGATGGGCGGCGAAACCGTACTCACCACAAGCATCAGTATGGTCTCCCCAAAGCAGCGTCTCTATAAAAGGGTGATGGATATCAGCGGCGGGCTGATCGGATGCCTGATCACAGCTGTCCTGTTCCTTTTTATCGGTCCGCTTATTTACATCTCCTCTCCCGGCCCCATCCTCTTTAAGCAGGTCAGGATCGGGCAGAACGGCAGGCAGTTTAAGCTCTATAAATTCCGAAGCATGTATATGGACGCGGAACGCAGAAAGCAGGATCTGATCGAGCAGAATAAGATACAGGGCAGTCCGCTGATGTTTAAGATGGACTGTGACCCACGGGTGATCGGAAGCGGGAAGAAAGACCGGCACGGCAATCCTAAAGGAATCGGCCACTTTATCCGCAGAACATCTCTGGACGAATTTCCTCAGTTTTGGAATGTGTTGAAGGGAGAGATGAGCCTGGTCGGCACCCGTCCCCCTACATTAGATGAATGGGAGCTCTATGACCTGCACCACCGGATCCGGATGGCGATCAAGCCTGGAATCACAGGCATGTGGCAGGTCAGCGGACGGAGCAAGATCACGGACTTTAATGAAGTGGTCAGACTGGATACCGAGTACATAAAAAACTGGTCTCTGGGGCTGGATTGTAATATTCTGCTTAAAACTCTCTGCGTCATATTCAGCAGAGATGGGGCTTCCTGAAAAAATGCAGCGGCGCCAAGGCGTCATATTTCCTTACACGGCTGTGCGCATCATACTGAACAGCAGATCTGTCTGACGCTCAGTATGATTGTTCCTGCCCCCACAAGAGAACATATGAAAAAGGCGTAAAGCCCTTTTCATCATAAGCTCTGCGCCTTTTTAAATATAAACCACGATATCGCAAAAATGCGGGTTTCAGAATCAGTGTTCCCTCTTCCTTCGCTGTCCCTTTACATCTTCACAATCCTGACCTCTGTGCTCTCGTCTCCTCCCAGCTCCACGCTGACGCTCAATTTTCCGCTTAAGTTTGTGCTCATCTTCCCTGCCGACACACCGCCGATCAGCACCTCATACTCGCTCTCCGGCTGCATCTCCAAGGTAAAGTTCACATCCTCCGGAGCAGAAATCCGGAAATTCACTTCCGTATCCGTTGCACGGAAATTCTCCACTGCGCTGCCCGGAACAGATTCGTACACAAACATGCCGTTCCGTTCCAGCTTGGTGATTTCAGCAAATGTTTTTACTTTATAAAGATCGCCTTCAAATTCGAAATTATCCAGCTTTGTCTTCGATGCCAATGTGTAATCCCCAAAGCTGATCGTCCCATCCTTTTCCGCACGTAATAATTCCTCTACTCTTGCCATGTCAATGTCCTCCTAGGTATTTTAAGAAAAACTTATGTTGTGTATATACAGCTCCCGGTATCGGGCCGCAGGCTTCCTTCCCCGCCCGTAAAAATTCCAGACCGCTGCCTCTTGTCTATATTATATAATATTCCGTCCGTATTTTCTACTCATTTATTTCTTTTGGATAAAATTTAATCTCTTTTTTGGCAATCCCGGCTTCTACCTGGGTTCCGGGAGAGACCTCGCCCTTTAAGATAGCTTCGGCCAGCTTATCCTCCAGTTCAGTCTGCATCGCACGGCGCAAGGGACGAGCTCCGTATTTCGCATCGGTCCCTTTTTCTACAATATGTGCTTTCGCGGATTCCCGCAGGGTCAGGGTGATGTTCATCTGCTCCTTCAACCGGCTTGTAAACTCTTTTACCAGCAGGGACACGATCTGCTTCAAATGGGTTTTATCCAATGGATGGAATACGATGATCTCATCGATCCGATTTAAAAATTCCGGACGGAAGATCAGCTTAACTTCACTCATGACATTCTGTTTCATTCTCTCGTAGTCGCTCTTTTTATCTTCCTTCACGGCGAATCCCAGCTTCTTCGGGTCTATGATAGCCTTGGCCCCGGCGTTGGAGGTCATGATGATGACCGTATTGCTAAAATCCACCTTTCTTCCCTGGGAATCCGTAATATGCCCGTCATCCAACACCTGCAGAAGGATATTGAACACATCCGGATGTGCCTTTTCCACCTCGTCAAAAAGCACCACTGAATAGGGATGGGTACGAACCCGGTCGCTGAGCTGGCCGCCGTCCCCATGTCCCACATATCCGGGAGGCGCCCCGATCATCTTTGCAACCGAATGTTTCTCCATATACTCGGACATGTCCACCCGGATCATGGACTCTTCATTTCCAAACAAAGCCTCCGCAAGTGCTTTGGACAGCTCGGTCTTCCCTACGCCCGTAGGTCCTAAAAACAGAAAGGAACCGATGGGCCTTCTGGGATCCTTCAGGCCGGTACGCCCCCGCTTGACAGCCCTTGCCACCGCGCTCACCGCCTCGTCCTGACCGATGACCCGCCTGTGCAGCTCCTTTTCCAGCTTGTTCAGCCGCTGGGTATCGCTTTCTTCCAGCTTCGACACCGGGATCTTGGTCCATGCGGACACCACCTCTGCGATATCCTGCTCCGTCACGGCCGGATGCCGGGACTCATTCTTCTTATCAAAACGCTTCCGCGTGGCATCAATCTTTTTCTCTACCGCCTGCTGTTCCTTCTGGATCAGATGGGCTTCCGTAAAGTCACCGGCCATGATGCTCTCTTCCTTCTGCCGGATCAATTCCTTCAGTGAGTCTTCCAACTTGGAAAGATTCTCCGGAACCTTATAGCCCTTCAGGCTGACCTTGGAACAGGTCTCATCCAGCACGTCAATGGCTTTATCCGGGAGATTGCGGTCCGTAATATAGCGCTCCGACATGTGTACGGCCGCCTCCATAGCATCCTTTCCGATGGTTACTCCGTGATGGGTTTCATATTTTTCCTTTAACCCTTCCAAAATCTCCAGACAGTGGGTCTTGGTAGGTTCTTCTATCGTAACCGGCTGGAAACGGCGTTCCAGGGCCGCGTCCTTTTCAATGTACTTCCGATATTCCGCCAATGTAGTCGCCCCGATCATCTGCAGTTCCCCTCTTGCCAGCGCAGGCTTCAGGATGTTGGAAGCATCCATGGCACCCTCCGCGCCGCCGGCGCCGATCATCGTGTGAAGCTCATCCATGAACAGGATTACATTGGGATCTGACTCTACTTCCGAGATCAGAGCCTTCATCCGCTCTTCAAACTCTCCCCGGTACTTGGAGCCCGCGATCAGTCCGGGCAGATCCAGGGTATAGATCCGCTTCCCCTTCATGCTCTCCGGCACCATATCGGAAGCCAGCCGCTGTGCCAGCCCTTCCAGGACCGCCGTCTTGCCCACACCCGGCTCCCCTACCAGACAGGGATTGTTCTTCGTCCGTCTGCTTAAGACCTGCATCAGCCGGAAGATTTCTTCCTCCCGTCCGATGACCGGATCCAGCTTCCCTTCCTCCGCTTCTGCCGTCATGTCCTTACAGAACTGCTCGACCGCGCCGTTCCTGCCTCTGTCGTCCTGAAGCTCATCCTGATAGCTTTTGGGATCCATTCCAGCCGCGAACAGGATATCCTGCACCACCTTCTGAATATTGACATTCAGCGTGGTCAGGATCCGGGCCGCTACGCAGTCTGCATCATGGATGATAGCCAGCAGCAGATGCTCTGTTCCGATCTTATCCATATGCAGATGGCCTGCTTCCCGCAGGCTGTCTTCCAGGATATACTGAAAGCGCGGGCTTCTCTGCGGCCGCTGCGTGATCGGCTCTTCCGCCGCCGGTACGATCAGCTCATCCATAAGCTGCAAAAGCTTCTCCTCCTCCACTCCGTGTTTTGCCAGAACCTGGCCTGCCACCCCCGTCACTTCCTTGCAAAGCCCAAGCAGAAGGTGCTCTGTCCCGATATACGGGTGCTTGTTCTCCCTTGCAGCCGTTGCCGCATAATTGATAACATTTTCCGCCTGTCTTGTATATTGATTCTGCATAAACTCCTCCTGAAATCATCATATAATATCCGGCAGTCCCATCAAAGGCAGCCAGCCTTACATCCTGACAGTCTTTGATCTGCCGGTCTTTCGGCCTATTGGCCGGATACCGAAGGCATCTAATAAAAACGCTCTGTATCCGCCTTTCTCAAAATCACAGAATACGTGTCAAATATATCATCCACCAGTGCGTGCACTTCTTCCCTGGTGATATTCTTACAGCAGCCCTTTGCCAGTACAAGCCGAAGCTGCTCCCGCATCTCTTCCAGTGCCTTGATCTTGTCTATATCCACGCAGATCACTGCGCCCCGCCTCTTGTCCAGGCTGATAAAGCCCTCCTGCTTCAATACGGCATAAGCCTTATTGACCGTATGCATGTTCACACCGATAGTCTCCGCCAGCTGGCGGACAGAAGGCAGGGAATCCCCTTCCTGAAACATCGAAGTCGCAATTCCCAGGATGATCTGATTCCGAAGCTGGATATAAATCGCCTCATCACTGTTAAAATCTATCTCAATCAGCATATGTTCTCCTTATCTTTCGAATTGTTATAGCCATAGTAGCACAAAAAAAGAATCTCTGCAACACTAACGCAGAAGATTCTTTTTTCAATCATATCCGTGCTGGCCGAATCATTCCTGTCATAATGCCCGAAGCTTTTCCGTAAATTCGCTGCTCAGACTGATTTTCGCCACATAGAATACATCTCCGGTCATATAAGTCTCCCAGTCGTCGTCAATCTCAATCTGCAGATTGCCGCCCGGCATGTGGACGATCACCTTATTGCCCGTCAGCCCCAGCTTATATGCCACCCCTGCCGCCGCACATGCTCCGGTCCCGTTTGCCATGGTATAGCCGGCTCCGCGCTCATATGTCTCAATCGCGATATTGGTATTGTCTATAACCTTCATGATTTCCGTATTCACCCGCTCCGGAAAATATCTTGCTGTTTCGGAGACGCTTCCAATCTTTCGCACCAACTCTTCCGAAATCTCATCCATTGGGATAACACAGTGAGGATTTCCCACAGAGACACAGGTTGCCGGATAGAACATATTTCCAAATACCATATCTTCATTGATCACTTCTCTGCGTTCCCCGGTCACCGGAATCTCATCGCTCCAGAAGGAAAGCCTGCCCATGGAAATACGCAGCCTGCTCCCATCTTCGTTCAGGTAAGCGATCTCCACCATCCCGCCGTCTGTCTGCAGATGATATTTTTTCTTCTGCACATATCCGGCGTCTTTGAGATACTTCGCAAAAATGCGTACTCCGTTCCCGCTCTTCTCAGCAACACTCCCATCCGGATTCCAGATCTTGAGAGACATGTGTTTCTCTCCGATGAACGGCCCTTCCAGGATTCCGTCGGAGCCCAGACCCAGATTACGGTTGCAGAGCATCGCCGCATTTTCCTGATTCAGCTTCAGCTCATTTTTATTCGGATCAAATACCAGATAGTCGTTTCCCAGCCCATGATATCGTTCTACTACAGTTTTCATCGTCATACCTCCCTAGTTTTCTAACCAATTTGCATAAGCAGATTAACCGCTTGCCCGCCATCTGCTTTCTCAGCCCTTCCGAACCTTACTTTTTATTTATTATACCAAGCATTTTTTTCAAATAATACGTAAGAAATGCTTTAAACATTGCAGATTATGCCATATAATAAAAAAAGACGCACCGTAAAGCTTTTCTGTTCGGCGTCGCGTCGGAAACCGGAGGGACCTTCATGGGAATTTATGAAAAAAGAGGCTATCTAAACAGTGATTTCCGCATTTTTCACCTGACAGACCAACTGGCAAAGGAATATGAATTTCATTATCATGAGTTTCATAAGATCACAATCTTTATACGCGGAAACGTACAGTATTATATAGAAGGAAAAACATACGCACTGGAGCCTTATGATATCGTACTGGTGGAGAAAAACGATCTGCACCGGATCCAGGTGGACGGCTCCATGCCCTACGAGCGGATCATCGTATATATCTCCCCCGGCTTTATGGCTGATTATAAAAATGAAGAATACGACCTAAACTTTTGTTTTCAAAAAGCAAAGGAGGAGCATTCCCATGTACTGCGGATTCCTTCTCTGGAAAAAAGCTCCCTGTTCAAGATTACGAACCGCCTGGAACGCTCGTTTGACGACACGGAATATGCCGGCAGCCTGTACCGTCAGCTCCTGTTCCTGGAATTCATGATCCAGCTGAACCGCGCGGCGCTGAAAAAAAGAATCGAGTTTTTGGATACGGAGCAGTACAACTCAAAGGTCATCTCCATCCTGAACTATATTAACGCCCATCTGACCGAGGCCCTGGACATCGACAGCCTTGCAGACACATTTTTTATCAGCAAATATTATATGATGCGTCTGTTCAAGGCCGAGACCGGATATACCATCGGAAGCTATATCACCTACCGTAGGCTGCTTCTTGCCCGAAATCTGATCGAAGAGGGCGCTCCCATTACAGAAGCCTGCTTTGCAGCCGGATTCCGGGATTATTCCACGTTTTCCCGCTCCTACAAAGCAGAATTTAAAGAGCCTCCGAGAAACCTGCTGTCAAAGTCAAAGCATCCGCAGCAAGCTGACGGGGCATCAAGCAGGATCCACTCCGGAGTCACGGAAGCCGCCAGGATATAGATTCCTACAATGATCATCCATACTTTATTACTCAGATAAAAGGGATGGATTGATGCTTTTTAGATATATTTTATACTTTTATATTTTGTAAATCCTATAATAAATCCAGATACGCCGATTCTTCTTCGCTCAGTTTTATGGACATAGCGGCAATATTCGCCTGCATCCTCTCCGCGCTGGATGTACTGACCACCGCCAGCGTATTCAGCTCCTGCCGGAAGATCCATGCCATGGCGATCTGGGACACCGTACACTGCTTCTTCTCTGCCAGCTCCTCACATCTGCGCAGCCGTTCAAAATTATCCGCGCAGCCGTATCCCTTCATGGCAAATTCATCCAGGATCTGGCCCGCTTTCTCATGCTCGACGCTTTTCACCTTTCCGGATAAGAACCCGTGGGACAGGCTGGAATAAGCAATCACCGGCATCCCTTGGCTCCGGTACCACTCCCTGGCCGCCCCGTTAGAGGGACCGGAGATGGACACGCAGCCGCCGCCCCAGAGATCCTGAATCTGCTCCGCAAGGCTAAAGTGCGGGCTGGATACAACAAACGGAATCAGACCGTGTTCTTTTGCATATGTATTGGCCTCGGCAATCCTTTTGTGGGTCCAGTTGGAACCGCCGAAGGCGCCGATCTTCCCCTCTTCGTGCATGGCGTTCAAAATCTCCACGACCTCCCCTGCCGGCATCTCCGGATCATCCCGGTGCAGCAGATAGATATCAATATAGCCGGTCCGCAAGTATTCTGCAGATTCTGCAAAATCCTCCCGGATTTCTTTTTCATTCACCCGTTTCCTTCCGGATGGATCCGGATGGGCACATTTGGAGAGGATCACGACCTGCTCCCGCAGTCCCCGCTCTTCTACCCATCTTCCGAGCGACTGCTCCGCCTTCCCGTACACCCGTGCCGAATCAAAGGCATTGATTCCAAGGGCATACATGGCGTCCAGCAGGTCATTCCCATCCCCGCCCTGCATAAACGGCGGCGCGGCAGTTCCGTACAAGATACGGGAGACCTTTTTCTTTACACAGGGAATTTCTACATACTTCATGACAATGCTCCTTTCACGCCTCCTGCTTAGAAACTGTATTGAAATAACCTGCGCGGTCTGCACAGGTTATTTTTCTGCAGTACCTTAATACAGCGAATCCGATGGCCGGATATCTACCGGCCTGCCTGTAAACAGGAAGCTTTCATCGTTCTCACATATTCTGCTACATGAGGCACGCAGTCTTTCCCATACTGCGCAATGAGCTTCACGATCGCACTTCCTACGATCGCCCCGTCAGCCACCTCCGCCATCTTCCTTGCCTGCTCCGGAGCAGAGATACCGAATCCCACCGCACAGGGAATCTTTGTGGTCTCTCTCACCAGACTTACCATCCCGGCGATGTCAGTCCTGATCTCGCTGCGCACGCCTGTCACTCCCAGAGAGGACACGCAGTAGATATATCCCTTTGCATCTCCGGCGATCATCCGGATCCGTTCCTTCGAAGTGGGCGCGATCAGAGAAATGATATCCACACCGTATTCTTCACAGACTCCAGAAAGCTCTCCCTTCTCCTCAAAAGGCATATCCGGAACGATGATGCCATCAATCCCGCATTCCCTGCAGCGCTTCATGAACCACTCTTTTCCGTAAGTATAAATGGGATTCAGATAAGTGAGAAATACCACCGGCACCGTGACCCTCTTCCTTGCCCGGCAGATCATATCAAATAGCTTATCTGTGGTACAGCCTGCCGAAAGCGCGCGTTCATTTGCCCCCTGGATCACAATACCCTCCGCGATGGGATCTGAAAACGGAATTCCAATCTCGATCAGATCTGCTCCTGCCTCCTCCATAGCATACAAAAGCTGCTCTGTAATGTCAAGTGTGGGATCCCCGCCCGTTACAAACGGAATAAATGCTTTTTGATTCTGGAATGCCTTTTCTATCCTACTCATATATCTCTACCCCCCTGTATCTTGCGATTGCCGCAACATCCTTGTCCCCCCGTCCGGACAGGTTGACGACAATGATCTCATCCTTTCCCATCACAGGCGCCAGCTTCATGGCATAGGCCACCGCATGGGCGCTTTCCACCGCCGGGATGATGCCTTCTGTCCGGGACAGGTATTCAAATGCCCGCACCGCCTCTTCATCTGTTACCGGAACATATTGGGCACGCTTCATCTCCGCCAGCCTTGCATGCTCCGGCCCGATTCCCGGGTAGTCCAGCCCTGCAGAAATAGAATAGACCGGAGCGATCTGTCCGTATTCGTCCTGGCAGAAAATGGATTTCATACCATGGAATACTCCTGTGCTCCCTTTCGCGATTGCCGCCGCATGCTTCCCGGTATCAATGCCGAGGCCCGCCGCCTCGCATCCGATCAGCTGTACTTCGGGATGTTGGATAAATTCATAAAATGCCCCCATGGCATTGCTCCCGCCCCCCACGCAGGCAATCACCGCGTCCGGAAGCTTTCCTTCCCGTTCCTGAAGCTGTTCCTTGATCTCTTCCCCAATGATCTTCTGGAAGTCCCGCACGATCATAGGAAATGGATGAGGACCCATCACGGACCCAAGCACATAGAGGGTATCATCCATCCGTTTCGTCCACTCCCGCATGGTCTCGTTGACCGCATCCTTCAAGGTCTGGGTTCCGCTGGTCACCGCGTGGACCTTTGCCCCGAGAAGCTCCATCCGGTATACATTCAGCGCCTGCCGGTCCGTGTCTTCCTTTCCCATAAAAATCTCACATTCCATGTCCATCAGAGCCGCCGCCGTGGCCGTAGCCACTCCGTGCTGGCCGGCCCCTGTCTCCGCAATGACTCTGGTCTTTCCCATTTTCTTTGCCAGAAGCACTTGACCCAGAACATTGTTGATCTTATGGGAGCCAGTATGGTTCAGGTCCTCCCGCTTGATATAGATCTTCGCGCCGCCCAGATCTTTTGTCATTTTCTCCGCAAAATAGAGTATGGACGGGCGTCCTGCGTAATTTTTCATCAAATCATCCAGTTCCCGGATAAATTCCGGATCCCGGCTGTATTTCTCATAGGCCGCTTCCAGCTCGTGAACCGCATTCATCAGCGTTTCCGGGATATATTGACCGCCGTACTGACCATATCTGCCTTTCCGGCTTGTTTCACTGCTGCTCATATTCTCATCCTCTCTTTCTTACATCTTTTTTCCAACCACACAGACGGAAGTCAGGGTTCCCGCCCCATATACAGCTCTCATAAAGCGTCTCACCTTCTCCTCATCCTTCCTTCCGTCCGTTTCCACGGAGCTGCTCACATCCACAGCCCATGGACGGCAGGTTTTCAAAGCTTCTGCAATATTTTCTTCATCCAGTCCGCCGGCCAGAAAAAAGGGCTTCTCCATCTCCGGAATCATCTCCCAACAAAACCGCTCTCCGCTGCCTCCATATTCCCCTTTCTTATAGGTATCCAGAAGCAGATATTCACAAGGTAACTTCTCCGCCATCAGGACGTCCTCCCGGCTCCTCACCCGGACAGCTTTTATGACCGGCTTCTCTGTCATGTCTTTTAACCGCCGGATATCCTCTCCATTCTCATCCCCGTGGAGCTGTATATAATCCAGCACGCCGTCTTCCGCCATCCGGGCGATCCGCTCTGGATCCTCATTGACAAAGACTCCCACGCTCCGGATCTCCGGCAGCAGTTCCTTTTTCATCTCTGCCGCCTGCTCCGGCGTGATCCGCCGCTTGCTCCCCGCAAATACAAATCCGGCAAAATCCGGTTTCCGGCGGTTCACCATGTGGATATCCTCTATCGTTTTCAATCCACAGATTTTAATCTTGGCGACCGCTTCATTTCCCATTTTTTTGCTCCCTTCTTCCGGCTCCCCGCAGTTTTTCCAGCATCGCTTTTTTATCCCCGCACCGCATCAGCGTCTCCCCGATCAGTACGGCCTGCACGTTCCCCTGCCGCAGCCGTTCGATATCCTCCGCCATTCGGATGCCGCTCTCCGCCACAAAAATGATTTCATCTGGAACGTGCTTCCGCAGATTCAGGCTGTTGCCCACGTTGACCGTAAAATCTTTCAGGTTACGGTTGTTCACACCAAGAATCCTCGCCCCGCTGGACAGCGCCCGGTGGATTTCCCGCTCATCATGGGACTCCGTCAGGGCCGAAAGTCCCAGGCTGTCCGCGATCCGGATATATTCCCTCAGCTGCTCATCACTCAGGATCGAACAGATCAGAAGGACCGCGCCGGCACCCAGTACCTTCGCCTCGTAAATCTGATAGGCATCAACCGTAAAATCCTTTCTGAGCACCGGGATCCCCGCCTTTTCCGCAATCTCTTTCAGATAACGGTCCTGCCCGAGGAAATATTCCGGCTCCGTCAGGCAGGAGATGGCTGCCGCTCCTGCCCGTTCATATTCCTCCGCGATTTCCAGATATGGAAAATACTCCGCGATCACTCCTTTGGAGGGCGATGCCCTTTTCACCTCACAGATAAAGGAAATGTCTTCCCCCCGCAGCGCCTTTTCAAACGGAAACCGGAACCCGCTTTTTCCGCGTTCCCGTTCCGCAGCGGCTTTTTCTTCCGCAGCCGCTTTTATTGTTTCAAACGGCACTTTTTTCTTCTGTTCCGCAACACGTTTTTTTGCGGACTCTGCAATCTCATCTAAAATCATGACTGATTCTCCCTCCCGCCGCCGGTCTGCAAAGCAGATTTACTGCCTGCTTTCCTACCGCTTGTGAAACTGTTTTTCCGATATACATGATCTGCATATCCGCTATACTTCATATTCCTTCGTTGCTGATGCAAATTCCTCCAGCTTCGCCAGAGCCTTCCCGCTGTCGATCAGCTCCGCGGCTTTTCGAATCCCTTCCGCCAGCGTGATGCCGTCGATCCCCAGATACAGGCTCATTCCCGCGTTCATCAATATCACATCCCGCTTCGCGCCCTGTTCCTTTCCGGACAGGATATCCCGAGTGATCTGTGCGTTCTCCTCCGGATTGCCTCCGATCATCTCTTTCAGGCCGCAGCGCCGCAGCCCGAACTGCTCTGGCGTGATGGTATACCGGGTGATCTCGCCGTACCGAATCTCGCACACGATGGTTTCCCCGGTCAATGTGATCTCGTCCAGGCCGTCTTCTCCGCACACGGCCACGCCCCGGACTACTCCCAGATTACCCAGAACCCTTGCCAATGGCTCCACAAGTTTTTTATCATAAACGCCGAGAAGCTGCATGGCTGCTGCCGCCGGATTGGACAGGGGCCCAAGAATATTGAACACGGTGCGCACGCCCAGCTCCTTTCGGACCGGGGCCGCATATTTCATGGACGAATGATACACCGGGGCGAACATGAAGCACATCCCCGTCCGGTTCAGGATCGTCTCATTCTGCTGCGCATTCAGCGCCACATTGACTCCCAGACACTCCAGAACATCCGCCGCGCCGCTCTTGCTGGATACACTCCGGTTCCCATGCTTTGCCACCGGGACTCCTCCTGCTGCCACCACAAATGCGGAAGTCGTGGAGATGTTAAAAGTTCCCACCTCGTCTCCCCCGGTTCCGACAATGTCAATGACCTCACGCTCCGGATGGATCTTGACTCCCTTCTCCCGCATGACCTCCGCAAACGCGGTGATCTCCTCGATGCTTTCTCCCTGCATCCGAAGAGCCGTCAAAAATCCTCCCATCTGCGCCTGGGTCGCGGTTCCATCCATCATTTCCTCCATCACCTGCTTTGCCGTATCATAGCTTAGATCTCTGCCTTCCAGTAATTCATAGATTGCTTCCTTAATCATGCTCTTTTCTTCCTTTCCGATCGTGATATTTAAAAAATTCTTTAAAATCTGGATTCCATTTTCTGTTAAAATAGATTCCGGATGGAACTGCATCCCATATACAGGATAATCCTTATGCTGTACCGCCATGACCTCCCCCTCATGCGATGTCGCCGTGATACGCAGCGTTTCCGGAATCGACTCCTTTTTTGCAGCCAGGGAATGGTATCTTGCCGCATCCATTTCTCTTCCCAGTCCTGCAAACAGGTCACAGTCCGCGGCAAGTGTGATCCGGCTCTTCTTTCCGTGCATCAGTTTTTCCGCCGGTGCGATCACCGCTCCGCAGGTCTCACAGATAGCCTGATGTCCCAGGCAGATGCCCAGGATCGGAATCTTCCCCTGAAACGCCTTTACCGCCTGCTCACAGATACCTGCATCCTTCGGATACCCCGGCCCCGGCGACAATACGATGTGCGTTGGATTCAGCCGTGCGATTTCCTCCACCGTGATCCTGTCATTTCTCACCACGCGGATATCCGGCTTTAGTGTTCCCAGATATTGGACCAGGTTGTACGTAAAGCTGTCATAATTATCAATCAGTAAAATCATGCTTCCCTCCTATACTGCTGCTTCTCCGGCGCGTATAACCGCCTGGATGACTGCCGCCGCTTTATTTCCCGATTCCTCATATTCTGTCTCAGGTACGCTGTCCGCTACGATTCCGCCTCCAGCCTGTACATAGACCACATCATCTTTCCGGACAGCCATACGGATTGCGATGCAGGTATCCATATTCCCCGCAAAGTCAATATACCCGACAGCGCCTCCATAAATCCCCCTTGGTTCCCGTTCCAGCTCTTCAATGATCTGGCAGGCCCGGATTTTCGGCGCCCCGGACAGTGTTCCCGCCGGAAGTACGGCTTCAATGGCGTCCAGAGCGTCCAGATCCTCCCTGAGGTCGCCTTCCACCTGGGAACAGATATGCATGATCCGGGAATATTTGTGCACCATCTGATACTCCGTCACCGCAACAGATCCAAAACGGCTGATCTTCCCCAAGTCATTACGTCCCAAATCCACCAGCATGTTGTGCTCTGACAGCTCCTTCTCGTCCCGCAGCAACTCCTCCGTCAGCGCTCTGTCCTCGTCCTCCGTCCTGCCCCTCGGCCTGGAGCCAGCCACCGGAAACGTAGCCAGCCTTCCTTTGCCAAGCCGCACCAGTGTCTCCGGGGAAGTACACATCAGCTCCTCGTCCTCCGTATGAAGATACACCATATAAGGCGAGGGGTTGGTCGTCCGGAGCACCCGGTATGCGTTCAGCAGGTTCTGTCTCATAGTGCTTTGAAACTGCCGGGATATGACCGCCTGGAAAATGTCTCCGCTGCGGATATATTCCCTGGTCCGCTCCACCTGCCTGCAGTAGTCTTCCTTTGCTGTTGCACAGGTAAAATGAATCTCCTCTTTTTCAAATTCCGGTTCCGGAAGTTCCCCGCGCATCAGCGCCTCCAGCTTTTCCATCTCCACACATGCCTTCCCATAGTTTTCCGTTACCCGGTCAGTCTTCATATTTACGATCAGGATTAGCTTCTGTCTCAAATGGTCATACGCGATCACTTTGTCAAAAAGCATCACATCATAATCCGAAAAATTTCCTTCCTTGATATCCAGCACCGGCTCTGCGTACCCAATCATCGAATAGGCAAAGTACCCTACGAATCCCCCTGTAAACGGCGGCAGTTCCGGAAGCACCGGAGCTTTATAATCCTTTAGGATATCCCGCAGGATTTCCAGGGGGCGTGCCGTCTCTATCCTGCGCTTCCTTCCGTTTTCCTCAATCACCACCCCGGCAACCTTTCTGTTTCTCCCCTCTTTCGATAATTTTGCCTCTGTACTGTCCCTCTCTCCCGAATCTTCTGCATCGCTGCCGCATCCGTTCTCCGGCAGCTTCTCCTGTATCCTCCGACAGGTTACCCGCATGACCGGATCGCAGCCCAAAAAGGAATATCTCCCCCACTTTTCTCCGCCCTCCACACTTTCCAGCAGATAGTATCTGCTGCTCTTTTGCGCCAGCTTCCGAATGACCGCAATGGGCGTGGTGCTGTCTCCAAACAGCTCCATGCTGATTGGAATCACCGTATATTTTTTAGCCAGCTTCCTGATCGTATCTCTGTCTGGTTTTATCATTCTCTTATCCTTCCTTTCCTGAATAGCTCTCCCCTTTTCTTTATGCACAGTGCACGTTCTCCGGAGGGTCTTTATCTTATAGGAGACGTAGTTTCCTAATAAAGTAAAAAAATCCCTGCCCCACTGGAGATTATTTTCCAATGGGGCAAGGACTGATTTCATGATCATTCACCCTGCGGTGCCACCCATATTGCCAATCTGCTTCTTCCGAAAAAACGAACAGACCGACCACTCTTTCATGTACTAACATACACTCCCTGCTGATAACGGATCGGGATCCCCGTCAGCGTCTACTCTTCCCGGACTCCTTCCGAAAATTTCAAGCTGCCCTCACAAGTCCATTCAGTAAAGACTCTTGCTGCCATAATCCCACCGCCTATGGCTCTCTGTAAACAAATATCCTACGGAACAGCCCTGACCATATCCAGACAGTTCCTTACCTACTCCTCTTGTTCATCGGTTTAATGCGCTAAAGTATTAAATTGATAATATGGTAAATAGTATATGCGCCATATTTAAAAATGTCAAGAGAAATTTTTTCCAACCGCACAGTTGGAATTTTTTCGTTACTGTTCACGGACGGTTGGGCCGTGAACTGTAACATTTTTTCTGCATGTGAGGTTGCCTGTCGGCGGTGTTACTGTTCACACCCTCACCGGGTGCTCACAGCAATCCCTTCGCGTCCAGTTCAAACCAAAATTCCACTCCATTGTTGTAGTTGCATACCCCATATTCCTGATGGAAGGATTCCATGATGGCCTTCACAATGGACAAGCCAATCCCGTTTCCGCCGTATTCCCGCGTATGGGCTTTATCCACTTTGTAGAACTTATCCCACAGCTTTGCGATATCTTCCTCCGGTATAGGTGTTCCGCTGTTAAATACAGTAATACGCACGATATCTTCCCCCGGAACCACACGGATCTCAATCCGCTTCTCATGATCCACATGATGGAGCGCGTTGGTCAGATAATTGCGGAACACCTGCTCCGTCTTATATTCATCTGCCCATACATAGACCGCCTCACCCGCGATAAAGTCCACAGACGCCTCTGCCTGCTGAATCAGGATCTCGCAGCTCGCGAGCACTCCCCGAATCAGACCGATCACATCAAACCTCTCCACCTCCAGCTGTTCCGAACCGAACTCCAGCTGGTTCAGCGTCAAAAGATTCCTGACCATATGGTTCATCTTATTGGATTCATCTATGATCACGTCGCAGTAAAATTCACGGCTCTCTGCGTCTTCGCTGATCCCTTCTTTCAGGCCTTCTGCATATCCCTGAATCAGTGCTATCGGCGTTTTCAGCTCATGGGATACATTTCCAAGAAACTCGGTCCGCATCGTTTCTATTTTTTCCTTCTGCTCAATGTCCTTCTGCAGCTGATGGTTTGCTTTTTTTAATTCGGATATGGTCTTCTCAAGCTTCTGGGACATGATATTGAAGCTCTGGCCCAGCACGCCGATCTCGTCATCACCGCCGCCTGTATACCTGGCGTTAAAGTCCAGGTTCGCCATACGCTTGGACAGTACGGCCAGCTCCAGAAGCGGGTCCGTGATCTTCTGGGAAAAGAACCAGACAAACCAGGCTCCGAACACCAGCGTCACAATCCCCACGTAAGCCAGAAACTTGTTTGCCAGCGCCGCGCTGTCCCGGATACTTTCCAAAGGACTGCGCAGTAGAAACAAAGCGCCGTTGGAGAGCTTCCCACACATTTCCAGGTAGGACGTATCCTGATTCATTGGATCCGCAGATTTATAAAACGTATATTGTTCTGCCTGGTCCAGCACTTCCGCCATATTGTTTCCTGTGATATAGCCGAACAGCGCCTGCTCCAGCACTTCCTTGGATTGTATCGAAAACAAAACATAGTCCAGCGAATACTCGCCGGTGTGCTTAAGGACCAGCATGGAAATATTTGCACTCTCACTTTTCCAGTTAATCTCTTCCTGCACTTTTTTCTTGGTCAGGCTTTCCGTAGTCACTGCAGAATCGATCATCTGGTACATCTCTATCATATCCGTTTTTTTATGAAGGATATAATATTGTCCCAGAAAAATAGAATTCACGATAAAAACCACTGCCAGGAGCATTGCGATCAATCCGACAAATACCACCGCAAGCTGCCGCTTAATTGATTTTGTCATAATCTAGCTTTCTACCTCAAACTTATATCCCATCCCCCAGATGGTCTTGATGCACTCACCCTTTTCTCCCATCTTGCTCCGCAGCTTTTTCACATGGGTGTCAATGGTACGCGCGTCTCCAAAATAATCATAATTCCAGACATGGTTCAGGATTTTTTCCCTGGATAGTGCGATTCCCTGATTCTCAACGAAATAGGACAGCAGTTCAAATTCCTTATAGCTCAAGTCTACCTGCCGGTCACCGATCTTGACAATATGGGCCGCCTTATCGATCAGGATTCCGCCTGCGTTGATCACGTCATTCTTCTCCGCACCGACGGTCCTTCTTAAGATTGCTTCCACCCGCGCCACCAGGATCTTAGGGCTGAACGGTTTGGAAATGTATTCATCTACTCCCAGTTCAAAGCCCTGCAGTTCATCCCGCTCATCCGAACGGGCAGTCAGCATGATCACCGGTACTTTTGAGTGCTCCCGGATCTCGCGGCAGACCTGCCATCCGTCCATCTTCGGCATCATCACATCCAGTATGACCAGCGCGATATCTTTATCTTCGTAAAAAATGTCCATTGCCTCCATGCCGTCCCCGGCTTCCAGGACCACATATCCTTCCCTTACAAGGAAATCCCGGACAAGCTTTCGCATTCTGCTTTCATCATCCACGACTAAAATCTTAATCTTTTCCATAGGGCAATTCTCCTTTTTCCTGCAGTGCCGTATTTTTATAGCTGAGCACGTAAAAGTTACTATAAAGCTCTTACGTGCGCCACATGAAAAAATCGTTCACAAGATCTTTCTGCGTTTACAATTTTAGATTAGTATACGAAAAAGATATGTTTCTTTTGTGAAATCTTTCCCATGTTTTTTGTATTTTAGCCCTGATTCAGGATCACTCTACACTTTTCAAAGATTCTACCATATTAATCTTCTTTAACTTAAAATACATCACACCGTTTACAAATACAGAGAACCCGACAGTGATCACAAATCCATAGATAAAGCTGCTGACGTCGATATTTCTTCCAAACATGGCCGAATCAATTTCCACTGTCACAATGACAAACTGATGCAGCAATTTTCCAAGCACCATCCCGGCAAACGCGCCAAGCACCGTAAGGATCACATTTTCCCGGTATACATACTGGGCCACCTCGCCGGGATAGAAGCCCAGCACCTTCAGAGTGGCCAGTTCCCGCTTGCGCTCCGTGATATTGATATTGTTCAGATTATACAGCACCACAAACGCCAGCATTCCCGCCGAGATCACCAGCACTACCATGACGATATTCAAGCTCACGAGCATATCGTCCAGCTGTGCCTCTATGTCCTTCGTATAGCTTGCGCTCAAAGCGCCTTTTTCCTTTAGTACGGACTCGCCTACATCCTCCAGCTCCTGCTCTTTTCCCTCTTTCATGATAAAGTAGATGGAATTATATTCCGGCGCCCTTCCATGGACTTCCTCATAAAGGTCCGGAGTCATATAGAGGTAATGCTGCATGTAATTCTCGCAGATTGAGGAAATCTTGACTTCAATCTCCCCCTTGGCGTCGTCCTTGATCCGAATCGTATCCCCCACCTGTACCTGCAGCTGCTTCGCCATTTTTTCCGTCAGGATCACACCCTCGTCGTCCAGGGTATAGACTTCTTTTGTGATTCTGTCCCTGTGGATCGCAAATTGCGAAAACAGTTCCGTATTCTCCGGTACGTTCAGATATACGTCCTTTTTTCCGCTCTCGCTGCTGATCGTCACCTGTTTGAGCAGGTTCAGCTCCGTCTTTTCCACCCGTGGGTCTTTGTCCAGCATCTCAAATGCCTGCTTTTTTTCTTTTGTGGACGCGTCCTCGTTTAAAATGATATCTCCATCATAAATCTGCAGTTCATGATACTGCAGAAATCCAATGTCAAAAATGGAATCTTTCAGGCCGAAACCAACCAACAGCAGGGCCATACATCCGCCGATTCCAAAGATTGTCATGAAGAACCGCTTCTTATACCGGATCAGATTCCGTATCGTTGCCTTCCATGTAAAATTCAGCCGGCTCCAGATAAATGGGACTCTTTCCAGTAAGACCCGCTTTCCCTGCTTCGGTGCAGGCGGACGCATCAGTTCAGCCGACTGCTCCCGAAGTTCCCGGTAGCAGGAAAAAATAGTCGCCAGCAGTGTACATGCCAGAGCCGCCGCCGATGCCATCACTGCATAATAGATGTCATATGGAATCACTACGTTGGGAATGTGTTCGTACATGATCCTATAAGCCGTAATGATGATATAGGGAAACGCTTTTTCCCCGAACAGCACCCCCACAATACTTCCGGTCACTGTAGCCAGACAGGCATACCCAAGGTATTTTCCCGCGATGGAATGCCGTTCATATCCAAGCGCTTTCAGGGTCCCGATCTGGGTCCGCTGCTCCTCCACCATACGGGTCATGGTGGTCAGGCTGATCAGGGCCGCCACCAGGAAGAACAGCACGGGAAACACTTCTCCGATCGCACGCATACGGTCCGCATTTTCCCCATATCCGGCATGCTCCGGAAGATCGTTTCGGTCATTGATGTACCATTTTGCATGTTCGATCTTACTGATCTCATCCTCCGCATCCAGAATCTTCTTTTCCCCGTCCGCAATCTCGTCTTCCGCTTCCTCTTTTGCCTCCTGATATTTCTTCTCGGCGTCTGTCAGTTCCTGTTCTTTCTCTGCAAGCTCTGTGCGTGCATCTGCAAGCTTGATCTGTCCCTGCTCCAGCTGATACCAGCCGTCATTAATCTCAGCCTGAGCGGCGTCCAGCTGATCCCTTCCGAACTGGATCTGCTTTTTCCCATCCTCCAGCTGAGCCAGGGCATCATCCAGCTGGGCTTTGGCATCCTTCAACTGGCGGTCTCCATCGTCCAGCTGGGCCTGCCCCTCATCAAACTGAGCCTGAGCTTCATCAATCTGAGCCTGGGCGGCTTCAATCTGAATCCTGGCCTCCTCCAGCTGAGGGCCTGCCGCATCCAGCTCCGCTTTTCCTGCTTCTAACTGGGTCCAGCCGTTCTCTAATTCAATCTTTCCTGCTTCCAGCTGAGCCTGAGTATTTTGAAGATAGGTCTGAGTCGCGCTGATCTGCGCTTCTCCTTCGGCAATCTGACCCGCCAGGTCCTGCAGCGAAGTTACCATTTCTGCCAGCACGGCATCATCCGCCGCACCTCCGGCAATGAGCGCATCATACTGTGCCTTCAGCCCGTCATACTGCGCCTTGGCTCCGTTCAGTTCATTGACTCTTGTCTCCAGTTTTGCAAAACCGTCCTCCACTGCACGGAAACCCGCATCCAGCTCTGCACCCTTCTCTTTCAGAAGCTGCTTATTGCTGTTATATTCCTTCAGCCCCCGCTCATATTCCTCTCTTCCCTGTTCATACTCCTGCCTTTTCTCGTAGAACGCTTCCTTCTTTTCATTAAATTCATCCAGCTGTTGGTTAAATTCCGCCAGCTTCTTGTTATACTCGTCCAGCTGTCCGTTATATTCCTCCACATGCTGGTTGTATTCCTCTATTTTTTCATTCAGAAGATTGTTCTGCCGATTCAATTCGACCCGGTTCCGGTCCACTTCACCCTGGCCGGAGATCAGATCTGCCCTGGCTTTTTCCAGATCAGCTTCGGAATCGCTGATCTTCTTTTTTCCGTCATTCAGCTGCTTTCTCCCGTCGTCCAGCTTCTTTTTGGCATCTCCAAGCTCTTTCTCAGCTTCTTTCTTCCCATCCGCAAGTTCTTTTTTTGCGTCATCCAGCTTTTCGTTTGCCTCGTCTATGATCTCCTGATACCGTGCTTCCTCCCGTTCTTTTCGGATATCCTCAACATGTTCCTTCACTTCCTCCACACGATCCGTATAGGAATCCGTAAATGCCAGCAGATCGGCTGCACCCTCCACCGATGCATAAATCTCTGTGTAGATATCCATCGCAAAGCTTTCTTTTGGCACACTGATAAAACCGGCAATATTTCCGGTGCCGATGGTCGTACTTCCCCTGTGGAATCCAATATAACAGGGACTGCTGACCGTTCCCACAATGGTAAATGTATCTACAGAAAGACTCTCTGTGATCGCGTCATCCGTTCCGGAGGTGACTGTAATCTTGTCTCCGATCTTGTATCCGCTGGCTGCGAAATAATCCACATCCACCGCGCATTCATCCTTTTTCTCCGGAAGCCTGCCCTCTTCCACGTTCAGCAGATTCATGGATGGGAGAATGGACATGATATGTACCGCCTGCCGGCTGTCATTCACCAGGCAAAGTGCATCTACGGAATAGCCATATTCTACTTTCTCAATCCCGTCAACTTTTTTCAATGCTCGGACGTCATCCCCTGTGAGCCCGAGTGTGCTCATCACCTGGATGTCAAACAGCTTCTTTTCGTCAAAATAAGCGTCCCCCGAATACCGCATGTCTGGTTCCGTTGCCCGTATACCTGAAAAAAAGGCAACTCCGATAGCCACAATGAAAAAAATCGACATGAACCTTCCCAAACTGGTTTTGATTTCCATGAAAAAATCTTTTCTTAAAGCTTTTTTACCCATATGTAAAACCTGCCGTTTTTCTTAATTTGTCCTGATATCCTGTCAGTGGTTACAGATCACCGGCAACGCCCTGCCGCTTGGCCTGTCCTGTAAAATTGCCTGCGGCAACGGACAGCCGGAATACCAGCTTTCAGAAGCATCCTACCACTCAATCAGGTCGATTGACAGTGGATGCGCATTGGTCTCCATACTGGAGACCTTTCCGTTTTTGATCTTGATCAGGCGGTCCGCCATCGGCGCCAATGCAGAATTATGAGTGATCACGATTACCGTCATACCTTTTTCCCTGCACATATCCTGCAAAAGCTTGAGTATCGCCTTCCCGGTATTGTAATCCAACGCCCCGGTAGGCTCATCGCACAGCAACAGTTTGGGATTCTTTGCCAGCGCCCGGGCAATGGATACTCGCTGCTGTTCTCCTCCGGAAAGCTGTGCCGGAAAATTATCCAGGCGGTCTCCCAGCCCCACATCCTCCAATACCCTCTGCGCATCCAGAGGTTCCTTACAGATCTGCAGCGCAAGCTCCACATTCTCTTTTGCCGTCAGGTTCGGGACCAGGTTATAGAACTGAAATACAAATCCAATATCATTTCTCCTGTAGCCGGTAAGCTGCCGTTCATTATATCCGGTAATGTCCTCTCCATCCACCATAATCCTTCCTGTGGTTGCGGTGTCCATCCCGCCCAGGATATTCAGTACCGTCGTCTTTCCTGCTCCGCTGGGCCCTACGATCACCACAAACTCTCCTTTTTTAATAGCAAAATCAATCCCGTCCACAGCCCGGATCTCTACCTCGCCCATCTTATATACTTTTGTGATATTTTCCAGTTGAACAAACTCTGCCATAAGTCAATTCCTCTCGTTTATAAAAAAGAGATCAGCACACTGGTGCATTCTTTTTTATCTCCACATGCTTTTTAATTTTTATAATTATAACATATAAAAACTCATATTTTCCAAAATTCATATTTTTTTAAGTTTTTTATACCTTATAAAAATGACTGAATTGACATAATGTTTTCCAAATACTCTAATAGTGGAAGTAAATAATCCTTATCTATCCAATCGCAATTTTGTCCTTTTGCACACATAAGAGCTTTAATCAGGTCTACAGGCATATAGAAATAGAGCATGAAAAAAGGGATAATGCCATCATGGTACTATCCCTTCTAGATATCCTCAATGGTACAAGTTTTTTCCCGTGGCAGTGCCATAATATCATTCCTTTTCTTTATAAATATTATACCCATAGCCGCCCTCTAAGACAATCCCAAATTGCTCTCATTCCAAAAAGTCCGAATCAGCTATTTCTGATATTTCCAATATTTCCAAACCGTCGCCGCCAAACCGCCTCCCACTTGCCGCCCTTTCCCTCTGCAAGTATTTAGATGCACTTCATTGCTCCCAACGCTTTCTTCCTCGTTTTTCCCATCAAAATCAATCATCGATGGCCGCTCCTTCTCCCAGAGTTCGAGTATCCTCTGCTTCGACTTCATAATAACAGGAGAACCCTGCTGTGTATTCCCCCATGCAATCACTACCTTAGCATCATCAGAAAGATTCGAGAATACCTGTTCCTGTATAAATTCCATATTGCCTTCATCGACCTCCAATCCAGCCAATGAAAGCCTGCTCTGTGTCACCTTGGAAAATAAGTTAATAATCGTATACCCATTCAGCCCCAGTTCTTCCAGATGATTCAGCAAATGATTATTTGTCGAATCTTCAATATAACAGTTTTTTGCTGTCCGTGTTGGATAGAGCAGTATGAAATATGCATGGCTTCCCTCAATTCCTTCCACTGTTTTCGTAATACTGAAAGTCTTTGCGCCATCCTCCGATGTTACAATCTTTGTGTTTACAGATGCTTCTGTCTGTACTAAATTTTTCATAGTTTTTCCTCACTTTCTTAGAGTATCATATATAAATCATTTAATAGGTCAAAATACAATTCATTCCCCGCAAACGCAGATTCATCCAGTGTTTCTACAAGTGTTATGGACATGTCTTTATCTGCCATATCTTTACGGATATTTTTTTCAATGCTCTTGATCCAGCACTTTTTCTCCTCTACGCCCATCCCGGCATACTCCAGATAAGAATAGAATAGTTCTTCCGCCTGTTCGGATAGTCCCTGGCCTATATGGTTTAATATCTTATAGTCCAGTGGTTCACCTGCCCCTGCAATTTTTAAATAAATCTCTCCAATTCCGTTTAATCGTAAATACCCCTCTTCATTGCGGTAAAATCTCAGTTCCCGATTCCCGTTACCTGTTGCCATACGAAAATATTCCTCATAGATTCTTTCCCAGTCTTTCGGCTGCAGATATATAAATGTAGTCAGTTCCTCAACCCATGCCTTCACCGTTCCTTTAAAATAGGGAGGACAGGCATTGATATTCTGCAGATTCAGAAGTTCGTTGCCTTTCTGCCACCATACCCCTTCCTTGAATCTATCCATAAACCTCACAGGTATACCCGGCTCTCTTTTACTGTCCATTTTTAATCACCTCTTCCATTGGAAAAAGAGAAGAGCAGCCAATAACACACTGCCCTTCTTCTATCCTTTATTCTGCTATCTCAACAGTTCCACTGCCCTTTCGAAAACAATATATCGTTTCAGATAAACGTTCCGTCTCCGGTACTTCCGCCTCATTGATCGTCTTTACAGTCTCCCGCATTTCATCAACACAATAATTGCCATTATCCGGCACCAAAATCAATTCATGAATCGAACTTGGTAAAATATATAAGTCACTGTCTGTTTTCATGGAAAATGTCTGCAGTAAATCCGTCCGCAGGATGCCTCTTGCTCCATATGCACGCTCCTTATTAGATAAGACATACAGCGGAAGGTTATCTTTCAGCACCTTAATATCTATATCCTTTTCACACTCCTTGATTTCTAATTGAGCCAAATCGGTCAGATTTTGGATGTAGAACCTTTCACAATATAAGTTATTCCAGGCAGCCTCCCACAGTTCCTCTTCCGTAATCCCCCAATAGGACATCAAATCTCTGGTAACGATCATACTGCTCATTCCATGGGATGATACGCCCAATACACTGCGCAGTACAATTCCAAGGTTCAAGAATTTTCTGTATGAAATATTTTCATCTTCAAGCCATTCCTTATTCCAGTCTTCACACAACAACATCATACCTATGCTTTTCTTGATTTCTCCCCAATCTCTGTTGATAAAATCCAGGCTTTTCGGCTCCTGTTCCATGTATAGCCTTTTTATTTCCATAAGGCATCCCTGAAACATTTCGCCATCACCTTCTTTTTGATACAGATTATACAAATCCTGCATATGAACCGCAGACGAAATCATCATTGCTCCAGAAGAATCTCGCTCTTTGAATATGAGTGATTCTATTTGGGTTTGATTATTCTTAGTATACGTTTCAAACTCTACCTGTATGGTATCTCCCATAATCTTCTGCATTCTGTCTTTCAACATATTTTTAAATTCTTGATAATCCATCTCTTTCTCCAATCCCGGCTCAATAAGCCAATTTAAAACACTTTATTTTTTCTGGTTCTTTTTGATTCCTACTGAATACTATACCACGAAGCCTCGTTCATTGCACATTATATATTTGCAAATATAACATTTTGCATTGTTTATGCAACTCTATATTTTATCTACAATTAATGTATGGAGGTAGATTTATATGGATATGGACACGAACAAGAAGTATAAGCATTCAGATCGATATATCCGGCTGGGACTTAATATTGCATATTACCGCAAGCTCAAGGGTATCACCCAGATGGAGCTTGCAGAGAAGGTAAACGCCAGCCGCACACATATCAGTAATATCGAGGCCCCGAATATGCCTGTATCCGTTTCCCTGGATAAGCTGTTCGATATAGCGGATGTTTTGGATGTTTCTGTTGACAAACTGTTTAATTTTAAAGACTGAATCAGGTCTACAGGCATATAGCAATAGAGCATGAAAAAAGGGATAATACCATCATGGCACTATCCCTTCTGCTGTTAGAATCATTATTTTATACCTTTTTATATTACTGCTGTTTTTTAATGTGCTTAGAATATTGCGGGCCGCAATTAAAATATTATCTGGCTAATGAACTGAACTACTTTCAAGCTAATCATGCTGAATATTTTTCATTCACATATCCGGTAGCCACTTCCTTAGAGAGTTCAAATCTTTCCATGATTCTCTCTATAATATTTGGATCATCAATATTACATTCACGATAAGTTGCAATCGCTGTTCTAATCGAAGCTCTAAATGCAATATCCTTCGCAAATTCATCCATAATTTTACTCATTTTCTTTACCCCATTAAAGCGCCAGATTATACTAAACATTTATCTTTTACGTATTCTACAGCCGCTTCATTAGTAACTTGGAATCTTTCCTTGATTCTTTCTATTATAGTAGCATCATCAATATTACATTCCCGATAAGTTCTAATTGCAGCCATAATTGCAATTTCTTCTCCTATCTTACTCATTTTCTTCACCCCTTCCGAATTATTCTTTAAATACTCAGTTCGTTCTGCCATCAGATCAAAATACATATCCTTTGCATCCGCACAATTGAAATCATGCATCAGCTTTCCGATCTCAGAGTCTCCCCGGTATTCACCGTTCACATACAGAATATGTTCCCCATCCTCAAAAGGCTTCCCGGTTACCAGATTGATTCGTTCGACAGGGTAGAATGGTTCCCCTTTCCCATAGAAATCTTCATCCACAATAAAGATTACATAAGTATCCGGCAATTCCTCGAACTTCTGCCCTGCATTCAGATTTTCAATATCCATTACACTGGAATGGTATCTTGCCCTGTGTGGGGATGCCCCTTCCTCTCCCTTCTGAATCTCTATATCATATTTTTTCCCGGTAGAGTCTGCCCCATAAGCATCCAGGCAAATGGACCGTGCCCCTGCAAGCCTTTTCATATCACGCTGCGTTTCACATTCAGTAATAATTAAGTCCCTCTTCCCAGTAATAATTCTTAATACCAGTTCCGCCAGTGGAATATTGTCTTTAAACATGCATCGCATAAACTCATCGTCAATA
>Ga0137307_100902_pt1 | contig 31617 bp, 25 predicted proteins | sample NAcewD2O_March_2_FD_97180 | JGI IMG/M metagenome (GOLD analysis project Ga0137307, IMG submission 97180) | Mouse cecal microbial communities from Vienna, Austria - N-Acetylglucosamine amended D2O_March | ecosystem: Host-associated > Mammals > Digestive system > Large intestine > Cecum | place... | reverse complement strand
AAGCAAAATTCCTGATTGGCGCCATTGCAGGCATTATGTCCGAGACAAACGAAATCGGTTATGTTGCCGATTATCCGATTTACGGCATGATTGCCAACATCAATGCCTTTGCTTTGGGCGCCCAGATGGTAAACCCCAAAATTAAAGTTTACCTGGAATGGTCAAAAATGAAATCGGAATCTTCAAAAAATGTATTGAAGAATATCAGAACTTCCTTTATATCGGGAAAGGATTTTATTAAGCCGGAAGCAAGCTCTAACAGGTTCGGCCTTTATACAGGCAGCGGGGATGATCTAATCAATCTGGCCATGCCTGTGTGGAACTGGGGGATTTTCTATGAAAAAACAGTAAGAAGTATGCTGAACGGGACTTGGAAACAGGAAGTGCCCAAAGGAAAAAATGAATCCATCAATGACTGGTGGGGCATGTCTTCGGGAATGATTGATGTAATCTGTTCCAAGAAGCTGCCTGCCGGCACATTGCGGCTTATTGAGCTTCTGAAAAGAGATATCTGTTCCGGCTCCTTCAATCCTTTTGCGGGGACGATCTATTCCCAGGACGGACTGGTTCATGATGTGATGCCGGAAGGAATTACATCAGAGGAGATCATTACCATGGACTGGCTGAATGATAATATTGTGGGAACGATTCCCGCTATGGATGATCTTGTGGAGGAGGCCAAACCCATTGTACAGGTTCAGGGAGTTGAAAAAGCCAAAGCGCAGGATGGAGACAGTCACTTATGAAAAATATAAAAATTCTCTTTATAGCAGATGAGCCTTCTCCGGCATTATGGGATTATTTTGATGCGTCCAGACTGGATGGAATTGATCTGATCGTTTCCTGTGGAGATCTTCCTCCCCAGTATTTGTCTTTTCTGGTTACCTTTTTCAGCGGGCCGTTATTGTATGTTCATGGCAATCATGACGATTGCTATGAGGATACTCCCCCGGAGGGGTGCATTTGCATTGATGACAGGGTATATGAATTTGAGGGAATCCGCATTGCCGGTCTTGGAGGTTCCATGAAGTACCGTAATGGAACCTTTCAGTATACGGAAAGGCAGATGCTCATCCGTACCCTTAAGCTGCAGCGCCGGATTTTCCGTTACCGGGGTCTGGATATTCTGGTTTCCCATGCGCCTGCTTATGGCATTAACGATGGGACAGACCTGCCTCACAGGGGATTTCAATGTTTCCACCGCTTATTGGAAAAATATCATCCCAGATATTTTGTTCACGGACACATGCATTTTTCATATAGTCCCATGCAGAAGAGGGTTTTAAAGCACGGGGAGGTTACCGTTATTAATGCGTGTAAGGAGTATGTACTGGAGTATCCTATGTCTGCTGAATCATAAAATGCTGCCGTATTATGGATAAAGAACGGAAAACGCCGGCGGATACCGGGATAACGGTTTGAAATGCTGTTTACGGCAGGGGCCGGTAAAAAGAATATGGATTACGAAACGGATGAAGACGGGGTGTTAACAACGGAGAATAGCAGGTTAACAACCCTTCTTTTTATGGGAAAAGTTTAATTTTTAACATATGAGGTATATAATTTGTTTGCGGCTTCCTATATTACAAATTATAATGAGTTTAGTAACATGGCATAAGTTTATGTAATGATCAGAATGAGGGTGTGCGCAATGGAATTATTAAAGCTTGTAATTGTAGATGATGAATTGATTTTATTGCAGGGGCTGCTGGAAACCTATGAGTGGAACGAAATGGGATTTGAGGTTGTAGGCGCGGCTATGAATGGAGAACAGGCGATACAGGTCATAGAGGAAACCAGACCCCATGTAGTGCTGACGGATATAAGAATGAAACAGATCAGCGGTCTTATGCTTATGGAAGAAATACAAAGCAGGGGGCTGGACTGTCTTTTTATTGTGCTTAGTGCATACCGGGATTTTGAATATGCAAAGCAGGCGTGCGATCTGGGGGCTTTTGCTTATCTGCTTAAGCCTATCGAGGATGACAAGCTGATGGAAACCATGCTGGAAGCTCATAAAAAATGCATGGATCGTATAAAAAAGAGTAAAAAATATGAAAAGATGGAAAATCTGATTTCCAATGATTCCAACAATTTTTTATCAATGATGATACATAAATATGTGAGAAATTATATTTCGACAGAACAGATGACGGAAATTTTTGAATCCATCGAAGACGTGCCCGGTAAAAAGGATAAATTTATTACAGTCTGTGTCGACATGGATATCGTGTATAAAATCACGGATTCTTTAGGATATGAAAAACGTTATGCCTATATTTTCCAGAAGATTGAAGAAATGATCGGACAGGCACATTTTTATTGGAAATTTGAAAATGAAAACGGAAATATGGTGTTTATCATCCGGACAGAGGATAACGGAACGGTTCATAAATTAAAAAATATCCTGGAAGAGATAGAGCGTGAGGGAGAAGAACCGGTAATTGTGGCTATTTCAAGCGCCCGCAGCGGTGTGGAAGGAATTCAACTGAGCTTTGAAGAGGCCCATAACCGGTTTGCCATGATTGCCAGTGCGGATGCGGCAGGGACATTTTCCGTGCCGGAAACCGCAGAGGGAGAATCCGGCCAAAGGGCAATATCGGACGTTGTCATAATGGTTGTAAACGCAGTTCGTAAAAACAGTATGGAGGATTTAAAAGAGAACTTTGTGTCCTTTATTTACAAGCTTCCAAAGGAAGAAGAAATGCAACGGGGGTATATACACAGGGTAATGCTGAATGTGGATAACATGCTGATGGAATCCTATGGCATGACGGAAGAGCTTCGGAAGAAGTTTGAAGGATATTATCGGAACCTGACGAATTTAAGTCCGGCGCGGGCGGTGGATGTCTGTTACAAAATTCTGTTGGAAGTAGTAGAAATACGGAAAGACATGGCGCTTAAGGACGGGGCGAAGAACTATAGGGAATATATGCCGGTGGCACTTGCTTATATTGAGGAACATCTGGATGATGAAAATTTATCTATTGTATCGGTTGCAGCCCATATTTATCTGAACCCTGTTTACTTCGGGCGCGTATTTAAGAATACACTTCAGATGACCTTTAAAGCCTATCTCCTTCAACAGCGTATGGAGAAGGCGAAGCGCCTGTTAGAGCAGGGAAATGTAAGTATCAGCGATATCTGCGATCAGGTGGGCATTGGTAACCCATCCTACTTTACGCATTTATTTAAGCAATATGTGGGAAAACTTCCAAGCGAATATAAAAAGGAATATGAGGTATGAAAATAAAAAAGCCTAAATCCGGCATTCAGAGAAAGTATTTGAAGTATATACTGGCGCTTCTTCTGCTGGCGCTTTTCATGTCGTCAATATGCGTTATCGGATATGTACACGGAAAACTGGAGACTGCCATTATAGATAAGTACAGCTTTATGTGCCAGAAAATGGGGTTTTCGCTGGATGGTCAGTTTCAAAAGACAGATGAGGTTACGGCAGAATGTATTTTGGACGAGGACATTCAGAAAAGCTTGAAAACGGGCACTATGAGCAGTGGGGTAGAACGTAATATGCTCAGTAAGCATTTTGCCTATATTGACTTGGAGGATGTTTTGGAATATTGCTATGTGGATAACAAAAGACATGTTTATACGCGTTCCTATTCCAGAATTACTTATCATACATTCAGAAAAAGTAAACTGGAAGATTTTCTTGGAACGGAATACAGCAGTACAAAATGGTTCTGGACGGAGGATACATTGTTTGAAACGGGGAGGCCGGCGCTTTTTGTAGGAAGATATGTACGGAATATGGACTATATCCATGAGCCCGGCATGTTATTTTTGAAAATGCATGATTCTTTTTTGGGCGATCTGATTCATGACGAAAAGGATGACGCCTGGAACGTTATAATCGGAATTGCCGACAGTAATGGAGATATTTGCCTTTCCAGATGTCCGGAGGGGATGGAAATATCAGAGCAGAATCAGGAATCGCTTTATTCATTGGCAAAAAAAGAAGGAAACGGTCTGTTTATGGATGGGGTAAAGGTGGAAGACGGAGTGCTTTCTGCTTACCGTCAAAAGGAAAGCGGGTTTCTTGTATTTGTGTTTGTGCCTAATAAAGTGCTCTATATGGGAATGGGGCAGATTCTTTTTGTTATGATAGGAATTTATTTCATTGTCATGATACTGGCGGTAATTTTAAGCGTTCATTTTTCCAAGAGATTATCCAGACCCATTCAGGAGATCAGCAGGGCCATGGAGGGCTTTCGGGGAAATGACTATAGCAGAATGGAGGAACTGCATACCAATACAGAGTTAGACCGCATCGGATATTCCTACAATGAAATGCTGGGAAACATTGAACAGCTGGTAAAGGAGATCAAGGAACAGGAAAAAGAAGTGCATGCCATGGAGATGAATGTGCTGATCAATCAGATCAATCCCCATTTTCTGTATAATACACTGGACACGATTTACATGCTGGCACGTATCAACAAAGAAGAAACAACCATGCGCATGATTCAGGCGTTGTCAAAATATTTAAGACTGTGCTTAAGCAAGGGTGGAACCATCGTTACAGTAGAGGATGAATTGGAAAATGTGAAAAACTATATGAAGATCCAGCAGATCCGTAATTCAAATCTTTTCCGCTATAAGATTGAATGTGAGGTTGATGCACAAAAGGAACAGATTGTAAAGCTGATTTTGCAGCCTATTGTGGAAAATGCGATCAAGTATGGATTTTGTAATATTTATGAAGGCGGACTTATTCATATAAAGGTATGGAAAGAAAATGAGTACCTTGTATTTGAGGTATATAACAGCGGTACCCCTATGGAAGAGGAAATGCGCCGTAAGATCAATGAACTTCCTCATATGTCTTTGGCGGAAATGAAGAGTTGTTTTCAGGCAAAGAAAAACGGATACGGCGTTGTCAATATCATTACCAGGCTGAGATTAAACTATATGGATGATATTGTTTTTGAAGTTCTTACGAAAAAAGACGGGACAATCTTTGTGATAAAAGTGCCCGGACAAAAAAATAAGGCGTAAAAGAGATTGCATTAAGTAAAAGCCCGGAAGGTTTGCCGGGGAATTTTACGTATCGGGGAGGCGAAATATGGGAGGGAAAATGAAAAAGATAATCAGGGGCCTTGTCTTAATGGCGGCAGTTTTGTATATGACGGGGTGTCAGACACAGAGTACCGTGGAAACGGTAGAGGACGAAGTGGTAAAAATCCCCATAATTCTGACTGTAAATCCGTCTACGGGAATCCGGAATGACGAGGAGCTTGTAAATGCCTTTAACAGGGAATATGAAGGCGTCTATCAGGTTGAAGTAGAATGGACTATGGAAACGGAAGGGGAATATCGGAACAATCTGAAAAGGCTGAACGCAACAGATGAGCTTCCGGCCGTCATTATGGAACTGCGTACCCTTCCGGCATTTTATCAGCTTATGATAGAGGATGGCAGAATCGAAGACCTGTCCTCTTATCTGGAAGCGGATGAAGAGTGGAAAAATATGATTGAACCGGCAGTGCTTGAGTGCTGCAGGGAAGCGGATGGGAGCATATATCTGGTGCCTATTTCCAGCGAAGCGTTTTCCTGTGCGGGGATATTCTGGAACGAGGAATTATTTGCTAAGGCTGAAATTGAAAAATTCCCCGAGACATGGGAGGAGTTCTGGGAATGCTGTGACAAGCTTCAGGCACGGGGAATTACGCCACTGGCGCTTTATACAGAGGGAGGCGGCTGGGCGGCCATGCTTTTAGCAACGGCGGAAATGGCGGATACTCAGGCAGGGGCGGAATTTATGGAGCAGCAATATCCCAAAAGCTATGATAATGATTGCGTATATCATATGGCGGAGACCTTACAGAAAATGTTCCGCTATACCAAAAAAGATGCAGTATATTCGGATTTTGACGAAGCATACAACAATTTTATAATGGGAAATGCGGCCATGCTTCCCGGGGGATGCTGGATGATAGACCAGATCACGGAGGATACTGAGTGCCAGATCAGATTTGCTCCTTTTCCGGGAAATAAGCTTGTCTCATCGCCGGAGATATCCGGCTGGGCCGTTGTTTCATCCTATGACGAGGAGGTAAAAGCCGGAGCCATTGAATTTCTGAAGTTTCGGAGCATAAAGAATGCGGAAAGCATAGAAAGTCTGTTTGCACAGAGTCAAACAGAAGGTTCCCGGCTTATCAATGATTATGTACAAGCCTATGGAAATGAACCTCAGATCGTGCCTGATTATCAGGTAAAGTGGAATTCGGTGTTACAGGAAAAAACCTTAAAAGAAGCCCTGCCGCTTTTTGCGCAGAATAAAATTTCCCCGGGTTCTTTTATAGAAATGCTGAATGAAAGTGTTGAGGAATTTAAGAGGGAACAATAAAAATTAGAAAGTATTATTTTTGATAATTGGGGTTTTTTTATTTCTAATACTCTTCTGGAATTATCTGATAGGATAAAATCAACATCTGGAAACAGTGTCTTAAAGAAAAGGAGAGATGAATTTATGAAAAATGTTAAAAGATTACTGGCCCTTGGGCTGGCAGCTGTCATGACAGCCGGCATTTTAACAGGCTGTGGTAATGATGCGGCAGGTGGTAATGATGCAGCAGGCGGAACAGAAACCTCAGGCGGAACAGAAACCGATGCAAACCAGAATGCAGGAGGAGAGGATGCAGAACAGCCGGCGCAAAGTGCGGAAGGCGGATCTGTTTATTATCTGAACTTTAAACCGGAGCAGGATGAGCAGTGGCAGGAATTAGCTAAGGCTTATACAGAGGAAACCGGAGTTGAGGTTACCGTTGTAACAGCCGCTTCAGGAGAATATGAAACAACACTTATGAGTGAGATGGGTAAAAGCGGAGCGCCTACCATGTTCCAGGTAAACGGTCCCGTAGGGCTTGCTAACTGGAAAGATTATTGCTATGACTTAAAAGATTCCGATGTATATGGGGAACTGACAAGCGAAGATTTCGCATTAAAGGATGGAGATGCAGTATCCGGTATCGCATATGTAATCGAATCCTACGGTCTGATCGTCAACAAGACGTTACTGCAGGAAGCAGGATATACTCTTGATGATATCCAGTCCTTTGAAGATCTGAAGAAAGTTGCCGAAGACATTACGGCACGTTCGGGCGAACTTGGATTTGCAGCATTTTCCTCGGCAGGAATGGACGGTTCTTCCGACTGGAGATTCAAGACACACCTTGCAAATCTTCCCATTTATTTTGAATATCAGGCAGACGGTATCGGGACAACAACCGCAATCAAAGGAACATATCTTGATAATTACCGTGCTATCTGGGATTTGTACATCAACAACAGTACCTGTAAACCTGAAGAGCTTGCGGCAAAAACAGGCGATGATTCCCGTAATGAGTTTTTGGCAGGGGAAGCGGTATTTTTCCAGAATGGTTCCTGGGAATACGGCAACCTGACAGGAGACGGAACATTTAGCGATGCTGATCTTGCAATGATTCCTATTTATTTTGGCGCAGGAGACGAAGCTTCCCAGGGTCTGTGCACCGGTACAGAAAATTACTGGTGTGTAAACAAAGAAGCGGATCCGGCTGATATTCAGGCAACATTAGACTTTATGTACTGGTGTGTAACTTCTGAAACCGGCACAACATCCATGGGTCAGGATATGGGATTTGTTATTCCTTTCAAGAGTGCGATCGAGTCTCCCAATCTGTTTGTAAAACAGGATGCGGAAATGACGGCTGCTGGAAAGACACCCGTATCATGGAACTTCCCTACAATGCCTTCAGAGGAGTGGAAGAACGGAGTAGGACAGGCGCTTACCGCATATGCGGCAGACCAGACGGATGCGAACTGGGATGCAGTGGTATCAGCCTTTGTAGACGGATGGGCTACAGAATATGAATTGATTTCACAGGAATAAGTAAGTACAGAGGGCAGGCAGGATTAAGCGGCCTGCCCTTTTTAAACCCATTTTTAGAGATCAGGTAGGGGGATTTGATAAAACCTCACTGATAAGAAGGAGGTTCTCATGAAAAAAACGATGATGCGATATTCGCCAATTTTCATTTTTCCAACCTTGGCAGCATTTGTTATCGGATTTATTATACCCTTTGCTCAGGGGTTATATCTTTCGTTTTGTAAATTCACAACGGTAGATAATGCGAGCTGGGTTGGCTTTGCAAATTATGCTACGGTAATAAAGGACGCTTCCTTTTTGAACTCCTTTAAATTTACGGTAATGTTTGCAGTCGTTTCCATTGTATCCATTAATGTCATTGCTTTTGCATTGGCTCAGCTGTTAACAAGAGAACTGAAGGGGACCAATATTTTCCGTACGGTTTTCTTTATGCCCAACTTAATCGGCGGTATTGTACTTGGATATATCTGGCAGATTCTGATTAACTGTATCCTCTCGATCGTAGGGCAGCCGTTGATTGCATTAAACACGACGGCAGGCTATTGGGGACTTATTATATTGATGTGCTGGCAGCAGATCGGATATATGATGATCATTTATATTGCGGGACTGCAGAATGTGCCTGCTGATGTTCTTGAGGCTGCGGCGATTGACGGCGCAAGTAAGTGGCAGCTTTTATTGAAGGTAAAACTGCCTATGATTATGTCATCTGTTACAATTTGTGTGTTCCTGACATTGACGAATTCCTTCAAGCTTTTCGATCAGAACCTGGCGTTGACCGGCGGCGATCCCAACCACTTGACGGAAATGCTTGCCTTAAATATTTACCAGACCTTCTATGCCCGTGCCGGTGCGCTCTTTAAGGGCTACGGTCAAGCAAAGGCGGTTATCTTCTGCGTACTGGTCATTGTTATTTCATTAGGGCAGCTGATTGCAACCCGTTCAAAGGAGGTGCAGCAATAATGGCTAAAAAAAGAAAAATTAAAAATACATTTTGGACAATTCTGCTGTCAATTGCGGCAATTTTGTGGATGTATCCCGTTATCATGATTTTACTCAATTCCTTAAAACAGGAAAGGGCTATCAGCACCAATACGGCTTTTGCGCTTCCTACGGCAGAGACCTTTGCGGGAATTTCCAACTATATTGATTCCATCACTTCCAAAGGATTTTTAAGCAGTCTGGGATACAGCCTTTTAATTACCATCACATCTGTTGCGGCGATTTTGGTATGCTGCTCTATGTGTGCATGGTTTATTACAAGGATGAACGGATTTTTCTCAAAGGTTATGTATTATATGTGCGTACTTTCCATGGTCGTACCCTTTCAGATGGTTATGTTCACATTGTCCCAGACGGCAGATAAATTAAAACTGAATACACCTTTTAATATCTGGGTTATTTATCTCGGGTTTGGTTCCGGACTGGCGGTATTTATGTTCTGCGGATTTGTAAAATCCATTCCTACCGAAATTGAAGAGGCGGCAATGATTGACGGCTGCAACCCCCTTCAGACATTTTTCCTGGTTGTAGTGCCTATTTTGAAGCCCACCATGATTTCCGTAGGCGTATTGGAGGCTATGTGGGTATGGAACGACTATCTGCTGCCTACACTTGTACTGGATATTAAAAAGTATAAAACAATTCCTATGTTAATCCAGTATTTCAGGGGAAGCTACGGAAAAGTAGAAATGGGTCCCATGATGGCAAGTATTATGCTGACGGTCATTCCGATTGTTATTGTGTATTTGTGCGGACAGAAATATATTATTAAGGGCGTGGCTGACGGAGCAGTCAAAGGCTGATGTTAAGGTTATGGAAAGGATAAGAATATGAGAGAGTGTGGAATGCTGTTGCCCATATCAGCATTGCCGTCCGAATATGGAATCGGATGTTTCTCAAAAGAGGCTTATGAATTTGTAGATATGTTAAAAGAGTGCGGACAGTCCCTGTGGCAGATACTGCCACTGGGGGCTACCGGCTACGGGGATTCTCCTTATCAGTCATTTTCGACCTTTGCGGGAAATCCCTATTTCATCGATTTGGAAACCTTGATAAAGGAAAAGCTTCTAAAGAGAGAAGAATGCGAAGGGGTAGACTTTGGAGACGGAGAGACGGTTGATTACGAGAAGATTTATTTTAACAGGTTTAAAATTTTAAAAATTGCCTATAAGCGCAGTGTGGAATGCGGACTGACGGATTCGGAGGAATACGGGGAATTTATTGCAAAACACGCTGACTGGCTTCATGAATATTCCATGTATATGGCCGTTAAGGATTATTTTGGGGGTAAAAGCTGGAGCGAGTGGGACGAGAACATCCGATTAAAGAAGCCTTTAGCAACGGCATATTATGGAGAGAAGCTGAAAGAGGAAATTGATTTTTATGAATTTCTCCAGTTTCAGTTTTTCAAACAATGGGATGCTTTAAAGAGCTATGCAAATGAACAGGGAATCCGCATAATCGGGGATATTCCCATTTATGTAGCCTTTGACAGCGCCGATACATGGGGAAAACCGAAACAATTTCAGTTAGACGATGATAATCTTCCCATTGCGGTGGCGGGATGTCCGCCGGATGGTTTTTCCGCAACGGGACAGCTTTGGGGAAATCCGCTTTATAATTGGGAATATCATAAAAAGAGCGGATATGCATGGTGGATAAAAAGAATACGCCATTGCTTTGATATATATGACATTGTAAGAATCGATCATTTCAGAGCCTTTGACGCTTACTATTCCATACCTTACGGAGATACTACGGCTGAAAACGGAGTATGGGTAAAAGGACCCGGTATGGAGCTTTTTGAAGCGATGAAGGAGGAACTGGGGGATTTGCCCATTATTGCGGAAGATTTGGGCTTTCTGACGGACAGTGTAAGGGAACTTTTAAAGGAAAGCGGCTATCCGGGAATGAAGGTGCTTCAGTTTGCCTTTGATTCCAGGGAGGAAAGCGATTATCTGCCCCATAATTATGAAAGAAATTGTGTTGTTTATACAGGAACTCATGATAACGATACCATTCAGGGCTGGTATCAGGAATTGACCAAGGAAGATAAACAACTGGCGTTAGACTATCTGAATAATGCTTCCTCAAAGGAAGCGGATATTCACTGGGATTATATCGCTCTGGCCATGCGCAGCGTAGCAAATACCTGTATTATTCCGGTACAGGATTATCTGGGACTATCAAAGGAAGCAAGAATCAACACTCCCTCTACCTTGGGCGGAAACTGGATATTCAGAATGAAAAGGAATGCCTTTGACGAGGAGACGATCCGAAAAATCAAACGGCTGACACAGATATGTGCAAGAGAAAATAGGAAAAATAAGAAAAAGAAAGTGATAGAAGGAGCAGAATATATGAAATTAAAAGAAAGTCTGGAGGAAAGACTGGGAACAACAATTGCCGAAGCAGAAAATGATGCGATATATTATGCACTTCTTGGCCTGACGAAGGAATTGTGCGGGCAAAAGGAAGGAAATGAAGGAGAGAGAAAGGTATATTATATTTCCGCAGAATTTTTAATCGGAAAGCTTTTGTCCAATAACCTGATCAATCTGGGAGTATATGAAGAGGTAAAAGCGCTGCTTTCGGAAAACGGTAAAGCTCTGGCAGAGATAGAAGAAGTTGAGCCGGAGCCGTCTCTTGGAAACGGCGGATTGGGACGGCTTGCAGCCTGCTTTTTGGACTCCATTGCCACACTGGGATTAAACGGCGTGGGAATCGGTCTTAATTATCATTACGGATTGTTTAAACAGTGCTTTGAGGACAACAAACAAAAAGAGGAAAAGAATCCGTGGATTGAAAAGGAAAGCTGGCTTACGGATACGGGCGTTCATTTTCCCGTACAATTTAAGGACTTTACCCTGACTTCTACTTTATATGATATTGATGTGCCGGGATATGAGAGCGGCGTTAATAAGCTGCACTTGTTTGATGTTGATACCCTGGATGAATCCATGGTATCGGACGGAATTTCTTTTGACAAAAACGACATACAGAAAAATCTTACGCTGTTTTTGTATCCGGATGACAGCGACAAAGCGGGACAGCTGTTACGTATTTACCAGCAATATTTTATGGTAAGCAACGGCGCACAGCTGATTTTGAGGGAAATGGATGATAAGGGCTATGACGTCCGCACTCTTTGCGACCATGTAGTCATTCAGATCAATGATACCCATCCATCCATGGTCATTCCTGAAATGATCCGTCTTTTAATGGAGCGGGGTCTGGAATTTGATGAAGCGGCGGATCTTGTGGCAAAAACCTGCGCTTATACCAATCATACCATTCTTGCAGAAGCTTTGGAAAAATGGCCGGTATCTTATCTGGAGGAAGTAGTGCCAAAGCTGATGCCCATTATACGGAAGCTGGATGAGAAGGTAAAAAATACTTATTCGGATGAGAGAGTGGCAATTATCGACAAGGAAAACAGAGTGCATATGGCGCATATGGACATTCACTATGGATTCTCCGTTAACGGTGTAGCCGCTCTTCATACGGAAATTTTGAAAAATGCAGAGCTGAAACCTTTTTATGATATCTATCCCGAAAAGTTTAATAATAAGACAAACGGCATTACTTTCCGCCGTTGGCTACAGCATTGTAATTCCGAGCTTGCCGAATATATTACGGAGCTTATCGGAGAGGAATGGAAAAAGGACGCTTCCAAACTGGAAAAGCTTTTGGAGTATAAAGAGGATGAGCAGGTTTTAAAACGGATTGTTGAAATTAAGGACAATAGAAAAAAAGAATTGTGCGCATACCTGAAGGAAACTGAAAATGTGGAAATATCCCCCGATTCGGTATTTGATATACAGGTAAAGCGTCTGCACGAGTATAAACGCCAGCAGATGAACGCATTGTATCTGATTTATAAATACAAGGAAATCAAGGCGGGACGGCTTCCTGAAACGCCCATTACCATGATTTTCGGGGCAAAAGCGGCGCCGGCCTATACACTGGCAAAGGATATCATTCATCTGATTCTTTGTATGCAGCAGTTAATCAGTGAAGACCCTTCGGTAAATCCCTATTTGAAGGTTGTTATGGTGGAAAACTATAATGTGACAAAGGCCGAGCACCTGATTCCCGCATGTGATATTTCGGAGCAGATCTCCCTTGCATCCAAAGAGGCCAGCGGAACCGGAAATATGAAATTCATGCTAAACGGTGCGGTAACCTTAGGAACCATGGACGGTGCAAACGTGGAGATCCATGATCTGGTAGGAGAAGATAATATTTATATTTTCGGCAAATCCAGCGAAGAGGTTATTCGGTTATATGAAACGGCAGGCTATCATCCATGGGAGTATTATGATTCGGATGAACAGATTGCAGAGCTTGTGGATTTTATCATAAGAAAAGAACTGATTCGAATGGGCGATCCGGAAAATCTGTGCCGTCTTTATAAAGAATTGATCAAGAAAGACTGGTTTATGACGCTTTTAGATGTGAAAGAGTATATTGCCAGAAAAGAGCAGATGTTAGAGGATTATGAGGATCGTATGGCATGGGCGGCAAAAATGCTTGTGAATACAGCGAAAGCAGGATATTTTTCATCTGACAGGACGATCGAAGAATACAACAGGGATATTTGGAAATTGTAGTAAAATTTCTGTAGGAAATGATCTAAAAAACGCAAAATGTCAGATCAAGCAATAAAAAATAAGAAATAAAAGGCGGGAAGGCAAAATGCTTTCCTGCTTTTTTGCTTCCTGTTCAAAGATTTTCAGGTCATAATCTGGAAGAAAATGTCAAAATTTACAAATTTTATATCTATTATTCCTTATTTTTGGTACTATGTATGAGAAGAATAGATTATGTTTCAGGATAAAATAATAAAAGACGTTAAAACTTTTACGGATAACGGAGGAGGAAATGATTGTGGAATATGGTGTTTTAAGCATCTTGCCGTCGGTTCTTGCCATTGTGCTGGCGCTGGTTTTAAAAAATGTTTTTCTGGCTTTGCTGGCTTCTTTGCTTTTAGGAAATCTGTTTCTTGCAAATTATCACATTTTAGGAATGCTTACGGGGACAAAGGATATGGTGGTAAATGTATTTTCCTCCTCTTCAAGCACCTCTATTATTATCATACTGACGCTTTTGGGCGGTATGTTTTATATGATAGAGGCGGCAGGGGGATTGAAAGGATTTACAGCCCTGATGATCGAAAAGCGCAGCCTTATCAAATCCCGGGCAGGAGCGGAAATTTTTACATGGCTTATCGGCATTCTTATTTTTATTGACGGAACCTTGAGCGTTATGGTTACCGGTTCCGTGTCAAGGCCTTTAGCAAAAGCCTTTCGGATTTCCCCGGAAAAAAACGCATGGATAGTACATTCCACAGCCACCCCCTTGTCGGTACTGATTCCCATTGCGGCATACGGCCCCTATATTGCCGGATTTATTGAGGCTCAGGGAATCGGAAATCCCACCCAGCAGATGGTCAGAGGAATTTTCTTTAACTTTTACTGCATTTTTGCGGTATTGGGAGTGGCGGCGTTTATTCTGTTGCGTTTTGATTTCAGACCAATGAAACGGGCGGAAAATGCTTACATGGAAAAATGTGGACAAGAAGGGCGTGAAAACAAGGAAAATAAGGAAGATGTAGAGCAGATAGAAAAAATGGAGAAAAAGGAAGAAAGACCGGAAGAGAAAAAAGAAGGACAGGCAGAAAAAGGAAAGGACGGCAAAGCAAGATACCTGTTAATTCCTTTGGTTCTTATGATCGCTGTGGCTGTTGCATATATTTTCTATAGCGGCCACGGGAACATGATGAACGGCGATGCGGAAACCGGTTTGATTTTCGGAATATGCGCAGGCTGTGTGTATCTGGCCGCTGCACTGGCCATAACGAAAGAAATTCCCGTGAAAAAGAGTATCCATCATCTGTTTGCGGGCTGCGGCAATATGTTTGGAATTGTCATCATTATGGTATTAGCCTATGCCTTGAGTAATTTATTAGGAGCCTTAGGGACTGCGGAGTATTTATCCGGCGTACTGGTTAAATTCATTAATCCCGTTATATTTGCAGCGGTTGCATTCCTTCTGACCTGCCTCCTTTCCTTTTCTACAGGGACAAGCGCGGGAACCATTGCCATTATGATGCCGCTTCTTCTGCCCATGGCCCTTGCTTTTCAGATACATGTTCCCATGGTTGTGGGAGCCATTGCAGGAGGCGCAGTGTTTGGAGACCATACCTCGCCCATTTCCGATACCACGATCATGTCCTGTTCTTCCACAGGCTGCGACGTTGTATCCCATGTAAGGACCCAGCTGCCTTATTCCTTATGCTTTGCCGCGCTGTCATGCGTATTGTACCTGATATTAGGCATTATACTTTAAGGACAGTATGAAGGCAGAAGAGTAAAAAATAAAAGCAGCAAAAGCAAAAAAGAATCTAACGAAATAAAGCGGCATATGTGTAAAAAGTGATAGGAAAAAAGCTGTATAACTAAGAACAAAAAAGGAAAGACGGCGGAAGAAAGCAATGTATAACTTTGATGAAATTATAGACAGGCGTGGAAAAAATAGTGCAAAATGGGACAGCCGCTTTATAGGAGCCGGCAAAGAAGAACTACTCCCTTTCTGGGTGGCGGATACGGATTTCGCAGCCCCAAAAGAAGTACAAGAGACTTTACAGACCTGTGTGGAACATAACATATACGGCTACAGCCTGCCGCCGAAAGGCTGCGCCAAAGCCGTAGCGGACTGGCAAAAAGAGAGACATGGGTTTTTCATAAAAGAAGAATGGGTGGAATTTACCGCAGGCATCGACAGCGCCCTGTCGGCGGCGGTATCCGCCTATACAAAGCCAGGGGATGGAATCCTGATTCAGACCCCGATTTATTCCCCCTTTTTCGAAACCGTAGAGCGTAACGGAAGAAAAGCTTTAGAAAACCCCATGCTTATAAAAAACGGAAAATATGTACCGGATTTTCAAGACTTTGAGAAAAAAGCCAAAGAAGCCAAAGTATGGATGTTCTGCAATCCCCAGAATCCCACCGGAAGATGCTTCACAAAAGAGGAACTGGAAAGCTTTGCCGAGATCTGTCTGAAAAACGACGTCCTGATGATTTCAGATGAAATACACGGAGACATCATTTTTGACGACCACATACACATTCCGCTGGCGTCCCTGTCAGAAGAAATCCGTTCAAAAACCATAACATGCACATCTGCCAGCAAGACCTTCAGCATAGCAGGCCTTGCAGCGTCAGCAATTATCATTGCCGACGAAAAGCTGCGGAAACAATTTTCGGAAGAAAAAGAAAAACGCTGTATCAATACAGGAATTCTCGGATTAACTGCCATGGAAGCCGCCTATACCTATGGAAACCATTATGCAGATCAGCTGGTTCAATACTTACAAAACAACAGAGACTTTGCCCTGGACTATTTTAATACAAAAATACCCGGAATCCATGCGTTTTCCCCGGAAGGGACCTTTCTGATATGGCTTGACTGTAAAGAACTTATGCTCTCAGAAAAAGAACTGGAAAATTTCTTTACTTCGGCAGGAGTGAAACTCAGTATGGGATGCGCCTATAGAGCTGGAAGTGAAAGCTACGCCAGAATGAACTTTGCCTGTCCGAAAAAATTACTGGAAGAAGGTCTAAAAAGAATTGAGGAAAGGGTGTTGGCGGGGATGCTGGGATGAAAGCTGTGGCTTCTGACTGTGAGGGCCGTAAGGACGTTTTGCAAAACGTCCTTACGGCCCTCACGCAGTCAGAAGCCACAGCTTTCCAATACCCTTTTCAGCAGAAGAGTTAAAATACCGCCTCCTAAAAACCAACGTATTACAAAAAGCTTCGCATCGCCTACAACTGATATCCCCTTCTTTTCCCGACCCTACCTCCTTCAAGGAACTTTATTGAATTTATCCCCCTGATATGTTAAATTAATTACTGTAGAAAATTGGAAAAATTTGGAATTTTTTTGGCAAAACCGGAGGGATTCATATGGTGCGCAAATACGAAGAACAGAATGTATATGAGGCTCTGCAAAAACGCCTGAAACTGATTTTTGAAGAATTTGATAATATCTATATCTCCTTTTCAGGAGGAAAAGACAGCGGATTATTACTGAACCTGGTACTGGATTTTAAAAGAAAATATTACCCCGAAAAGAAAATAGGAGTCTTCCATCAGGATTTCGAAGCCCAATACACAGTAACCACAGAATACATAGAAAGAACCTTTGAAGCGATCAAGGATGAGGTGGAACCCTACTGGGTCTGTCTGCCCATGGCCACAAGGACTGCTTTGAGCAGCTATGAAATGTACTGGTATCCGTGGGATGATAACAAAAAAGACGCCTGGGTCAGAAGGATGCCCCAAAAAGATTATGTTATCAGTCTTGATCATAACCCTATCACTACATACCGCTACAAAATGCATCAGGAGGATTTGGCAAAACAGTTTGGAAGATGGTACCGCATTTCCCATCATAACAGGAAGACCGTCTGTCTTCTGGGGATGCGTGCAGAAGAATCCCTCCAGAGATATAGCGGTTTTTTAAATAAGAAAAACGGATATGACGACCAGTGCTGGATCAGCAAACAGTTTAAAGATGTCTGGACGGCGTCTCCCTTATATGACTGGTCCCTAAATGACGTATGGCATGCCAACTACCTGTTTGAGTATGACTATAACAGGCTCTATGATTTATACCATATGGCGGGATTGAAAGTGACGCAGATGAGAGTGGCGTCGCCTTTTAATGATTATTCCAAGGATTCCCTGAATCTGTACAGGGTAATAGACCCGGAAATCTGGGCAAAGCTGGTGGGACGGGTCAGAGGAGCTAATTTTGCCTGCATTTACGGAAGAACCAAAGCTATGGGCTACCGGAATGTAACGCTGCCGGAGGGGCACACATGGGAATCTTATACGCGGTTTCTGCTTGATACATTACCCAAAAGGCTTCGGAATAATTATGTAAAAAAATTTAATACATCCATGAATTTCTGGCATAAAACAGGAGGCGGACTGGAGGAGGAAACCATCGAAGAACTATTGGACCACGGATACCGCATCAAAAGAAACGGCATTTCCAACTATACGCTGACAAAGAAAACACGGGTAGTTTTTGTGGAAAAGATTCCCGATAATACGGATGATATCAAAACCACAAAGGATATTCCGAGCTGGAAGAGAATGTGTTACTGCATTTTGAAAAATGACCATGTCTGCAGATTTATGGGATTCGGTCTTACAAGGGAGCAGCAGAAACGCATTGATGTCATTAAACGGAAATATAAAAGCGTGGAGGATATAAATTATGGAGTATAAAAGTCCTGTTTACGGGGTTATTGCGGTACCCATAGAAAAAATCAGGGCAAACACCTATAATCCCAATGCAGTTGCGCCTCCTGAAATGAGGCTGCTATATGAAAGTATTAAGGCTGACGGTTATACCATGCCGATTGTATGCTATTATGTTAAAGAGGAAGATATTTATGTAATCGTAGACGGTTTCCATCGTTACCGGATCATGCAAGAGCATGAGGATATTTACAAAAGAGAAGGCGGTATGCTGCCCGTTTCGGTTATTGATAAATCCTTAGACCAGAGAATGGCAAGTACCATCCGCCATAACCGGGCAAGAGGAACTCATGACGTGGATTTGATGAGCAATATTGTAAAGGAGCTTCACGAACTGGGACGCAGCGATTCCTGGATTTCCAAGCACTTGGGCATGGATAAGGATGAAATATTACGGTTAAAACAGATTACAGGGCTTGCCGCGCTGTTTAAGGATGTGGATTTTGGCAGGGCGTGGAGACCGGTGGAGAGTGAAGCAAAGGAAAATAAGCCTTCTGAAAATGGAAACAATGAAAAACAGACTGAAAATGAAGCAAAGCAGAAAAATCAGGAAAACGGCTGACGGTTTTAGTGTGTTATTGAAATAAGACGTGATTAATGTTATAATAATAAAGATGCCGTACAGTGAAGGGAACAGTGTATTGCATGAAAAAATGCAAAGGGGAAGAAAGCTATGAAAAGTAAACAAAACATACATTCCGTCAGAGTCAAAATCTGTCTGCTGGTGGATTTTGCAGTAATTTTGATGGGAATTCTGATGATGATAAATTATTCGCCCAATTGTAAAAAGGAAATTGAGGCGACCACCGAAAATTATATTGGGGATTTGGCAGTTGCCTATGGCAGTACTTTAGATAATCAGATTAAAAGCAGCGATGGAAAAACCACATCAGTCCTCAGTGCCGATAACCTTTCTTTAAAGCTGGAAGGCGGCGGCATGAAAGGCATGGAATCCAGCTATGTTTATGTGGTTTCAGCGGGTGGCAGCATGCTTTATCATCCCAACGGCAGCAAAATCGGTAAGAGCGTTGAGAATGCAGTTGTAAAGCAGATATGTGCGGATCTGTCAGAGGGTAAAAAGGTTGAAAGTCAGGTAGTTTCCTATGAGTACGACGGAAAGATAAAATATGCGTCGGTTTATATCAGTACATATGAAGAGTTTGTTCTTGTTGTTACGGCTGATCAGGAGGAAATTATTGCACCGGTAACGAAAATCAACCGAATCGGAATAATAGGTCTTATTGTAACAACCATTGTCTTTTTAATCTTTGGATATATCTGCGCATCCATGATAGTAAAACCGATTCAGCATATGACCGGTTTTGCCATGAGACTTTCGGAGATGGATTTCACAGAGGATGAAACCCAGAAGAAGCTTAATAAGAGCAAGGATGAAATCGGCGATATGAGCCGGGCCCTTACGATTATGAGAAATGAATTGGTGGATATAGTAGAAAAGATCAGGGGAGAAAGCGTGATCCTTATGAATGCCGCAAACGATTTAAGCGGCAGTGCAATGGAAACCACAAATACTATGGATCAGGTGGAAATTGCGGTAAATGAAATTGCCCAAGGGGCAACCTCCCAGGCGGAAGAGACTCAGGCGGCTACGGAAAATGTAGTAACCATAGGCAGCATGATTGAAGATACCAATGATCTGGTAAATGAGCTTGTGGAACATGCGTCTAAAATGAAGGAATCCGGCAAACGTGCAAAAGAAATTCTTGATGAACTGGATAAGGTCAATCGAAAGACCGAGCAGTATATTGATGTCATTGCAAAGCAGACCGATACCACCAATGACTCTGCACGCAAGATTAACGAAGCGGCAAGTATGATTACGGAAATTGCAGAAGAAACCAACCTCCTTTCCTTAAATGCATCCATTGAGGCGGCAAGGGCAGGAGAGCAGGGAAGAGGCTTTGCGGTTGTGGCAGCCCAGATTCAGAAGCTGGCAGAACAGTCCAATGAATCTGCAAAACAGATAGGCGATATAATAGCGGAATTATTATCCGATTCCGAAAAGGCTGTTGAGATTATGACGGATGTCAAATCCAGTATGAAGGAACAGAGCGGATATGTTGAGCGGACAGACAAGGCATTCGGGGAAATTCAGGATGAGGTTGACAGTTCTATAGAAGGCATGAAGCTGATTTCCGGAAAGACAAGGCAGATGGATGTGGCAAGAAGCCGGGTTATTGATGTTGTACAGAGCCTGACTGCAATTGCGGAGGAAAATGCGGCAAGTACAGAGGAAACATCGGCTTCCGTTACGGAGGTTTCTGCAATTGTCACAGGTATTTCCGAAAAATCGGAAGAGCTTAAAAATGTGTCAACGGATCTGGAAAAGAGTATGGGCATATTTAAAGTATAATTACTTAAAAATATGGAAATTTTTTGAGGGCGGTTGTCCGGTATGAGAGAAGGTGGCAGGGGACGTTACCGGAAAAATGCTTTTTTCGGAGCGTTCCCTGATTTTGTGAAAAAACAAATACCACGTTATAATTTTCTCTTTTTTTCGTTCCGTATTTATGATACAATGCAAAGTAGTGTGTAGTGAAATGGAGAAATGCAATGGTCGAACAGGAAGATAGACAGTTGCAAAAGAACCGCCGCAAAAGGGTGGAGCGATTAAAAAAAATAATTTTAATTACTGCTTTTGCAACGATACTGACACCGGTAATTGTCAGTATCTGCCTTGGATTTCTGTTATATGGAGCGAATGCCAGACTGAGGAAAATAGAAGCGGAAAAAGCCGATATGCAGTCTCAGGTGGATGAATTAAGCTTAAAGATTGATAATTTGCAGGAAAGTATCACATTCTATGAAGAAAAGCAAAAGAGTGAGCAGGCGGAAACGGAGACTGTTCTGGAAAATGAGAACAGCGGACAGGATATAATGACCGGAGACGGTATCAAAAGAGTTTATCTTACTTTTGATGACGGTCCAAGCAGGTATACAGACCAGATTCTGGATATTCTTGCCGAATATCATGTTAAGGCAACTTTTTTTGTGGTTGGAGATACAAGTGAGGAGGCCAAAGCTCTTTATAAGAGAATTATCAGTGAGGGACACAGCATTGGTATTCACTCCTATAGTCACAAATATCATGAAATTTATGCGTCAGAAGAAGCATTTTTTGAGGATTTTTATTTGTTATCCGATTATATATTTGATGTGACGGGAGTAAGGCCGGACATATGCAGACTTCCCGGAGGAAGCAGTAACACAGTCAGTCAAATTGACATGGCGGAAATTGTGAACCAACTGAATGCTCAGGGCGTTACCTGCTATGACTGGAACATTTCAGGCGGCGATGCGGATGGACACGGTTTGTCGGCAGAGCAGATTGCCTTAAATGTCATAAGCGGGGTTGATACTTTTCAGACCTCTATTGTGCTTTTGCATGACGGAAAAGACAAGGCTCAGACAGTAGATGCATTGCGGATGATACTGGATGAACTGACAGGAAGGCAAGAATTGGAAATAAAGCCGATTACCGAAGAAACCCCAATCATTTTGCATATTACACATTAGAAGAAATGGAGGAACTATAATGGGCTTTTTTCAGGACTTAAAAGAAGATTTATCCATGGCTGTGAATGAATTGCTTCCAGAAGTGGATAAGGAACTGGAAAATCCGGAGAAGATGGCGGAAAATGAAAGTAAAATGAAGCCGGAAGAAATAAAATCAGAAGCAATAAAGCCGGAACCGGTTATACTAAAAGAAGAACCGAAGCCGGAAACAGACCATAAAGAGACCGCTATCAGTGATGAGGAAGCATTCCTTGCGGCTGTTGCCAGGTTAGATGAAAATGCAGATATATTTGCACCGGGGCTGCAGGCGGAAGAAATTTCCATGCCCGAAAAAGAGCCGGATGAGCAAGGAGGTAAAACAGAGATTGAGACTGAGGAAGTCGAGGAGATTAATCTGTTTGGCGGAAATGCGTTAGAGGAACGGAATGCGGATATTGAAGAAGAGGCAGAAGAGCCAGAGACTGAAGCAACAGAAGCCGAAACAACAGTCGAAGCAGAAACTGGAGGACCCGAAACAGTAGATGAAGTGGGCGCCGAAACAGAAGAAGCCGAAACAACTGTTGAAGAGGCAGAGGAAATCAATCTGCTTTTGGCAAGTGAACCGGAAGAAAAGACAGAAGAGCCGGAGGCTGAAGTAGCAGCAGAAATTGAAGAAGCCGAAACAGTAGTCGAATCGGTAGCAGAAACTGAGGAAGCCGAAACAGTAGATGAAGTGAATGCAGAAACTGAAGAAGCCGAAACAGTAGATGAAGTGAAAGCAGAAACAGAGGAAGCCGAAACAGTAGATGAAGTGAAAGCAGAAGCAGAAGAAGCCGAAACAACAGTTGAAGAGGAAGAAGAGGCGGAAGAATTCAATCTGTTTTTAGTAAGTGAACCGGAAGAAAAGGCGGAAGAAGGGGCAGAAGTTGAAGAAGCTGAAGCGGTAGCAGAAGAAGCCGAAACAGCAGCTGAAGCGGCAGAGGAAGAAAAGGCAGAAGAAATCAATCTGCTCGGAGAAATGGAACCGGAGGAGATGGTTCCGGCAATTGGAAACGCATTAGAAAATGACATAGAGGAAAGGGTCGAAGAAGAAATGGAAGATGATTTCATGAAAGAAATTGAAAAAACAGACGAAGAAACACAATTAGAAGAAGGGGTAGGTAAAGTTATGACACAACAGAATGAAACAGGATTAACAGGCGAAGTAATGGATGAAACAGGCGTTATTACAGCAGGCATGAAGGTAACCGGCGATATCAGCAGCCAGGGTTCCATGGATATTTTAGGAACGGTAATCGGAAATGTTGAGATTCTTGGAAAACTGAATATCTCCGGCAGTGTAGAAGGCAATTCCATGGCAGAGGAAATCTTTGCTGATTCTGCTAAGATTACAGGCGAGGTTCATGCGAAAGGCAGCGTAAAGGTGGGTCAGAGTTCTGTTATTATCGGAAATATTTATGCTACAAGCGCAGTGGTTGCAGGAGCTGTAAAAGGCGATATCGATGTACAGGGACCGGTTATACTGGATACTTCTGCTATCGTTATGGGAAATATCAAATCCAAATCCGTACAGATTAACAATGGTGCGGTTATTGAAGGTATGTGTTCACAGTGCTATGCAGATGTTAATCCTTCTTCCTTCTTTAAAGATTTGGTTAAATAATACCGGGGGCTCTGGATTATGAAAAGAATTATGTTGAAGCTGAGCGGAGAAGCTCTGGCCGGTTCCAAAAAGACCGGCTTTGACGAGGATACCATAAGAGGCGTGGCTCTTCAGGTAAAACAGCTGGTTGACGACGGCAAAGAGGTTGGCGTTGTGATTGGCGGAGGAAATTTCTGGAGAGGCAGAACCAGCGAGCATATTGACAGGACAAAGGCGGATCAGATAGGAATGTTAGCTACGGTTATGAACTGTATTTATGTGTCCGAGATATTTCGTTCGGTGGGAATGAGAACCAGCATTTTGACACCTTTTGAATGTGGTTCTTTTACAAAGCTGTTTTCCAAGGATCGGGCAAATAAATATTTTGGCAAAGGCATGGTAGTGTTTTTTGCGGGTGGAACCGGTCATCCCTATTTTTCCACAGATACAGGAGTGGTTCTGCGGGCTGTAGAGGTAGAAGCGGAGGTCATCCTTTTGGCAAAGGCCGTAGACGGCGTTTATGATGACGACCCCAGGGTTAATAAAGCAGCAAAAAAATATGACCAGGTTTCCATTGATGAAGTGATTGAAAAGAATCTTCAGGTTGTGGATATGACTGCGTCGATTCTGGCAAGGGATAATAAAATGCCCATGTGGGTATTTGGTTTAAATGAAGAGAACAGTATTGTCAATACTGTTTCCGGTAAATTTAACGGAACCAAGGTAACGGTATAAAACGGGAGGATAATCCAAATGGATGAGAGACTGAAAGTATACGATGAAAAGATGAAAAAGGCAATTGATTTCCTGGCTTCGGATTTTGCGTCCATCAGAGCGGGACGTGCCAACCCTCATGTGCTTGATAAGATTAAGGTTGATTATTACGGAACGCCTACACCCTTGCAGAGTGTGGGAAATGTCAGCGTACCGGAGCCGCGCATGATACAGATTGCGCCATGGGAGAAAAGCCTGATTAAAGAAATTGAGAAGGCGATTTTAACGTCGGATGTGGGAATTACCCCTACCAACGACGGCGCGGTTATCCGCTTGGTATTTCCGGAATTAACGGAAGAACGCCGTAAAGAGCTGGTAAAAGACATTAAGAAAAAGGGCGAGGATAATAAGGTTGTTGTAAGAAACGCACGTCGTGATGGAAATGATGCTTTTAAAAAGCTGGGAAAAGGAGATCTTTCCGAGGATGAGGTAAAGACTCTTTCCGATGAATTGCAGAAGCTGACAGACAAATATATTAAAGAAATCGAAAAAATGGTTGAAGATAAGTCCAAGGAAGTTTTGACCGTTTAAAACGGAGAAAAATCAGGGGATCTACTCGATTGCGAATGACGAGCAGGTCCCCTGCCCTTTGATTTTTTCGGAAAGGCGGATTAGATGAATATACCCAGACATGTAGCGATTATTCTGGATGGAAACGGAAGATGGGCAAAGGGAAAAGGAATGCCCCGAAATTATGGTCATGCCCAGGGCAGTAAAAATGTTGAAATTATTTGTGAAGAAGCATATAAAATGGGAATAGAGTATCTGACTGTCTATGCCTTTTCCACAGAAAACTGGAAGCGTCCCAAGGATGAAGTGGATGCCCTTATGAAGCTTTTGCGCAATTATATGAAGACATGTTTAAAAACGGCGGAAAAGAACCGAATGTGTGTCAGGGTCATCGGAGATAAAACAGGGCTTGACGAGGATATCAGGAAGCGGATTGATGAATTGGAAAAAGCCACGGTTCATAACGACGGACTGCATTTTCAGATTGCCTTAAATTATGGAAGCAGGGATGAAATCATCCGGGCTGCTAACCGGATTATGGAAGAGGTAAAAAGCGGAAAGCTTGAGCCGGGACAGATGGATGAAGAGATATTTTCCTCTTATTTGGATACAAAGGGGATTCCCGACCCGGATCTTTTAATCCGCACCAGCGGCGAACAGCGCCTTTCCAATTTTCTTTTATGGCAGCTTGCCTATACGGAATTCTATACGACGGATGTTCACTGGCCTGCATTCACAAAGGGAGAACTGATGAAGGCCATTGAAGCATATAATAAGAGGGAACGCAGATACGGTCTGATAAAGGAGGACTAATATGTTTAGAACAAGATTATTAAGCGGCATTGTTCTGGTCATTATTATCGCCTTTGTTTTGGCGACGGGCGGCCCGGTTTTGTTTCTCTTTACCCTTCTTGTGGCTTTGAAGGCATTTTTTGAAATGACAAAGGCTACCAAGGTGCGGGGAGAGAATGAAAAGGTAAATCTTCTGGAAATATTCGGAGCCATGGGTGTGCTGGGGTATTATGGAGTGCGCTATTTTGCCGACACGGAAACATATATTATGTTAACCATTACCCTGACTGTTGTGGCGATTCTCTTTGTTTATGTATTTGCTTTTCCCAAATACCATGCGAATCAGATTATGGCAGCTATCTTTTCCTTTGTCTATGCGCCGATTATGCTTGCCTATCTATATCTTACCAGAAATTTGGAAAAGGGTATTTATATTGTATGGCTGATTTTTATCAGTTCCTGGATTTGCGATACATGCGCTTATGCGGTGGGCATGCTTTTTGGAAAGCATAAATTAGCGCCGGTATTAAGTCCCAAGAAATCCATAGAAGGTGCGATAGGCGGAGTTGCAGGCGCAGCTTTGGTGGGGCTGATTTATGCCATGGTTTTAAAAAATGCCGGTATCAGTCAAAGCAACCTTTTGTGGGTGTTTCCGGTTATCAGCGCAGTAGGAGCGGTTATCAGCCAGGTAGGGGATTTGGCGGCGTCCGCTGTAAAGAGAAATTTCGGCATTAAGGATTACGGGAAACTGATTCCCGGTCACGGGGGAATTATGGACCGTTTCGACAGCGTGGTCTTTACCGCTCCCATGATATATTATCTGGCAGTGCTTCTTTTATGACAAATATAAAGTGGAGATATGGATATGAAGAATCTGGTTATTCTGGGCTCAACCGGCTCTATCGGGACCCAGGCCCTGGAAATTGTAGATGCATATTCTGACAGATTGCAAGTATCTGCTTTGGCGGCAGGAAGCAATGTGGACAGGATGGAGGAGCAGGTAAGAAAATATCTTCCCGGCTTTGCCGTTATGTATGAGGAAAAGGCGGCGGGGGATCTGGCGGTAAGGGTTGCGGATCTGCCTGTAACCGTATTGGCGGGGATGGAGGGATTACAGCAAATTGTCAGTCTTCCTGAAGCGGATGTGGTCTTAACGGCGGTAGTGGGAATGATTGGCATAAAACCCACGATAGAAGCTATTAAGGCAGGAAAGGATATTGCTCTTGCCAATAAGGAAACCTTGGTAACGGCGGGACATATTATCATGCCGTTGGCCAAGGAAAAGGGTGTTTCCGTTCTCCCTGTTGACAGTGAACACAGCGCGATTTTCCAATCCTTAAACGGAGAACCGGAAAAACGCATGAAAAAAATCCTTTTGACAGCCTCCGGCGGTCCCTTCCGGGGAATGAAGCGGGAAGAGCTTTTGTATAAAACCGTAAAAGAGGCGTTGAATCATCCAAACTGGTCCATGGGGAAAAAGATTACCATTGATTCGGCCACCATGGTAAACAAAGGACTGGAGGTTATGGAGGCAGGATGGCTTTTTCATGCAAAACCGGAGCAGATTCAGGTTGTAGTACATCCCCAGAGCATCATACACTCTATGGTAGAATATATGGATGGGGCTGTTATGGCACAGTTAGGATTGCCGGATATGAAGCTGCCCATCCAGTATGCGCTTTTTTATCCTGACAGGCTGCCTATGGAGATGCCGGGTATAGATTTCTTCAAGCTGGGGCAGATTACATTTGAAGAGCCGGATATGGAAACATTTACAGGATTAAAACTGGCATATGAGGCTTTTAAAGCGGGAGGAAGCATGCCCACGGTGTTTAACGCGGCCAACGAAAAGGCGGTCAGTATGTTTCTGGCGGGAAAAATCCGGTTTTTGGATATAGCAGATATAATCGGAAAGGCCATGGATGCCCATGGGGTAATAGAAAATCCTTCCCTGGAACAGATTCTGGAAACGGAAAGCTGGTGTTATGAATTTATAGAGAGCAGGTGCTGATTTGGGTATTATTTTATTTGTAATTATATTCTGCGTGGTTGTTGTGGCCCATGAATTCGGCCATTTTATTATCGCAAAGGCAAACGGCATTCATGTGGTGGAATTTTCCATCGGCATGGGGCCTACTTTGTTACATTTTGTGAAGGGCGATACAAAATATTCCTTAAAACTGCTTCCCATTGGCGGGGCCTGTATGTTTGAAGGCGAGGACAGTTTAAACGGACTGGATAAAGAAGAGGGGGATGAAGACGGTAAAGGAGACGAAGGCATAAAAGAGGAGCTGGGCACTCTGAAAAAATCTGGAGCCTTTCCCGACGCTCCCGTGTGGGCAAGGATTGCTACGGTAGTAGCAGGGCCTGTTTTCAATTTTGTTCTTGCTTTTGTCCTTTCTGCAATTATCGTTGCCAGCATTGGAAGCGACCTTCCCGTTATCGGAACGGTGGGGGAAGGAACCGCTGCAAGCGAAGCCGGTCTTATGGCGGGAGATGAAATCGTTGAAATTAACGGAAAGAATATTCATCTGTTTAGGGAAATTTCCTTAGAGGCCATGTTAAATGAGGGAGAGCCGGTCAATATTGTCTATGAGAGGGAGGGGCAGCGGACTGCCGTGACCCTTGAACCCAAGTATTCCCAAAAGGACGGAAGATATTATTACGGCATTGCACCTATGAACGGTTATACCAAATTTAATCTTTTAGGCGTTGCAAAATATAGCTTTTACGAAGTAAAATACTGGATTGATACAACAATTAGGAGTCTGGGAATGTTAGTGACCGGAAGAGCCGGAATAAAGGATATGTCGGGACCTGTGGGAATGGTGGATGCGGTTGACACCATTTATACCGAATCCAAACAGGACGGCGCCTTTTATGTGTGGTTGAATATGTTGAATTTTGCCATTTTATTAAGCGCCAATCTGGGAGTTTTAAATCTGATTCCCTTCCCGGCTTTAGACGGAGGCAGGCTTTTGTTTTTGATCATCGAAGCCATACGAAGAAAACCCATACCGCCGGAAAAGGAAGGGATTTTCCATTTTGTAGGTTTTGCATTGTTGATGCTTTTGATGGTGGTTGTTATGTATAACGATATTGCAAGACTGGTTACAGGCGGTTAAAAATAAATGATTCGTTATGTTTGCGGGAAGCTGCGCTAAGGAGTACCTGCGGATAGTGTAATTTCCGGCAGAATTGGCAGGATGGAATTTGAACAGACGGCATTTTTCAGTTTTTTGTGAAAAATGCCGTCTTGTCATGAGCGCATATTTGGGCATATAATAAGAGCATCTTAATTGGTACGTTCTGTACCGTTTTCATAAGAATAGGAACTGTTACAAAAGCAGGGACAGTATGGCTTTGCGCAGAATATAGTGACGGATTGGAAATTCTTATGGGAATTATTTTTCCAGGAAAGGACAATTGAATATGAAGTTCGGTTATGTTTATGAAACCGGAAAAAGGGCGGAAAATGAAGACGCTTTGCTGTTTCGATGCAGTCTGCTTTCAGAAGGGGAGCTATGGTTTGCAGCTGTTTGCGACGGTATGGGCGGCATGAAAAACGGAATGGAGGCTTCTGCCTTTTGCGTCCGGGAAATGGAAGCATGGTTTGACAGACAGCTGATCCCATGTATATGCACATGCGGCAAACATAAGAGGAGACTGGAAGAGATCATAAGGTCTAAGGGATTTATGCTGTATCGGCAAATGAACAGAGAACTGTTTGAGAAAATGCGTATGGCAGGGACGGCTATGGGGACTACGGCCATGATGTGTATTCTTTATAAGGGAAGATACTATTTATTCCATATAGGGGACAGCAGAACTTATCTGTTGGGAAGAAGGAATTTTTTTCCGTGTAAACAGATCACAAAGGATCATGGAAACGAACGTGGACTTTCAAGATGCCTGGGACTCAACAGGGAGTGGAAGCCGGATTTTTACAGCGGATTAATTAGAAAAAACGGCTTGCTGCTTTGTACAGACGGATTTTTTCGGAAATATGACAAAGATATCTGGAAAAGGTGTCTGGACGGTAAAAAACTGAAGTGTGAAACCGGTATCGGAAAAAGATTAAAGGAAATTGCCGCATATAATATCCGGCAGAAAGAAGGAGATAATATTTCAGCAATTTATATGGGAGGCGAAGGCGGATGAATGAAAAATATATTAAAAAGTCTTTGCTGGGAAAAGGAAGCAGAGGAACGGTATGGCTTGTGGAAAATAAAGATGCGGGAATGCCTGCGGCATTGAAATGGTATGACGGGGGTAGAAAGGAGGCGGAGCGGGAGCGGGAAATACTGCGGCGGTTCGGGGGAAAAGGAATTCCTTATTTAATGGATTATATAGAAAGCGAACAGGGTGCGGGCATTGTTATGGAATATGTAGAGGGGAAAAGCCTGAGAACACTTTTGGGAGAGCGGAAAATCTGGAGTGAGAAAGAAGCCGCCGCACTTATTATGAAAGCGGCCGGAATACTGGCGGGGTTTCATCGTCAGACGCCTGTGATTGTTTATGGAGATATAAAGCCTGAGAACATAATGATCACGCCGGAAGGAGAGGTCTATTTCATTGATTTCGGAGCTGCTTTGTATGAAGGGGAAAAGGAAAGAAAGGTGTTTGGGACAAAGGAATATCTGCCGCCTTCGGAAGGAGAAACGATAAGCGCATATAGGGATACGTACGGGTTGGGGGTCCTTTTATATGAAATGCTGACAGGAAGCGTTTTGTCAAAGGGAATTGCGGATAAAAAGGCGGATATTTCACATTTATCCTTTGAATGCAGGCAGATCATGCAAAAGGCAGTAAAAATTCATGAGACGGAAGGCTATGTCAACGCAGGAGAAATGTATGAGGATTTAAAGTCGTACATGGAGGGGAATCACAAAGAGAGGAAAGGCAGGAAGAAACATATGTTGAAAAGAAAGAATAGAGAGAAAAAGGAATATTTTATCAGCGATTTGAAAAGGCTTGTCTGCACCGGATATACAAGGGGTATCTGCCTTATTTTGACGGGTCTGGCGGTAGTGGGAACAGCATGGAAGGGAAATGAGGTAAAGGGAGCGGACATGAGGGAAGTAAGGGAGGAAATCGTTGTAACGGAAGAAAGGAAGCCTGTAGAGGGTAAAAGCGGAATAGAAGGGGAGGGTATGGAAGGAAACGAAGTAGAAGGAAAGCGTGCGAAAGAAAGCGAAATTGAAGGAGACAGAGGAAAAAACAAAAGCCTGGTGAAAAAAGAGGAGCGGGAAGAGAAAGGGCAGGAAACAGAAATTCCAAAGGATGAGTACGGGAGGAAACTGATTGTTCGCAAGTAAATCCGGTTGACGAAAAGAAAGGAGAAAGCCTATAATGAATCCATGGGAAAAAGAATAGGCTATGGATGAGGAAGCGACAGTTAGGATGGTTTAAGCTTATTTAGAAGGAAAGAGAATGTCAGTGCCAAAAGGAGAGGAACATTTTATGCATAGAGAGCATACGAAAACAATAAAAATTGGAGACCGTATCATAGGCGGCGGTAATCCCGTTTTGATTCAGTCAATGACAAATACACGCACAGAGGATGTGAAAGCTACTGTGGAACAGATTCACAGGTTAGAGGCAGCAGGCTGTGATATCATACGTTCTACGGTTCCTACATTGGAGGCGGCAAAAGCATTAAAAGAAATAAAAAAGGAAATTTCCATTCCTTTAGTGGCGGATATTCATTTTGATTATAAGATGGCTATTGCCGCAATAGAAAACGGGGCGGATAAAATCAGAATCAATCCGGGCAATATCGGCGGTAAGGAGAAGCTTGATGAAGTGGTTGCGGCGGCAAAAGAGAGAATGATTCCTATTCGTGTGGGAGTTAACGGCGGTTCCCTGGAAAAAGAACTGGTGGAAAAGTATGAGGGAGTTACCCCCCAAGGCATTGTGGAAAGCGCGCTGGATAAGGTACATATGATTGAAGAAGCGGGCTATGACAACATGGTCATCAGCATTAAATCCTCCAATATTCCCATTTGCGTCAAGGCGCATGAACTGCTTACGGAGAAAACGGATTATCCTTTACATATCGGAATTACTGAGGCGGGAACCCTGTATGGAGGAAATATTAAATCTTCTGTGGGACTTGGAATTCTGCTTTATGAAGGAATCGGCGATACCTTGCGGGT
>Ga0137307_100897_pt1 | contig 31812 bp, 32 predicted proteins | sample NAcewD2O_March_2_FD_97180 | JGI IMG/M metagenome (GOLD analysis project Ga0137307, IMG submission 97180) | Mouse cecal microbial communities from Vienna, Austria - N-Acetylglucosamine amended D2O_March | ecosystem: Host-associated > Mammals > Digestive system > Large intestine > Cecum | place... | reverse complement strand
CCATCTGCTGCGTGGTTTGGGAGGAAGTGTATGTATGAACTATTTTCCGACAGCTTCCGGTGCTGATATCAACGATGCCACTCAAGCACTGCTGAAATATTGGGATTACAGCGACGATATCAGATATATTCGCCGTAGCTGGTTCACGCTTCGTGACTGGTCTCAGTTGCTCTACGATGCATTGAAGAATTATGGCCCAATATTGTACGGCGGCTTTTCGAGTTCATCCGCCCATGCATTCGTATGCGACGGCTATGACGGCGAAGGGTTGTTCCACTTCAATTGGGGTTGGGACGGCAAGGCTGACGGGTACTTTGCCATTGACTTTCTTAATCCTGTTGTGGAGGATGAACCATGGAAAACAGGCTATAACGGCAGTCAGAGTGCCTTGTTGAACATTCATCCACGTTCGCCAGAAAATCCCGGAATACGCTCCTATGCAGTATGGCTTGATTCATACTATATCAACCCTGCAACACAATATGGGGATGAAACGCCACATACCCTTCATCCTGGCGATAGTTTCAAGATGAAAGGTGAATGTGTCAACTACGGTCCGTTTGTAATTCCTGCCGGCTCAAAATTCGCCACATTATTCACTCCCTTTTATGATGGGGCCACAGTTCCATCAAACATTGTGGAACTTAAATCTGATTTGAAAATTTACGGCAGTTTTGACAGCGAAATGAAGATTATTCCTAAAGGATTGTCAGACGGACTCTATTTACTTGAAAATGATTTTTATATCAGCCCTTCTGGCTGGGGACAGGGTATCCTTATGCCCGGTTCAGTACAATACTGCGCTTTGGTGAAAAACAACGGCTCCGATATTCGGTTTATTGAATCTGTATTTCCTCCAAAAATTGAGGTCGCAGACTTTCCGGATCAATTGGACCTAAATTCATCGAATGTATTTCATGCAACCATATGCAATTCCATTCCTCGAAAACTTGAGCGTCATGTGCGCATCGAACTTATACAGGATGGGACAGTGAAAGGATGGTCTCCATGGGTTAATGCTTCTTGGGAACCGGAAGGGAAAATTGACTTGGAACTGAGTGTCGATAATTGGATATGGAAAGAGAATAGCAATTATCATCTCGGCGAATATGTTTTATGTCTGAGTATCCGCAATACCTTTGGAGATATATGGATACCAATGGGACAAGGTAAAAAGGTCACAGTCTCAGACTCTGCCAGTATAGACGCAGTCAAAGCAGATGACATTTCATATGATGCTATGTATGACTTGTACGGAAGGAGAGTATCTGATGATATCCATGCTCTGTCTTCTGGACTATACATCAGGCTGAATGACGGTGTCGTTTCAAAAATCGTCATCCATTAAAATAGAGTTTTATAATGACCCCAGCAAATAACAAGACTTTCTCCGCTTTAAAACCAATTAAAATTTTCTCAATCAATATTGTACTACATATGCGGCAATAATATTGAGGATGAAAAAATAGGTCAGAAAATTTAAGGACATTCATTTTCTGACCTATATATTTATCAACCTAACGATGGATCTCGTTTTGGCTCTTTGGGCTTGATGCCAAGTTTGGCTTGTAATTCTTTCGCCTTATTGCGGAACCATTGGAACATGCTCACTCCGTCTATCGTCAAAATAAAGCCGTAATTCTCACCATTATGGCGCAGGTGCCGTCCTTGTTGATGTGATTTGTACGCAGGTAAAAGCGGATGTTAAGATTGCTCTTACTAATATGTTAAAGTGTTAAATTTTATCCTTTGCGTGTTGTGTAGCAGATTGTAGCCGCAAAGGTATTAACTACTTTAAGATTTTGAGCAGATAAAACTATGACAAATCATGCTATATCAAATAGTTAGTTAAATTTTACTACACGGTTTCCACCGCTGTGGTCGTGTAGCATGTGTGTAGCACGACTATGTCATTTCGGGGCGTTTTGGCGGCAATTTCTGGTAAATTCCCTAAAATGGAAATCCCTGTAAGTGAGCTACTTACAGGGATTTGGAAGATGCTTTGGCGGAGAGGACGAGATTCGAACTCGTGGTAGGATTGCTCCTACGTCAGTTTAGCAAACTGGTGGTTTCAGCCACTCACCCACCTCTCCGGTTGGCATGTTGCCTTTGTTTTTGCTCTGCAAAGGTATGATGTTTTTTTTGATTGAGCAAATTTTTTTTGTGTTTTTTGTCGCGTGGCTATGCTGTTGGAAGTTCTGCTGCCAGTTAATGGACTGATGAGTAATGTGTTGTGTCGGTTGAAACTATTTGAGCGTAAACTGCAATTCTATGGGGAATTCGACCGACGAAGGGCCTATAAAAGCTTTATACAGGCCGGGAGTGGCTTTCCAGGCGTGGGCGTGCTCGTCGAAATGGCATAGTGCGTCGGCTTTGATAGTAAAAGTCACTTCGCGGGTTTCGTTTGGTTTGAGTGCTATTTTGCGGAAGTCTTTGAGTTCTTTGGGTGGTCGGGGCAGGGCAGGCGCAACTTCGCCGATATAGAGCTGTACAGTCTCCTTGCCGGCGGTTTTGCCAGAGTTTGTTACCGGCACGGTGATTTGTATTTCGCCGTCGGCAGTAAGTTCTACAGACGAAAGCCGGGCGTGGCCGTAGTCGAAGGTGGTGTAGCTGAGGCCGAACCCGAAAGCGAAGAGAGGTGCTATGTGGCGCGAGTCGTGCCAGCGGTAGCCTACGAAAATATCGTCGGCATATTGCTGCACGGGGTCGTTTCCTGCGCTGACATCGGCGCCTTTGAAGTCGTCGACGGCGCTGCCGGCCGACGTTCCTTCGATGCCCGGATACGAGATGTCGCCGAAGTGGTGTGCCGAGTTGTCGTCGAGACGCCGGGGAATGGTGAAGGGCAGTTTTCCGCTGGGGTTCACTTCGCCCGAGATTATACCTGCCATCGTGGGTCCAATCATAGTGCCGAGATACCAGCTTTGCAGCACGGCGGCGACCTTGTCGAGCCACGGCATGGCGTAGGCATTACCAGAAATGTTGGCTATTATGATGTTGCGATTGGCGGCGGCAAGTTGCTCAATGAGCCGGTCTTGGCCGAACGGCAGATTATATTGGTAGCGGTCAGTCGATTCGCAGTCCTGAAATGCGTTTTTGTTCAGTCCGCCTATATAAATGACTATGTCGGCATCGGAGGCCATCTCTAAGGCTTCGTTCCGCAGCCGGTCGAGTTCGTCCTGCGGTACCGGATACTCCTTGTCGTACTCAAATGGGCCGGTGCGATATCCAGGTGCGAATTTCACCTTGTCACCGTATGTGCTGCGTAAGGCGTCGAGCGGCGAGAACATGTCTTTGACTTTCAGTTCCGACGAGCCGCCGCCTTGGTTGAGCGGTTTGACGGCGTTTTCGCCCACAACGAGTATGCGCATGTTTTTGTCGGGCTTCAGCGGAAGTATGCCGTTGTTTTTGAGCATGACGATGGCTTCGTCGCCAATCTCGCGAGCTGCTTTGTAGTGCTCTTCGGAGCACTGCGAGCCAAAGGGCCTGTCGGGATTCATCGACGTGCGGAATATGAGCCGGAGAATGTTTCGGGCCTTGGTGTCGGCTGTCGAAAGTGGCACTTTGCCCGAGCGCAGCATTTTGAGATAAGGGTCGGCGAGGTAGTATTCGTTGTATGGAAATTTAGATTCGGTAGTGAGCCCGTTTGTAAACGAGCCCATCTCTATGTCGAGCCCGTTGAGCGCTGCCTCTTTTGTGTCGTGTGCGCCGCCCCAGTCGGTTATTACCGCTCCGTCGAAGCCCCATTCGCCGCGCAGAATGTCGTTGAGGAGCCGCCGGTTGTGGCAGCAATGCTCGCCCCACACGATGCCGTAGGCCCCCATTATGGCCCATGCTTCACCTTGCTCCACAGCTTTTCTGAAAGCCGGGAGGTAGATTTCGTAAAGCGCCCGGTCGGAAACCTTGACTTCGATATTGCCACGCCATTTTTCCTGATTGTTGAGGGCGAAATGCTTCACGCATGCCGCAACGCCGTTCGACTGAACGCCACGGATATATGGAACCGCCATTTCGCCGGCAAGGCAGGGGTCTTCGCCAAGATACTCGAAGTTGCGTCCGTTGAGGGGCGTACGATATATATTCACACCAGGCCCGAGCAACACGTCCTTGTGCCTGTAGCGCGCCTCTTCGCCCACGCTTTTGCCATACAGAGCCGCCAGTTCGCGGTTCCATGTCGCAGCCAGTGCGGTAAGAGCCGGGAAGGCTGTGACGAAATCGTCGGTATGGTCGGCGTAGCCCCAGTCGTTCCAGTTTATTTCGGCGCGTATTCCGTGAGGACCGTCACTCATCATAAGTCCGGGAATGCCGAGACGTGGCACACCCGGCGAAAAAAATTTGCCTGAGGCGTGACACATGTCTACTTTTTCTTCGAGAGTCATGCGTGCGAGAGCGTCGTCGATTCGCTCGTCGATATTGCGGTTACGGTCGAGATAAACCGGAGTCTCCGGCTTTTGAGCGGCGGTATGGGCCATTTGAAAGTTTATTTTAGTGTTTTTATGTATTGATTAACGTCTGCGAAGTCTCTATTATTGCCGACTTGACGTAATTTGGTAATGCTGCAAAAATAGCATACATTTGCGAAACTAACCATAATCAACGAATAAATATGGATGATTCCTCCGACGCATGTCCGTTCCTGAAAATGGTTGACTCGGTTTGGTATGTTTACTAATATTGGTTTACCCTATATCTGGTGGAGGTTGACTGAATGGGGCCTATCCCTGGGAGGAGTTGACTGAGGGCGTAGCCCGAAGGCAACGTAACCCAGGGATAGGGGCAAAGTTACAAAAAAATTTTATGTCGGCAATTCCTCCCTGTCAAGGTTGTCAATCGCCCTTTCCCGATAGCTCGTCCATCCACGTTTGAACCTGCCTGTACGTCCGGCGGCCTCCATTGGTGTGAGCATCTCAATGCTCCTGTGTGGACGTTCGTTGTTGTAGAACGGTACGGCTGCTCGCATAGCTTCGCGGACTTCCTCGATATTGTGAAACTCTTTGTCCTTGAACAGCTCGTTTTTCAGCGTGTTGTTAATGCGCTCGGCTTCGGGATTGTCCTTGGGATTACCTGATTCCGTCATGCTTATGCGCATACTGTATTGATGTAAAACCTCAATATAGTCCGCTGACGTGTATTGAGTCCCACGGTCACTATGATGAGTCGTAGATGACAGATCCACGCCGTATGCCAACAGTACGTCTATGGCCATATACAGGGCTTCCATGGGATAAACCGTTTCCAATGTAGCCCCAACGCTGTGGCCCAGCAGTATCTTGGTGTATGAGTCGAGGACGAGACTCGCATAGCAGAAAGTCCTTTCTCCACTAATGGTATCTATCAGTGATATATACGTTATGTCACTGACTACCACCTCTCCAATGCGTGCCGGAATCAACGACTTGATCAAATTGGGATATGTCGGATTACCATGATTCGAATCGGTGGTGTGGGGTGCCCGCTTGCGTCGACGCAGCTTATAGCCGTATCGGTCGAATATCTCACAGAAACGATCCCTGCCTATCGCTGATTCACTTCCGAACTCCTTTACATACATGATCCAGATTTTTAACCCTCCGATACCGGGGTCTTTTCTTCGAATTTCGGCTATATAGCGGACTGCCAGTTCCTCCATGGCCATGCGACGCATGTACACGTCCGCATCATGTTTGTAATAAGCCTGCTTGCTCTTTCCAAACAGCCCGCACAGCTCCGACATCGTATAGATATCGGAGTGCTGTGCGTACAGGCGTCTCACTGTTTGGTACCAGCTTTTTTTCTCACGGGAATATTGAACATCTCCTCGGCTACATCTATCATCGTGTCCAACGCTTCGGAGCGCATCTTCTCATGGCGGAGTTCCTTGCGCAGACGTGTGACCTCTGCACGCAGCCTGTCATAATCTTCCTCGCTGGCATCCTTCTTCTTTTTTCTCATAGTCGGAATCTCTGGAAGTTCAGATGCAAAGTTACGTACAATGTACTCTACTGTGCGCACTTGGACGCCATTTTCTTCCGCAATTTCACCGTAGCTGAGATCGGTTTCAGCATACAGTCGCAGAACTTCATCGCGAATCGCTTGTCGTTTTTGTCTCGGCAGACTCTGAAATTTTATCATCTTTTTGACTCGTTAGGAGTCAACTTTTTTCAGGGCGAGACACGCAAGCCCGATACATGCAGCCGGCGAACTTGTAGAAAAAGGGTTGAAATATCAGGCTAAGAAAAAATATGTCATGGCCTATAAATGCTTTCTTGTCGCCGCAGGTCAGGGCGATGCCGAGGCGCAATACCGTCTGGCTACCTGCTGTTATATGGGTCGGGGCACAGAGCAGAACTACTACACGGCGGCGAATCTCTTTCGTCGTTCGGCCGCGCAAGGCTATGCTCCGGCACAGAATATACTCGGGCAGCTCTATAGCAAAGGCAAGGGTGTGCCTCTGAGCTACGAGGAGTCGGTGGTGTGGTATCGCAAGGCAGCCGAGCAGGGAAATGTGCTTGGCTGTAAGAATTTGGGCGAGGCTTATTTTGCCGGCATAGGAGTCGCACGCGACTATGAAGAGGCCGTGAAATGGTATCGCAAGGCGGCCGAGGCTGGTAATGCAGAGGCTCAGTACTGTCTGGGCCGTTGCTACCGCTTTGGTTATGGCGTGCCCAACGATGAGGCGGAGGCCGCCAGATGGTTTGAAAGGGCGGCGTCGGATAAAGATATGGGCTTGATTCTGTTTATGCACCGTCTGGATTTCGATAAAACATAAATTTTTTCAACAAAGCGATAGAATTCTGCCTTCTGCTCACTCTCTTTTAATAGGCGACAAAAGAATGCGTCGAAAAAGCATAAAGTACATTAAAAACGCTTCTCCGTGCGCATTTTTTTTGGCATAACAAATATATGTTTTATATTTGCAATGCCATTCTCTTTAATTAAAGTAAATCAGTATATTATAAACCTCAGAAAACGGTCTATGCCATTTCCAGTCCTCAAAAAAGAAGTAGTTGTTATAACGGCCTACTGTAATAAAACGGGAGCTCTTTTCGGAATCCGTACAGAGAAGCTGCGTCCGCGCCACTGGATGCAGAACTGGACTTTCAAGCTTGATGCAAGCACTGCCGAGCGCGAGCACTACACCAAAAACAAAGTCGAGGGAGCTATCGATTTGGCTGAAGACTATCCCGGATGTCCCTACTGCCGGAATATGGGCTGGTATATATGCCCCGATTGTGGAAATATGATATGCCACGACGGCGGCAACTCGGGGCGATGTCCGGTGTGCGGATGCAAGATATCGAGCTTTGTTCAAGGCGACAACTGGAACCTCGACGCTACTCAACATTAAACAGCCATCAATAACTAAATAAACTGACTATAGAATATGGAACTAAATCCCGGCCAAAAAATCTCCCTAAGCGACGGCAGTTACGTCTCCGTGCGCAGGCGACTTGGAGGAGGCGGGCAAGGCGACGTCTACCTTGTGGATACTCCTGCAGGCGAGCATTATGCCCTCAAATGGTATACCTCAAAAGCACTCATAGACAACGCAGACTTCTATCGCAATCTGAGCGAATTAGTGAGCCGTATGGCTCCGGCCGAAAACTTCCTCTGGCCCAAAAAACTTGCTGTAAGACAGCTCGACAGCTATGGATATATAATGGACTTGCGTCCCGATGGCTACAATGAGTTTGGCGAATTCTTCCGAGTGTCGCTGCATCCCGAAGCTCGTTTCAGCGGTCGTCAGGCACAGATTCGGGCCGCTCTTGGCATTGTCAACGCATTCCGTCGCCTCCACCTCAGTGGTTTTTGCTATAAAGATCTCAACGACGGCAACTTCTTTATCAATCCTCGTAACGGCAGTGTGCTTATCTGCGACAACGACAATGTCACCGCTAATAATATAACAGGTGCAATTGGCGGCAAAGTGCGATATATGGCAGCCGAAGTGGTGAACGGTCAGAAACCGAATATCCAGTCCGATATCTTCTCGCTGGCTATCATTCTCTATCGCGTGTTTATGATTGACCATCCATACGAGGGACAGCGAACCCTTCAGTCGGCTTGCCTTACCGAAGAAATACAGAAGCGAGTTTATGGCGACGAGATGGTATTCTGCTTCGATCCGACAATCGACATCAATCGACCGGATAAGGTAAATCATACCAATTCAATCTATAACTGGAGCGCTCTTCCCCGAGAGTTCCGTCTGCTTTTCATTAGGGCATTGGGTCGTAATGCCGTGAAAAATCCGGATGCCCGTGTAAGCGAGCTTGAATGGAAACAAATGCTTGTCAGATTGCGCGCTGCGATTCTTATGTGCCCCACCGGCAAGCACGATGTGATTGCCGACGAAAGCACCGCACAATGTCCGCGATGCAAAAAGCCCTTGAGCATTAAGGGGACTCCGGCTATCCGCTTCGCCGACTTCGACTACCTCATTACTCCTGGCAAGATTTTGTATTTTAACGATGAAATCAGGAATATAGGCATAGGTGTAATGTACGAGCACAATGGTGTTTGCGAAATCGGTCTCCAAAATCGCTCTGGAGCAAATTGGGTGCTGACCACTCCTTCGGGCAGAACAAAAGATATAGCGGACGGCGAGAAATTCCCCCTCCGCAACGGCATGGAAATACTTTTCGATGCAAGTAACAGATACAAAATAGTTATCAAATAAAGACCAATGGGCCAAATTACAGATACCGGACGCTACATTCCGCTCATCGAGTACTTCGAGAACTGCAATACGCTGCTGCGTGCGAGCCTGCGCGCATTAGTGGCTATGCGTCTGCTCGACTTGTATCAGAGTGAGTTGCCCGGCAAGCGACGGCTGCTCATCGACCCTGATACATTCGAGCTTATGATAGGCCAGGGAGAAGAGACTCTTTGGCCTCCACAGGCTTTCGAAGTGCCCGAGGCTACGGCATGGAATCCTCAGGGATATATTGCGGCCGTCTATGTGTCGCTGATTCTCACGGGCACGCATCCCTATAAAGGCCGTAGATATTTTGAAACGGCAATAATAGAAGATGATCTTATGCGCAGACTCTTTATTGAGAAGCCTGAGTATGTGCTTGGGGCCGACAGCAAAGCACCAAATGCTCCGCTGCCTTACAAGCAATTGCATGTGGTACAGCTCTTCAATTCGTTGCCGGCAGGGCAGAGAACATCTCTCAGAGAGGTGTTTGCCGAAACCGGCAAGGTGTGGTTTTCTGCTGCCGAGGATTTGCCCTCATCGTTAAGAAGGCTCCGCGAGCAATTATGGGCTGATTACTCAATGGCTGCCAACCGAGATTCGGTGTCAATAATGGTTGAAGGCTTACCCCTCATCCTCTCCGAAGGGAAACTGATTGCATTGCCTTCAACGCTCGATGTGATTGGCATGTGCGAAATGAAGACGAACCCGAAGACCGGACTAAGATATTTGGGTGTTTGCAACAAGACACCTCAAGAGTGGAAATTAATCGTGCTCAAAGACGGCGTGACGGCTCCTCTCAATAACTCCGACATCAACCCCGGTGAATATCTTCGGCTTAGTTCCGGGGTAAACATTGAGAAAGATGACTACGACAGTATAATAGTAACAATTAAACAATAAACAAATAAACTACAGCTATGGAAGAAGAAATTGACCTTTTTGCAGAACTCGAAAGCAAACCTCTGCCCGGAACAGACGCGGTACGACGAGTGATGAATCTATATTACATTATCGACACCTCCGGCTCGATGAAGGGCGACCGCATAGAGAGCATCAATCAGGTGATGCCAGAAATCGTACAGCTTGTTGCTGGTATCAGCAACAGCAACAATGACACAGCCGAAATCAAGGTTAACACACTCTGTTTCAGCACCGGTACAAGCTGGATGTACAGCGCCCCTGTTCCTGCCAACGATTTCAAATGGATTAATTGTCAGGCTGGGGGAGTGACCGACCTTGGCGCGGCATGTGAAGAGCTGGAGAAGCACCTCCACAAGGCTTCCGACCTCGGCTCGTCGCAGAGGCATTATGCTCCGGCATTGATTCTGCTCACCGACGGCGCTCCTACCGACGACTTCGACCACGGTTATGCAAAGCTGGCTAAAAACGCCTGGTTCAAAAGCGCTATCAAAGTGGCGATTGCCATTGGCACTGGTGTAGACAACCGTGTGCTCTGCAAATTCGTAGGCGAAAATGCTGCGAAAGAAGCCGTAATAACGGTTCACGACCGTGAAACGCTCAAAAACGTGATTCGCCTGGTTTCGTGCTCGGTAAGCCGCACCGGTTCGTCGCTCACCTCTACCGACAACAAGAGCAAAGAAGAAATTCTTGTTGAAGACATTAAGAGTGGACTCGATGAAATGACTAACACGACATTGAACGACGTAGTCGACAACGTGATAGATATTAAGCCTCTCGGCGACGCAGACCTCTTCAACGAGTAAAATTAATCTCCCGATTCTGTATATGAAGATACTCCCCGACATCATTTTTGTATGCGAGTGCTCGCCGCAGCTGCGGCCGGGCATTGAGGTGTGCGAATCGATGCGGATGTTTGCCACGGATATTGTAGGCGAGCTTCCGCGCGAATGTCGTGTGGGAACACTCAACTACTCCAATAAGCCGGAGCCGACAGTGTGGGCCGAAAATACAAATAAGTTTGATTCCAAACTCTTGTTTGCCGGGCCGTGCGGTATGCCCAATCTCTACCACGCGCTCAGCGACCTGCCGCTGTCGGATTTCGGCAAGCGACGTGTGATATTGGTGATTTTCACTTACTGCGGAGCTGCCGACCTTGCAACGTCGCTTGACAAAAATGTGGAGGAATTTCTGCATCTTCGCTGCACCATTGCAGTGGTGTGCAACGATGTCAGACTGCAGTGCAACATGAGGGCCTTGCCTATCGACAACAATGCTTTCTTTAAGGCTCGTTCGGTCATTGAGAACGAACGCTTGCGAGCCTTTATACTCGCTCTGCTCAAGGAAAAACGTTCGGCAGACCCCGGCACTCCGGCTTATAATCCTTGGCCGGCACAAAAGGAAGAAAAACCGGAGAAAAAAGACAACCCGGGCAAGGACAAAACAGACAAGAAAGGTGATAAACCATCTGACAACAAAGAAATACTCAATCCGCTGAATGACGGTGACGACCCCTTTGCTTAATCTCTTCTCTTCAAAAAAACGATAAAGTATGAATGTCGAAATACTCTCTCTGGAACGCCAGGGGGCAAGCCATATAAAGAAAAATCTTATCTGTCAGGACAGCGCCGGCAGTAAACGCCTCCACGACGGCTCCATAATTCTTGCTCTCTCCGACGGGCACGGCAGCAGTCCGCACTTCCGCAGCGACCGCGGCTCGCGCATAGCCGTGGAGTGCGCGCTTGAAGCCCTTGAAGAGTTTGCATCACGCTTCAAGGAGTCAATGCTTCCCGGAGTGGGATGCACATCGCTTTTGCAGCAGGGTACCCTCGCCGAGCAGCCTGCTCCGGTATCTGCCGAGGCCGACGAGATATTTCGTCATCTCGGCGCGGCGATTCTCTACCGCTGGGAGCGCAGGGTGTATGAAGACTGGCTTGCCTGTAGCCTCTCGGAGGCCGAGCGCAAGTTGATTGACCCCAAAGATTTCGAGTCCTTGAAAAGAGACGACCGCAGGGCTGTGATGCGTGTCTACGGCTGCACCCTTCAGGCTGCCGTGCGAACCTCCACATACTGGTTTGCTCTCCACTTTGGCGACGGCAAGATTGTGGCCTTCCGCAAAGACGGCTCTGTATACGAGCCTGTGCCCTGGGATAAGGATTGTTTCACCAACATCACCACATCGCTGTGCGAAATCGAGCCCCGCACAATGCGCTATTGCTATGGTGTGGACCTTGATGAGGTCTCGGCCCTCTTCCTTGCCTCCGACGGTATGGACGACTCGTTTGGCACGCCCGAGGAGCTGTATTCGTGTTACGGCATCGATTTCTTAGGCCGAGTGCATGCCAAAGGCTGGGATTATCTGGCGCAGAATGTGGCTAAACGCCTCGACAACTACTCTCAATACTACAGCGGCGACGACATGTCGATTGCCTGCTGGGTCGACCTCGACGCAATCCGTGGTATGATGCCGCGTATTTTGAATGACAAGCGCGAAATATGCGTTAAAAAAATCAATCATTATAAGTCGCGCCTTGATATCCTTACAAGAGAGAGAGATTCTTTGATCAAAAAGCGCAATGACCTCAATGAGCAAGTGAATAAGAATAAAAGCGTGAAGAGTGTATTCGCCGATTTTTATAGTAAAATTAAAAGTTGGTGCGAAGAGCATAGAGAAGAGCCATCTTCGTTCGCCAATACCGAAGAGGCTTTGCTTAAGGATAATAAGCGCAATGATGAGGAAATACGTCATCGTACAGAAGAACTGATGCGCATCGACATAGAAATAAAATTGCGCGAAGAAAGTATCGAGAAATTACAGCGTGCGCTCGAAAACGCGGAAAAAGAGTTGCGTTCTGTCGAAAATTATAGAAACAGTCTAAGCGATTAAGCATTTATGCCCCTCTCTTGTCCCACTCCGGAATGTCCGGGAAGGCTTGTTCGAAGCACAAGTCTTCCGCTGACTTATTGCAGTATGTGCTCCACCTTCACCGGTGAGACGTTTTCTGCGGGACAAGGGGTCGGATTATATAAAGTACTTCGCGAACTCTGCGTCCTCGAAACGAGCGCGCATCTCAGCCGCTTCAAACTTATCTCCGACGAGCAGACACTCCCCGTCGTAGCTGCATACTGCAATAAAGACTCTCTGCGTCTTGTGCCGCTGCTTTGTGAACTCAACCGTTGGGATAACGCCAACACTTTTTATGCGGCGTTAAAATCTTGTCAGACTACGGCATTCGACGAGCTCAAGGACTATTGGGCGATGCGTCTCCGACAAATATTTCAAGCCAATGCGCGTGATATAGAATACCTTATCGAAGCCCTCGGATATGCTGCCGGCATACTGCATAAAGTGAGCGAGTATGTGGCCGAAGAATTCGAGGTGCCCGATATGAATGCCAAAGTAGAGTCGGGTAGTATCAAGGTGAGTAAATCGGACCTGGTGCTCGGCGATAGCGTTACGGTGTCGTGGAAGAGCTGTATCTCCGAAAAAAGCAGCAAAACCAATAAGCGGAGTAAGCGCAAAACTCATCCAACTTCGGCCGAGCTCACCGTTACCGACATGGTGACAAACGAGAGCCAAAGCTATTCATTGGGTGGAGAAGGCTCAAGAGAGTTCAATCCTGAGCACGACACGATGTTTAAAATCGTGTTCAAGGGCAATTCGCAGATCTCGAAACCGCAGAGTGTGAGCGTGAAGGTGTTTCCGCCTCTCGAAATCAAGGAGTTCAAGGCTTCGTCCAACGCCATTGTCGAGGGCTGTGCGGTCGACCTTTGGTGGGACGTGGCCGGTTGCAAGACACTCAGGCTCGTCATTCGCGACGACGCCTTCTGCGAGGAGACAATAGATGTGAGCTCGCAGCCCGGCAATCGATATACTTTCGCGCCCGCCCGCCGTAGCACCGTAACACTCGTGGCCCGCAGCTCTGCCGGCAGTCTGCAGCAGGCTTCGTTGTCTATCGGTGTGACACAGTTGCCCAAAATACCAATGTCAATGCTGAGCAATCTTTTGCCGTCGGAAATTGAAATTTCGTCGCCGGAGTTGCCATCGCTCGATTTCAGCTTCGATATGCTCAATATATCGTCGGTCGAGAATCATAGCCTATTACCCTTGCCGATGCGCGACAAAGTGAGATATTATCTGCACCGGCTTAAAAAATATTTTCTTGAGGAATTATGAACGGACTTATATACAGATATGTGGGTTTACTCACCGGAGCGGAGAAATGTATCGTCTGCGGCCGTCCGCCGGTAGACTCCGACATGTATTATCGCGACCATATGGGCAATGTGGCCTGTGGTCACCACGACGTGCAGATGTGTTTCGGATGCACGGCCATGTGCAATCCGTCGACAGCGATAAATATTCCGGCCTACGGCGCGCTGTGCTCCTCGTGTGCCTCAAAGTCAATCGACCCCAAAATTGCCGTGAGGCTTGTAGATTATGTGCATAATTTCTATAGGAAGCTCGGCATGAGTTTTCCCGGCCATAAGCTTCATCTTGTTTCGGTGAGCGAGATGCAAGAGCTTGTATCACAAGGTGTAAACGGGACCGGTGCTGCTGTTTTCGGGCTGGCGTATAATAAATCCGACGGCGTTTACCGTGTCTGCCTGCTCCGCAACCTGTCTAAGATAGCCTTTGCCGGCACTTTTGCGCACGAGATACTTCATCTGTGGCAGTATGGCAAAAAAATTGATGCCCCGTCACCCATTTGCGAAGGTTTCTGCAACCTCGGCGAGTATCTGGTGCTTAGCACTATCGACAAGGCGGAGGCTCAACGCCGCATGGCGTGCGAGATGTTTGACCCCGACCCTGTGTACGGCGAAGGTTTTCGCTCGCTTAAAGTGCTCTACGACACTCAAGGCTGGAAAAAAGTGATTGAAACGATGCTCGAATTCCGCCGATGAAAGAAATTGTGAGATACACTATATATGACCGACGTCACAGCATTAAGCGGCGCCGTCATATTTCGCTTGCCGATATGTGCATAGCCACCTATCGGCCTTTGCTGTCGGCTATATCGTTGGGCAACCGGCTCTGGCAGTTGCTTTGTGCCGTGGCCGCGCTGTATCTGCTTATGTATTATCAGGGCTACGAGATGTCCCTTATAGGTCTTGCAGGACTGATTGCTGTAGCCGGCAATATTTGGGTCGACATTTTGTTGGCACGGATCCGTCGCCGGGGTGAGGATGCGCAGCCTATATTTTGTATATTGTTTATGTTCAGCCTTATACTTGCAGCAGTGCCAGCAGTGGCATTTCTGCTTACATCTGGCAACACTGTTGCCGTGAGCACTTGCGGCATCGGCGAGTTGTGGCGTCTGTGCGCCTCGTCGGCCGCAGTGCTGCCCGGAGCGTTCGTGCTCATATGTATATGGTGGGGCATATTTGTGATATTGTTTAAAGAAAAGAACTTACACGAAGCCTTAAGGCTTAAAGCTAATCAGTTATGAGTTTCCAGAAATTAATGTGGAAGGTCGCTGGAGCGAATCCGGAGATTCTTAAGAACTGTCCGACCGACTACTTCAAGTTTTCAGCAATAGGTGCAGTGATCTGTGTCACGGCATTGGCGGCGTTCTGCTCTGGCACCGCGGCCGCGTGGTATTTTATGTCCGACAGCTCCGGCTCTGGCAATTTCGGTGTCGCCATGCTCTTCGGTTTGGGCTGGTCGGTACTTATTTATTGTATCGACCGCTGTCTGGTGATAACAATGAAGAAAGACCCCACACTGAAGCGTCAGAGGTGGGTGGTGCCTTTCTTCCTGCGTTTTCTTCTTGCAGCTGTAGTTGCCCTTATGGTGTCGGTCCCTCTCGAGCTCTATATATTTCGCGACTATATTGCAGCCAATGAAGAAGAGTTTCTGATTTATGAGTCGAGTAAGCTCGGCGATGTGCATCGTTCGCTCTCGCACGAAGACGATTACCGTGCCGACTCAAGAAACGCCTTTGCTCTCTCGGAGCAGTTTGGAAACGAAGCCGGAGTGCTTCAGACCGAAATTAATACGCTTCAAAGCCGCATAAACCGTCTTGAAGCCGAAAAATCGAACCCCTCAAGCAGCGCTTACATAACAGCGCGAAACGCATACAACAGTGCGCTCGCTGCTTATAACGAAGCTAAAAGACAATATAAATCGGAGTCGGAAAAAGCAATGCAGTCGCAATCGGTACTAAATGCCGCATCGGCAAAAATGACGAGCAATCGCAGTATTATGTCGGCTCGAAAAGCCGAAATGAATAAGGCGGCTGCGGCATGGAAAGCGCAGAAACAAAAAGAAATCGACAGCCTTACGCCCGAACTCGCACAGAAAAAAACTGACAAGGCCGAAAAAGAGAGCAATCGCGCTATGGCAATCAAAAGCTGGCAGCAGAGTTCGGAGTCGGCTCATAAGGCAGCCGAACAGCGCAGTGAGAGCGAGTCGGTGAAGAAAGAGCAACTGCGCAAAGGCAACGACTTCATCCGCAACTTCCAGATACTCGAGTTTACTGTAAACAAAAAAGATGCAAACGGTAATCGCACCGAGGCTACGCAGTGGTTTGCCTTATGGCTTGTCCGTCTGGTATTCCTTATTGTAGAGCTGCTTCCCACAGTGGTAAAAATTGCCACGCCAATAGGCTCATACGACCGCTATGTGCACGCAATGGAGGAGAGTATGGACCGCTATCTCAATTCCCTCGAATTTCAGGAAGATATGCAGAAAATCAACGGCGCGGCGACGCAGCTTAAGGTCGAAGAGGATAAAATGCGTCTCGAGGCAGAGCTGAAAATTAAGAAAGAGCTAATCGATAAGGTGGCTTCGGTGCAACTCGACATTGCCAGGCTGGCCATAAAGAAATGGGAGGAAAACGAGCGTCGCAAACTTTCACAACCCGTAGCTCCTAAGCCCGACAATACTCAGCGCCACACGCGTCCTAAGCCCTCGAAGCCTCATTCTCAGCCGAGTACCAATCCGGTGCTCAACGCCACCACGGCTTCGGTGATGCCTCACGATGCGCACAATTCTCTCTGCTCCGATGAGAACCTAATCGATGTCGACAACATAATTGAATAGTCGTCGGGTGAATGCTTAGCGGGCATATCGCCGGAATAAAGGCTATATACCACTGAACGCCTGTGGCACAGAGACTATCAAGCCAATATGCCATTTGGTGATATCCGTTTGGTGACTGCATCGAAGTGATGAATGCCGAAGATATAAATATGCATTTTTCGTTAGAAAAATCACTATTGTATTGATCGATTTTGAGCGATTTCATCTTGGAGGTTTGCAATTTATTTTGCGTTTTGTAAAAAAATAATTACTTTTGTGGTTGCAAAGTATGAACACGCTTCTGAGACATATCAATCATATGTTGCTCGCCGACGGATTTGCGGCGGTCGACGGTCTCGGCGTGTTTGTGCTCAATAGCCGCAGCGCTGCTGTGAATGCCAATGGAAGCATTTCGGCACCATTCCGGTATGTGTCGTTCGAAGCCGGCGCGCCGGCCGACAATGCGGCTGTTGTAACTTCAATCGCACATGCAGAGAGTATTAGCTCCGACGAAGCATCGGCAAAGTTGCTCGCATCGTTGGCTGTCCTGCACGACACACTCGCCCATGGTGTTCATGTGCCGCTCGGCAATCTCGGCACGCTCTACGCAAGGCCCGACAACGGCACGCTCGCTTTCGATGCCGAGAACGTATCGTGGTACAAAACACTTGATATCGCGCCGATTGAGCTTGCGGAGACAACATATGCCGCAGACTCAGAAGATGAAATGTTGCGCCGCCGACGCGAGACCTTTGCACGTTATCTTCGCCGTACGGCCTCAAGCGCCGCAGCAATTGCCCTTGTGGCTGTGATTGCCTTTGTTATGGCTCATATGCCAGAGCACGAAAAATCTGTGCCGCAGATGGCTTCGATGGGCATAGAGAAAATTCAGGGCAATACGTCTGATGAGACTGTGCTCGACATTTCCGGTCAGGCGCAGGCCTCGAAATCGGCTCTTGTGCTTATTCTGAACACCCCTGCCGACGGCTCGGCTCCTGCAAAAATACGTCATCGTCAGCTTGTGGAAGAAGTCGTTGAGACCAACGACGCTCCGGCCCGATACTGCCTTATTGTGGCTTCGCTGGCCACTCAGAAAGACGCAGAAAAATTCATTGCCGCACACAGCACGACAGAGATGCCGCTTCGCCTTCTGTCGGAGCAAGGACGTTGGCGCGTGTATGCGCTTTCGGCACCGACTCTCGACGAACTTAATGTGGCGGCGCGTAATCTCGGCGTTTACGATGCGTATCCCTCTGCATGGGCATTCAGTCGTTAATATTATTGAACGAATATGGATTTTCATCAGTTACTTCTCGAACGTCATAGCATCCGCCGTTATACCGACCGACAGATATCTCCCGAAGACGTAAAGACAATACTTGAGGCCGGCTTGCTTGCCCCCAATTCAAAAAGCGCGCGCTCGTGGCAGTTTGTGGCCGTAGAAGACCACAATGTAATGCTTGAGTTGCAGAAATGCAAGCCAGTCTATGCCACGTCGCTGGCTACAGCCCCGTTTGCCGTGGTTGTGACAACCAATCCCGAAGAAAGCGAGGCATATATCGAAGATGCTTCGGTAGCTGCTGCTTTCATGCATCTTCAGGCTGCGGCGCTCGGCATCGGTTCGTGCTGGGTGCAGGTACTCGGCCGATACAATGCCGAAGGCGAAGAGTCGCAGAATGTAGTGCGCGAACTGCTCGGCATTCCGTCGAATATGGTGGTTGTGTGCATCATGACATTCGGCTACTCCGCCGAGACTCGCAAACCCGTCGACCCGGCAAAACTCAAATGGGAAAAAGTGCATATCGGCTCATGGCGTAACGACGCCGTAGGTGAGTGATTATGCCCCGGATAGTACTCGTCGGAGCCGGCAATGTGGCCACTCATCTGTCGAGAGCTCTGGGTGATGATATTGTGGCTGTATGTAGCCGCAATATAGAGCATGCGCGCAAGCTCGCCGAGCCCATCGGAGCCCAAGCTACCGACGATTTCAGCCGTGTGGCCGGTTTCTCCCCCGATATTGTAATACTCAGCATTGCCGACAATGCCACTGACGATGTTGTCGCCGCTATCGGCCCGATAGAGAGTCGTCCGCTCGTGGTGCATACGTCGGGCACAGTGGAAAAAGAAGCCCTCCTGCCGCTAAGTCACCGTACGGGTGTGCTCTATCCGCTGCAATCGTTCTCAGTCGGAGCCGATGTTGATATAAGCGAGGTGCCGTTCTTCACCGAAGCCTCCGACGAAGCCGATTATGCGCTTGTCGATGCTGTGGCACGCAGCATTTCGCCTCATGTGCATCATGCCGATGCCGGGCATAGGCGAGTGCTCCATATCGCCGGAGTGTTCACAAACAACTTTCCGAATATTTTATTGGAATGTGTGGAGCAGCTGCTCGGCAGTGCCGGATATCCGCTCGATGTTGTGCGCCCCTTGCTCAAAGGCACGGTCGACAAGGCTTTTGCGCTCAGTCCTCACGATGCGCAGACAGGCCCGGCCCGGCGCGGCGACTTCGATGTGATTTCGCGGCAGTGCAATGCCTTGCCCGACGAGCTCAAGCCTGTCTATAAAGAACTTACCGCACTCATATTACGCTCCCACAATATTGAAAATGAGCAAAATCGACTATAATCTCAAAAAAATCAAGGCGCTGGCTTTTGATGTCGACGGCGTGCTGTCGCCTTCGACTATTCCGATGTCGCCCGACGGTGTGCCTTTGCGAATGGCAAATCTGAAAGACGGATACGCCATGCAGCTCGCGGTGAAGGCCGGCTTGCGGCTGGCTATAATTACCGGTGCCAATGTGCCTTCCATTCCCGGGCGATTCAATGTAATCGGCGTTCAAGATATTTTTATGGGCGTTTCCGACAAATTGCCGGTGTTTGAGAAATGGCTTGCCGATAATAATCTCAGCCCCGATGAAGTCGTTTATGCAGGCGACGATATTCCCGACTTGCCTGTTCTCCGAGCCTGCGGCCTCGCTGTGGCCCCACGCGATGCAGCCGCCGAGTGCAAGGCTGTGGCGAAGTTTGTCACCGCTGCCGACGGCGGACATGGTGTTGCACGCGAAATTCTCGAAGAGGTGATGCGTGCGCAGGGACACTGGCTGTCGGCCGACAAAGCATATGCATGGTAAACGCAATGGAAACAAACGCTTCGATTAATTTTGCCGCATCGGCGCGCGTACTTCCGCCGTGGCCGTCGGAGCGGCTAAAAGACATGCGCATACTCTTGGCTTCGGGTTCGCCCCGTCGCAGAGAATTGCTGTCGCTGATATTGCCGCACTACGAAATTGCTGCAACGAAAGAAATTGACGAGACATATCCCGAATCGCTGCCCGCAGAAGAAGTGCCGGCATATCTTTCGCGTCTCAAAGCTCACGCTTATCTCGATGAGAACTGCGACAATACCATGATAATCACCGCCGATACTGTAGTGATTCTCGATGGTGCCATTTTGGGCAAGCCGCATTCGTCCGAAGAGGCCTGCGCCATGCTCGGTGGGCTGTCGGGTCGTACACACACCGTAGTTACGGGCGTTACTCTTACAACCAAAACGAAAACAGAAACATTCGCCGAGCATACCTCGGTCACTTTCGGAGATATATCACCAGAAGTCATTGCCGATTATGTGGAGCGTTATAAACCTTTCGACAAAGCCGGAGCCTATGGCATCCAGGAGTGGATTGGCGCTGCAGGCATTACCAAAATCGATGGCTGTTTCTATAATGTAATGGGACTTCCGCTGCACGCCTTGTATATGCAGTTGAGTAAATTCGATTAATTCGCCTGTATTATAATAAATTACAAGCCCCCTTCTGCACGTCGGTGTGGAAGGGGGCTTGCTTTGAGCGGTAGACGGGGCTCGAACCCGCGACCCTCGGCTTGGGAAGCCAATGCTCTACCAACTGAGCCACTACCGCGTATTCGATGAGGCAAAGTTACGCATATTTTTTCAGTATCGTGCTTTTTTTTTGCGTTTTTTCTTGCAGGAATGAAAAAGTTGCAATATATTTGTGGCATCAAAATAATATCAAAATAATATCAAATATGAAAACAACAAACGGCTGCGAGCATCCCTACACCGGAGCGGTATTGAATGGCTTCGCTATGCTCGCTTACAATTTTGTGCTTTTGTGTGTAGGTATACTGTCGATAGTTGCCTGTGAATATGAACAGCTGCCGTATTTCTTTGGTGCGCCTGTGTTTATATTGTGCATGCTTGCATATGTGGTGTTGCTATTCGGCTTCTTTTCGCAGCAGCCCAACCAAAGCCGTGTGATAATATTTTTCGGCAAATACAAAGGCACATTCGACAAAGTAGGCTTCTTCTGGATTAACCCCTTCTGCAACCGTCGCAAGATGTCGCTGCGCATCCGCAATATGGACATCGACCCCATAAAGGTTAATGATAAAATCGGCAACCCCGTGCTTATCGGCATGGTGCTTGTGTGGAAAGTGTGCGATACATACAAAGCTGTGTTCGATGTCGACTCCGATGAGCCTGTCGTGGTGCAGGATAATAATGGAAAAGCGACCTTGTCGGCCTCGAGTCGCGATAAAGCCCTTACGGCATTTGTGCGTATTCAGGGCGATGCAGCACTTCGTGAAGTGACCGGCCACTATGCCTACGACGATTCGGACAGCACTGCCGAGGGTGAGCTCACTCTCCGCTCGGGCGGTGAGGAAATCAACGAACGTCTCGAACGCAAAATCAACGAGCGCCTTTCTATGGCCGGTATCGAAGTCGTGGAGGCCCGCATCAATTATCTCGCTTATGCGCCCGAAATTGCAGCGGTGATGCTTCGCCGTCAGCAGGCATCGGCGATTATCTCGGCTCGCGAGAAAATCGTGGAAGGCGCCGTGACTATGGTCAAAATGGCTCTCGACCGTCTCGACGAGCAGGATGTTGTCGCCCTCGACGACGAGCGCAAGGCTGCTATGGTTAGTAATCTGCTTGTGGTGCTTTGTGCCGATGAGGCCGCACAGCCTGTTGTGAATACAGGCTCTATCTATCAATAATATAGCCTATGCCGGAAAAGAAAGAGAAAGGTAAGGGCTTTCTGCTCCGTGTCGATCCGGCAACGATGGAGGCGCTCGAGCGATGGGCCACTGATGAATTCCGCTCTGTCAACGGACAGCTGCAATGGATTATCAGCGACGCCCTCATTCGTGCCGGTCGCAAACCCAAACCTAAAAAATCGGATGAATAATGCATTTTAAACAGTATAATCCAAAATTCGGTTTTTCAATTTCAAGCATCGACGACCTCGAGGAGGCTATTATCCACTTCGGCATACTGCCGTTTTTCTCAAATTGCATCGAGGGATTCTCGGTTGAGGAAATGGCGGAGCCGGGTATGCTCTTCGGCGGAGCTGCCGGTGAAGAAGGTTGCTGGGAGTGGAAAGGACCTGTAATACAGCGCAAAACTGCTGCCTACGGTAAATTCCTGAAAAATAAGGCGGCTTTTGTGTCGATAGATGCGCTTCACGATTTTATCAATTACCGACGGTCTACGGTAGAATTCGACGAATTTTCGGTAGAGCAGATAATTCTCGACATGATAGACGAGGGCAGGGCGTCGACGTCGGCAGAACTGAGGCGCATAATATTCGGCGATGAGCGCCGGCGACGCAGGCCCGATGAGCTTGTCTGCATCGGAGAACCCGTAAAAGTAAAGCGTCAGATTCTCGAAGGTCCTTTGCAACGCCTGCAGATGTCGGGCCACCTCCTGATAAGTGACTTTATATATAAGGAGAGTTTCGCGGGGTTGAAATATGGCTGGGGGACAGGTATTTACTCGACCCCCGAGCGGTGGTTTGGCTGCAATTTCGATTGCGAAGAGTATACGCCCGACGAATCTTTCATCGGCCTTGTATCTGAGCTTGGAAAGCGTCTTCCTGATGTGCCCTCACATCTTATAGTCAAATTGTTGCGTTAATACGGTAGAGATACTAATATGATAAAACACGTTTCAGTAATTATTTCGGCTCTTGTAGCATCCGGAGCCGCCGCCTCGGAAAAAGTAGTTGCCGATACAGCCCGGGTACTCGACGAACTCGTTGTAATTGAGAGTGCCGCCAAGGCTCCTGTGCCCTTGCTTCCGCTCGACGTGAGGATTGTCGGCTCTGATGTGATAGAAAAAAGCACTGAAACCAATATCTTGCCGGTGCTTCAGAATCACATACCCGGAATGTTTGTCACCGAACGCGGGCTCGCCGGCTACGGTGTGAGCGGCGGAGCTGCCGGAGCTGTGACAATACGTGGTGTCGGAGGCGGCAACAAGGTGTTGTTTCTCATCGACGGGCAGCCTCAGTGGGCCGGCATTTTCGGTCATTCCCTTCCCGATACATATGTTTCCAATGATGTGCAGCGCGTGGAAGTTGTAAGCGGCCCTTCGTCGCTGCTTTACGGTTCGGGAGCTATGGGCGGCTCTGTGAATCTCATCACCCGTAGGGCCGAGAGCGAAGGTCTGAACGGTTCTTTACGTGCCATGGCCGGCAGTTACGGCACTATGAAATACGGGGCCCGGGCCGGTTACAGAACCGGTAGCCTGAAGGCCTACGCCGCTGCAAGCTATGAGCGGAGCGACGGCAACCGCCGCGGCATGGGTTATTGGCTCGCAAATCAATATGCGTCGCTGAACTACGATTTCTCGTCGCACTGGGAGGCCGGAGCCAATGCAATGATTACAGAGACACGGGCCGACAATCCCGGCTCGGTCTACCGCACGCTGCCGCTCGACATGTGGGCGCGTCAGGTGCGCACTACGGCTTCTGTGTTTGTGAAAAACCGCTACGACATTTCGTCGGGTGGCATTCAGGCATATTACAACTGGGGCAAGCATAAAATAGACGATGGTCTCGACGACAACGATATGCCGCGGAGCTACTTCTTCAACTCGCGCGACTACAACATGGGTGTCACTCTGTATCAGACAGTGAAGCCCTGGCAGGGCAATGACTTCAGCGTCGGACTCGACATCAAGCACTGGGGCGGCAGGGCGTACAACACAGACAAGACAAGTTGTGAGGAGGAGCCTGTGACCGACCGGCATGTGAATGAAGTAGCAGGCTATGCTATGATGCAGCAGGCTTTGTTCGACAATCGTCTCGGCATCAATGCCGGTGTGCGTCTTGAGCATTCGTCGCAGTTCGGCAACGAATGGGTGCCGCAGGCAGGTCTCGTATTCCGTCCGATGTCGTCTAACAGACTGAAATTCAATTTCGCAAAGGGTTTCCGTTCGCCTAATATACGAGAATTGTATATGTATCCGCCGCATAACCCCGACCTTAAGCCCGAGCGTATGAACAATTTCGAAGTCGAGTTGCGCCAATGGTTGCCGGACAAGGGAATTGACGTGGGAATGGCCCTATACTATATCAATGGCGACAACCTTATTCAGACCGTGCGGCAGAATGGCCGGCCGCTGAATGTAAATACCGGTAAATTCATCAATAAAGGCTTTGAACTTGATTTCAATTACAGCCTTTCGCGCATTTGGTCGTTTAAGGCAAGTTATGCCTATCTCCACACTGATACGCGGATAGTCGCAGCTCCGAAGAACAAACTTTTCGGCGAGGTAAGCTGTTCGCTCGGCCAATGGCAGTTTTCGCTCGATGCCATGGGAATATGGGGACTGAACAACGAAGAGACTACGCAAAACTATGGCGTTCTAAACGCCCGTGCGGCCTATAGTGTGGCAATGCGCACGCCCCTCATGCTTTTTGTGAAGGGCGAAAATCTTACGGCTGCACACTATCAGATAAATTATGGATTCCCAATGCCCGGGGCCACAGTCATGGCAGGTCTTGAGCTTCGTTTCTAAGGTAATAGCAGCAATGGGCCGCGTCTGACTTCGGGTCTGGCGCGGCCTCGTTTTATATTCTTCTGTTAACGGATACGGATAATGCCATGCCGGTCGGCGACAATGAAGTTTACCGGAACATCGTGGCTGTCGGCCTCGATTTCATTTTCGTCAAAGAGCTGAAAATCGTAGCAGACGCCAATAGTGAGAGCTTTCGCACGGGCGAGCAGACGGTCGTAGAATCCTTTTCCTCTGCCAACGCGATTGCCGCTGCGATCGTAAGCCACAGCCGGTACGATTATAAGGTCCATGTCTGCTACATCGGCGGTGTCGTCGCCGTCGGGCTCTTCGATGTGGAATGCGCCCAAATGGGTGTGCGACCGTGAGTAGGGGAGTATGTCGAGGTCGAGGCCGTTTACACGCGGAAGGTAAAAGTGCTTGCGGTCTTCCCATCGGCTTATAAAGCGGCGCGTAGAGAGCTCATCTGGGAGCGAGTTGTAAATCAGCACTTTGTCGGCCATTGTAAAAGCAGCCATGCGGCTAAGAGTATCAAATACCCGTTCGGCCGCTGCAATCCGTTCGTCATCGTCGAGCATCGTCTTGCGAGCCCGTACTTGTGCGCGTATGTCGTCTTTTTTCATTCTCAGATTAATTCTTATTCGACATTACTTGTATCATTTTCCTTGTCGGTGAGCGGAAATGCCGCTCCTCCGGTTTCGAGCTGCCTGATAGCCTCTAACATTACCGGGTCGGTGGAATTGATGATTTCGAAGTAGCCGTCCATGCCCACAATATCGCGGGCGATAAGGGCTTTAATCTGATTAACAATCAATGGTGCGGATATGTTGATGTAATACGGTCGCGGAGTAACTTTTCCTTTTGTCTGGGCATAGTTTACAAAGCTTTGCAGCAGCACATTGTCCGATGGCAGCATGTTCAGCAGCTCGTTGGTCGTGCGGCTTTCGTTGAGTCTGTCGCGGTTTAGGTCGGCATATTCGTAAGCGAATTTGCGCAGCAATCCGGCGTTGGCAACCTTGATATAATAGTTTGTAACGCCCGACGTGTCGGAAGGCACAAAAATATCGGGAATTATGCCGCCGCCACCGTAGACCGGCCGACCTGTTGTGGTGTGGAAAATGAGAGTAGAGTCAACTTTCACGCTGTCGGCGCTGAAAATCTCGCCACGGTCGTAGCGGTCGAATATTTCAGTTTCGTATTCTCCGTTATGTCCGGCTTTGTACGTCTTCTGGATACATCTACCCGACGGTGTGTAGTAGCGCTGCACCGTAAGACGCATCTCGCTGGAATCGGGTAACTCAAACGAGCGCTGCACCAGACCCTTGCCAAATGTGCGGCGTCCGATTATGAGACCACGGTCGTTGTCTTGCATGGCTCCTGCGAAAATTTCGCTTGAGCTGGCTGTGAACTCGTCGACGAGTACTACAATGTTTTCGTTGGCAAAAGAGCCTGAGCCATCGCTGAAAAGCACGCTGTTGTCTATTGCGTGTAGGCCTTTGGTCATCACTATCAGCTTGCCGGCCGGCAGGAATTCGTTGGAAATGAGCACCGAGGGATTCATGTATCCGCCGCCGTTGCCGCGCAGGTCTATGATATATGCTTTGGCGCCGTCGTAGCGGAGCTGTGCGAGTGCCTGCAGGAATTCGGAGTAGGTGTTATCGGCAAATTTACCGAGGCGGATGTAGCCTATGGTGTCGTTTACAAGATATGAGGCATCGATTGGCGACACGGGCACTTCGGTGCGGATGAGGTCGAAGGAGAGTGGCTTGACGCTGTTGCTGCGTTTCACTTTTACGTTTACTTCCGTTCCTTCTGGCCCGCGGAGCATTGAGAAAATATCTTTTTCGGAGGTCTGGTTTCCGGCAATGTTTTTGCCGTCAACTTCGATAATGCGATCGCCTGGGAGCATTCCGGCTTCGTCGGCAGCAGCACCGGCTATAGTCTCAATCACGTTGAGAGTGTCGTCGAGCATCTGGAATTGTATGCCTATGCCGAAGAACGAGCCTTCGAGGTCGCGGTTAGCGGCTTCGCGCTCCGATTTGGCAAAATATGAAGAGTGAGGGTCGAGGTTTGCCAATAACTCCGGCAGAGCCATCTCAACGAGGCTGTCGAAGCTTACCGGCTCGACGTAATGCTCTTCAATGACGCTGAATACTTCGTCGAGTTTTTCGCGAGCGTCAGATTTATCGTCGCCCTTGCTGAAATAAAAACCGGTCCACAGACCGATAACCATAAAGGCCGCTGCCACGAGCGGCAGGGCAAGGAGATATTTTCTGTCCTTAGACATGCTTGTTTTCTTTCTTATTCTATTTGTTCGATATGTACGCATTCCACGCCTGCACGGCGCAGGAGGTCGATTCCGTCGGTAAGTCGGTAAAGGTCGTTGAACACTACGCGCCGGATGCCGGCCTGTATGATGAGTTTCGAACACTCCAGACATGGCGAGGCTGTAATGTAGAGCGTAGAGCCGTCACTCGAATTATTGCTCCGGGCTACTTTAGTAATGGCGTTTGCTTCGGCGTGGAGTACGTAAGGCTTGGTAGAGCCTGTATCGTCTTCGCACACGTTTTCAAATCCGGCGGGCGTGCCGTTGAAGCCGTCGGAGATTATCATATTGTTTTTTACCAGCAGGCAACCCACTTTACGGCGCTCGCAATATGAGTTTTCGGCCCATATGGCGGACATGCGGAGATAGCGCCTGTCGAGCAATTCCTGTTTATTGTTTGCTGTCATGTCGCAAAGGTACTCATATTCCCAATAATAGCCAAAAGCTTTTAATTTTTTTTGGCAGATACGTCTTGTGCAGAAATTGGCGGTTGCAAATTACGGGGGAAATGTATAATTTTGCCGATATAATAAGCATGTAAATGGACAAGCATAATACAAACGAAGAATTTTCGGAAGCCCTTGCGCGATGCCGTGAGGTATTTGCCGCCAAACTCGGCGACTACGGCCCCTCCTGGCGAATTCTCAGACCCGAAGCTGTAACCGACCAGCTGTTTATCAAAGCCAAACGCATACGCACTCTGCAGATTACGGGTGTGTCGGCTGTGGGAGAGGGTATATTGCCCGAGTTCATTGCCATTGTCAATTATGGCATTATCGGTGTGATTCAGTTGCGCAGCGGTTTTGCAGACCAGAAAGACATGAGTGCCGAGCGTGCGCTCGAGCTTTACGACGGCATCGCCCGCGAGGCTATGGAGCTGATGATTCGCAAGAATACAGATTACAACGAGGCTTGGCGCGATATGCGTGTTCTGTCGTACGATGACTTTATACTCACCAAAATCGCCAGAACCAAAGAAATTGAAGACAATGCCGGCGTGACGCGCGTGTCGGAAGGCATTGACTCAAATTACTTCGATATCATCAATTATGCCGTCTTCGGCATAATAAAGCTCACCGAGAATGAAAGCTGCCGCTAAGTCGCGCCTGTATACGGCTGCGGTATGGCTGGCACGGCTTATTGCCGGAGCTACTTTTGTAGTGTCGGGCTGGGCGAAGGCCATCGACCCCTGGGGCTTTATAATTAAAGTGGAGGAGTACCTCACGGTGTGGGGTATGGCTTTCCCTCGCGAAGTTGTGCTCACCGGCTGTATTGCTTTGGCGTGTATCGAGTTCTGCACGGGTGTGATGCTCGCCACGGGTTCGCTCAAGCGTTTTTCGGCATTGACGGCACTGGCCATGATGGCGGTCATGCTGCCTCTTACGGTATATATCTATATTGCTGAGCCAGTGGCCGACTGCGGGTGTTTTGGCGACTTTTTTGTGATAAGCAACTCCGCAACAATGCTCAAAAATATAGTGCTTACGGCGCTTATAGTATTCCTGCTTATAAAAGGCCCGTCTACGGCAGGCTTGTATCCGGCTCCTATCCAATGGCTTGTGATAACAGTTTCTTTCGCTTTCCCACTGTGGCTGTCGTTTGTGGGCTATAATGTGCAGCCGATAGTAGACTTCAGGCCTTACAAGCTCGGAGAGCCATTGTTCACCGAGGGTGATGCCGAGGCCGGTGAATTATATGTGTATGAGAAAGATGGCAAGCGGCAGACTTTTGCACTCGACGAGCTGCCCGACAGCACCTGGACTTTTGTGGATGTAGAATCGACACCTTCGGCCACAGGCCATGGCTTCCAGATACTCGACAGTGACGGCAATGATGTAGGCCCACGGCTGGCAGAAGACGATGTGCCGGTGCTGTTTCTCGTTATAGCCGAGCCCGACATGCAGTTTCTCTCGAGAGCGCACTACGTGAACCGTCTCAGCGAATTTGCCTTTGCGCACGGAGTTGACTTTGTGGCGCTTGTTGGCGCCACCGGCGAAGCTCTCGATTTGTGGACAGAGCTGACACGTCCGCGCTTCCCCGTCTATACAGCCGAAGATACATCGCTCAAGCAACTCGTCCGCGGCGATGGCGCTCTGGTATATGTTTCGGGCGGAGTAATACGATGGAAGCGGACGCTGCAGTCGATGGATATATCGCTGTCGCTTTCCGACAGCGACGAGAATGTGTTCGAAACAAATGTCGAGGCCGTCGACGACGGATGGCTGCACACAACAGCTCTAGGCATATATTTGCTGTCGCTTGGGGTGATATATCTGCTGAGCCTTTCGCCGCGCATGCTGCGCCTTTTCGTGCGTCGGCCGTGGATGGGTAACGGAAGAAACGGAAGAAATGCAGAGGCAGGCGCTACTCAATTCAAAAAAAAATAGTAACTTTGCGCCAATAATACAGGCAAATATTGTAAAACATAAAAAACTCTGATAATGAGAAAGAATATCGTAGCAGGCAACTGGAAAATGAACACTACTGTTCCCGAAGGTGTTGCCCTTGCTAAAGAAGTATGCGAAGCCCTCAAGGCCGAAAAAGCAAACTGCGACGTAATTATCTGCACTCCCTTCACACACCTTTGCCCCGTGGCTGACGTTATAGACCAGACTGTGCTCGGCCTTGGTGCCGAAAACTGTGCCGACCACAAATCGGGTGCTTACACCGGCGAAGTTTCGGCTTCGATGGTAGCTTCTACAGGTGCTAAATACGTGATTCTCGGTCACAGCGAGCGTCGTCAGTACTACGGCGAAACAGCTGAGACTCTCCGTGAGAAAGTGGCTCTCGCCCTCGAAAACGGTCTCACACCCATTTTCTGCATCGGCGAAGTGCTCGAGCAGCGCGACAACGGCACATACAACGAAGTTGTTGCAAAGCAGGTAGAAGAAGGTCTCTTCAACCTCAGTGCCGAAGACTTCGGCAAGGTGATTCTCGCTTACGAACCCGTTTGGGCTATCGGTACAGGCAAAACTGCTACAGCAGAACAGGCCGAAGACATGCACGCTCACATCCGTGCTACCGTAGCTGCTAAATACGGTAATGAAGTGGCAGAAAACACTTCGATTCTCTACGGCGGCAGCTGCAAGCCTTCTAACGCTGCGGAACTCTTCGCAAAGCCCAACGTTGACGGCGGTCTCATCGGTGGCGCAGCCCTCAAATGTGCCGATTTCATGGGCATTGTTAAAGCTTTCTGAACTGCCTAATCAGATAAACTCATCATGCGAAGCGGCCCGTTGCCTGTCCGGGCTTTTGGCCGCTTCGCTAACTATTAATTCATAAGAAAATGGCTGCATCTATCCGTGCGACGCTTTGCACACTTGCCCTTTTTGCCGTGGCACTGACTGTCGCTGCAGAAAATACTGTGTCAATCTGCGCCCAAATAACCGGTGCCGGCAATATCAGCATTGACCAGCCCGAGGCATTGGCGCGCCTGCTCGAATACTCTCCGGCAGCTATTGTACCCGAAAACGGCGATGACGATGGCGAACATCAACGTGCCACTGCCACAGCGCGCACCGGCTATCGCATTCAGGTTTTCGATGACAACAACCCCCGTACGGCCCGCAGTGAAGCCGAAAATACCAACCGCCGTGTGTGCGCTTCATTCCCGGCACTGCGAAGCTATATGAGTTTCAACTCACCATATTGGAGAGTGAAGGTGGGCGATTTCCGTACACGCGGAGAAGCCGAGGCGGCAATGGCAGAAATTCGTGCCGCACTGCCATATCTGGCTCCGCATCTAAGGGTTGTTCGCGATAAAATAAATATTGTCGACTGATATGCAGCAAATGAGCGAGCAGGAACGTATCGATGCCGTGGCATCGCACATCAAATCAATTATCGAGCTTTTGGGCGAGGACTCCGGACGCGAAGGGCTTGTCAAAACTCCCGTGCGGGCAGCAAAAGCATTGTGGTTTCTGACATCGGGCTACCGTTCCGATGCCGATGCCATTATGGAGCAGGCTCTCTTCGAGCACGAAGGCTCAAAAATGATTGTTGTGCGCGACATCGAGTTTTACTCCATGTGCGAGCATCATATACTTCCTTTCTTCGGCAAGGTAAGCATTGCTTACATACCATCGGATAAAATTGTCGGACTCAGCAAGTTGGCGCGCATTGTAAATGTATTTGCCCGTCGTCTTCAGGTGCAGGAACGCTTCACTGCCCAAATCTGCGACGAGGTGCTTAAAACTACCGGTGCCAAAGGCGTAATCGTGGAGTGTTCGGGCGAACATCTGTGCATGAAGATGAGAGGTGTCGAAAAGCAGCATTCGGCTACGGTCACCACTCACTACAACGGTGTTTTTGAAAACGACCCGGCACTGCGTGCCGAATTCTTTCACTCGCTTCGCTGAAAGTCATCTACGGCGAGTTTACGTAGCTTTTTACCCGTCTAAATGTTTATCGCAAGTTTTTTTGCAGTCGCGGAGCATCGGAGCAGCAGCCCGTCGATAGTATCTGAGGCGGTTTTTGCATAATTTCTTTTGTCGACCCCAAAAAATGCCCAAAAAAAGTGCGATAAAGTTTTGGGATATAATAGATAATTCGTAATTTTGCACCGCTAAACTACGCAAATTAAAAATATCACCATATAATATGATTATCGTACAAGTAAAAGAAGGCGAGCTCATCGAACGAGCACTCAAGAAATTCAAACGCAAATTTGAAAAAACAGGTATTGTAAAGGAACTCCGCAGCCGTCAGGCTTTCCAGAAGCCCTCAGTCACCAACCGCAAGAAGATGATGAAGGCTATCTACGTGCAGCACCTACGTGCAGCCGAGGATTAATTCCTGCGCTTTCTATACAGCATACGGTCTCTATCGCATCGACGGTAGAGGCCTTTTTATTTGCATTAGCACCGCCTCGAGGGAGGGTAGAGGTGGTATCTCATCTGTCTGTGCGCCGGATATGGAGGCTGTGCGGTATGGCGATGTTGTGATAGTAAGAAGTTATATATCGGAGATATACAAGGCGTAAAAGCCGGTCATGGCATAGCTGCTTCGCGGCTCAAACTGTCCTTTTTATGCTTGCCGGATGTTGCATCA
>Ga0137307_100895_pt1 | contig 31833 bp, 27 predicted proteins | sample NAcewD2O_March_2_FD_97180 | JGI IMG/M metagenome (GOLD analysis project Ga0137307, IMG submission 97180) | Mouse cecal microbial communities from Vienna, Austria - N-Acetylglucosamine amended D2O_March | ecosystem: Host-associated > Mammals > Digestive system > Large intestine > Cecum | place... | reverse complement strand
AGTGTCGGTAATAAGGTTAATCCACAGCAAGTGAACGGGCTTTAATAACGTAAAACCGCACACTGTAGCCGTAAAAACGGCTATTACTTCCGCAAGGTTGCTTGACAGTAAAAACTGGATAGCCTTGCGTATATTGTCGTATATCCGTCTGCCTTCTTTGACTGCGGATACTATTGTGGCAAAATTGTCGTCCGTAAGTATCATATCGGCAGTTTGCTTTGTAACGTCCGTACCCGTAATGCCCATACCTACGCCTATATCCGCGCTTTTAATCGAGGGCGCGTCGTTTACTCCGTCTCCCGTCATTGCGCATACTTTTCCGAGTTTCTTCCACGCGTTTACTATCCGCACTTTGTGTTCGGGCTGTACGCGCGCATATACGGAATAATTTGCAATGACGCTTTCAAACTGTTCGTCGTCCAAGTTATCCAGAGCCGAACCGAGTATTGCTTGCTCGGGCGTTTCGATAATACCGAGTTGTGTCGCAATAGCGACAGCGGTATCTATATGGTCGCCGGTTATCATAATAGGGCGGATACCTGCCGTTTTGCAACTGTCAATTGCGTCCTTTACTTCGGGGCGGACGGGGTCTATCATTCCGCACATTCCTACAAACGTCATATCCCGTTCGATTGTTGTAGGTATAACCTTGGGTAATTGGTCGTATTTTACCAAAGCGCAGGCGAGTACTCTCAGCGCTTTGTCTGCCATACGCTTGTTTTCGTCAAGCAGTTTTTGCCGTAATCCGTCGGTCAAAATAACGGTTTTCCCGTCAAGCAGAGCGTATTTGCAATTTGCTATTATAATATCGGGAGCGCCTTTTGTGTACTGAATTATTCTGTTGTCAATTTGGTGTAAAGTTGACATTATTTTGCGTTCGGAGTCAAACGGGGCTTCGGCAATGCGCGGAGTTGCTTTTTCCTGTTCGGATTTGTCGATGCCCAAACCGAACGCGTAATTGACAAGCGCGCATTCCGTGGGTTCTCCTACCGCCTTGTTGTCCGTCAAAACCGCGTCCGAACAGAGCGTCATAGCTTTTGCAAGCAGATTTACATCGTCGCCGTATGTTTCTACAACCGTCATTACGTTTTGCGTAAGAGTTCCCGTTTTGTCCGAACAGATTATTTCGCACGAACCTAACGTTTCTACCGCGGTTAAGCGGCGTATCACGGCGTTTTTCTTGCTCATATTTGTTACGCCTATCGAAAGTACGATTGTTACAACAGTTGCCAAACCTTCAGGTATCGAGGCTACTGCAAGTCCTATGGCGATAAACAACGAATTCATAACCGATTTAACGCTAAAACCGTCTTTAATAAGGTTGAATACAAATATAAATACCGAAATGCCGATTACTGCATAAGTTAAAACTCTGCTCAGTTGCGACATTTTTACTTGCAAAGGAGTTTTTTCTTCTTTGGCGTTTGCAAGTATGTTTGCAATTTTTCCCATTTCCGTATTCATTCCCGTAGCGGTAACGACTGCGCGGGCTCTGCCGTAGGCAACGGAACTTCCGAGATACAGCATATTTTTTCTGTCTCCGAGTGCGGCAGTGCCTTGTATTGTCTGCGCGTGTTTATCTACGGGCAGACTTTCTCCCGTTAGTGCCGATTCCTCTGCCTTGCAACTTGCGCTTTCTAAAATGCGGCAATCGGCAGGCACGCTGTCGCCTGCTTCCAAAAGGATAATGTCGCCTATAACTAAATTGCGGCTTTCCGTATACTTCACAACGTTGTCGCGTAAAACTTTGCATTGCGCTTTTGTGAGTGTTTGCAATGCTTCGAGAGCTTTTTCTGCTTTGCTTTCCTGTATTACTCCGAGGGTTGCATTTAACAAAACTACAACCGAAATGATAATGACATCGGCAAAAGACTCGCGTTCGTTATTCGGGTCGGCGTTATTTACCAACGTCAAAACAAGGCTTACAATTGCCGCCGCAAGTAAAATTATTATCATAGGGTCGGCAAGTTGTTTTAAAAAGCGCAATATAACGGGAGTTTTCTTGCGTTCGGCAAGTTTGTTTTCGCCGTGTTGTTTAAGACGGTTTGCGGCTTCCTGCTCGCTCAAACCGCTCGGCGAAGAATTCAGTTGTTCAAGCGTTTCTCCGTCGGTTAAGCGGTAGTATTCGGTCATTTTATTTCTCCTTTTGCGGGGTATATCCGCATTGATTTTCAGTTTAATGTCTTGTCAAAATTCTGTTAAAGAGGCATTTTAAGTATTTCCCAAATATTTTATATATGCATTTACAACAAATTTGCAATATATACCGTAAGTTTTAAAACGGTAAAATTTCTGTGCAAATAATTTCCGTTGTTTATAGGTCAAGTAAATGTTCATTGTTTTTGACTGCTCGGCAAACAAACATTTATTGCCAAAATTTAACAGTCGGCAGTTGTGCTTTGTTTATATTTGCGTTAGTACGGTATATTGTTGACTTAGTAATTGCTTGCGTTTGGTTAAAGTAACACTAACAAAAAAACTCACGCAACCTCTTTTGTATCAGGTTGCGTGAGTCTCATCTTTTAAAACAGTACCGGACTTATTCTGTCGGCTGACGGTAGTTGTTACGCGTGTTTGCGCAAATTACTCCCTCACGTATATTGAATTGTCATAAGTATAATATATGATTAGTTTTGTGTCAAGAGAATAATTTGACAATATTAAACGAATATTCTTTTGACAATTTTTTATCAAATGTTTACAATTATGTTACAATACGGCAGTTAAATACCGGATTGATTTGAGTTTTTGTATGTAATATGCCGTGCTGTCGGATTTTTATATACTGATGCTGAAGGTATCAAGCGATCAGGTTTTTGAAAAAATACAATTCGGTTCAAATTTAGTTTTATTTAAATACCGCATTATAAAGGAGGAATTTAGTATGCTTCCGCAAAAGACTTATGTAACAAAAGACTGTGTTTTACACGAAAGCGATTACGACGTATCCAAGCAGGTAAAACTTCACAGGCTAATGGAGTTTATGCAGGACTTGGCAACCGAACACGCTTTTAAACTGGGTTTCGGTTGGGATTATATGGATAAAAACGGTTTGTTCTGGGTAATATCGAAGTATAAAATAGTTTTTGATAAGCCCGTTGACCGTAGCGTACGCAGTTTTAAATTGTACACTTGGCCTATTGCGCCCAATAAATTTTTTATCGAAAGGCGTTTCGTCGCCGTAAACGATAGCGGCGAGCAACTGTTTTCTGCTACCACAATTTGGATGATAGTGGAACGCGATACGCGCAAAATCGCTTCGCAGGAAGTTATCAACAAATTTTACCGAGCCGATTTTGACGACACGCCTTGCGACGCCGATACTTCATTTGAGCGTATACGCAAAGACGACGGTTATGAACTAAGTTACGAACGCGAAATACGCCGTACCGATTTGGACATAAACAGACACGTTAACAATACTAACTATATCAACTTCGCTATTGACGTAGCGGACTGTTCTAAAACAGTAAAACAGGCGGAAATCGTTTACCACAAGGAATTGAAACTTGCCGATTGCGTAAAGGTTTTTAGTAAAAATGTCAACGGCAATGCGCTTATTATAGGCGAGCGCAACGGCGAAACCTGCTTTACCGCAAAATTGATTTTGCAGTAATTTTGTTTTGACGCATTCAAATACCGACTAACAAAAAAATTTAAAGTACAATAAATTTAACCTCAAAACCGCAAATTGATTTTATTTAAAATTACAACGTTTGAGTTTATGTTGTACGCTTGCATTATTTTGCGTTTTAAGGTAATCTATATAAAGAGATAACGCTTTTGTAATGGCGTTTTCGTTTGTTTGCGGAGGCAATGACACTAATGAACAAAGCGGTTGCAGTTGTAGGAATGTGCGGTTCGGGAAAGAGCGTTCTGTGCGGTTTTTTTGAAGAACTCGGTTGGGAAAAAGTTTATTTCGGCGGAGTTACCGTATCGCAGTTAAAAGAGCAAGGTATACCCGTAAACGAAGCAAACGAACGTAAAATGCGCGAAGGTTTGCGTCAAAAATACGGTATGGGTGCGTTTGCCGCTTTGTTAAAAGACGAAATTTGCGACAAATTGACCCGCGGTAACGTGGTATTGGACGGCTTGTACAGTTGGTCTGAATACGTCATTTTAAAGGAATTGCTTGGAGAGAACATTGTATTGCTTGCCGTGGTAACAAACAGCGGCGTCCGTAAGCAAAGGCTGGCAACGCGCGAGATAAGACCGCTTACTTCTGAACAGGTAGATAGCCGCGATATTGCGGAAATTGAAAATATGGAAAAGGGCGGACCTATAGCCAAAGCCGATTATTTCATAATAAATAACGGTAGCGAAAAACAATTGCACGAGCAATTCGAAATGTTTTTGAGTTGGCTTAACGGTTAAAAGGACGGAATATGTCTCAAACAAAGTATTTAACGGAAGTAATAAAATGTACTCTAAATAAAGATAAGTTTGCTCAAAGACTTGACGAACTGTTGAATTTGCGCGCGGCAGAAGGGTGGGAACTGAGCAAGTGTCAAAGCGTGGACGGCGTCGGTTACTTCGTTGTGATTTTTGAAAAAGAAAACAACCTGTTAGGTTAAAAACAAATTTATTTTAATAGTCTGGTAAAAAATCGCCTGTTTTGCGTCAAGCAATTCGGGCGTTTTTGTTGTAAAATTAAAACCGCCGTTAATATCGGCGGTTTGATTTACATTGCTATAGTTAAGTATTCGGCAAATGCTTTGATAAGAACTGTCAATAATTATACAAGTGGTCTAATTACTTAAATTTTATGTGTTGCAAATTTATTCCCCTTTTATTTACAAGCCAAACTATTTGCTTTTGATAATTATCAACGGTACTTGCATTTCCTCTGTAAGCGAAGTGTGATGACCTTTAAACCGCATACTGTCGGGGGTAAACAAGGCTATTTTGTGCGTGTATGTACCAATTGCTATGTAATCTCCCAAAAGTTGCGCTTTATTTCCTACATTGCCGAAAAAGCCGCGTTCAACAAGTTCTCGGCTTGTATGTAGTTCAAAGTCTTGTCCGTATTTATTTGTAAAATAATTTTCAAATTCCGTTTTCTTACTTTCCTTTACTTTAAAGGCAATCGCACGCGGCTCGAGATAGGGATAAATTTCCAACATATTGTAAAGGTATTCGTCTTTATACAATTCGACATAGCCTTCAATGTCAATTTGTCCGTGGTCGGCAGTTATAATAAGCAAAGTGTCTTTTGTTCCGTCGACAAGTCGTTTTACCCGTAAAGAAATATCTCGTAGCATTGCGGCGACAGTAGGGTTTGTAACTCCCAGTTCGTGCATAGAGTGGTCGGGTTCGGGGTTGTAGGCATAAACAAACTGTTTGCCGTCTTTGTTGCAAATTTGCTGTATGGCGTCAAAAAACTTTTCAGTATTGTCAAATGCGGTATTGCGCCGAGGGTTTTTGGGTTTTATAAACGGCGGAAAGACGGTGTTTATTGCATATTTACAGTTTATGTCGGACTTGTCGAAATAGTAGTCAAAATTGCTTAAAGGCGAACGGTCTTTGACGTCTAATTCCTCGTTAGTCCACGAATCGGTGTTTAAAAACACGTTTACATTGCGGTGGAGTTTTTCAAAGTAAACGCTCCACCCGAACCAGCCGTGTTCGAGCGGCAGTGTATCGGTAGTAAGCGAAGTAGTGGCATTTGCCGTAGTGGACGGAAAAGTCGAAACGAGAGTATCCGTAATATTGCGTATTAGATAATCGGTTGCTTCAAGATTTTGAGTCAGCGGATAAACACCCATTCCGTCAAAACAGATAAATACGACGTTTTTATATTCTTTTTTCAATGCCTTTTTTAAAATCGGCAAAGTTGCGTTATTGCTTTTAACTCCCAAAAATTCCGCAAGTGTAGCGGAGATATTCAAGTTGCTGTGTTTAAAGTCCGGCAATATAAAAGATTTGTTTTTCATCGGTCATCCTCAGTGTTTTCTGCTGTTTGTAATTTATTGTTTTTCTGTGCCGCCGTCAACTTTGACGAGAGTTTTAAAAAGTATATCAAAAACGGTATGCTTATAATTCCCGTAATAACGTCGGCTATAGGCTGTGAAATTTGTATGCCTAAAATTCCCCAAAAATGCGTTGTAATAAGCAGTACGGGTATGAATGTCAACCCCGAACGCATCAGCGACAGCACAGACGCTATCAATGCCTTGCGTATACTTTGATACAGCATATTGATAGGCGTAAATATGGGCACGAACAACAGTCCGATTGTTGCGTAACGCAGAGCAGGCACGCCTACGTCCAGTACTAATGGCGAATTGTGTATAAGCGATACGATTTCCGGAGCAAAGATATATACAGGTATACAAAACGCAGTTACAACGGCAAATCCCACTCCCATAGTTACAAGCAACGCTTTTTTTACTCGGTCGTAAAGTTTTGCCTCGTAGTTAAATGACGCTACGGGTTGCAGACCTTGACCGATTCCCAATCCTACGCACATAATCAAAGAGGAACAGCGGTTGACAACGCTCATAGCGGCAATAACGGCATTCGCCGTATCTTCGCTGATTTTTCCGCCGTATAACTTAGAAAGGTTGTTCAGTAATCCCGACGATATTGAATTTAAACCTTGACGTAAAAGAGACGGCAGTCCTATTTTGCAAACGGACAAGTACAGTTTTATATCTTTGCTTATACGTTTAAAACGTATTTTGCTTTGCGCTTTGGTAATATACAGTATCAGCAGTATTACAAAACTGACTATTTGCGAAATAGCAGTGGACATTCCTGCTCCGAATACGCGCATACCGCAAACTTCTATAAAAACGTAATCGCCTAAAATATTTAGCAGCGCGCCCGAAACAAGTCCTATCATAGCGTAAAACGCTTTGCCTTCGTAGCGCAGACAGTTGTTTAAAATTAACGAACATATCATAAACGGACAGGATATTAAAACCCACATACCGTAGTCTTTTGCGTGGGGTAAAATAGTCTCGGTCGAGCCGAGAAATCTCATAAAAGGCGTTAATACAACCAGACTTATTGCAGAAAATACTAAGCCCAAAGCCCCTCCGAGAAAAAATGCCGATGATATATAAGAACTTGCTTTGTCGGTATTTTTATCTGCAAGTTCTTTTGCGACAAACGTTCCCGAACCGTGTCCCAGCATAAACGCTATGGCTTGAATAATAGATTGCAGAGTAAACAGCACGCCTATTGCGCCCTGTTCGGGAATGCCTAGTTTGCCCACAAAATATGTATCTGCCATATTGTAAAGGTTTGTAATAAGCATAGAAACGGTAGTCGGTATTCCGAGAGTGATTACCAACTTCGCAACGGGTGTTTCCGTCATTTTTCTATAATGTTTTTCCGCTACGCTTATTTCTGTTTTATCCATATACTTTCAGTATAGCATATTTTTATTCTTTTGTGTATGTACGCATCGGTTGTTTTTTTATCGTAATATTCCCATTTACTTAGTGTTACAATTGCGGATACTCCGGTGCAAAAAGCAGTGCAATAAGTATAAAGCGCTTATTATGTTACAGTTACTAAAAATTTTAAAAGATATGATATTCACGTTTACTTCTCATTTAACTTGAAACAAAGCCGATTTTTAACAATTATTTTCAGCTTTATCAGTATAATTAATTGTATAAAATGAACAACATTCGCAAAAGTAAAAAATATACCTATTGACTTTTGCGTATCAACTAGTATAATAATACTAAACCTTAAATGAACATATTTTACGTTTGAATTTTTCTTTTGAAAAACGTAAGTAGGAGAGTGCGAATGAATTATAAAAAAGTTGTCGATACGGTATATAAGCAATACGGAGTAAAGGTGTCTGTAGACACTGACGACCGAAGCGTTATTATATCCGGCGAATGCGATAATTGGCAAAATATAGTTATCATAGGCAAAATGTTTGTCGATAAGAAGAGCGGAAAGCACGTTGTAAATAATATACGCCTGATCGGCGCAACTGAAAAATATCCGATTTTACCGACAGTTAAAGATAAAAAATTAGACGGTACCGATTGGGATGTAGTAGTGATCGGCGGCGGAATATCCGGCTGCGCGGTTGCAAGAGAACTTTCTAAATACAATTTGAAAATATTGCTATGCGAAAAACATTCGGATGTAGCGCACGGAGCAAGCGGAGCCAACGACGGAATGGTGCACGCAGGAATTGACTTAAAGCGCAAATGTCTTAAATTGCATTACGTTGTACGCGGCAATTCTATATACGAACAGGTTTGCCGCGACTTGGGAGTGGAATTTAAGCGTGAAGGTCAGTATGTGGTATTTACGTCAAGATTTATCAAATTTCTCGGAAGAAGTTACTTGACGCGCGCAAAAAAGCACGGTATTGCAGGCGTTAAAATGATAGGCAAAAAGGAAATTTGCGCTATAGAGCCGCGTGTGAAAGACTTTGCCGTCGGCGCGTTAAAGATACCTACAACGGGCTCGGTTTCGCCGTATAAATTGACCATTGCTTATGCAGAAAACGCAGTACAAAACGGCGCGACGGTTTCTTTGGATACGGCGGTCTTGTCAATGGAGCATACCGATAGCGAAATAACAAGTATCGTTACAAACCGAGGAACGCTCAGTGCAAAATGCGTAATAAACTGTGCGGGAGTTTTTGCGGACAAAATTGCCGAAATGGCAGGGGATAAATACTTTTCTATTCATCCCAGAAAAGGCGTTGATTTACTGTTAGACCCAAAAGCCAACGGTCTGCCGACAAATTCCATAAGTCTTTCTCCTACGCTCAAAACCGTAAAAAGCCACAAAAATACCAAAGGCGGCGGAATTGTTAAAACGGTAGACGGCAATATACTGTTAGGACCTAATGCTCACGAAGTTTTTGACCGTGAAGATACATCAACCGAAATGTCGGATATTAACGAGGTATTCAATAAACAGAGTCCGTGTTGCCCGTCTATGCAGCGGAGCAGTATTATTGCGTACTTTGCAGGAGTACGCGCCCCCAGTTACGAAGAAGACTTTATCATCGAGCGTAGCAGTAAAGTAAAAAACCTTATTCACGTTGCGGCTATTCAGTCTCCGGGGTTAACTGCCGCGCCTGCGTTTTCGATTGACGTTGCCGAAAAGGCAGTTGAGTTGTTGCGTTCGCAAGGAGTAACGGTTGACAAAAACGGAAACTTTAATCCCGTCCGTCAATCACCCGTTTGCGCAAAGGAATTGAGCCGCGAGCAAAGAGACGAATTGATAAAGAGCAATCCCGATTTCGGCAAAATAATCTGCCGTTGCGAAGAAGTCAGTCTCGGAGAAATAAAACAGGCAATACACAATCCTTTAGGAGTTGCTACCGTTGACGGCGTAAAACGCCGCGTCCGCGCGGGTATGGGGCGCTGCCAAGGCGGATTTTGTATGCCGTTGGTTATCAAGACCATAGCGGAAGAAAAAAACGTTTCATATTCCGAAGTACTTAAAGGCGACGGCGGAAGTTATATTGCAGTAGGAGAAATCAAGCAGATATGATTAAATACGATATTGTTGTAATAGGCGGCGGACCTGCGGGGTTATCGGCGGCAATAAAAGCTTCTTCAAACAGTAATGTTTTGCTTATCGAACGGGAAGCCCGTTTGGGCGGCATTTTAAAACAGTGTATTCACGACGGTTTCGGAGTTGTACGCTTTGGAGAAAAATTATCCGGTCCTGAGTATGCCGACAGATTTATCAAAGAAATCAAAAAGACAAATGTAGAAATCAGTCTTTTCAGCTTTGTAACGGAAATTACCAAAAAAGACGTTTACGAAATTACTTACGCTTGTAAAGACGGTATGAAACGGGTGTCTTGCGATAAAATTATAATTGCAACCGGTTGCCGTGAGCGTACCCGAAACGGCATATTCGTAAACGGCGACCGCTGTTCGGGTGTCTATACCGCAGGCTCGGCGCAAAATCTGGTAAATATTCTCGGAGTTATGCCGGGGCGCAAAGCGGTAATTCTCGGCAGCGGAGACATTGGTCTGATAATGGCAAGACGTTTAACTCTTGAGGGCGCGCAGGTTGTCGGCGTATACGAAGCAAAGCCTACGCCGTCGGGACTTACGCGTAATATTCATCAGTGTCTTAACGATTTTAACATCCCTTTGCATTTGTCTACTACCGTTACGCGCGTTTTCGGCGAACAACGTTTGGAACGTGTAGAAATTTCGCAAGTTGACGATAAAATGAGACCGATTGCAGGCACTGAGCAGATTGTAGAATGCGATACGTTGGTGCTTGCGGTAGGACTTATTCCCGAGAACGAATTGGCAAGCAGTTTGGCTGTAAAATTAGACTACAAAACCAAAGGCGCAATCGTAGACCAGAACTGTCAGACTTTAACAGACGGTATTTATGCTTGCGGTAATGCGCTTCACGTTAACGATTTAGTTGACTATGTTTCGGAAAGCGGCGAAACGGCAGGAGAAAGCGCGGGCAGACAAATTAGAGAGCGCAAGTTGGTACCTATATCCACAAACGGCAAATTGCTTTATACCGTTCCGCAAATGCTGGATTTAAATTCCGACGTTAGCAAGGTTATTATGTATTTCCGTGCGAGCGAAGACCTTGCTAAACAAAAGATTACCGTAACGGCAAACGGCAAGGAAATTTTTTCTAAGCGTTATGCAAAATTACTCCCGCCCGAAATGGAAAGAATTGTAGTCGATTTTTCACAAGCCGATTTAACCGGCGGGCAAATAGTTTTAAGCTTGGGGGATTTTTAGTATGGAAATGGTGTGTATAGTTTGTCCTAACGGGTGCAGATTGCAAGTAGAACAAAACGGTAAGGATATCAGTGTCGTCGGCGCCAAGTGTAAAAGAGGAGAAAATTTTGTCCATACCGAATTGACTTGTCCTACGCGCAGTGTAACTAGTTCGGTTAAAACTACCGTAAAAGACTATCCGGTGGTATCAGTCAGAACCGACGGCGAGATTCCTAAAGAAAAAATAACGGCATTTATAAAAGAATTATCTAAATTTACTCTTGACAAACGCGTTCCGATAGGTACAATTTTAATCAAGGACGTTTGTAAAACAGGCGTTAACGTAATTACTACTACCGATATGGAGTAAATTTTGTCCAAGAAGCAAAAATTGCTTTTGCAAGCGGTAGGTAAAAGTATTACCTATTTTAGATACAAGAGGATAGTTTTATGGCAAATGTATTAGTTATTGACGTTGGCACGCAAAGTATGCGTGGGATTATTTTTGATGACAAGGGCAACTTGTTAATTAAAGAGCAGATTAAGTATAAGCCGTATATATGCAAGGAAAGCGGATATATGGAACAATCCGCCGAAATGTATTGGGATGTGTTGTGTGATATAACAAAGTCCATCAGAAACAAAAATCCCGAACTTATGGATAGCGTAATTGCTATTTCCGTGGATACGTTCCGAGACACTGCAGTATTGTTGGATAAGGACAAAAACGTCGTTCGTAACTGCATATTGTGGAGTGATATGCGTGTTGCGGATACTTCCAAAAAACTTCCGATAAAACAACGTTTTTTATTCGGTTTGGTAGGAATGTCCCGTCCGATAAATGCAATACGCAGACGGGTGTTTACTAATTGGGTAAAAGATAACGAACCGGAAGTTTGGGCGAAGGTAGATAAGGTGGCCTTGATATCGGGATATCTCAATTACAAGTTGACAGGTAATCTTGTTGACTCGTATGCCTCGATAATCGGGCACTTGCCGTTTTTCAATAAAAAAAGACGTTGGTTAAAAAAGAGCGAATTGCTATTCCCCGTATTTAACTTGCCGTTAGATCAAATGATACCTTTGTGCAACCCCGGCGATACGGTAGGCACAGTTGACGAAAACGTCGCAAAATTGTCGGGACTTAACAAAGGACTAAAAGTAATAGCGTGCGGTTCGGACAAAAGTTGCGAAACGTTGGGCGGAGGCTGCATTGACCGTAACGTCGCAAGTATATCGTTCGGCACAAGCAGCACTGTGCAGTTTTCCACTAAAAAATATTTTGAACCCGAAACGTTTATGCCCAGTTATCCGTCTGTTGTTAAGGATTATTACAATCCCGAAGTGCAGATATTTCGCGGTTATTGGATGATAAGTTGGTTTAAAAAGCATTTTGCTCAACACCTCGAAAAACGTGCCGAAGAAACGGGTAAAAGCGTTGAGGAACTTATGAATGAGGAAATGGAAGCAATTCCTGCCGGCAGCGACGGACTTATTCTTCAACCGTTTTGGCAAGGCGGACTTACTCATCCCGAAGCAAGAGGTTCAATAATAGGCTTTAACGATTGGCACACGCGTGCGCACGTTTACAAGGCTATTATAGAGGGCATTGATTACGCTTTGCGCGAAGGACTTGAACGTCTTGAACGCAGAGGACATCAAAAAATAGATTTTATTTCGGTGTCGGGAGGCGGTTCTCAAAGCGACCTCATTTGTCAGATTGCGGCTGACATTTTCAATAAACCCGTTAAACGCGTGCAAACGCACGAAACTTCTGCATTGGGTTGCGCCATAGTTGCGTTTACTTCTTGCGGAGTGTACGGTTCTGCCGAGGACGCCGTAAAAAGTATGGTGCGTTTTGTGGATACATTTACGCCTAATCCCGACAATGTCAAAATTTATGACGACTTATATAAAAACGTATATATGAAGTTGTACAAGAAGTTGCAAAAACTGTATATTCATATGGATAAACACATAAACAAATAGTCGAACAGTGTAAGTTGTACTGTTAACGTTATTTACAATTTAAGAATTTAGTCATAGCGTAGCGATAATACAAATTAAAGGAGAAAGAAAATGAGTAAACCTTACAAAGGATTTGAACCTAAATGGTATTTGGAAACGCCTCCCAAAAACAGTTACCGTTCCATTTTTAAATGGGGAGATCCGAATTTCAACAAAATACCCAAAGAAAATCTTTACAAATTGATGAAAGAAATCTTTCATCTTACGGACGACGATTTTAAACAGTATGACGAGCCGCTCGGTTTAGAAGAAGTTAAGCTTGATAAACCCTGCGCTTTGAGCGATAAAGTTTTAAATAAATTCCGCGCAATAGTGGGCGAAGACAATTTGTCTACAACAGACTACGACAGACTGTCTGTGGCTTACGGCAAGACAATGTTCGATTTACTTCGTCTCCGTGAACACATAGCGGATAACGTTCCCGATGCGGTTATTTATCCCGAGAATAAAGAGCAAATCGAAAAAATCGTTGCACTTTGTTCGGAAGAAAAAATTTCTTTGTATGTTTACGGCGGCGGTTCGTCCGTAACGCGCGGCGTTGAGCCTATCTGCGGCGGAATAAGCCTTGATATGCGCAGACATTTTAATAAAGTTATCGACTTTAACGAAACCGACCAAACAATTACTGTCGAAGCAGGAATGAGCGGACCTAAATTGGAAGAAACTCTGAATAACGCCGTTAAACTTTTAGGTGCAAAACGCGCTTATACTTGCGGACATTTTCCGCAATCGTTTGAGTACAGTTCCGTAGGCGGCTGGACGGTAACGCGCGGCGCGGGTCAAAATTCTACTTATTACGGCAAAATCGAAGACATAGTAATTGCTCAGGAATACGCAACTCCGACCGGTATTATAAAAACCGAGCCTTTCCCTGCCAAGGCAACAGGACCGGATATTAACCAAATAATGATGGGGAGCGAAGGCACTTTCGGCGTATTAACCCACGTTACGTTAAAAGTTTTTCGCCATATGCCGCAGAACCATTATAAATTCAGTTATATGTTTAAAGACTGGGAAAGCGCAATGGATGCCGCCCGCGAAATTATGCAGTGCGAATGCGGACGCCCTAGCGTATTCCGTTTGTCCGACCCTGAAGAAACGGATATGATGATGCACTTGTACGGAGTATCCGAAAGCGCATTGGGAAAAATGTTGAGTAATCTGGGATATAAACCTCATAAACGTTGTCTGTTCTTGGGATTTACCGACGGCGAAAAAGGTTTTTGCAAAAACATAGCTAAAAACGTAAAACGCATTTGCAAAAAACACAAGGCAATGAGCCTTACGGGAATGGTTACTTCCGCTTGGGAAAAAGGACGTTTTAACGACCCGTATTTGCGCGATACAATGCAGGATTTCGGTGTTATGACGGACACATTGGAATGTTCTGTAACGTGGAGCCAAATGGAAAGCGTTCATCAAATGGTTAGGGAGTATTGTCATAGCCGTCCTAATACGATTTGTATGACGCATATGTCGCACTGTTATCCTCAAGGGGCAAACCTTTATTTTATATTTATTGCAAAGATGAATACGCTGGATGACTTTGTAAATTATTGGAGCGGTATACTCGACCATATCCAAAAGAGCGGCGCGGCAATTTCTCACCATCACGGAATAGGCAAGTTCTTTGCACCGTGGCTCGAAGGACAAATAGGCACACGTCAAATGGATGTTTATAAACTGCTTAAAAACCACTTCGACCCCGAAAACGTAATGAATCCGGGCGGTACATTGGGTCTTGACCTTAAAGAAGAGGAAAAACGTTTTATACGTCCCAAATGGTAAGCGGCGTCAAGTCTATTAAAAAGCAAGTAACTTTTAACTATCAAAATCAGCAAATTTAATATTTATCAAAACGCATTATGTTGTCAAGTCGGCATAATGCGTTTTTTGTTGCAAGTCGTAGTTCCGTGTGGTATAATTTAACGAGAAAGAGGGTAGAACAAATGAAGATAATTGTAGTCGATAATTACGAAGAATTGAGCAGAACAGCGGCGGAAATGGTAGCAGAAGTAGTAGAAAGTAATCCCTGCGCAACACTGGGACTTGCAACGGGATCTACTCCTATCGGCTGTTATGAAATGCTTGCCGAATTTTGTAAAGATAAAAAACTTTCCTTTAAAAACGTTTCTGTCGTGAACTTGGATGAGTATGTGGGTTTAGATAAGAAGAATGAGCAAAGTTACGCGTATTTTATGCGCAGAGAATTGTTTGACAGAGTCGACATCGACAAAAATAACACGCACATACCTAACGGCAAAGCGAGTAATCTTTTGGACGAGTGCAGCCGTTACTCTAAATTGTTAAACGATACCGACCGTGATGTGCAGATTTTGGGATTGGGCAGTAACGGACATATAGGTTTTAATGAACCGAACACACCGTTCGACAGTCTTACTCACGTCGTGGATTTGGCGGAGAGTACAATACGCGACAATTCCCGTTTGTTTTATGACGGAGAGCAGGTGCCGCGTCAGGCAATTACTATGGGAATAGCGGAAATTATGCAAGCAAAGCGTGTTATTATGCTTGCAAGCGGGCTTAACAAGGCGCAGGCGGTCAAGCGTATGACGCAGGGCGAAGTCAGCAACGATTGTCCTGCAAGCATATTGCAACGCCATCCCGACTGTACGGTAATAGTAGATAAGGACGCCGCTTCGTTGTTAAAAAAATAAACGTAAAAAAATCAATTTTTTCTATGTCGTTTATGATTGAATTCTCAGTAACGTCTGTTAAGTTTTCATTATAATAAACGGCATATAACTTCACTTAATGGGAGCAAATTACATTGCAATTTTTTTAAAACCGTTGTATGTAATACTTGTACTTATCACGTTAAATAACGACGTAAGCGTATTTAACGAAATTAACCACAGTTATTTACGTTTATATATCACAGCACTAAACAAGCAATTTTATATGTAGTTAATTTAGGCGCAAGTGAAATATAATAGCGTAAACAACTAAATTTAATGACGTAGAACGCTCCATACTTACGTTTATAGGCAATTACACAATCAAATATAAACTGCAATATATTATTCGTAGTATATTTAATCGTAATACGTTTATATAACCGTGTTTATTAAAGTTAGGTTGAATAATTAAAACAGACTGTATGCGATTAACGCAGACATAAAGACTACGTCAGTCGTATGACGAGAATTACAAGAAGAACTTTTATGTTTAAATCAATACTTAAAAAATAACAATAATATATAGTAACAATACACGAAATCCGATGCCCTTCCTTGTACGATAAGTTTTGCATTTGCGTCAACTACGTTTCGTAAAAGGGGATTGCGTCCTAATACCGATGTCGGGTTTACTACGGCTTTTTATTTAAGTCAACGAGATTTTTCTCCGCGTAAAAGACAGATGGTATTCGGCAGATCACCCACCTGTATTTTTCAGGTTGAACCTCAGCAAAACAACGGCTATGGCAGGGCATTTTTTTGTTTAAAATTTTATTTAATATTAAATATGTTTTTAAACATATACTTGCTATTATTCGAGTTTTAGAATATAATGTTAATTATAAAATGGAGAATTGCAATGTTGAGTTTTATATCAGCCAAAGAGGCAGCAGATAAATGGAATATATCTCAAAGGCGAGTGGCTGTTCTTTGTAGTGAAAACAGAATTGCAGGCGCAACAATGATCGGAAATATGTGGATTATTCCCAAAGATGCATCAAAGCCGATAGATAAACGTACAGTTAGGTATAGTTCTGATAACTCTATTGCATTAAAACCGTTTGTAAAATGGGTTGGCGGTAAAAGTCAACTCATTGACGAACTCGAAAAAATGTTGCCTACTGACGGAGAAAAGGTTTTAACAAAGTATTGCGAGCCTATGGTCGGCGGTGGCGCGTTTTTATTTAATATTTTATCAAAGCATAATTTTGAAGAATTATATATCAGCGATATAAATTCGGAATTGATAAACGCTTATAATGTAATAAAAAATAACGTTGATGAACTGATCGTCGAATTAAAAGAAATGCAACTTACTTTTTTGCCTATGGACGAAAACAGCAGAAAGTTTTACTATTATTCTATTCGTGATAAATTCAATGCTACAAGTTTAACCGATAAAACGGCTGTAAACAAAGCGGCGCATTTTATTTTCTTGAATAAAACCTGCTTTAACGGACTGTATCGCGTAAATAAAAAAAGACAATTCAATGTGCCTATGGGCGCATACAAAAATCCTACGATATGCGACGAAGAAAACTTGCTGAATATAAGCAAAGTTTTGCAAAACGTAACTATTGTTTGCGGCGATTATTCGTTTTCTCAAAATTTCATAGACAATAACACGTTTGTATATCTCGATCCTCCATATCGTCCTATTTCGGAAACGTCTGCATTTACTTCTTATAATTCCGATGCTTTTGACGATAATGAGCAAATTAGACTTGCAAAATTTATTGATGAAATAAATGCAAAAGGCGCAAAAATCGTATTAAGCAATTCCGATCCGAAAAATGTAAATACAGACGATACATTTTTTGACGATTTGTATAAGGCATATAAAATAAAGCGCGTTTCGGCAAGTCGTATGATTAACAGCAAAGCCGATAATCGCGGTAAAATCAGTGAATTGTTGATTTGTAATTAAAGCAATTTACAAGAAGAAAAATCTCACAGGAAATTAATAATTCATTGGATGATTTTAATTTAACTGATAAAGAAAATTAAGGAGAAAGCGAATGATAAAAAGCGGAAAGGGCGGCGGAAATACGCGCACTGGTTTGGTTTTTGAAGGAAAAACGGATTTGTCAACATTTTTGAGTAAGCAACCGCATTATAGAGTTATAAATCATAATGTTTATTTTGATGATGAAAAAGTTGCTGAAGTATATAAAAAGTTTGATTTCTATAAAATTTTTCTTGTTAGCTTAAATATTGACTGGACTCAGCATATTTCAAAACGTCTTTTGCCTGATGATAGTATATTTGTGTTAACGAACAATGTTCTGTTTATAATTGAGTGTAAGCATCAAGAAGTTGCCGGCTCTGTTGACGAAAAATTGCAAACCTGTGATTTTAAGAAGAAACAATATAAAAAACTGATGTCATCGGCAAACATTGACGTTGAATATGTATATTTATTGGATGAATGGTTTAGAAATGCCAAATATAAGGATGTCCTAGATTATATTCATTCGGTTGGGTGTGATTATTATTTCGAATATATACCTATGCAAAGATTGGGGTTGCCCATTCCGCAAGAATTAATTAACGACTGATGACAAAGTATATCCCATTACAACCCGAAAATTTTGAACTAGAAACAAATACGGTGTGGGCATTTCCTAATCGTGGCAAATGGGCAACGCATGATGCTAAATATAGGGGCAATTGGTCTCCGTATATTCCGCGAAATATTATTTTGCGTTATTCGAAAGAAAACGATGTCGTCTTAGATCAATTTGTCGGCGGAGGAACAACAGCCGTAGAAGCGAAACTTACGCATCGTAATTTTATCGGTGTTGATATAAACCCGTCTGCAATCGAAATCACAAAAAATAAATGTGATTTTGATTTTGACACTAAAGCAACAACTACGCTCACAATTGGAGATGCACGAAATTTGAATATAATTGATAATTCTATTGATTTAATCTGTACACATCCGCCTTATTGTGATATAATTCATTACAGTGATGATATTAGCGGAGACTTGTCCTTATTAAAAATTAAACCGTTTTTAAATGAGATGAGTAAAGTGGCGGATGAGTGCTATAGAGTGTTAAAAAAAGGTAAATATTGCGCTGTTCTAATGGGGGATATTCGTAAGAAAGGAATGGTGCAATCTCTTGCTTTTGAAACTATGCGCTTGTTTGAATTATCTGGATTTAAGCTAAAAGAAATTATAATTAAGGAACAACATAATTGCCGTGCGACTGGCTTTTGGAAAACCAGCAGTGTAAAATATAATTTTTTGCTGTTGGCGCACGAGTATTTATTTGTATTGAAAAAATAATGAAAATTTTACCAAAGATGAAAAGAAACTCGCTTATTATTGTTTTGTTGATTTGTTTAGTGGCTTTTTGCGGGTGTTCTATGACGTTAAAACCGGTTAATGTATCTAAAAATCCTAATGCTAATAAGTCTAAGTACACAGTTTATGTAAGCGGCGCAGTAGCAACCGACGGTTATATCTCGGTTGTGGTCGGTTCGGATATTTATGCGGTACTGTCAAAGGTCGGGTTGTTAGATTGTTCGCAAACTCCCGAAAATTCAACCGCTTTAGTTACAGAGCAAACCTCAAATATTATTGTCAACTATAGACAGAATAACCGTACTTATTACAGCGTCAATGTTAATGGCGCTGCTATTATTTATAGGCTAAATGTGGAAAACGTATCTGAAGAAGTTGTAAACAAACTTGCCGATTATATTTCACAAAACGGACCAATCGGCAATCGCGCCAAACTGCGCGAAGCGTTAGGTAAGGACTACGAAAACAATTTTTACAAATTTTATATAGAGCAAAAAGATTATGCGTAAAATTATCAATTTTCGTCCGTTTCTTTTTGCCGCAATAGGTCTTGTTGTAGGTATTTATTCTTTTTACGAATTTCTTTTCGGTGATTTTTGGTTTGGATTAGTTGCGTTAATAATTGTAATTGCAGCCGGTGTACTCGCGGCAATTCTAAAAACTAAAGCGTGGCGTATTGCAATATTGTTACTTGTATTTGTTTTAGTCGGTCTCGGCATTTCACAGTTATCTTATTTTTTAATCACTAAAAACGAGTCGTTGGGAGCAGAAGTAACAGTTACCGGCAGAGTTACCGATTTATTGCGAAACAGTACGCAAGAAAATAAAACTTATTATATCGAAAATTGCGTTTTATACGACGGTAGCAAATTAAGCGGCAAAATAGAACTTCGCTTATTCGAAGACGAATTGTCCGTTGATGCGGGCGATTACATAACGGTAAGCGGCAAGTTATATTCGAAGTATCCCGTCAATCAAAAGGTAAATTCAAATATATTACGAGATAATATCCGTTATGAGTTGCAAAACGCCAAACTGGTCAAAACTACTGACGGCAAAGCAAATTTTGACGAAAGTGTCAGAAAGTATATTTATCAGACGGTTATGCGTTATATGCCGCAAAACGGCGACGTTATGTATTCTCTGCTTGTAGGAGACAGGGATCCGCTCCGAAAAGATATCGAAGCAATATTCATAAATGCAGGAATACTTCATCTGCTTGCCGTAAGCGGTTTGCACGTCGGTTTTGTGGTTGCGGTCGTTTGTTTCTTTCTAAAAAGATTCAAACTCCATCCTCTTTTAGAGTGTGCGATAGTTTTAGTGCCTTTGATTTTTTACGCCTACATTTGCAATTTTACTCCGTCTGTTGTGCGTGCGTTGATAATGGTCGTATGTACATACCTTGCCCGCGCCGTATACGGACGCTACGATATACTGTCATCGCTGTCCCTTGCTGTTTTGTGCTTATTGCTAATAAAACCGTTATATTTATTCGATGTCGGATTCCAGCTGTCCGTACTGTCCGTTTACGGCATTGCCACAATCTATCCTTTATTAACGCGTTGGGCAAACAGGCGAAAGATACACAGAATATTTAAATATTTACTCAATTCTTTGGCGGTATCTTTTTCTTGTTCGGTCGCAACGTTTTTTACAACGGTATCAAATTTCGGTTATTTTCCCACAATGGGAATATTGATAAACATAGTTGCAATACCGCTTGTTTCGGTATCGTTTGTGATGGGCTTAGTAGGTCTGTTGCCGTTTGTATTTCACTATATACTGTGGGTGGTAGATAAGATTTTACAGCTTGTAATAATTATTGCAAGTTTTGTAGCAAATTTGCCTTTTGCAATAGTCGAATTTCAAACGGCGGCTTTGTGTGTTATTGCGGCCGTAATTTGGCTGTTTGTTTTTGGCGGGTACGTTAATTTAAAAAGAACAGGCAAAGCAGTCGCGCACAGTATTTGTGCCATTGCGCTTGCCCTTTGTATAGGGTTGTCATTTGTTCCGTACAAAACTGATTCTCAAGTATATGTCGCCTACGGATACGACGACATTACTTGTACGGTTATGTCTTCAAACGGAGAAGCGACGGTCGTGGGTAATTTCACTGATACATACGCAACAACATTGACAGTGCAGTTTTTAGGAAGATACCGCATAGATAAGTGCACTTTGTATTTTACCGAATACGCTCGGGCGGATTTGGCATTGATAGATAAATTACTTAAAACGGTAGATGTCAGCAAAGTTTATACGTTGGATTTTTCGTTTAACGAAGACGCCGACGCATATTTTTTACAAAAGGATATTCCTGTCGTACAACAGATAAAAAACGATACGACAGGGCATGACATTAAAATTTCTTCTGTATTCGATGCAGAATTGTGCGGTACGCTTATTACTGTTGACGGACTGACGGTTTCTTTGGTAAACGGTAACGAAGACAAATCTAACAGATTTCTTTCGTTGGTAGATTATTCCGATGTCTACATTCTGCATTCGGCAAATAAGTCTTATTCTCAACAAAAACTGACAACGTTGAGTTTTTATCAAAGCGGATACGGTTATAATTACGGTGCAAATAAGTACGGAAACTTTACAATAAAACAAAAAGATGGTAAAATATCAATAAACTTCAGATAGTTGTTTTTTTACGCTAATATACTGGGTCCGTAAATTGAATTTAGACGGGAGTTTAGTATATTGACGTAAACGAGTTTGTAAAAGTTGCAAAAACGGTTGTAAATATCGGCAACAAGGAGTGTACTCTTGATTAAATTTCTCGAAATGAGAGAAAAACTTAAAAATAACGCCTATCCCGTTTTGTGCGTGTACGGTAACGACAATTGGCTAAGACGCAAAGCGATAGCCAATATTTGCGAGTCGCTCAATGTTGTAGACGACGGATACAACGTCGATTATTTAGACAATCCCGTTATTGCCGATATTAAAATGGCGTGTATGACGCCCGCGCTGTTTTGCGATAAGAAAATAATCGTTTGCGAAAATTTTGTTTTTCCCGATGGCAATAAAGCGCAAAACGTCAAGCAGGAAATTGCCGATATAGTCAAATATTACGACGGTAGTTTTTGTTTGGTATTTGTTGCCGATACGGAAAAAAATTTCGATATAGCAGGCGTGGAAACAATCAATTGCAACCATTTAGATAAAGAAAATGTTTCAAGATGGATAGTATCTTTTTGTAAACGTCAGCAAGTATCGGTAGACAGTCTTTGCGCAGGAAAACTTGCAATATATTGTTTGTGCGATATGTCGCGCGTTGCCGTCGAAACGCAGAAACTGATTGACTACGGCGAATTCACATTGGAGTCTATCGAACAGCTTGTGCATAAAGATGCCGAATATATCGTATACGATTTATCTCAGGTAATTGCCGCGAAAAACGGCGCTAAAGCCATAGAAACTTACCGCGGACTTGTTGCAAGCGGCGAAGAACCGCGCGCATTGTTTGCATTGCTGTATAATTTTTACCGTAGGGCGTATTATGTTAAAACTTCAGATTTTCCGACAACCGAACTTGCGGAGTATCTGGGTGTCAGAGCAGGCGCGGTAAGTTTTGCCAAAGATACGGCGGCTAAATATAAACCCATGCAACTCAAACGCGTGTTAGACTGTTTTAAAGACGCTGACGTCAAACTTAAAGCGTTTGTCGACGATAACGAAGTTATGACGACGTTGATACTAAAACTCATTGCTTTGTAAGGAGATACGGATTGTTTTCTAAACTCAAATCTAACTATAATTTATCAAATATACTGATACGCGTACTGTTCGTGTTGACGTATGTATTTATGCGCTGGCAAGATTATCTAGGGTCGGCTTATATAATGGATTTGTCGGCAATAACAGGCGGATATATATCCGGAACTGCCAAATTATTGTTGGCTTTATTTTCCGCAGCGTTTATGGGCACGGTATTGATGTTTTTGCTTCCGCTTTTAGTCAATATAATTTTAAATATCGCGCGCTTTTACAGCATACCGCGCGCAGAATACTGTCTGTTGGCGCATTTGTATTGTACAATCGGTTTTTTTGTTTGCGGCGCGCTCAATCTGATAAATATAATAACGCCTATATTTTTAGTTTGGGGTTCGGTAATATTTCCCTTTATAGTTACTGTCGGGTGTTTCATATCTTTTTATTTAGCAACGGCTAAATTATACTTTAACGACGTAACTACAGTGCATTATTTTAAACATATGATGATCGTTTTTATAGTGATTGTAATAGGGGCGGTAATACTATGAAAAGAATTATTCTTATAATAAGCGTATTATTGCTTTCGGCATTATTTGTTTTTTCGGGCGTATGTTTTGCAGAAACGGACGAAAGTGCCGATACTCGGTATCAAAGCAGTCAAGCGTACCAATTAACTAAATATATCTGTGAAAATTATCCGAACAGACGTGCGGGTTTGAATACTTCCGTTCCGCCGCAAAACAGTGTGCAGGAGTATTTAAAAGGCGAATTGGCTGATTTCGGATTGATAACTAAATATAAGGGTTTTCAAATCGGCGACAATACGTTCGGGTTTAATATCGAGGCGCGTTTAGATAAAGGCTACGATAAACAGATTATTATAGGCGCGCATTACGACAGCGAAGGACAGGGCGCAAACGATAACGCGGCGGGTGTTGCGGCGTTGCTTATGATTGCGCAAGAGTTGACAAGCAAGCAAGACAAGTTAAATTGCAATGTGGTTTTTGTTTTGTTTGACGGCGAAGAATTGGGCTTATACGGTTCGCAGAATTATGTGCGTGAAATGTCGTCTGAAGAACGCGATAACACTTTGGTAATGGTTAATATTGACAGCATTGCCAACGGAGACAATCTTTATTTGTGGTGCGAAAATAAGCGTACGGGTTTGGCGGATTTGTTTATCGGACAATCCAACGGTGCTATTGCCGAAAAACCGTATGCTAAAGGTACGTTTAATTTAAGAGACGTATTCGGTTACGGTTATTACGAATTTGCTCAAAATTCGGACCATTCGTCATTCAGAGTGCAAGGCATTCCGATTGCGTTTCTGTTTTCGGGGACGTATGATCTTGACCCGTGGCACTATGCCGAAAACTCCGATGTCAATAAGCAGGTATTGAATTCTTCTGACGATACCTTTGAAAATCTGGATAAGAATAACGGCGCAAAGTTTGTTGAAAAAATCGACGCGGTAGTGTCAACTGTTATAGGTACGGTTTTAAACGGCGATTTTGTAAGTATTGCAGAAAACCAACGCAGTCAACTTGTAAATTTAAATTTGTGGTATAACGTATGGTGGCCGAGGCTTATCGTTTTCGTCTTATTTGTAGTATTGGTAATTCTTGCGGTGTTTTATTACCGTAAGTTACAAAAGAAATCTATTTTAGGTACGGCGGAAGTTAAAAACAATAAAGTTTTTGAAACGCCCGAAGCAGAAGATATTTTCACATTTAAGTAAATCGGAAATATAGAGGCAGATAAATCGGTTTCAATACTAGGCCTTTTAAGTTGTCAACTTTAAATTGATTGTGTAAAATTCTGTTAATTTATAGAACAATTAAAGTTAGATAAAGTCAACTATGCTTTAATTGTATCAGACGTCAAGTTGACAGATATGGACTTACTCGGGAATAATCAGGTTATGACGAGCAAATTGCAAATATAAGTCATGACTTTGCAAAGGAAACAAACTATTTAATAAATTATGAAAAGAGCAAAAACACTAAAACCTTTAACATTTTGGCTTGTATATGCGGCAGTAATTGTTGCCGCGGTTGCTATCGACCAATTGACAAAATATTTTATGGGGCGCGCGGCTAACAACGTTGAAGGTTGGACAAAACAAATATTTCCTAATTGCGACTGGCTGTACTGGCACTGGACATTGAACGACGGCGCAACGGGCGGCATATTCGGCGGAATGAAAGGACGTAATATTTTATTCTTTATTATGACGATAGTGGGTTTGCCGATATTCGGTTATATGCTTTACCGCAGCCGTACCCGTAGCGTATGGGGACAAGTTGCTTTTGCTTTTATTATCGGCGGCACATTAGGCAATGCTATCGACAGATTGTTTTTAGCAGACGGAGGCTTTTTTACCGGTAAGGTCCGCGACTTTATACACGTAACGTGGTTTTTCGGTATTTTTAACGTGGCGGACAGTTTTTTGGTAGTAGGCGTAATATTGGCGCTTTTAGCCATTGTCTTTTTGGATCCCGACAGTTTGCTTTTCACCGTATTGGACGAGCGCAAGAAAAAAAACGCAGTAGCCGAGAGTGCCGCGCAAGCAGATATTACTATTGAAGAAAAAGCGGAACCGGACGGTGCTTTAACGGAAAAAACTGAAAGCTTGGAAAAACGCGATGAAGACGTTAAACATAGTTAGCGACGGCGAATATAGACGTTTGGACAGTTTTATAGCAGATAACAGCGGTTTGACCCGTAGTCATGCGCAAAAGCTTATCGAAATAAGCGCAGTAACGGTTGACGGAAAGATTATTACAAAGCCGTCGTCAGCTGTCAAAACGGATAATGTAGTAGAAGTTGTACTTCCGCCGGAAGTAGAATTGGATATTCCTGCACAGAATATACCGCTGGATATCGTTTATCAGGACGCAGATTTAGCGGTTATCAATAAACCGCAAGGTATGGTCGTTCATCCTGCAAACGGCGTAAATACAAATACGCTTGTAAATGCGTTGCTGTATCATATCAAAGACTTATCGGGTATAAACGGCGTATTGCGTCCGGGGATCGTACACAGACTAGACAAAGATACGAGCGGATTGCTGGTGATTGCAAAAAACGATTTCGCCCACGTCGAACTGCAAAGGCAGATACAGGCAAAGGAATGCCGTCGGATTTATTTGGCACTGCTCGAAGGAGTAGTAAAACAAGATGCCGGACAAATAGACAAACCTATAGGGCGCAGTAAAGCAGACAGAAAAAAAATGGACATTGTCTCTGACGGCAGAAATGCCGTAACTAATTACGAAGTGTTGACAAGGTACGAAAACTATACGCTTATGCGGTTCGAGTTAAAAACGGGACGCACCCATCAAATACGCGTTCACGCAAAATATATGCAACACCCCGTCGTAGGAGATAAAACATACGGATACAAAAATTGCCGCTTTGCATTAGACGGACAACTTCTTCACGCCGAAACGCTTATGTTTACTCATCCTACAACAGGCAAACAAATGAGCTTTACAGTGGCTTTACCAGATTACTTTAAACGTGTCTTACACTCGTTGCAAAATAAAAAGATTTAGAATTATGAAAAATTTACTTACTTTAACAGATTTAAACAAAAGCGAAATCAACCAGATTTTAGAAGTGGCGTTACAAATGCGCCGTATCGTTACCGCGAGTTATAAAAAAGGACCGCAACTTATAGGAAGTGTTGTTGCAGGCGTTTGGGATAAACCTTGCGCATCAAGTACCGCTTTTCAACTCGGGGCAAGTTATTTGTCGGGAACCGCCTGCCCTGTGTTCGGTGCGGATGACCTTATGGAGCAGTGTTTGGCATTGGACAGTATGGGCGTCAATACGGTTGTTATCGCTTGCGAAAACGACAACCTGGCAAAGACATTTTCTGCCAAAAGCCGTGCGGCGGTAATTAACGGCGGCTCGGGACAGTACGACCCGATAGGTGTTCTTGCCGACCTTATGGCAATAAGCCATAAGCTTGACGGCTTGCAAAATCTAACCGTTTTGGCAGTCGGCAATCACGATACAAACAAAATTAACGAGCTTAACCACTGTTTGCATTTGTACGGTTCGGGTTTGCTTTGGTATTTGCCTGCGGACGATTTTGTAACTCCGCGCAAAGGTATAGTAATGGACAATGCGGAAGCGGCTTTTTCGGGTGCGGACGCGGTGATAGACCTAGGATTGTCGGCATTTTCCGATCCTGCCAAATATTACGGTTCTTTGGGAGGTATTCCCGAAACGTTAATGGATAAAGCCGGTATACATTGTCCGTTGTTAGGTTCGCGCACAATTGTAGACAGAATAGGCGTGAGAGATTATCCCGACAGTATTGTGAGTTTGCGCGACAGTTGCTATATTTCCGTTGTTATGGCGGTACTTTATTTGACGCGCGGAAAGTAAAGTTTTTTGTTTGGGCGTTGTCTGTTTCAAGTCTTTTCGGTTTGAATGTAATGATGAATCGATAACGCTAATTTGCGTAACAATAGATAAAGTTGAAATGATAATATACGTTTATCAACAATATAGTGTATATTTAAAACAATGTTTAATCCGGTACGATATGGTCAACCGTATAACATTGTTTTTATTAAACGGAGTTGTGGGTACCCCCCCACAGTCAATACAATATAATAACAGTCTGTCAACAAAATGATGTGCAGAAAAAAAATGCCTAGTTTTTTGTGTACTCATCAAACGACAGGCTGTTTTTTTATAGATAGGATAATTGTTAAAATCAGAATTTTATTTTTATCGTCAATGCAGGAATATTTAAAGTTGGGTTTATTTGTGATGCGAGATTGATTTGTAGCGTTTATTTTTGTCAAACGGGTATGCAACAGATTTGTTTTGTGCTATACTGTCTTTAAACAGAGTTCTCGGAGAAGTAATGAAAGCAGTAATACAACGAGTTAATAACGCCGTTTTAAGCGTTGACGGACAACTAATTTCACGTATCGGCAAAGGGCTGGTGGTGTATTTTTGCGTAGAAAAAGGCGACAGTGAAAACGACTGTACTGTTTTTGCAAATAAAATAACTAAACTCAGAATTTTTGAAGATACAAACGGCAAAATGAATTTGTCGGTATCGGATATTGGCGGAGAGATACTTTTTGTGTCTCAGTTTACATTGGCGGCAGACTTAACAAAGGGCAACCGCCCGAGTTTTTTCAATGCAGAAGAACCGTTGCGCGCAGACGCATTATACCGTAAAACAGCGGACGTTTTAAACAGTTTGGGCGTTCCGACAAAACTCGGCGTTTTCGGTGCGGATATGATTATAGAACAAAGCAACCAAGGACCTGTAACTATAATTTGGTAAAATACTTTATCAAAATTTTGACAGACAAAGATAATATAGTTGCTTTTTATATTCGCGCGGCGTAATTTACCGTCTTTAAATGTTGTTTTGCGGTTGTTAGGTTTTTGTGTTATATAAAATTCTTTTCTTTAATGTTAAGTGGGTAAATTGTTATGAAAAGTTTAAAACAGTTATATAAAATAGGCGTAGGCCCGTCTAGTTCGCATACTATGGGTCCGGTCAAGATTGTCGAACGTTATCTTTCAGAATATGACGGTTGCGACAGTTATACTGTAACATTGTACGGTTCTCTTGCTTTAACAGGTAAAGGGCACGGTACGGATTCCGCTATTTTAAAAGCATTCGGCAATCGTCCCTCTCACATTATCTTTGATACCGAAACAAAATGCGTTCATCCTAACACAATGCTTATAACAGGTTACAACAACGGACAGGAAGTAAACCGTATGCAAGCATTCAGCATAGGCGGCGGAGACATTTTAGTTGCGGGGGAAACTTATGTCGACGGCGAAGACGTTTATACGCTTAATCAATTTGAGCAAATAAAAGAGTACTGCAAACAGCACAATCTCAGGTATTGGCAATATGCCGTTTTGTGCGAGGGCGAGCAGATTTTAGACTATGTCCGCGAAATATGGCGTGTAATGCAGCAGTCAGTAAACGACGGTCTTAATAAAGACGGCGTTTTGCACGGAGGACTCAATGTTGTTCGCCGCGCAAAAAAATTGATTCAGGACACAGACAAAAAAGAAACAGCACAAACTCACGAAGACAGAATTGTTTCAGCTTACGCATTTGCCGTAGGAGAACAAAACGCTTCGGGAGGCACAGTCGTAACCGCGCCTACTTGCGGAGCAAGCGGAGTCTTGCCGTCTGTATTCAGATTCGCTATGGAGCAGAACGGCTTTTCGGAAGAAGAAATTTGCCGCGCTTTGCTTACCGCAGGAATTGTAGGCAACGTAATCAAGACAAACGCTTCCATTTCGGGCGCAGAGTGCGGTTGTCAGGCAGAAATAGGCTCTGCGTGCAGTATGGCGGCGGCAGGGCTGGCGGAACTGTACAAAATGTCGCTGGACGAAATCGAATACAGCGCGGAAGTAGCATTGGAACATCACTTGGGCTTGACTTGCGACCCTGTGTGCGGGTTGGTACAAATTCCCTGCATAGAACGTAACGCTGTAGCGGCAATGCGCGCAATAAACGCGGTAAGTTTGGCAACTTTTTTGGCGGATAGCCGCAAAGTGTCTTTCGATACCGTTGTTAAGGCAATGTACGAGACGGGCAGAGATATGTCGGAAAACTACCGCGAAACATCTATCGGCGGACTTGCTAAATTATATCAATAGCGAATTTGTGTAAAGGAGCTAGGCAATGGCTAAGTTAATAGTTTTCGATTTGGACGGAACGCTTCTTAATACCTTGCAGGATTTGACTAACAGCGTTAATTACGCAATGGACAAGCTTAAACTAACTTCTTACGACAGTAAGCAGGTTCAATCTATGATAGGTAACGGCGTAGTTGTGCTTATGCAGCGGGCTGTAACGGAAGCGCATTCGGATAAGGCAGAGAAAGCGCTTGTTTTTCAACGCGAATATTATTCCGAGCATACAAACGATTATACCAAACCGTATGACGGCGTATGCGAAATGTTGCGCAAGTTAAAAGTTGACGGCTTTACTGTTGCGGTTCACACTAACAAAGACGCTAACTGCGCCGAGATTTTGTGCAATAGATATTTCCCCTCTTTGGTAGATTTTGTTTTGGGTACTACCGACAGTATAACTAAACCTAATCCTAAAAAGGTTTTAGAGTTAATGGATAAGTTACAGATTCCTGCAAGCCGAACCGTCTATTGCGGAGACAGCGACGTAGATATTTTTACGGCAAAAAACGCGGGAATAAAGTGTATTTCCGTAACTTGGGGATTTAGAAACAGGGAATTTTTGTCGGCAAACAATGCCGAGTATTTGGCGGATAATCCCGATGACGTTATTGCTATCGCAAAGCGGTTGACGTCGCTTTTATAGCGTTATATTGTTCAGTCTTATTTAAGCGTAAATAGTTATTATTTATTTACAAAAGAAAGTTTTTAGTGGGAGCATAATATGAAAATACTTGTTGTTGACGATGAAGTCAAACTTGCGGACGCTTTGGGCGAATTACTCAGACGTAATAAATTTATAGTAGACGTAGTTTATGACGGCGAAGACGGATATTTTTATGCAAAAAAAGGCGACTACGACGTTATTGTTCTTGACGTTATGATGCCGCAAATGGACGGATACGAAGTCGCTACGAAACTGCGTCAAAACAAATGCAATATTCCTATTTTAATGTTGACGGCAAAGGACGAAGTCGCAAGCCGCGTTAAAGGACTTGACTGCGGCGCGGACGATTATCTTACAAAGCCGTTTGCAACGGAAGAATTACTTGCCCGTATACGCGCGCTTACGCGCCGTCAATCCGAGCTGGTTTTCGACGAGCTTACATACGAAGATATTACGTTGAATACGTCTAACTATACACTCGCCTGCGGACAGAAGACCGTTTCTCTCGGCGCGAAAGAATACGAGATTATGCGGTTTTTGATGGCAAATTCCTCGCAGGTAATAAGTAAGGATATAATAATATCTAAGATTTGGGGACTTGACAGCGACATTACCGAAAATAACGTAGAAGCGTATATGTCTTTTTTGCGTAAAAAACTGTTTTATATCGGCAGTAAAGTTACCATTATGACTAAACGTTTGTTAGGGTATTATTTGGAGAAATCAGAGTGATTGACAAACTGCGTAAAAAAATAATAGCCATTAACGTAGTTTCGGTTTGTATTGTATTTTTCGTTGCCGTGGTGTTGCTTTTTGTAACAGGCTTTACCCGTTTGGAGCAGGAACGGAACAACCGTATTCTTAACGCGTTCGACTTCGATTACGAAACGGAAGATTTTGCCGAGAATAAGATTTTTAACGATATAGCGTTGGTTATTTACGATACCGACACATTAGAACGGAATTGCTTTATCGGAGAAAATGCCGAACTTGACGAACAAGAGCTGACAGATTCTATAAAGGAAATAGCCGAATCGTCGCGCGATAACGGTTGGGTATCTTTGAGCGTACGTTACGCCAAGCGTGTAGACGGTAATTTAGTCAAAATCGTTTTTAGTAACAGATATTCTAGACACGGCAATATTTCTCAATATTTGATTTTAGCAGTGGGCACATTGCTTATAGGTGTGGGGTGCTATCTTGCTATAAGTATGATTTTGGCGCAAATTGCGTTGAAACCCGTAGAAGAAAGTTGGAGCAAACAAAAGCAATTTGTTGCCGACGCTTCGCACGAACTTAAAACGCCTTTATCTGTCATAATGGCAAACACCGATATCATCGCTTCGCACCAAGACGAAACCGTAGCCAGTCAAATGAAATGGATAGAAAATACCCGACAGGAAGCCGACCGTATGGCAGTGCTTGTCGCAGATTTGCTGTTCCTTGCCAAAAACGATGACGGACTTAAAGTGCAGTTGGAAAAAGTCAATATGTCAGACGGTTTAGAAACAACGGTTTTGAGTTATGATGCGGTATTTTACGAAAACGGAAAACATTTTTGTTACGAAATTTCTCCTAACGTCAACGTATTGGGAAATGTCGGACAATTAAAACAGCTTACTACAATTTTGTTGGATAACGCAAATAAGTATTCTACAGGCGAAGGCAATATCGTATTGAAACTTGTTCAGACGGGTAGGCGTGTAGTGCTTACGGTTTCTAACGACAGCGACGAACTGACAACAGAACAACTTTCTCATTTGTTCGACAGATTCTACACCGTAGACAAATCCCGTAATACCGATAAGGGCGGTAACGGTTTGGGGTTATCTATTGCGCAAATGATAAGTCATACTCACGGCGGAGATATACGCGTAGACTACAATAACGGCAGAACGACGTTTACCGTAGATTTGCCTGTATATAAGGAAAGAAAAGAATATCCGTCAAAACCTTAGATAAACCCTGTCGGCAACGAGAGAAAAGAATAAAACAGCAAGCGTA
>Ga0137307_100894_pt1 | contig 32029 bp, 27 predicted proteins | sample NAcewD2O_March_2_FD_97180 | JGI IMG/M metagenome (GOLD analysis project Ga0137307, IMG submission 97180) | Mouse cecal microbial communities from Vienna, Austria - N-Acetylglucosamine amended D2O_March | ecosystem: Host-associated > Mammals > Digestive system > Large intestine > Cecum | place... | reverse complement strand
GTATTGCATAAGACTTGAGCCACACTTATTATGTTGAATACCAGTAGCTGAATATTTAAAAAAAGCTTCCTATGGGGGCTTATTCGTGGTGCGCTGGAAATGATTTTTAAAAATTCCTCTCCATATGCACAGGTATCCAACATACTGTTTTGCAAAGAGCGTCAAAATTGAAAGCCCATATACAGCGGCTACCCAGACGCGCCTTTGTTCAACCAGGAAAAATCGAAACTGATGCAAACGAAAGGGCAGTTATCGAAAGATCAAAGCTGCTTTTTCGTTTGCACCACCTTCGATTCTTTCCTTAACGATTTATTAAAGTAACATACATACTGAGAGACAGAGCGATAGTGTAACATGAATTATGAATAATTGAGCAGTACGTATAAAAACAACATGGATAAAAAGCGGCGAGAAATTTGATGATGTTCAGGATGAGATTATGGCTCTTTATTTATACAGGCAGTTCGTGTGATTGAGTTGATAAAGGCTATGGTGTATCAATAGAAAATTCATTGCATTTAGAAGATATTATGGTGAAATTCAAGCCTTTTGAGTAATTTAAAGTGCAAAATGAAAAGCAAGTATCAGCTTGCGCATCTGTAACACCAGATAAGAGGACTTCTAGTAGTAGAGGGTGGAAACGGAGTTCTCTGCCTGTTCACAGATTGTCTGCACACGGGTCTGGTGCAGGAAATAGGCTTGCAGAATGACAAGGATAAACCGAAGGGAATAGACGTTTTTGCCCGTCTAAGAAAAAAGATAAAGAAATATTAAAAAAATATAAAATTTTATTAGTCCTTACTTGACAGCATCATATTGGGAGAAGGTGAAGGCTTATTTGAGACGCGGGGCGAGGGCGCTGCCGGGATTTACGGAGTATCCGAATCCGCAGGTGGGGTATGGGGCGCTGTGTGTTAGGGATAGTCTGCCTGTATAAAAAAATAGTTGATTTATTGAAAAGAACAATAATTAAGGAGTGTGAAATATAGAAAAAGTCTGTTATAATCAGAGAAATATATATAAATGGAAGCCTACAGGGGCTTTTTTTGGAGCAATGTTAGATGATTTAAATAGTAGCTGAAAGATTTTTTGAAATTAGATGAGAGGGGTACGATCATAGTATGAGAATCATATATAGGTCTATATGGGGTATTCAGGAAATGAATATATTACGGAGGCATTTAAACTGTGGAGTCAAATTCAAAAGTGTAATGAAAGTAATATAGAGATGATTAGAAGAGAGGCAAAGGCAGGGATAGATTATTGCATAATTTTATTGTAAAGATATTAATGTAGATTTGGATGGAGGTGATAGTCAAATGACAGAAGCTGAAATTTTAGAATTAATCAAAAATGGTGAAAGTATCACTGTAGAATTTGAAAAATCTACAAATGAAATTACAAGAGATGTTTATGATACAGTTTGTTCGTTTTCTAATCGGGAGGGCGGACATATTTTTCTAGGGATAAAGGATAATGGAGTAATTGTAGGAGTTGTCCCAGAAGCAGTGGATCAGATGAAAAAAGATTTTATTACTGCGGTCAATAATTCTAATAAAATATATCCGCCTATGTATTTAACTCCAGAAGAAATAAAGATAGAAGAACATATTGTTTTGCATATATATGTGCCAGTAGGCACGCAGGTTTGTAGACACAATGGAAAAATATTTGACCGCAGTCATGAAGCAGATTTAGATATTACGAATAATTCGGATGCAGTTTATCGTTTATATGCCAGAAAGCAGGATAGTTATTATGTGAACAAGATCACAGGATTTGGGTTGTCAGATCTTCGTGCTGATCTGATTGATCGGGCGAGGAAAATGAGCCGTATTCGAAATATGAATCATCCATGGCTGACTATGAGAGATGAAGAACTCCTTCGTAGCGCAGGTCTGATTTTAAAAGATGATGAAAAGCAGAGGGAAGGAATTACTCTTGCAGCGATACTTTTGTTCGGAGAAGATATTACGATAATGTCTGCTCTTCCACAGCACAAAACAGATGCGATTTTTCGTGTGGAAAATGTAGATCGTTATGATGACAGGGATGTTATTATAACGAATTTATTTGATACTTATGACCGCTTAATGGAATTTGGGAAGAAACATCTAAGTGATCCTTTTGTACTGGAAGGTATAAACAGTGTCAGTGCCAGAGATAAAATCCTTCGGGAGATATTTTCTAATCTGTTGGCGCATCGTGATTATTCATCCGCTTATGTTGCAAAGTTTGTTATTGAAAAGCAATGTATGTATACAGAAAATGCTAATCGGGCGCATGGACATGGTATACTTGAATTATCAAGTTTTCAGCCATTTTCTAAAAATCCGGCTATTTCTAAAATATTTCGTGAGACATCATTGGCAGATGAACTTGGATCGGGAATGAGAAACACGTATAAATATACGAAGCTATATTCAGGAGGAATGCCAGAATTTATAGAAGGAAATATATTTAAAACAATGATTCCATTGACTGCTGTTTCTGTTGGAAAAGTTGGACCGTCTCAAAGCAACTTAGTCACTGACCAAGTTACTGACCGAGTTAATAGCTATGGAAATGGTATAGAGAAAGAACAGGATGTTTTACAACATATTCTTGATTTTTGTCAGATAGAAAGAAGCAAAAAAGAAATATGTGAATACATGGGATATAGAAACAGGACGTTTTTTACCAGAAAATATTTGTTTCCGCTTATTCAGGAAGGAAAGCTGCAGATGACGCAGCCAGATAAGCCGAATAGTAGAAATCAAAAATATATTGCAAAAATGTCCAAAGGAATAAATAAAAGGGGCTGTCAGAAAAAATTCTGATGGCTCTCAGTAATTAAGGATTAGGGCAAAAGATGTTTCAATATCACTAATTAAGAAAATCAAGGAAATCAAGGAAATATTAAAAAAGTATATAAATTTATTAGTCCTTACTTGACAGCGCCATATGGGGAGAAGGTGAAAGCTTATTTGAGAAGAGGGGCGAGGGCGCTGACGGGGTTTACGGAGTATCCGAATCCGCAGGCGGGGTATAGGGCGCTTTGTGTTGAGAATAGTCTGCCGGTATGAGAGCATAGGAACACTTTATTAAAACTGAATTGAAAAAGGAAATTCCAGTGAGTGAACGTTTCAGGATGGAATATAGTTTTGTTTGATGTTTTTTAATCAATTCAGGAGTAATTATATATAGTAAACAGATGATTTTATGGCAAAATATTTATATTGAATAAATAAGATTATCAAGCTGTGAACACCAGTTAAAAGAAAGCCGCGCAGAGTAATGCAGACTTTAAAGTGACGGATAAAGTTGGAAGCGTATGGAAGAAGATACGAATGAGTTATGAGGAATTAAATTTAAAAGGATTTATATATGAAATGAAAGAAGTGTCAAGTGGTTCTCACCCAAGAAAATTTTGTTTTGAACTTGGGGTAGGTGCATCGCTCTCTTCTGGAATAAAATCTGGGCAGGAACTGGTTACAATATGGGACGCAGAGCTTCAGCTAAGAAATGAAAAAGCGCATATAGAGTGGAAAAAAGATTTAAGTATAACGGAAGAGAATAAGTACAGTTTTTACAGTAAATTTTATGAAAGACGTTTTCGAAGGCAGCCAGTGGATGGGTATAATTATCTGGAAAACTGATGGAACATGCCAGACCCAGTATCGGATATGTTATGCTTTCTCATTTATTGACGAAGACCCGGCATAATGTTGTGATAACAACTTATCCTGCATGAAATGGGAAAATATGAAGAAGCGGAGAACGAGGTGAGGAAAGCTATAGAATTGGAGCCGCAAAATAAGAAATAAGTCAATCATCTGGATATTGTTTTGTATGCGATGAAGAAGAAAGTGTGAGAGTCTGAGAAAGATGATAAAAGATTCAGTGTTTTTGTATTTTCATTCTATTCAGGAACAAAATTATTTTGCGGGAGTCCTTGAACGTTGGGCGGACTGTTTGTTTGATAGTATCGGTGACGAAGATTAAAATAATGAAAAAGGATATGCTTTACGAAAGAGGTGCGCTGATATGAAACTATAGAACTGGCGTAGACTGTACGGAAAAATAAAAATATTGAAGGTTCCGGAAACAGATAAGCCAATGCGCTTCTGCTGCTACGAGGCGGCGCCCTCTCGTATTGCAAATAGCTTTTAGAAATGATATAATATCCGAAGAAAAAGCGGGAACATAAAGGACGGAATATATATGAAAAGAACAATATACGGATTGCTTCTGGGTATTCTATGTACCGCGGCGCTTACAGGATGCAATTCGGAAGGAAAAACGGATTTTGATAATGTAGAATCCCCTAAAGTTGAGCTGGTTGTCTGGGGAGCAGAGGAAGACACGGAGCTGATGAACCAGATTATTGAGAGCTTTCAGACAAAATATCAGGGAGAGGCGGATTTTCAGATTTCATTTGAGGTGCAGGGAGAATCCCAGTGTAAAGATGCATTGATTGGAGGATTGGAGGACGGCGCGGATGTATTTACCTTTGCGGACGACCAGTTAAAGGCTCTAGCGGCCGCCGGCGCCTTGGATCCGATCGAGAATGCGGAGGAAATCAGGAGCAGAAATCTTTCAAGTGCAGTAGATGCAGCTACGGTAAACGATCAGTTATATGCGTATCCGTTGACCGCGGATAACGGATATTTCTTATATTATAACAAGCAGTATATCACAGAAGAGCAGGTTAAGACGCTGGACGGCATATTAGAAGCCGCGGCCGCAAACGGCAGATTATTTACCATGGACTGGTCTTCGGCATGGTATGTATATTCTTTCTTTGGAAATACGGGGCTTCAGGTCGGACTTAACGATGACGGGATTACGAATTACTGCACATGGAATCAGGCAGATGGGGAAATCCGGGGCGTGGATGTGGCTCAGGCAATGCTCCAGATTGCAGGAAATCCGGGTTTTTCCAGCTATACAGATGAAGAATTCCTTGACGGAGTAAGGAACGGTTCTGTGATTGCGGGCGTCAGCGGCGTGTGGAATTCTGTTGCAGTAAAGGAGGCATGGGGCGAGAATGCCGGAGCTTCTAAGCTGCCGGTCTATAGCTGCGGCGGCCGTCAGATACAGATGGCTTCTTTTTCCGGCTGTAAGCTGATTGGTGTAAATGCTTATTCCAAATATCCGGAATGGGCGGCCAGACTTGCCGAATGGATCACGAATGAAGAGAACCAGCAGCTCCGTTTCAAAATGCGTGGCCAGGGTCCGTCTAATATTGCGGCCACAGATTCGGAAGAGGTCAGGCAGTCGCCGGCGATTGCTGCTCTCTTAGAGCAGTCTGAATTTTCACAGCTTCAGCGGGTAGGCGGCAAGTTCTGGGATCCTGTTTCAAAATTTGCAGGGAATATGGCGGCAGGAAATCCTTCCGGCCAGAGCTTGCAGGAGCAGTTAGATGAGATGGCAGAAGGCATTTCTGCAAGATAGATACATATTTTGAAAGGATTTGTTAATGTAACATGAAGAAAAAACTCACTATACAGGAGCGTCTGATCCTTCCAATCATTCTTTTGGGGGTTGTGGCATTGATTTCAAATGTCCTGTCGGTTTTCAGTATTAACAACGTAAATTCCAATGCTTCAAAAATCGTAGATAACTATATGGTAGGCTCGGAAACGCTGCAGAATATCCGCCATACTACCACAAATATCCATAAAATGGCGTTGTCCCATATCGTTGCTACGGACTATAATACCATGATTGACGTTGTGGCACAGATCAAGGCAGAAGAGGAAACATTAGAAACGTATTTAAAAGAATATAAAAACTATGTCACGGAAGATGAAGAAGCGGTTTATGCGCAGCTTTTGGATAATTATGATTCCTTTAAGCATGCTCTGGTCTATCTTGTATGTGCGAGTGCGGACAGTAAGACCCAGGATGCCTATGCTTACGCCAATGGCGATGTTGCTGATTTCGGAACTGCCATAGCAGACAATACAGATGAATTATATAATGCCGTAAGTGCAAGGACGGCCAGTGCCAGACACAAACTTTTGATTGTCTATATTATTTCGCTGATCATCGCTGCGGCATCTATTGCGGCATGCATGGCATTGGTACTTGCGGCTATCCGGATTATCAAAAAATATGTGATAGCACCGATCAAAGATACGGTGGGTACGCTTCAGGAAAGCTCGCAGAAGCTTGACGAGGTGACAGGCGAGGTTTTGAAACACACCCGGACATCGGGAAAAAGCGCCGGAGTCCTTTCCTCTCTTGCAGATTCTCTGTCTATGGCAATTCAAAAGGTGGCAAATAATGCGGCGATTATTAACAGCAGTGCGGCGGACATCAAAGGGGATGTCCGTGACATGGCGGAAGAATGCAGCGCCATCACGGACTATTCCTCTGCGATGAAGAAGCGTGCAAATGAGATGGAGGCGGCTGCACAGACAAACACAGAAGTAATTCAGAAAAAGGCGGCAGATATTCTGGAGGTGCTTGAAGAAGCGATTGAAAATAGTAAGAGTGTAAATAAGGTAAACAGCCTGACCAAAGATATCGTAGCAATTTCATCATCTACTACCCTGATTGCCCTTAATGCTTCTGTAGAGGCTATGCGTGCCGGCGAGGCAGGAAAAGGCTTTTCTGTAGTTGCAAGGGAAATAAAATCCTTAGCAAACTCTTGTAGTGAAACAGCCGGGCGTATTCAGGAGGTGAATCAGATTGTTACAAACGCAGTACATAACTTATCAAAGCATTCTCAGGACATGGCAGACTATCTGAGCGAGACTGTTTTGACGGAGTTTCAGGAAATTGTCCGTTCCGGACGACAGTACAAAGAGGATGCGGATTATGTAAAAGAAATGATTGACGCATTTAACAGCAGGACTGACCGTCTCAGGAATTCTATGATCGATATAGCCGATTCTATAGAGAGCATTACAAAGGCGATTGATGACGGTGCCGGCGGGATCACCGGAGTTGCAGACAGTACGAAGAGCCTGGCCGGAGATATGGCAGATATTACGGACCGTATGGATACGAACCGGGAGATCGTAGAAGAATTGAAAAAACAGATGGAAGTATTTGCAGATTTTTAAAAAAGAATAATAATATCCAAAGTGGATGATTATGTAAATTTAGAACGACAACACGGTAATTTCTGGGAACGGGTTTTCCCAGCGGTACTGGTTACAATTATTCCTATCTTTTATTTTGTGTATTTTTGCTCAGAAATATATAGCGGCCGGTGTGGCGGATGGGGCGGTAAAACAGTAAAAATATAATAAAATGTGGAGGCTGCTTTGGAGCGGCCTCTTTGTAATACATTGTCGAAATGAAGAAGGTTAAAAATGTGAAAGGAGAAAGAAGATGAGTAGAAGAGCGATGTGCGCAGTTCCGCCTATGGGGTGGAACTCATGGAATACATTTACAGGGAATATCAATGAGGATTTGATCAAGGAAACGGTAGATGTGATGAAAGAACAGGGGGATCGGGAGGCAGGATATGAATATGTGGTGATGGAAGGACTTTGTATCGGAGAATGGGGATGGCGCTGGCAAATTCGGGGAGAGACATTGTTTTCTCGGCATGCCAGTGGGGAACAGATTCGGTAAATGAATGGATTCGCACGTCAGGAGCACATTTATTTAGATCTACCGCTGATATCAAGGATTCCTGGGAATCCATCAAAGAAATTGCCCTTTCCCAATTAGATAAACAGGCATTTTCCGGGCCTTACTGTCATAATGACATGGATATGATGGTTGTCGGTATGCATGGAAGAGGCGGAGATGAGTATATTGCCGCCGGAGGGTGTACAGATGAAGAATACCAGACGCATTTTTCCTTGTGGGTAATGATGAATTCGCCGCTTATGATTGGCTGCGATATTAGGAAACTCACAGATGAAACGAAAAAAATTCTGTTGAATCGGGATTTGATTGCAATTAATCAGGATATTGAGTGCAGGTCTCCATTTCAGTTAAACTGTGAATCAAACAGCCCGGATGCATTTACATTAGTGAAGTTTTTGTCAGACGGAGATCTTGCAATCGGCATGTTTAATATGGGAGATGTTCCGGCCGTGACGGCGATTGATTTTTGGGATATAGGCCTTACAGCCGGTGCCGGTACATGGATCCAAAGTTTATCGATGCAGAGTGGTGGAAAACCCTGATATTGACATAGTTTCTTATGCTTGTTAAAATGATACTATAAGCGGATTGTCAGTCTGGCAGGCGGGGCACAGGGAGGAAAGATAGATGTATCATTGTCATATTCAGTTTTATTTGGCAGGTTCACATTGCAGAGTATTTGATATTATTCGGAGAATATCTCCGCTGGAGCATTTTACGCATGAGTTTATGGAAAGTCAGAAGCTGGATAAAGCATTGGCCGCTAAGGCGGATGTGATCCTGCTTCACTTGCAGGATATGGATGTGAAGGAATCTCTGCGGATGCTTGCCTCATGCAGGGGCAGGGAGACGGAGCTTATTCTGCTTGCTGGCAAGGATCAGCTTCAGCTTTTGCCGGAGGAGTGGGCAGAGATTCAGGACATATGGACGATGCCGATATCGGATGATGAGACCCGGTTTCGTTTTATGCGATGGCAGCAGACCTGCAGAATGAGTAAAGATTATTGGCAGACCAGCCAGTATCTGGATGCGACGATCAATAATGTTCCGAATCTTATCTGGTATAAGGATAAGGACGGCGTACATGAGAAAGTGAATGACAGCTTCTGTAAGACGGTTAATAAGACTAAAAAACAGGTGGAGGGACAGAGACATGCCTATATCTGGGATGTGGAGCAGGATGATCCCGCCTGTATTGAGTCTGAACGGGAGGTTATGAGCCGGAAGCGGACCTGCGTATCTGAGGAGATGGTAAAAAGCGGGGAAGGTATGCGGCTTCTTACTACATATAAGTCCCCTCTGTATAATCTGGATGGAACGGTGATGGGAACCGTGGGTGTTGCGATCGACGTGACTCAAGAGCGTGCCTATGAGCAGGAGATCATACAGAAGAACCGGACGCTTGAGACGATTTTTACAACTATGGACTGCGGAGTTATGTGCCATTCGGTAGACGGAGAGCATATACTCAGCGTTAACCAGGCGGCGCTCAGGATTCTTGGATACGAGTCGAAGGAAGAGCTGATGACCTATGGATTTGATATGGTCGCTGAGTCCGTCTTAGAGGAAGATAAAGAGAGGCTTAAAAAGCGGATCAGGGAGCTGAACAAAGAGGGCGACACAGTCAGTGTAGAGTACCGTGTGCGGCATAAGAACGGCGAGATACGTCACGTCATGGGTAATGTGAAGCTTCTGAAGGAAGAGGGAGAACTATTCTATCAGAGGTTTCTTCTGGACTGTACGGCTCAGAAGCTTCAGGAAGAAAAGAACAAAAGACATCAGATGGAATTGATTTATGCACTAAGTGTTGATTATAATCTGGTATGCTTTGTTGATCTGGATACAGGGAAGGGTGCGGTGCTTCAGGCGGAGGATACGGAAGAGACCTCATTCGGCGGTATTTTTGCCGGGGATATTCTGCTGGAAGAGTGCATGGATTTGTATATAAAGCAGATTGTTTACGAAGAGGATCAGGAAATGCTCATGGAGGCATCCTCCTGTGACAGTTTGAGGGAAAAGCTAAAAGAGAGCAGGCAGTTTCATGTGAATTACCGCGTCCGGGGAGAAAAGGGAATGAAATATTTCCAAATGAAGGGAGTGCGCGCAGGAGAGTGGGACGAGAGCCATGGCGTTGTCTTGGGATTCCGCAGTGTGGATGAGGAAATCCGCAGTGAGATGGAGAAGAAGAGTCTTTTAGAAGATGCTCTTCAGCAGGCAAACAGGGCGAATAAAGCCAAGAGTGTATTTCTCTCTAATATGTCCCATGATATCCGGACTCCGATGAATGCGATCGTAGGCTTTACAGCGCTTGCGATCACGCATATAGAACGCCGGGAACAGGTGGAGGAATATCTGAAGAAGATTATGACATCAGGGAATCATCTGTTGAGTCTGATCAATGATATTCTGGATATGAGCCGGATTGAGAGCGGGAAGATCTATCTGGAGGAAAAGCCCTGCCGGCTTCCGGATATTCTGCACAGCCTGCGCAACATTGTACAGGCGGATGTTCATGCTAAGCAGCTGGAGTTGTATATTGATACGGTGGATGTGATAAATGAGCAGATTTTCTGCGATAAGCTGCGTTTGAATCAGGTGCTATTGAATCTGCTCAGCAATGCAATTAAGTATACGGGCGCCGGCGGGATCATCAGCGTGAGGATTACCGAGAAAGCCGGGGCGCCGGCGGGCTATGCCAGCTATGAATTTGACATTAAGGATACCGGCATCGGCATGAGCGAGGAATTTGTGGCACACATATTTGAGCCTTTTGAGAGAGAGAATAATACTACGACCAGCGGCATCCAGGGAACCGGCCTCGGTATGGCAATCACCAAGAATATTGTAGAGTTGATGGACGGAACGATAGAGGTAAAGAGTGAGCAGGGAGTGGGGACGGAGATTAGATTGTCCGTTACATTCATGGTGGATAAGGATTCCAGAGAACCAAAGGAGATACCGCAGCTGAAAAACTGCAGGGCTTTGGTGGTGGATGATGATTTTAATACCTGCGACAGCGTGTCTTATATGCTGCAGCAGATCGGACTCCGCGCAGAGTGGACCCTTTCGGGAAAGGAAGCGGTGCTCAGGGCTCATCAGGCAGTTGCAAGAAAAGACCAGTTCAGCGTATACATTATTGACTGGCTGCTACCGGATATGAACGGCGTTGAAGTGGCGCGCAGGATCCGGAAGGAGATAGACGGCGATGTGCCGATTATTGTGCTCACGGCTTACGACTGGACGGAAATCGAAGATGAGGCAAAAGAAGCCGGAGTGACAGGTTTCTGCAGTAAGCCGTTATTCCTGTCAGAACTGAGGGAGTGTCTGTACTCTGTTGTAAATGCAGAGACAGAAGAAGAGCAGGAGGATAGCGGCAGGAAGATTGATTTTTCGCCGGGGCATATTCTGCTGGCTGAGGATAATGAATTGAATCAGGAAATCGCGGAAGCGATTCTGGAGGAAGCAGGATTTTCTATAGAGATAGCGAGTAACGGACAGATTGCGGTGGATATGCTGAAGGCATCCGAACCGGGATACTATCAGCTTGTGCTGATGGATGTCCAGATGCCGGTTATGAATGGATATGATGCGGTGACGGCTATCCGCAGGCTGGAGAATAGGGAGCTGGCATCCATACCTGTGCTGGCTATGACTGCCAATGCATTTGAGGAGGATAGGCAGCAGGCATTGAGATGCGGAATGAACGGGCATATTGCGAAACCAATTGATATAGATAAATTGTTTGAGACTCTGAGTGAAGTGCTGAATTAAAGTCTGTACACGCGGTGTCAGAGTGGCTGCAGGATAGGAATAGTGAAGGTTATAGCGGCAGATTCATCGTGTGATGTAAGAGGATTGCAGATGAATCTGCCGCTGTTTGCAGGAGAGGCTGAAAGGTGATTTGAAAGATATGAAACGGATTTTTTTAGTGGAGGATGATACAGGCATTTCCAGAAATCTGGCGCTGCTGCTTCGTTCAGAGGGATTTGCAGTTACGCATGCCGGGACCCAGAGGGAAGCGGCATTGCTGCTGACAGAACAAAAATTTGATCTGGCGCTGGTGGATCTTTCGCTTCCGGACGGAAACGGATTTGCAGTCTGTACGGAGATCCGGCAGGCACAGGATATTCCGGTGATCTTTCTGACAGCCTCCGGGGACGAGGCAAGTGTTGTTACCGGACTGAATATGGGAGCGGAGGATTATATTATCAAGCCCTTCCGCCCCCGTGAGCTGATTGCGCGGATTGGGGCGGCTTTAAGGAAATCAGGCCGTTCTTCTGCCGTCTTTGAAGCCGGCGGGCTTTGTGTAGATACTGCCAGCGGTATCGTGAAAAAGAATGGGAAAGAGGTATTTCTGTCTGCACTGGAGTACCGCCTGCTGCTGGTGTTTGCCGCCAATCCTAAAAGTATTATTACAAGAGACAGGCTGCTGGACGAACTTTGGGATGCGTCAGGGGAATTTGTAAGCAATAATACATTGACGGTTTACATTAAACGTCTGCGTGAAAAGATTGAGGATGACCCGGCGTCTCCGCAGATTATCCTGACGGTCCGAGGAATGGGGTACCGGCTGGGAGGCAGTCATGTTTCGGAATAAAGAGATCCGGCAGTTTACGGTTTTATGTGCCATGCTTACGGCCTGTCTGGCGGGGGCGGGATTTTTTGTCAGCCCGGAGACGGGAATCCTGTGCCTGATATCTGCGGGAGTTTTCTTTGCCGTATTTTTGGCTTTTACGAAAGCAAGGTATAACAGAATTGCCGGAATTTCAGAACAGATAGATGAGATTCTCCACAATGAGGAGCATCTGTATATCAATGATTCGGAAGAGGGGGAATTATCGATTCTGCAGAGCGAGGTAACGAAGATGACGCTGCGTATCAGGGAGCAGAATATGCGTCTGCAGAGAGAAAAGGAGCATCTGGCAGATTCTCTGGCAGATGTTGCCCACCAGCTGAGGACCCCGCTTACATCCGTGAATCTGACGCTGACGCTGCTGAAAAACAACCCGGATGAAAAGGAGTGCAGGAATCTGGTCCGGGAGGCAGAAGAACTGCTTATGCGGATGGACTGGCTGATTACCTCGCTGTTAAAGCTGTCCCGTCTGGATGCAGGCATTGTGGCTTTTCGGAAAGAAAAAATAGACGTAAGAGACTTAATTTCTAGCGCGCTCCGGCCGTTTCAGATTTCTATAGAGCTGCATGATATTGAGGTAAAGGCTGATGTGCCGGAGGGAATTTCGCTTACCGGTGATTCGGACTGGCTTACGGAGGCGGTTCAGAATATCCTGAAAAACTGCATGGAAAGTTCAGGAGACCATGGACGGATAGAGATTGTATGCGCGGACACCCCGCTTTTTGTTGAAATTACATTCCGTGACAGCGGGGATGGATTTGAGCAGGAGGACTTGGCAAATCTGTTTGAGCGGTTTTACCGTGGAAAAAATTCAAAGGCGGCAGGGTATGGAATCGGCCTTGCCCTCTGCAGGACGATCATTACCAGACAGGGCGGTACAATCCGGGCAGGGAATCATCCCCAGGGCGGTGCGGTATTCGACATCCGGTTTCCAAAGTGACGAATCTCTCACCAGAAAGTCACAGAGATGTAAGTGTATAGAGCTATTATATGAGTAAATTCACAAAAAGGAGGAGATTCATATAATGGAGTTTCTAAAGATTGAAAATCTATATAAGGTCTATGGAAAAGGTGAGAATCAGGTAATTGCTCTGGACAATATTTCGCTTACGATCGATAAGGGAGAGTTTGTGGCGATTGTAGGTTCCTCCGGCTCTGGAAAATCTACGCTGCTTCATGCGATTGCCGGCGTAGATATGCCTACAGGCGGGAAGATTTATCTGAACGGACAGGATATTTATGCGGGGAGTAATGAAAGGCTTGCTGTTTTCCGCAGGCGTCAGGTCGGGCTGATTTACCAGTTTCATAATTTGATACCTACGTTGAATGTGGAAGAGAATATCACGCTGCCGATTCTGATGGATCGAAGGAAGGTGAATCAGGAACGGCTGGAGGAGCTTTTGGATATGCTTAAGCTGAAGGATCGGAGGAACCACCTTCCGAACCAGCTGTCCGGCGGGCAGCAGCAGAGAGCGGCCATCGGGCGTGCATTGATGAATGCACCGCAGGTAATGCTTGCCGATGAGCCTACTGGAAGTCTGGACAGCAGGAACGGGCATGAGATTGTCCGGCTTTTGAAGGAAAGCAATCGAAAATACAGGCAGACCCTGCTCCTGGTTACCCATGATGAAAATATTGCCCTGCAGGCAGACCGTATTATCCGTATCACCGACGGGAAGGTGGTGCGGGATGAGAGGCAGGCGGTGTTATCATGAAGGGAAGGGTGAAAAAGATACGGATTCTCCTCTTGTGTCTGGCGGCTGTTTTTGCTTTGCGGGCGGCCAGATCTATGTACAAGAGAGCGCATGGAGGCACGATCATATTATAGAGGTACGAAAAGATGAGAAGCAGACATTGGATAGGGAAAATACTGCTGAGGCTGTTTGCAATTCTATGTTGCTTTGCCATATTGTTTGGGGCTTTTTACGGAATCAAAGGATATAGGTTGTACCGGGAGGCGTCAGCAGAGAAAACAATTGAAGAGACGATGGAGGAAATCCGCGGTATGGAACATTTTACTAGATATTCGGAACTGCCGCAGTTCTATATTGATGCGGTAATTTCCGTGGAGGACCACCGGTTTGAGAGTCATCCGGGCATTGATCCTATCGCAGTCTGCCGAGCCGCATGGGTGGATATACGGGCCTGTTCCTTTAAAGAGGGCGGGAGCACTATCACACAGCAGCTTGTGAAAAACCAGCTTTTTACACAGGAAAAGCTGATAGAACGCAAGGCGGCGGAGGTATTTGCCGTATTTGATGTGGAGGGAAGATATAGCAAAGAGGAAATATTTGAATTATACGTGAATACGATTTATTTTGGCAGCGGGTATTATGGAATTTATGAAGCTTCTATCGGGTATTTCGACAAAGAGCCGTCGGAGCTGACGGACTATGAATCCGTGATGCTTGCCGGGCTGCCGAATGCACCATCCTCTTATTCTCCGGATGAGAATATGGAGCTGGCATTCCAGCGGGTGGAACAGGTGCTTTACAGTATGGTCAGAAATAAAATCCTCACACAGGAGGAGGCTGATGCAATAGAAGCAGAGCGGTATCCATAAGAGCTTTTGAATGTCTTTTTTCATTTCTTCTTTCGCGGATAAATGATTCCGCCGCTCCGCTCTTATGCTTAATTGTTGATCGTATGATTTCTTTTATTATTATATAGGACAACAATAAATGGCAAGTATAATACGGGATGAACAGATGAATAATAGAAAATAATAAGCTAACATAAGTAAAAATAAAAACCGGGTATTTTCAAGAAAAATATAAAAAATCTGCTTATCTAAGATGTTGTAACTATATTTTGGGTATGCTATACTAAGTTTCATGGAATCAAAATTTGGGAGGTAATTTCAGATGGAAAGAAAGAATGTATGGCCTGCATATGATCAGAATCAGCTTACGGAATTAGACCGCATTAATGTGCTGTACAAAGCCTGTCTGGATGAGGGCAAGACCGAGCGTGAATGTGTGAAGACGGCAGTGCGCATGGCACAGGAGAAGGGTTATCGGGACATCCGTGAGCTGATCCGGAATCAGGCGCAGGTGAAGACCGGAGACAAGGTGTATGCTGTATGCATGGACAAGAGTATTGTACTTTTTAATATTGGGACCAGACCCTTGGAAGAAGGCATGAATATTCTGGGGGCGCATATTGACTCTCCGCGTATTGATGTGAAGCAGAATCCATTGTATGAGAGTGATGAGTTTGCATATCTGGATACGCATTATTATGGAGGAATTAAGAAATATCAGTGGGTAACGCTTCCGCTGGCCATTCACGGGGTCATCGCGAAGAAGGACGGGGAAGTGGTAACGGTAAACATCGGAGAGAAGGATGACGATCCGGTATTTGCGGTGACAGATCTTCTGGTCCATCTGGCATCAAAGCAGATGGAAAAGAAAGCAAGCGTGGTCATAGAAGGAGAGAAGCTGGATCTTCTGATCGGCAGCCGTCCGCTCGATAAGCTGGAAGGCGTGGAGAAAGAAGAGAAGGAAGCGGTAAAGCAGAATGTATTGGAACTTTTAAAAGATTATTATGACATGGAAGAGGAAGACTTTGTGTCAGCGGAGCTTGAGATTGTTCCGGCAGGAAAATCAAGGGACTGCGGACTGGACAGAAGCATGGTGATCGGCTATGGACAGGATGACAGAGTGTGTGCATTTACTTCACTGTTTGCGATGCTGGATACAGAAGCTGTAGAAAAGACATCCTGCTGTATTCTGGTGGACAAGGAAGAGATTGGAAGCGTAGGCGCCACAGGAATGCATTCCAGGTTCTTTGAAAATACAGTGGCAGAGCTTCTGAACCTTATGGGCGGATACTCTGACCTTAAGGTGAGAAGGGCGCTGCAGTATTCTAAGATGCTTTCCTCGGACGTAAGCGCGGCCTATGATCCGATGTTTGCAGAGGTGTTTGAGAAAAGAAGCTCTGCATTCTTCTCGAAGGGACTGGTATTTAATAAATTTACCGGAAGCCGTGGAAAGAGCGGTTCTAATGATGCTAATGCAGAGTATCTGGCTGAAATCCGCAAGGCTTTGGATAAAGATGAGGTGGCGTATCAGTTTGCCGAGCTGGGCAGGGTAGACGCGGGCGGCGGCGGAACCATCGCGTATATTATGGCAAATTACGGTATGGAAGTAATTGACAGCGGCGTGGCTGTATTGTGCATGCATGCACCGTGGGAGATTACCAGCAAGGCGGATGTGTACGAAGCCTATAAGGGATATAAAGCATTTATTAAATATATGTAAAAATCAGGGAGTGTGTCAAAGAGCATACTCCCTGATTTTTTTCTTCACGGGTGATGGGAATGCTGCTGGTTATGAACGGAGAAAATAACGTGCTGGGAAATGCCCGGCGGGAGCTCTGCCAGTACGCCTGGCGCCTAAGTTCCAAAGCTGTCCAGGTCTGCATTATTTACAAAGCAAACGGTACTTTTTAGGAGTCACTCCTTTATATTCCCGAAATTTCCGGATAAAATAACTAAAATTATCAAATCCTACAGAAAGTGAAATGTCCGAAACCGGCAGATCTGATCCGGATAACATTTCACAGGCTTTTTCAATTCTGTATTCATTAATGAACATGATCGGCGTCTTTCCGATTTCCTGTTTAAAATAATGGCAGAAATAGTTTGGACTCATGAAGCATATCTTGGCCAGCGTCTGCAGGGATATGGGCTGTGCGAGGTTTTCGTGGATGTATTCAATCACCTGCTTTAACTTATCTAACGAATCTTTTCCTTTCGGAGACAGTGTATTTTCCAAAAAGCAGTCTTTTTGAAACAGTAATTCTATCATATGCAAAATATGGATTTTGATGCTTAAAAGCGCACAGGAAGGGAGTGTGTGATAAAGTTTTATGATTTCCTGCATATGAAAAAGAATCTGCTCCCGGCCTTCTGGCGGGAATGCAGAACAAAAGGTTGGAAACAGAAGACGGCCCTTGGTTACAGGACGTATAAAATTATGCTGGCAGGCATCATATAATGCAAAATCTAAAAAGTCCGGATTAAATACGACGGCATGGTGCAGAGATTCTCCGGTTGACCGGATTTCATGAAGTTCACCGGAATTGATGAAACAGAATTCTCCAGGGTTCAGGGTAAAGGATCTGCCGTGTACGGTCAGATGAAGGATACCATATTCTGCATATACCCATTCCAATTCTTCATGCCAGTGTTGGGAAACAAAATAGAAACCGTCCTTGTCATGGTGTGAGTATACCTGTAAATGAAAAACGGATGTTCCATGGGTTCGGTCTTCGTGGTAGGCGCGGGTCATATTGCTCAACTCCTAAATCGTAAAATTGTGTTATTATGCAGTAAGATTATGCAAGCCTTTAAATTCTTTTTACAGTATACTGGATTCAGTTAAAAAAACAAGAATTGAGGGAAGAACAATGAAAGAAAAATGGTGGAAACGCAGTACTGTATACCAGATATATCCGCGCAGCTTTTGTGACAGTAATGGCGATGGGATCGGAGATATCAACGGTATCCGCTCAAAGCTGTGGTATTTGGAACGGTTGGGGATTGATGTGATCTGGTTAAGCCCCGTATATCCGTCTCCGAATGCGGACAATGGTTACGACATTTCTGATTACTATGGCGTGGCGCCGGAATCCGGAACCATAGAGGATATGAAAGCGCTGATTAAAGAATGTGAAAATTGTGGTATTAAGATTATGATGGATCTGGTTGTAAGCCATACTTCGGACGAACATCCTTGGTTTGTGGAGGCGAAAAGCTCACCAGACAATCCATACAGGGATTATTATATCTGGAGGAAAGGAAAGGCGGATCAGGCACCCAATGACATGGAGTCCTGCTTTGGGGGAAACGCATGGGAATATTCCGAAGAGACGGGAGAATACTATCTCCATTTTTATCATAAAAAGCAGCCGGATCTGAACTGGGAAAATGATGCTGTGCGTAAGGAAATCTGGAAGATGATGAATTACTGGATCGATATGGGGGTTAAGGGCTTTCGGATGGATGTGATTGATGTGATCGGGAAAGTCCCGGATCAGAAGATAAAAGAAAACGGTCCAAGGCTTCATGAGTATCTGCAGGAAATGAACAGGGAAACATTTGGCGGCAGGGATATGATGACAGTAGGCGAGTGCTGGGGAGCGGATACAGAGATTGGGAAACTATATTCTGATCCGGAACGCAGGGAACTGGATATGATCTTCCAATTTGAACAAATGCAGGCAGACCAGGTTCCAGGAAAGAACAAATGGGATTTGAAGCCGCTTGATTTGGTTTACCTAAAGCAGACATTTGCAAAGTGGCAGCAGGAACTGGATGGTAAGGGATGGAACAGCTTGTTCTGGAACAGCCATGATCTGCCAAGGATTGTTTCCAGATGGGGGAACGACAGGAAATACCGTGTGGAATCTGCGAAGATGCTGGCAACGGTGCTGCATGGAATGAAAGGAACTCCTTATATTTATCAGGGAGAAGAAATAGGGATGACAAATTATCCGTTTTCTGGAATTGAGGATTTCGCAGACGTAGAGGCTGTCAATATGTACCGGGAGCGGGAAAGGGCGGGATATTCCAGAGATGAGATCATGAAATCTCTTTGTGAGAAAGCCAGAGATAATGCCAGAACTCCTATGCAGTGGGATTCGGGACACGAAGCAGGATTTACAGAAGGAACTCCCTGGTATCATGTAAATCCCAACTATATAGAGATCAATGCAGAAATGGCATTAGAAGATAAAAATTCTATTTTCTATTATTATCAGAAGCTGATCAGACTTCGGAAAGAGGAGGCGGTCCTGACTTATGGGACGTTTAAACTGCTCTGTCCGGATGATGAACACATCTTTGCATATGTCAGGGAATGGGATGAAAAGAAATGGCTGGTCATCGGTAATTTTTATGAAGAACCGGCAGAATTTAGTTATCCGGAAAGCGGAAGGGTGATCCTGTCCAATTATGAGCAGGAAACAGAAATCCTGCCGGGTCAAATAAGTCTGCGGCCGTATGAGACATTGATCTGTGAAATGATAACAATATCAAAGGAGGAAAAATAGTTATGACGAAGGAAGAACGTTATCAGGCATCGGCCGAGCAGCTTTTAAAGCTGGTCGGGGGAAAAGAAAACATTATCAGTGCGGCCCACTGTGCCACCAGGCTCCGGCTGGTCTTAAAGGATGAGGCAAAAGCGGATGTGGATGGGATACTGAATGTGGATCTTGTAAAAGGCCAGTTTGCTAATGGGGGGCAGTTTCAAATTATCATTGGCAGCGGCACAGTAAATGAGGTTTATAAGCGTTTCATTGAAACAGGCGGGATTGCGGAAGCTTCGAAGAGTGATGTGAAACAGGCGGCAGTGCAGAAGATGAATCCCCTGCAAAGGCTGGTAAAGACCTTGTCTGATGTATTTGTGCCGTTGATCCCGGCGCTGGTGGCAAGCGGTCTTATGATGGGCCTTAATAATGTCCTGACGGCAAGCGGTCTGTTTTTCTCGGGTCAGTCATTAGTAGAAGCCTATCCGGCGCTGGCGGACCTGGCAGCTATGATCAATACGTTTGCCAGTGCGGCATATGCATTTCTTCCGATTCTCATCGGTTTTTCTGCCGCCAAAATGTTTGGCGGAAATCCCTACCTGGGTGCAGTCATCGGTATGATCATGGTATCCGGGGATCTGCTGAATGCTTATGCCTATGGTACCGCTGTAACAGAAGGCACGATTCCGGTGTGGAATATCCTGGGGCTTTCCATTGAAAAAGTGGGATATCAGGGAACCGTTCTTCCGGTTCTGGCAGCCTCTTATATTCTTTCTTTTGTGGAAAAGAAATTACATAAACATATTCCGGAGATTTTAGACAACCTTCTGACTCCGCTGCTGACGGTTATGATCACTGGATTCATTACCTTCACGGTAGTAGGCGGAGTCATGAGGACGGCAGGCGATATGCTGACAAACAGTTTTGTCTGGATGCATGACACGCTGGGAATTATAGGAGGCATGGTTTTGGGATTCCTTTATTCTCCGCTTACTATGACAGGCATGCATCACAGCTTGCTCCCTATTGATATTCAGATGGTATCTGCCGGAGGATCATTTTTACTTGCCATTGCATCCTGCAATAATGTTGCTCAGGGAGGAGCGACTGTTTGTGCAATGCTTCGGGCAAAAGATAAAAAACTCAAAAGCGTTGCGGCAACTTCTGGTGTGTCAGCTATGCTGGGAATTACGGAACCGGCTATGTTTGGTGTGAATCTAAAACTAAAATATCCATTTTACGGGGCGATGCTGGGTTCTGCTCTTGGAGGCGGATATGTAACTTTAACGAATGTTTTGAATACAGCTCCGGGAACTGCTGGAGTGGTTGGATTTGTGTGTGTCCCGCCGTCTAGTATGATGAACTTCCTGATCGGCGCGGCGATTTCTATTACCGGAGGTTTTGTGTTTACGTATATCATGTCTAATATGAAGCGTTTTAATAAAGAATTGGAAGAACGGAATGTGCCGGAGGAGCAGGGTGTGTTAGAAATAAAGACAGAAGATGCAACTCCGGTTATGGAAAGGAATGTGATTTGCAGTCCTCTTGCCGGAGAAGCAATTCCTATGAGTGAAGTGCCGGATGGTACATTTGCGGCGGAAGTGCTTGGGAAAGGCATGGCAGTCATTCCCAGTGAAGGCAGAGTGACGGCGCCATGCGACGCAGAAGTTGTAGCACTATTTGATACGAAACATGCTATCGGTTTAAAGACAGCAGAGGGTATCGAATTATTGATCCATGTAGGAATTAACACGGTTGAGCTGGGAGGGAAATATTATCATGCTCATATTGCCCAGGGGGATAAGGTGAAAGCAGGACAGCTTATGCTTACTTTTGACATGGATGCAATCAAAAAGGCAGGATATAATATAACAACGCCGGTGATCGTGACCAATTCGGATGATTATCAGAGAGTGGAGGGATTAAAGACAGGAACCATAAAACAGTTGGAGCCTTTGGTGAAAATAGGAGATTAGATATGGGTGACAGAAAAATTATTTTTTTGGATATTGACGGGACATTTACTGTCCCGTTAAAAAAACCGACGCCCTTGGCTGTAGAAGCAGTCAGAAGGGCAAGAGAGAATGGACATAAGGTTCTTCTTTGTACAGGCCGTAACATGCCGATCATCAGTCAGGATATTTTGGAAGTTGGATTTGACGGTATCGTTGCAAGCGCCGGAAGTCATATCGAGGTAGAAGGAGAAGTGATCCTGGACAGTCTCCTTCCGGAAGAAGAGGTGCAGAAGTGCATGGACATTCTTCATAGATTTGGCGTTTACTGCCGGATCGAAGATCCATATGGTATGTATATGGATTGCGAGATGGAGGAACTGGTGAAAAGGGCAGTTCCAAGTAAGACAAATTCTGAGCTGATACGGATGAAAAAAGAGTTGGAGACCGGCATCGGTATTCAGCCTTATGCAAAGTATTCAAGGCAGGGAGCATATAAAGTATGTTTTATCTGTATGAATCTGCAGGACATAGAGAAAACAAAACCTTATCTGGAAGACAGGTTCAACTATGTGATCCATCCCTATGACCCGGATGCGGTTTCTTTTAATGGAGAGCTGATACGCAGAGGTATGGATAAGGGGGAAGGCATGGAACGTGTCTGTGCGTATTATGGGGCGGAATTATCTGACACAGTGGCCTTCGGAGACAGTATGAACGACCAGCAGATGCTTGCGTATGCAGGTACGGCGGCCGCCATGGGAAATGCCTGTGATGAATTGAAAAAAATTGCAGATAAGGTCTGCGAAAGCGTTGAAAATGACGGCGTTTATCATGAGATGAAAAGAATGGGGCTGATTTAGCCGGGAAGGAACTGCGCCGGGCTGCGAGCAGCCGGAGACTCTAAGGAAGCGATGATTTGATCAACGCTTCCTTAGTTTTCTCCGGTGTTTTTATCTTCCCGCTTCATTTTGCCGTCTATCAGATAATCGTAGGATACATGAAAAATTTCTGATAAAGCCTTCAGCTCCAGATCAGTCACGTATCGTTTATTCGTTTCAATTCTTGTGATCACATTTTTATCCATATCGTATCCGGCAAGCTGCAACAGGTAGGCCAGATCCCGCTGGGAATAGTCATTCCGTCTGCGGAGTTCGATCAATTGCTGGCTGATGAGATTCTTTTCGCCGGTCTGTGCCTTTGGTCTTGGCATATTTCATCTTCCTCTCATATGCATTGATTATGCTTTGTCTCACTTTTTGCACCGTACTTGTTGATTTTACAAACAGAAACCGGTAGAATCGGTTGTAAAAGTGAGACAAACAGATAGAATTTTATTCAGGAAAATGTAAAATCATATGGGATAATGATACCCTCAGTGATGCAAAAACATGCGTGCCATTGTCCGCTGAAGGTAAGTGACCGGGAACGAAATAGAAGTATTGTAAAGGCAGAGCACAGTATAAACAGGGAGGCACCGGAGCATACTGTTTAGAGAAAGCCGGTGAAGAACGCGTTTATATCTGTGTCGAAAATCCGTGCCAGAGCAACAAGCTCGCTGGCTTTGATATTCATGCGGTTGGTTTCCAGTTTGGCATACGTGCTCTTAGATATGGAAATACCTGCCAGGTTTAGTTTTGCAACTACCTGTTCTTGTGTTAAATGATTCTGATAACGGAGCGTTTGGATGTTTTTTCCGATATCCAGGTCAGGTCTGATTTTCTGCATGATAAAGTATCCTCGTCAAATTATTGTTTCGTTATAGCGAAACTTTATATTGATTTTACAGGGTAAGGATTTTATTGTGTTTCGCAATAACGAATTATTTATGAGAAGGAAGAAAACTATGCATCAAAATGATATGGAAAGATTTGCATTTTTATATTTGTGTGGGCAGAGGGACAGAGATTTATTAGCCGGAAGAGAAAACATGTCATTTCAGGATTTTAACAGGCTGGTTTATATCACGGATTTTTTAGGGCTTAATCTTTTGAGGCTGGAAATATGGAATCAGTTTTCCTTACAGTTTAAGGAGCGGCTGGATGCGTTGGAAGGACTGCTTGAAGAAAATCTCTGGGATACAGATGCTGAGGAATACGAAAACGATGTCTGGCCGCAGGATGAATGGATTGAGGAATTCTGTGCATCTGCTTCAAACGACGAGACGGAGATATTTTTAAGAAATATTTTTTCCTTTCATTCCCGAAAAGAGGCTATTTCGTTCCATCAGCCTGAGAAATGAGAAATTTCTGCCGATATAACAGATGAAGGTCTTTGTGGGATTTGAGGTGGTAGATTTTGGATATAGCTGTTGTTGACGATGAAAAGGTGATAAGGGGGTATCTATGTGAATTGATCAAAAAGCAGAAGCCGGGGAGCCGTGTAGAAACCTATGGGTCAGGCGGGGAGCTGCTGGCATCAGAAAGGGAGTTTGATATCGTCTTCCTTGACATACAGATGGACGGCATAAATGGGCTTGAGACAGCGAAACAGCTGCGACAAAAGCGGGATGAAACGGTTCTCATATTCATTACGGGTATCAAGGAGTATGTATTTGACGCCTTGGATCTGTATGCATTCCAGTATTTGTTAAAGCCTGTGGATGAAAAGAAATTCACAGAAGTTCTTAATAGGGCGGAAAAAGAAGCCGGAAGAAAGAGGGAAAGACGCAGTCTTTTTATCAAAACAAGGAACCTGACGCTGGATCAGGCGGATATTTTGTATATAGAGAGCCGGGGGAAGAAGGTTGAGATACATACTGCCGGGGAAAAGGAAAGTATAGAAATCTATGCGGCAATGGAGGAATTGGAGGAGCAGCTTGGGAAAGAGTTTTACCGCTGCCATCGGTCTTATATTGTAAATATGGAGTATATCAAAGAATATGGCAGTGACAGCATCAGTCTTACGAACGGTGATAGGGTATATTTGGCAAAAAAGAAGTACGGAGGATTCGTGAAAGCGTATATGTGGCACCTGCAGAGTGGAGGTGTATCCAGTGTTTAAGGCGGCAGATCTTATTTTTACTGTGTTTTTGAATCTGTTTCAGGGATACTGCCTACAGTTTTTTTATGGAAGCTTTCTGGATGACAGGATAAAGGACAGTAGGTGGAACACTCTGGCAGTAACAGGCTTGTATGCGGTGCTCCGGATAGCGCCGGTCTCGATGGAATCCCCGCCAGATTGGGATTATAGAACGGCAGTTGGAAGGCTGGCTTTGTCACTTGGCATTTTGGCTGTTCTTGCCGTCTGTTTTTATAAAGCATTTCATTTCATCACAATTTTTCTTGTGGCTGCTTTTCAGGCAGTTACAGATATCAGCCGTTATGCGGCGGTTACTGTGTTTGGAGAATTGGGAGACGGACTGCTCGGTATATGGAATAAGTGCATGGAAAGCGGGATGATCAGCTCAGAGAAAGTCTACAGCGCAGTGGTAAATGCAGGACTTCTGGGTGAGTGGTTCTTAGAGTATCTGGCGATCATACTGCTTATCTATCTGTCACTGAAAAAGATTGCCGGGGATTTCCGGGAAAAGGATTACAGTATCAGCAGAACGGAGCTTATGTTTCTTCTTACCCCGGCTGGTGCGGGGCTGATGCTCTGTATGCTGCTGCGTATTATCATAATCACAGTGGAGGATGGTGTTCCCAGGATACTGTATGACAGATATCCAGTATTGATTGTTGTAATTCCGGCGATCCTGCTTTTATCACTGCTTTCCATTCTATATGGAGTGAAGCTGTTTCAGGATATGATCTATCTAAATAGGGAAAAGAGCAGCCGGATCATCCTTGAAAAGCAGGTGGAGAGCCTGCAGGAGCATATAGAAGAGATGGAAAGAGTCTATTCCGGTATCCGGAGCATGAAGCACGATATGAAAAATACGATTTCCGTAATCCAGCGTCTGTCCGCCAGGAACGGAGGGGAGGAAAATGGGGAGCTTGAAGCCTATCTGTCAGAGCTGAACCAGACCCTTGAAAGTTTAGAAATCCGTTTTAAGACGGGAAATACGGTTGTGGATACCCTGTTGAACATGAAGTATCATGAAGCGGTGCGGGAAATGCCGGATTTGAATATGGATGCAGATAAGCTGATATTTCCGCAGGGATTAAAAATCCGCAGCTATGATATCGGCATTGTTCTTGGGAATGCACTGGATAATGCAATAGAAGCCTGTAAGAAATTGAAGAAAAGGGAGCCGGCGGCAGACACTTTTATCCGGCTGTGTTCCCTGCAGAGAGGAAATCTTTTGATCTTAAAGATTGAAAACACCTTTGACGGCCGACTGATAAAGAAGCAGGACGGGTTTCTGTTAACAGATAAATCGGATAAAGTTTCCCATGGGATAGGGCTTTCCAACATCAAAAGCATATCGGAGAAGTATCAGGGAACCATGGACTTTAAAATCGAGGGCAGGGTATTTATATTGTCCGTGATGATGAAGAATGAAAGGAGAATGGAAGATGGATTTTGGAGTGACAAGTAAACTAAGAGGGCGTTATCTGGCGGAGCAGTACCAGAATAATGCGGCATCCGGCAAGAGTACGGGCACAGGCTTTTTGGAGCTTGCAGCCACAAGGGCGGCGGGGAATACGGCGAAGCAGGCGGAACTGCCGGAAATAGGAAATGCACCAAGGATAAGCGGGAGCGGCCTTTATATGGGAGAAACATACGAGGAACGTCTGAGCAAGATAACGGATCCGCATGCGGCCGCGGCTTTTCGGGAGGCTTATGCAAGAAAGATGGCAGGCTCTACAGATTATATTTCCGTTATCAGCAGGGCATATAATACGGGAATCACAGGGGCGGTAAATTTCGCAGATGCTTTTCCCCAGTACGATGTCATAACCCATGTAGGAAATGCGGATATTTCCCCGGCTCACTGGCAGAGAAATGATTTCCCGTTTTGGGAATATTTTAAGAAGAGTACAAGCGCGGATGCTTTAAATGATTGGAGGCCTGTGGGTGAGAATCCGCCCCAGACCCGGGGTGATCTGCAGAAGAATTACAGGAGTGTCGGTTCTGGACGCATTGCGGTCCTCATACCGGAGAGCCTGCAGCAGAAGATGGATGCGGATCCTGCTTATGCCCGGCAGATCATGGCAAAGCTCCAGGAATGGAAGGAGGATTATGACCGCTGGGATAATACAGGGGCGGCAGCCTATGGTTATGATGTGGCAGAGTTTCAGGCCGGGAAGAGCTATGTGTTTGATCTGGATGAAAACGGAGATGTGAGAAACTGTACGGTTACCGGCAGCGGAAGGCTTACCGGTCCTACCGAGGAGGAACGGAGGCAGTTTAAAGCGGAGCAGGAAAGGAAACGGAAGCTGCGTATCCATTACATAGAGATTCAGGAGGAAAGCGCTGAGAGGAGATGGCTGGAGGAGCAGGAAAACCAAAGGAGATTGATAAATAAAAGACTATTAAAAAACTGGTAATTCATGGAGCCAGATACTTGACGTACATTGTCAAAAACAGTAAAATATTTATGTGACTTGGCATGCACAATATATAGTAGGAGGTCATTAGAAAATGGCAAAATGGGTTTATTTGTTTAGTGAGGGCAACGCGAATATGCGTGAGCTTCTGGGCGGCAAGGGCGCGAACCTTGCAGAGATGACAAGCTTAGGGCTTCCGGTACCGCAGGGCTTTACGATCACGACAGAGGCATGTACTCAGTATTATGAGGATGGCAGAGAGATCAATGATGAGATTCAGGCTCAGATTAATGAGTACATTGTTAAGATGGAAGAAATTACAGGTAAGAAGTTTGGCGATCACGAGAATCCGCTTCTCGTGTCTGTGCGTTCCGGAGCAAGAGCTTCTATGCCTGGTATGATGGATACAATTCTGAACCTTGGACTGAATGAGACTGTAGTGAATGTTATTGCTGAGAAGTCTAACAATCCACGCTGGGCATGGGACTGCTACAGAAGATTCATCCAGATGTATTCAGACGTAGTTATGGAAGTAGGCAAGAAGTATTTTGAAGAGCTGATCGATAAGATGAAGGCAGACAGAGGCGTAAAGCAGGATGTTGACCTTACTGCTGATGACCTGAAGGAGCTGGCTAACCAGTTTAAGGCTGAGTACAAGGCTAAAATCGGCGAGGACTTCCCGGATGATCCGAAGGAGCAGTTAATGGGCGCTATTAAGGCAGTATTCCGTTCATGGGACAACCCGCGTGCCAACGTATACCGCCGGGACAACGATATTCCGTATTCCTGGGGAACTGCAGTTAACGTACAGTCCATGGCGTTTGGCAATATGGGCGATGACTGCGGTACAGGCGTTGCATTTACCCGTGATCCGGCTACAGGCGAGAACGGACTGTTCGGCGAGTTCCTGACTAATGCACAGGGCGAGGACGTGGTTGCCGGTGTCCGCACGCCAATGCATATTTCCGAGATGGAGGACAAGTTCCCGGAGGCATTCACTCAGTTCAAGGAGGTCTGCAGTACCCTGGAGAAGCATTACAGAGATATGCAGGATATGGAGTTTACAGTAGAGCACGGCAAGCTCTATATGCTGCAGACACGTAATGGTAAGAGAACAGCACAGGCCGCACTTAAGATTGCCTGTGATCTGGTTGACGAAGGCATGAGAACAGAGGAAGAGGCAGTTGCAATGATTGATCCTCGTAATCTGGATACATTGCTTCATCCGCAGTTTGACGCGGCAGCATTGAAGGCGGCAACACCGATGGGCAAAGGTCTTGGGGCATCTCCGGGCGCGGCATGCGGTAAGGTTGTATTTACGGCTGATGACGCTGTAGCGTGGGCGGAAAGAGGAGAGAAGGTTGTTCTGGTCCGTCTTGAGACATCGCCGGAGGATATCACAGGCATGAAGTCTGCACAGGGTATCCTGACAGTCCGCGGCGGTATGACAAGCCATGCGGCAGTAGTTGCCCGCGGTATGGGAACCTGCTGCGTATCTGGATGCGGCGATATTGCTATGGATGAGGAGAATAAGAAATTTACACTGGGTGGAAAAGAGTTCCATGAGGGAGACGCGATCTCTATCGATGGTACGACAGGAAATATTTATGCCGGAATTATTCCGACAGTTGACGCTGCCATTGCAGGCGAGTTCGGAAGAATTATGGCATGGGCTGACAAGTATAGAGTTCTGGAGGTTCGCACCAATGCAGATACGCCGGAAGATGCAAGAAAAGCAAGAGAACTTGGAGCAGAGGGTATCGGTCTGTGCCGTACCGAGCATATGTTCTTTGAGGAAGACAGGATTGCAGCATTCCGCGAGATGATCTGTGCAGATACCGTAGAAGAAAGAGAAGCGGCTCTGGATAAGATTCTGCCATATCAGCAGGGAGATTTCGAGAAATTATATGAAGCAATGGAAGGAAATCCGGTTAATATCCGTTTCCTGGATCCGCCGCTTCATGAGTTCGTTCCTACCGAGGAAGCAGATATTGAGAAGCTGGCTGCCGACACGGGTAAGAGCGTGGACGACATTAAGGCCATTATTGCCGGCCTTCATGAGTTCAATCCTATGATGGGCCACCGTGGATGCCGTTTGGCGGTTACTTATCCTGAGATTTCCGTGATGCAGACTACCGCTGTCATCAAGGCTGCGTTAAATGTTCAGTCCCGGCATCCTGAATGGAATATAGTTCCCGAGATTATGATCCCTCTGGTAGGCGAAGTGAAAGAATTCCTTTACGTTAAGGGCATTGTTACCTCTACCGCTGATAAACTCATCAGCCAGGCGGGATCCAGCCTGAAGTATAAGGTCGGTACCATGATCGAGATTCCGAGAGCCGCTATGACAGCCGACGAGATTTCGCCTCATGCTGACTTCTTCTCATTTGGATCTAATGACCTGACTCAGATGACCTTTGGATTTAGCCGGGATGATGCGGGCAAGTTCCTGGATGCTTACTATGACAGGAAGATTTATGAGAATGATCCTTTCGCTAAGCTGGATCAGCATGGAGTGGGCCGCCTCATCTCTAATGCTACCCGCTGGGGTCGTTCTACAAATCCGGATATTCATGTGGGTATCTGTGGCGAGCACGGCGGAGATCCAAGCTCCGTAGAGTTCTGCCATAAGATCGGGCTGAATTATGTATCCTGCTCACCATTCCGCGTACCGATCGCGAGACTGGCGGCAGCACAGGCGGCGATAAACAATGTAGGAAAGTAGATTACAAATATATGTACTTTACGGAGTATCTGATAACCAGAGCGGATGTGAATGATTTCATGGCACATCGTCCGGAGTACACAAAGGCGAACCGCTTTGAGGATTTCGTTTGTAAAATCTATCTTTAACGATTAGGGGAAAATTCATTTGAGAGTTTTCCCCTTTTTTCGTGGTTTTTTCAAAGGATTCTATCCCAAACAAAGGATAGAGTCCTTTTTATATATACAAATAAAATAATCAAAGGAAGTTCACACATGAACAAAACAGCGTTAAGAGCATGGGCGCAGAGCGCCAACAACACACACAGGGCGTTTTCCAGTGTATGGATACACAGATCCGCGTTCATGTTTGTTTCCATTGCCAGAATAGGAATTAAATCTCTCGTGGTAAGAGATGAAAATTCGTATTTGCATACTTGGTATAGTTCGTTCAAACGGCTATACTATAATAGTACGCAGTAGGAGGTCAAAAATGCTTGAATATATGACAGCACAGGAAGCCGCAGAAAAATGGAATGTATCACTTCGGTGGGTGCAGCGGTTATGCAAGGAAAATCGTATTGAGGGTGTTTTGAATATCAACCGAGTATGGCTGATTCCTAAAGATGCCAAAAAGCCTGCTGATAAGCGAAGAAAATCAGAAAAACTAATCAAAAACTAACCAAGCCTTAGTATAATCAGATTGGAGGTTTAAGATATGGCAAAGACAATACTGATTATTGAAGATGAAATCGCAATACAAAACATCTTAGCCGAGCCACTTAGGGCTTGCGGTTATGAAGTTGTAACCGCTTCGGATGGTCTGGAGGGTATCAATGCTTTTCATTCCCGCCACATAGACCTTATCCTTTTGGATATTATGCTGCCGAAAATCAATGGGTATGCTGTTTGCGAAATGATACGACAAGAAGCCCAGACCCCTATTATCCTTTTGACTGCCCTTGACACAGAGGACGACCAGATAAAGGGATTTGATTTGTTGGCAGATGACTATATCACGAAGCCGTTTTCGATTAAATTGGTGCTAAAGCGTGTGGAAGCATTATTTAGAAGAACGGAAGCAGCGGATATGGATACAGATACCATTCGATACAAAGAGCTTCAGATAAGTGCAAAGCAAAGACAAGTCATAGTATCACGTGCGGAGGTCATTCTCACGCAATCCGAGTTTGATATTTTACGGTTGTTCCTTAAAAATCAAGGGCGAGTATTCACAAGAGATGAGCTGCTCAATCTTGTCTGGGGATATGAGTTTATCGGCGAGGAAAAAAGTGTCAACTTCCACATTATGAATCTGAGGAAAAAGTTAGGTGTAGATTATATTGAAACTGTCAGAGGGGTGGGATACAAAATTGCGAAAGAAAATCAGTAACTCTCTAAGTACAAAAGTGTTCCTGTGGGTATTTACCGCATTGACTTTGTGCAGCATTTTGATATATGGCATCGTCCTTGTATTTGTGCCGCAAAGTTATCAACTCACAGGCAGCAAACAGTTTGAGAACAATGCAGGAGCGTTATTCTCTGCTCTGGAAAACAAAAGCTATGAGGAAGGGACGACGCTGATTACAAATTTCTGCATTGAGAACAACGCCGTGGCGATGTTAGGAAACGAAAAGAACAGCGTTACTTTCGGGGACTTTGAACCCATTGCTGATGACCTGTCAACAGCACAGACCTATACAACTGATGTGACCTTTGCAGAAGATAAAGCAAGCTATACGCTTTCTGTTATCTCTCTATCCAAAACGGCAAGCGAACTGTTCGGTCTGCTGCTCCGTTTTATTCCGTTGGTATTGACGGTTATTCTGCTTCTCTCTGCTCTAAGTGCTTTTATTTGCAGTCGAGTGATTGTTGCACCGATTGCAAAAATCAGTCAGATTTCCAAGCGAATGACTGAACTTGATATGACTTGGAGGTGTAATACAGACAGAGGGGACGAAATCGGCGTACTTTCTTCCAGTCTGAATACAATGGCGGCAAGGCTGCAAAGTACAATGGAAGAACTGGAAACGGCAAATCAGCAGCTAACCAAAGATGTTAAGAAATTTCAAAGGTTGGAGGAACAGCATAGGAATTTTTTTGCGGCTGTTTCCCACGAGCTGAAAACACCGTTGACTATTCTGAAAGGTCAGCTTGAGAATATGATATTAGGTTTTGGAGATTACCAGAACCACAACAAATATCTGCCGCAGGCACTAAAATCCGCCGAGGACATCGAATACTTAGTTAAAGAGATACTATCTATTACCAAAATGGAAACAATGAACATCGGCAGCTCTTTGGAAACACTTTCTTTAGCTGATATGGTAAGTAAAGTAGTTACAGAGTTGCAGCCTTTGGCGGCTGAAAAAGACATTGCTATTTTTCAGAATATCTCCGAAGATATAAGTGTGTCAGTCAACCGCAACCTGTTCGGTAAGGCGTTATCCAACATCATTGGCAACGCCATCCGTCACTCTAAAGCAGATGCTAAGGTTTATGTATATTATGACACGGATACGCACATTTTGGTTGTAGAAAATACAGGCGTATTTTTAGACGAGGATAATTTGGAAAATATGTTTACGCCGTTTTATAGGGCGGACAAATCCCGCAGCAAAGCCACAGGCGGAAGCGGTCTGGGTTTATACATTGTAAAGACTATTCTTGACCTGCACGGA
>Ga0137307_100893_pt1 | contig 32069 bp, 27 predicted proteins | sample NAcewD2O_March_2_FD_97180 | JGI IMG/M metagenome (GOLD analysis project Ga0137307, IMG submission 97180) | Mouse cecal microbial communities from Vienna, Austria - N-Acetylglucosamine amended D2O_March | ecosystem: Host-associated > Mammals > Digestive system > Large intestine > Cecum | place... | reverse complement strand
TGATTTCCCTACATAAGACTGATAGGACTCCCATATTTCCTCCGAAGGATTTTCCTTCCCGTATGCAGCAGCCCCATCCCTCTGCCAGCTTTGTAAGGTCAGAAAGCTCTCCCACTGAAATTCCTGCTGTTTCCGGGGAGCCAGGGCACCGTCCCCCGCCATATTCTGTTCTTCCGGAATCCTGGAATAATAGGGCGATAAGGTATAGCCTTCCGCAGGCTCTTTCAGTTCCATGGTTACCTTCCGGCATTCGGGCCCGTCTTCTTTCTCTGACCATTTTTCCAACTTCTCATATGGAAAATTCTGAACCGCCTCCTGGCAGTCCCGGACTGACTTTCCCAGGCTCCCGGCCCAGTCGGAAAACTCCTGCCGGGATACTCCTTCCCAGCTTTCCCCGTTGTAGTCCCCTCCGATAAATCCCCGGATATAAACAGGCTGTTCCGGCAGGCTGTCCACCGTTATCTGAAATACTTCCGCCCCGGTCTGTCCGGGCGCCTCATTCCCCAGAACAACTTCCGACTGAATCCTGTTCCTGAAAAAAATCTGCCCGTCTTCCAGCTGCCTGACCCTTTCCAGGATTCTGTTTTCCAGATGTAACTGGCGTTCCAGCCAGGACTCGTGGTACGAATCAAACATCTGCTCTGCCTTATCACTGCCGGAAAAAGCAACGGCAATTCCAAGAATCAGCCCCATGCCTGCAACCATTGACAGCATTCCTTTTTTCCCCGGCTCCATCTGCAATGCCAGAAATCCGGCCAGTACCAGAAACATGCCTCCCCCATAAGGCGATTTGCCCACCGGAAATCCGGCGGCTGCCATCAGCAGCGGCAGACACAGGGCCGACAGGTTTCGGCCCCTTTTCTTCCTGGCACAGGATACCAGCAGTACCTCCGCAAAACCCATACACAGACACAGCAGCAGAAACACCCGTTCCGCTCCCCGGCTGTTTTCTTCCACAGGCCACAGCAGGAAATCTGTTCTCTGGTATTGATTTATCTGCTCAATCATACGATTGGCCAGCTCTTTTCCGCCTTCCGCCAGGACAGCATACTCACGCATTGTCACAGAAGCCATAAAAAGAAAAAACACAAGACTCAGGAAAATCTTCTGCTTTTTTCCCAGATACAGAATTTCCAGGCAGAGAGAAAGCATACCGGCAATCAGCACCAGCAATCCCGGCGGAATCTTCACTGCCAGCAGATTCCGCCCCCACAGAAAGGCTCCCAGCAATACCGGAAACAGACAGATTCCCCTGTAAATCCGAAGAACCGCCGGTATTTTCTTCCCTTTGTTCTCTGCCAAGCTCTCTGTCATTTCTTCCGCCCTTTCTGCATGTTGTCCGGTACCACAGATTTCCCCGGAAATTCCCGCCCATACGTTACACGGTCAGTTCCAGCTCCAGTAACTGTTTCTCCACCTGTTCCGGTATCATTTGGAGCAGAAATCTGTCATTTGCATATAATTCCAGTTCCTGTTTCCAGAGAACTGCCGACGCATAAGGTTCTCCTCGAAACTCCTGTTCATATTCCTGGGGAAACGGACAGCGTCCTGTCCTGTGCCGGAGAATTTCAGTCCAGAACTCCGTTACATCCTCCGGTTCCCGGATGGCCTTACGGTACAGCCGCCTGCTTTCCTTCTCATACCACACCAGATAATGAAAACATTCCTGCTCCAGCAATCCCTGGGAAATGGTGTGCAGAACCTCCCAGTAGGCAGTCCCTGTCTTTCTGTTCATGTTCTCCGTTTCGGCATCCAGAAAAATCACCACATTACAGCCCATGGGCATACTCATTTCCGATACAATCAGTTCTTCATTTTTTGCCGACAGCTTCCAGTGAATCCGGTTCATCCGGTCTCCCTGACGGTATTCCCGCAGTTTCAGAACTTCTGCAGGGTCGTCGCCTCCTGTCCTGGGATGATACCAGGAACCGTCCGACAGAAACAGTCTGGTGCGGACTCCCACTTTAATATTGGTTTCATAGCAGGAGGGAAACACCATAAACTGCAACGTTTCCTTCCATCGTTTCTTCAGCCGGAACAGGCCCAGGCAGTCATAGCAGAAACATTTTCCGCACTCCGCCTGCCACAGGCCGAATTCCGGATTCCGGAATACTCCCGTCAGCTCCGCCTTCCCTCTGGCAGAAATACTGCCGGCAAGGCTGATTTTACGGACTTTTCCGTTTCCTTTGTTTTTCAGAGCAATTTTCATACGGATTCCCGGCAGATAAAAGGGACTTTTGTTCTCAAGACAGAAACGGACTCGGTAATCCCCTGTTTCCGGCCAGGGTGAGACCAGAATTCTGCCCTCCAGATGTTTCCTTACGGAGCACAGCATACATAAGAAAAAAGGCGGCAGCAGCATTGCCGCCCCGGCCAGTATCAGAAGTCCTCTGCTCTCATAAAGAACCGCCATATAAATCAGGCCTGCCGCCACAGGCACATACAGACAAAAATTTCTCATAACCCCATCTTACCTCACCGTTCCCGGCGGGGATATTTCTTTCAGTATTTCCCCTAAAATCTGTTCCCCGTCCATATGGGCTGTTCTTGCTTTTGCATTCAGCATAATTCTGTGGACACAGACGCACAGAAACACATCCCCGATATCTTCCGGCACCACGTAATCCCTCTGCCTTAAAAATGCAAGGGATTTCGCCATCTGTAAAATATGAATGGCCCCTCTTGGGCTGATGCCCAAATCTATCATGGAATGGGTTCGTGTCCGGTGTACCAGCTGTCCCACATATCGGTAAATTTCCTCCTGGACAAACACCTCGTCTGCCTTTTTCTGCATGTTAAGCAGCACTTCCCTGGAAATCACCGGCTGCACCTCTTCCCTGAGCTGTCTGCCTTTCAGAATACTGATTTCATCCTCCATATCGGGATAGCCCAGCCGCAGGCAAATCATAAACCGGTCAAGCTGGGCTTCCGGCAGCATCCAGGTTCCGGCGCTTCCAAAGGGATTCTGGGTAGCGATTACAATAAAGGGGCTGGGAACTTCCCGGCTGACGCCGTCCACCGTCACTTTCCGTTCCTCCATCACTTCCAGAAGGGCAGACTGGGTCTTTGGAGACGTCCGGTTAATTTCATCCGCCAGGAGCAGGTTGCACATAACGCTTCCGGGCTGATAGGCAAACTGCCCCGTCTCTTTCTGATAAATGGAAAATCCCACCAGATCAGAAGGCAGCACATCCGGGGTGAACTGTACCCGGTTCTGCCGCAATGACATGGATTTGGACAGAGCCATGGCAAGGGTGGTCTTTCCCACTCCCGGAATATCATTCAGCAGAATATGGCCGCCTGCCAGAACAGCCGCTACGGTCTTTACAATACAGTCGTCTTTTCCGACAACCGCTTTCTTTACTTCATGAATCACTTCAAATGCGGGAATCTGCTCTTTATATGTCTCTGTTTCTGTTATTCTGCCCATTTTTACGCCCTTTCTTCCTGCCGGAACTCATGCCGGACGGTCAGCGGCTTTTCATCCGCTTGATCACCTTCAGTCTGGTAAATTCTTCCCGCTCTTTTTCCTCCAGAGCGCTCTGAATGCTTTTGGTCAGCATTTCATATCTGGGAATGGTAATATTCTGCAAAGCGTTGGCCCGTTTCTGAGTCTTCTTGATATTATAGGCAAGACGATAGGCAGAAGTCTCAATCTGGGCCAGACGTATGGTCAGTTCCTTCACCTTCTGGAACTGCTCACATGCTTCGTCCAGGGACATCTTGGTGCCGTAAAAGGGATAGGTGGGCTTCATCTCCTGTTTCTCATATTCCACCTTGGGAATCTCGGTTCCCATAACGCTCCGGCGCTTAATGGAAATGGAATTTTCCACCGGTACGTTCCTGCTTAAGACTTCCACTTCATGTATGCCCATCTGTATATTGGCTTTCTGCAGAGCCTGATAGGCACTGGTAAAGGTCACGTCAATTTCCCGCTGAATATCCGTGGCCTGTTCTATCAGATCCATCAGTTCACGAATCAGAATATTCCGTTTCTTATCCATCAGCTCATAGCCCTGCCGGGACAGGGCCAGAGAATTTTTGGCAAGTATCAAATTACCTTTGGTTGGAAATGTATTCGGGTCCATTCAGGTCACCTCACCAGTGTTTTTCTAATATTTTCGTGTCAATCCGGTCTAATTCTTCTTTGGGCAGGATATGCAGCAGACGCCAGCCGATATCCAGCGTTTCTTCTATGGTACGGTTCTCGCTGTCCCCCTGAGCCACAAATTCCTGCTCAAATTTCACGCCGAACTGAAGATATTTCTTATCTGTCTCCGAAAGCTCATCCTCGCCGATTACACTTGCCAGATCCCTTGCCTCCCCCACACGGGCATAGGAAGAAAAGAGCTGGTTTGCCACATCCTGATGGTCTTCTCTGGTATATTCCGCACCGATTCCGTCCTTCATCAGACGTGACAGAGAAGGCAGTACGTTGATGGGAGGATAAACATTTTTCTGATGAAGGGAACGCTCCAGCACGATCTGTCCCTCAGTAATATATCCGGTCAGATCCGGAATAGGATGGGTGATATCGTCATTTGGCATGGTGAGAATGGGAATCTGGGTTACGCTTCCCTTCCGGCCCTGCACAATTCCGGCCCTCTCATAAAGGGTGGCCAGTTCACTGTAAAGATATCCGGGATAGCCCTTCCGGCTGGGAATCTCCCCTTTGGAAGCGGACACCTCACGCATGGCTTCCGCATAGGAGGTCATATCCGTCAGAATTACCAGAATATGCATACCTTTCTCAAAAGCCAGATATTCTGCCGCTGTCAGCGCCACTTTGGGCGTAATCAGACGTTCCGCCACCGGGTCGTTGGACAGATTCAGGAACATGGTCACATGGGAGCTTACGCCGCTGTCTTCAAATTTCCGGCGGAAGAATTCCGCCACATCGTATTTTACACCCATGGCTGCAAATACAATGCCGAATTCCTCGTCAGAGCCTTCTCCCAGGGAGGCCTGCTCCACAATCTGTGCTGCAAGCTGGTCATGGGGCAGTCCGTTTCCTGAGAAAATAGGGAGTTTCTGTCCCCGGATTAACGTAGTCAGACAGTCAATAGCAGAAACTCCGGTCTGAATATAATTTCTGGGATATTCTCTGACACAGGGATTTAATGGCAGTCCGTTTACATCCAGCGTTACTTCCGGATTGATTTTTCCAAGACCGTCAATGGGCTCCCCCAGCCCGTTAAAGGTACGTCCCAGAATATCCAGAGACAGACCGATTTCCATGGGATGTCCGCTTAATCTGGTGTGAGTGTTTTTCAGAGACATTTCATCTGTATTGTCAAATACCTGGATAACCGCCTTGTCTTCGTTCACCGCAATAATTCTTCCCTTTTTCCGGAGGCCGCCTTCCACCACGAATTCCACCATCTCTTCGTAAAAAGCATCCCGCACCCCTTCCAGTGCAATCAGGGGGCCATTGATTTCACTTAATCCTAAATATTCAATTGACATATCCACCCTCCTATGCATTGGTTTCCAGCAGGCGACGGTAGAACATGTCAATCATCTGCCGGTATTCTTCGAATTTATACAAATCCTTATTTGCCACATCGTATTTGATGGCAATGATTTTTTCAAAAATCCTGTCCTCCCGCAGCAGCGCCATGGGCATTCCCATTTCAATAAGTTCCCTGCATTTTTCATAGAGATACAGAATAACTTTCATCATCTGGAGCTGTTTTTCCAGAGGGACAAAGGTATCTTCCGCATGGAATGCATTCTGCTGCAGGAATCCAAGGCGTATCACCCTGGCAATCTCCAGAATCAGCTTCTGGTCGTCAGGCAGCACATCGCTTCCGATTAATTTTACAATTTCATTCAGGCGGCTTTCCGTGGTGAGAATATTCAGCAGTTCATTCCGGCAGGGAATGTAATCCGCACCCACATTGGTCACATACCAGTCCTCCAGGTCATTCAGATACTCTGTATAGCTGGTGAGCCAGTTGATGGCAGGATAATGCCTCGCATAAGCCAGAGACTTATCCAGCGCCAGGAAACAGCGTACAAACCGCTTGGTATTCTGGGTGACAGGTTCGGAAAAATCCCCGCCCTGGGGAGAAACCGCACCGATAATCGTTACGCTTCCGTCGGTTCCGTTCAGATTCTCCACATACCCGGCCCGCTCATAAAATGCAGACAGACGGCTTGCCAGATAAGCCGGGAACCCTTCTTCTGCCGGCATTTCTTCCAGTCGCCCGGAAAGTTCCCTCAGAGCCTCCGCCCACCGGGAGGTGGAGTCTGCCATAATAGCCACATGATAACCCATATCCCGGTAATATTCCGCCAGCGTCAGTCCCGTATAGATACTTGCCTCACGGGCCGCCACCGGCATATTGGAGGTATTGGCAATCAATGTGGTCCTGTCCATCAGAAGATTTCCGGTTTTGGGGTCCACCAGATGAGAAAACTCCTCCAGCACGTTGGTCATCTCATTTCCGCGCTCTCCGCAGCCAATGTAGATAATAATATCTGCGTCCGACCACTTGGCAAGCTGATGCTGGGTCATGGTCTTACCTGTTCCGAATCCTCCCGGAATGGCTGCGGTTCCGCCCTTGGCAATGGGGAACAATGTATCCAGAATACGCTGTCCCGTCACCAGAAGACGGTCTGCCGGATAGCGCTTCCGAATGGGTCTTGGAATACGGATGGGCCACTGCTGGGTCATAGTAAGCTCCTTCTCCTCTCCATCCTGCGTGCGGATAACCGCCAGTGTCTCCTCTATGGTATAAAATCCGTCTTCCGCAGTCCTTACCACGGTTCCCTCCGCATCCGGCGGCACCATTACTTTATGTACAATAGCAGGTGTTTCCGGCACTTCCGCAATTACGGTCCCACCAATTACCATATCCCCCGGCTTTACGGTGATTTTCGCTTCCCATTTTTTCTCCCGGTCCAGCAGGTCCACATTGACGCCTCTGGGAATATAGGATCCGGACTGCTGCCCGATTAACTGGAGGGGACGTTCTATTCCGTCAAAAATATTGGTGATAATTCCCGGTGCAAGGGTCACGCACAGCGCCCTTCCCGCCCCTTCCACCAGTTCTCCGGGCCGCAGTCCCGTGGTTTCCTCAAACACCTGGACAGTGGTCTGTTCTTTTGTCAGACCGATTACTTCCCCTACCAGACGGTGTTCGCCCACATAGACCATCTCTGACATTTTAAATCCCAGGTTGCCCTTTATAGTAATAATCGGCCCGTTGATTCCATATATTTTACCTGTTATATTCATAGATAAGTCTCCTCCTGCTCTAATTTCGTCACAAAGGATTCATCAATCAGAATATTTCTGGAACGGATAACTGCCCGGATTCCTCCGACGAAATCCATGGTGCTGACGGTCAGTTCCGCCCCCGTCTGTTTTTCCAGTTCTTCCTTTTTATCTGCATCGGAGGGATTGATATAGATAATGACCTCTTCTGTACCCGCAACTTCTTTTGCCATTCTGATTTTTGCAGTCAGATAACCCCGGTATTTTTCCGTCTGCTGATACTCTGCCAGCAGCTCCCGCACCTGGTCCATCAGTTTTTTCTTCCATTCCTGTTTGCAGTTGTCCAGAAGCCTTTTCTGGCGTATGGATTCCTCCGATACCCTTTTTCTTACCTGCCTGCGGATTTTGATTTCTTCTATCTGGAACTTGTGTTCCATCTCCGCCTGCCTGCTGTTCCGGTACTCCTCCAGATCTTTCTCACAGGATTCCCGGTATTCCTGAATCAGTGCCTCGCTTTCACTGTTCGCCACATTGATGGTAAACTTCTGAAACACTTCCAGCTTTTCCTTTATCTGCATTCCTTTCCCTCCCGCCTACAGTTTCAGCCCAATGGCTTCACTGACATAATCTGTAATGAAATTCTCATTCCGGCCGGTCCCATGGCGGTCCGGAATTTCAATCAGAAGGGGCAGCCGCCGGTTCAGCTTCACATCGTCAATCAAATCCGGAAATTCCCTGCCGAACTTCTCCGTCAGCAGCACAATTCCGATTTCCTTATCCTGAAACACCGCATCCAGCGCGTCTTTCAGTTCCTGACGCTCATGGACCACAACGCCTTCCACACCGGCCAGCCGCATACCCGTCCAGGTATCCTTATTATCACTGATTAAATACATTTTCATGGCCCGTCTCCTGCATTTATCCAAGTATGGAAAAGGAAATCAGCAGACCATAAAGGGCAATGGATTCTGCCAGCGCCACGAAAATCAGGGCTTTACCCATAATACCGGAGTCTTCGCTCAAAGCGCCCAGAGCCGCGCTTGCCGCACTTGCCACCGCAATACCTGCGCCAATACAGGAAAGGCCTGTGGACAGCGCTGCTGCCAGATAACGCCAGCCCTCCACACTTGCCACTGCTTCCGCCACCTCTCCGGCAGCCTGTACATCTCCTTTAAACAGGAGCACATCCGCTACCAGAACCGTACCGAAGAAAAAGAAAATATTGCTGGCCAGGGCTGCTTTAAAGCCTCCCTCTTTCCGTTTGCTGAGTAAAAATCCGCCTACGGGAATAATCATGCTGCAAAGTAAAATCACCACTAATATAATTTTTGTTATCATTTTCATATCCTCCTACTGTTCTCTTTTCTTAAATGAAACAAATGGTTTTCCATTTCCTGTATAAAAACGGCTGAACATTTCGTAATATTCCAGACGAAGCACCTGAATTCCCACAACCAGTCCTTCCAGACAGGCCACCAGAATATTCCCCAGTACAATAATCACCCAGTTGGGATTTCCTTTTTCCAGACCTGCAAGGGTCATCACTACCCCCATCATGCCTGCATGGCTCAGTGCAAAAGCGCCCACACGCACAAAGGAAATGGTGTTGGTGGCATAACTCAGCACCACGTCAAATCCTTCCACCAGCGCTTCCACAAAGAACATCACCTTGCTGCCCTCCGGGAAAATCCGGCTCTTTTTCTCCACCAGATGGCTCAGGGGCTCTTTCATCAGAATGGCAATCAGGGGAATTCCCACTGCAATTCCAATCAGAATCGTGGCCGGAAGTCCGTTTCCTGTGGCAAAGAGCAATACACAGATTACCACAAATCCATAGCAGATCAGCCCGGCCAGACCGCTCTGATTAAACAGCAGCCTTCCGTATTCTTTCGCCCGGACTGCATTAATCATATTCAGCACCATGGCAACCAGGATTAATCCGGCGCCGAATCCGATGGCCAGCATCAACGTGGTCATAATATTATCCATGGGCTTCATCCACAGCGCCGGTATGGTCTCCTCAAATCCAAAGAAACTTCCGTACAGAAATCCGAAGATGACAGACCAGACTCCTGCCACGGCCACAATGCCTGCAAGACGCATATTTTTGAACTTATAAAGAAGTATTCCTGCCACAACCAGACATGCCCCCTGTCCCACATCTCCAAACATAACCCCGAACATAAAGGTGTAGGTCAGCGCAATAAACATGGTAGGGTCCATCTCGTTATAGGCGGGAAGCCCGTACATTTCCACAAACATCTCAAAAGGTTTCAGAATTCCGGGATTTTTCAGCCTGGTGGGAGGTCTGCTGCTGAGATCATCTCCCGGTTCTTCTTCCACACAGTTGATTCTCTCGTCCATGGCGATTTCCCGCTGGAGCTTCTCCGCATCTCCTTTGGACATCCATCCATACAGAATATAGCGTTCGTCTCCTTCGCTCTGGGACCTGGTACATGCCGCAAATTTGCGTATCTCAAAATTCCTGCAATAGCAGTCCAGACATTCGCAGGCTGCCAGCAGTTCCTGCTCCCTGGCTTTCACCAGTTCCACGGCCTGCATCTGAAGACTTTCCAGCTCCTGCTCCCGTTCTGCCAGAAGTTTTCCTGCCTGTTCAAACGCATGTTTTGGCGTATCTTCCAGGTCTTCCGGCACCTGAATATCCTCAAACTGGAAAGAAGCATACACCGCTTCAATTTCCTCCAGATGGGTATGAGGTACAAAATACACGCCCCACACATATTCGCTGTCATTGTTGCACTCATAAAACAGCGTATAGGGATTGTGGAACACATACTGCTCCAGCTTGTGGTAATTCTCCACCTTAATCCTTCCGAACCGGAAATCAATAAAATGAAAATCCCGCAGCTTGCAGAGTTCAAAATCCAGGCCGATAAAGGGCGCTGTCTGAGCCATCCATTCTCTGAGCTGGCGGATTTTGCCGCTCAGTTCCTCTTTCTTCCGGACGATTTCTTCCAGATGCCCGTAGACCGTAAGAACGATTTCCTCCGCCTGTTCCGGCGTCACCTCCAGATCCGTTTTCCTGGAAGTCTCCAGATACTGTTTCAGTTCTTCCCCCTTACGGGCGGTCTCTTTGTAGAGATTTGTTTCCACAAAGGGACGTACATTTTTCAGGTTATTCAGACTTGTCATTGCATTTTCAAAGTGAATATCGTATTTATCCAGATACAGCTTCACCACCCGGTCAATATCATTCCTTGGCCCGGTAATATGCAACAACTTCATTTTCTCAATCAAAGCGTCTCCTCCGTTCCTTAAATTTTATGTTATCGCACGCAACCTGATGGTTAAGTGCCCGTACCAGGCAAAATCAACTGACGGATATCCCGTGCCGGAACCTGATAGCGTATGCCCTCCAGCGCAGTGGTCAGATGCTCAATCTCCTGTTCCTTCTCATAAAAATAGCAGAATACCGGCGCCATGGAAGCGGGATATTTCCGGCAGATTCTCTGATACATTTTCTCCATCACCTGATGAAAGGAAACCTCATCCTGCATCTTCACCAGAGCATCTCTGCCTTTGAAATACACCGTATCTGCCAGTATCCGGCAGAATTCTTCTGTCTGTTCTGCTTCCAGCAGTTTCCGCCACTCTTTTTTCTTCAGCTTATACTGCACCGGAATCAGCATTTTCTCCAGTTCTTCCGGTTTCTGATGGAAAAACTCTTTGCCCCGGTACATCCACATGATATTCAGCCAGTCAATCTGCGTTCCAAACACTTCCCGCAGCACTTTCCGCATCTGGCTGCCGGAAAATTTGTCAATCTGTTTCCAGACATCCACAAAATAGGATATTTCCACATCCGGAACGGAATCTTTGTACTGGAGCTGGACCTGATACAGCTCCAGCGCTTTTCGCTGCTGACCGTTTCCAAACAGGTACAGCTTCCGGTAATCTTCCAGAATCGAATTATGTATCAGTTCTTCTACCTGTCCCCGGTGCCTGATTTCTTCCCGTCCGCCGTAAATCTTCCCGTAAGATTCCTGTTCTCTCAGAAAACCTATGGTCTCTTCCACCGTCAGGAATTCCGTAATCCGTTCAAAATCTTCTCGTTTTAACAGCCGGCTTCGCATTGCCCGCGTCTTGGTAATCAGCCCGCTGTACTGCAGCAATTCTCCCGCCATGGCTACACCTCTGTTATCCTCTCTACGATTTCCTGCGCAAACCGGCTCAGATTCTTCTCATAATTCTCATTCAGCCTGGTGATTTCTTCCTGATTCCGGGCCGCAAGCTGCTCCGCCTCCTGTGCAGCCTGTTCCTCCAGCCGGGATCTGAGAATTGTCAGCCGGCCTTCCAGTTCTTTTTCCATCTCCATAGCAGAATCTTCCTTTTTTTTTCGATTCTCTTCCTGCAGTTCCTGCCTGCGCGCAGCGGCCTTCTCCATCATTTTTCCTGCCTGTTCTTCGATTTCATAGAGGCCCATAATAATCTCATTCACTTAGTCCATCCTCCCTCCGGAAATACAGTCTCAGGGCAAACTGCTGGTCCCTGCTGCCTCTGACCATGTCAGTGGCCAGGGCTTTTGCGATTTCTTCTATGACTTCTCTGACTGCCTGTCTCGTCTTCCCATCCGGAATCCGGTACATTTCTCCTTTTCCGGAAAACTGGCAGAACATGCGCAGCACATAATCCGACTTTTCTGTCTCTATCAGCATAATAGCGCGATATGCGGTCAGTAACTGCTGGCACAGATATCCGCCCAGAAACATGCCATAAGCTATCTGAGGCATAAGTTCTCCGGGTATCGGCCGTTCTGTTTTGTTCTGTATCTGAAATACGCAGCCTTCTCTGGGAAGGTGGAACATTTTCTGCAGATGTTCCGTATAAAACTGATATCCATGCTCCTCATACATATAATAGCGCATGAATTCCTGCAGCAGTTCCTCGCAGGCTGCCGCCGCATAACCGCTTGCCGCCGCATCCATCCCTTTCATTTCCGAATTGAGATTCCCTTTGATAACGCCCACTGCCACATTATAAATTCCTGTATGTTTCCATTTCTTTTCTTCCAGCTTCATGGAAAGCTCCCGAACAATTCCGTTCAGCCGCTCCAGTTCCGCTTCCATTTTCTTCCGCTGATTTTCCTCTTTCTCCAGCGCCTCATGATATTTCAATGCTTCCCGAATGGGGTTCACAATATCTTCTGCCAGAAAAAAAGGCTTTAATATCAGCTTGAACAGCCTGGCATGATTAAAAATCTCCAGTGTCCGGGTTATATCCTTTATCTGGGTCATGGCAATCCTGACCGTTAAAGGTGAGAGCATCTCCACCATGTCAAACACTTCTTTTCCTGACATGACAGGCATATCCAGTTCGCTGATTAATACAGCCACCGGATAACTGCGTACATATTCCATGGCCTGTTCCGGCATCTGGAAAAATTTACACTCAAACTGTCCCTGAACACACTCCAGCATCCGTTTGTAGCCTTCCATGCTTTTGCTGTCGTAATCCAAAATCACCACTGTCTTCATAACTTTTCTCCCTTCAGGGGAATTCAGACTGCTTCCCTTCCTTTCTTTTCTTATCATTTTGCCTTACCTAAGATTATAACACGCTCTTCTCTATTTTACAAAATTTTTTTCAAAACAATGCGAAACACATACAAGCTGCCCACATATGATACATTGTAATCAAAATATTGGAGGATTTGAACATGAGTGATTTAGCTGCAACAAACTGTGGATGTGGATGCGAAGGAAATAACAATGGAGGCTGCTCCTCTATTATCTGGTTAATTATCCTGCTTTGCTGCTGCGGCGGCGGATGCGGCAACGGATTCTTCGGCGGCAACGACGGATGTGGATGCGGCGGCAACAGCTGCCTGTGGATTATCCTTCTGCTTTTCTGCTGCGGTGGTAACGGCAACGGATTCGGCGGCGGATTCTGCTGCTGAAAATAAAGTGGAACGTCCACTTTAAATTGCGCGAGCGCGCATATTATTTTTCTTCTGTCAGGAAGAAAAAAGAATCCTGCTTTGCAGGATTCTCCGCCTGCGGCGGACTGTGAAACAATCGTCTTCCTCTCCGCACGCTGCGCATAAAAACAGGGAACTGCCTTCACGAATTTTCGGGAAAGCAGTTCCCTGTTCATTATTTATCAATGACGTCTGCACACATAACCTGCGTCCGCCTGTCTGCGTCTGATTTCAATTTCTTATTCCGACAGTACGAACTGGCCCACAAGCTCATCCAGTATATTGGCCTGTGCCGACAGTTCTTCACTGGTGGCAGAGGCTTCTTCGGCAGTTGCCGCATTGCTCTGCACTACTTCAGAAATCTGATTTACACCGATTTCCGCCTGACGCATGGCTTCTGTCTGATCCTCCACCATAACCTTAAGGTTTCTGGAGAAATCCGCAATTTCCTTGATTCCTTCCACCACAGATTCAATGGCATTTGACGCACGTTCCGCCGCACGGTTTCCTTCCGTAACTTCCTGAATGGAGCCTTCTATCAGCTCTCTGGTATCCACTGCCGCCTGAGCACTCTGGTCAGCCAGCTCCCGAATCTGATCTGCCACAACAGCAAATCCCCGTCCGGATTCTCCCGCTCTTGCCGCTTCTATGGAAGCATTCAGCGACAGCAGGTTTGTCTGAGCCGCAATAGATTCAATTTCTGAGATGATATTTCCAATTCTTGTGGAGGCCTCATTAATCCGCTCCATAGCTGCCATCATATATTTCATTTCTTCCCGGCTGTTATCCGCCTCATTGGCATACTGCTGAGCTTTCAGATAAGATTCATCCGCACGTTCCGCACTTTTCTCCATGGTAACCGTAATGTCAGAAATTGTGGCATGAAGTTCCTGTACAGCCTGCGCCTGCTCCGTAGCGCCTTCTGCAAGACACTGGGAGGCCGTTGCCAGATCACCGGAGCCAACAGAAACATGTTCGGATGCTTCTCCGATTGATACCAGCGTCTCCGTCATCTGATCCCGCAGCCCGCGCATGGATTCATATAATTTTCCAAAATCTCCGGTATATTTATCGGAAGCATTGGAGTGGACTGCGTAATTTCCTCCCGCCATCTCACCCAGCACTTCTCCAATATCATGAATAATGGTATTCAGGTTATTAGCCATCTCTGTTGCATCTTTTTCCATATGCTCCACTTCATCCCCGGTTTCCACCATGGGGAACGGAGATGACAAATCTCCTGCCGCAAATGTTTTGAGACGTTCTCCCAGTTTTCCAAGAGGACCGGAAATCCTTGTTGCAATATTTTTACCAATCTTTGTGGAAAACATAATTGCCGCCGCTACAACAGCCACAATCACCAGGGCCAGCACCCATCCTGTTACTTTCAGGAATGAGGACAGCTGATTTCCTTCATTTACCTTTACTGTTAAAAGGCTTTCCAGTTTCGTATAAATGCTGTTATATACACCGGCCAGTTCACCGAGAGCCATATCCTGTGCCTGTCTGCAAAGTTCGCGGTCCGTGGTAGCTCCGATATCCATAATTTTCTGATCCAGCTCCCAGTATGTATCCAGTTCTGACTTAATCTCATCATAAGTCTTTCTTCCGTCTTCCGACACAATGGTCTTCTCCACATCTGCAAAGGATTTTTCAAATGCGGCTTTACTTTCCTCGTGCTGCTTTACCACAGCGTCAATCGCATCCGGGTCGTCATAACCGATGGCTGCCCGCAGCGAGGAACGTACATCTGCAAAGGCGAACATGGTTTTCCCGATATCCCCCTGAGCAAATCCATAATTATGTAAGGCATAAGAATACCTGTTAGACACCACCAACAATGCAAGCAGCCCCAGAGCTGCAACTGCTACCGTAATGGCTGACACCTTAAAAAAAGAGCTGGTGAGCCGTTTTTCTATACTCTCCTGTTGTTCATTCATCACTCAATCCATCCTTTCTCCCTGTGCTTCCGCAATTTTCCTGAATATCAGCAGGTCTTTACTTACATCCCGTCGTTTCAGAATTGCTTTATCCTTCCATATTATAACACACCTTCCAAAACATTCAATAGAAAACAGCCCGTCTTCATGGTAAATTTACCATCATTTTACCCTCCCGGAACAATTTCTGATATACTTTCTGCATAAAAATCCAAATCTGGTACTTTGGAATTACCGTCAGAATTTGGCCCGGCAACCTGCTGCTTTCCTGCCTGAATCCCGGACATATCCGGAATATCGCCTGCCATGGGCAGCAGATAGCCTGCCATACTGCCGGGGCTGCCTCCGGCTCTTTCAACGCCTGAATTCTTTTATTTTCTGTCCCTTCTCAGCCAGGGAGATTCCGCCTTTTTCCCCTTCCTGCTTTCCTGCCTCTTTTCCTGATGTTCCTTTCTCCGGATACATTCTTCATCAATTTCATATACACTGTTGCCATCTATTACTAATCTTCCCATCATTTTACTCCTTACCAGATTAATTCGTTCTTATTATTATATACCCCCTGAACTGCTAATGTTCAGGGGGGTTCCTCTTTTTTCCCCTGAACTGCTAATGTTCAGGGGGGTTCCTCTTTTTTCCCCTGAACTGCTAATGTTCAGGGGCATTTTTCAAATCTGTCATATCCCGCACTGGTCCCTCATAAATTAAAATAAAAAAGGTGAACACAATGGAAGCAATTGATACTCTGATTCAGGATAGGCACCTTGAAATGATAAAAGCCGCCATTCCCTATCTGGATAATTCCCGGCAGAAAAACATGGCAATGCTGGTGAAATTCATGGAATTGCAGCGCACCATGGCACTGTTCCAGAATCCCGGAAATGATTTGAAAATGTGTTCGGAAGAAGAACGGGAAGATCCGGTGCAGATGCTCTCTGCCATACGGGAATACTGCACAGACAGGGAAAAAGAAGTAATCGACAATATCATAGGCTTTGTCCAGATGTTTTCCACCTATGGAACTCTGTTCTCCGCCACCTGAATCCCTCACAGAAAGGAAGTATATGAACCCACAGGATTTACTAAACAACCCGGAACTTCAGAAAAATATTTCTCCTGACAAACTGCAGTTTCTGCTGGAACTTGCCAGAAACAATTCTTCCGGCACTTCCAACCCTCAGGAAATGGCCGAATCTCTGAAAAATGCCTCGGAAAGCGTAAAAAATCAGGGCATGAACTTCTCCTCCACCGAACGGGACCTGATTATCGAGGTACTGAAACAGGGAATGCCTCCCCAGGAGCAGAAAAAAGTAGATTTGCTGATGCAGATGATGAAAAATATGCGGAAATAAAACCGGAAATATACATACCCCGCAGCAGATACCGGAAATTCCAGTTCCGGTATCTGCTGCGGGGTGTTATGTTTCCTGTAAAATTTATTTCATAACAATATTGATAATCCGTCCGGGCACATAAATTTCTTTTACCACATTCCCCGTCAGTTTTTCGCTCACTGCCTCTTTTCCTGCTGCAATGGCAGTATCTTTGTCCACATCCGCCGGAAGGGTTACGGTTGCCCTGGTTTTCCCATTAATCTGAACCGCCAGTTCCACGGTATTTTCCACTGTTTTGGCTTCCTCGTATTCCGGCCAGGTACACTGGTACACCCTTCCTTCGTATCCGCAGGCTTCCCATATTTCCTCTGTAATATGGGGTGCTACCGGATTCAGAAGAATCAGAAATGTCCGGAATTCTCCCCGGCTGATACTGCCTGCCTTTGAAAAATCATTCAGCATGGACATCATGGCCGCAATGGCTGTGTTATATTTCAGGTTTTCATAATCAGAACTTACTTTTTTAATCAGCTGGTGCATTCTGGTCTCAAATTCAGGGCGGTATCCCTCTCCATCCACAAGGATGTCCTGCAGCTTCCAGACACGCTCCAGGAATCTGCGGCAGCCTTTTACGCCGTTTTCTGACCAGGAAGCGCTCAAATCAAAGGCTCCGATAAACATTTCATAGGTGCGCAGAGTATCCGCACCGTATTCCATGACAATATCGTCAGGATTTACCACATTTCCGCGGGACTTGGACATTTTTTCCCCGTTTTCTCCCAGAATCATACCATGGGAAGTACGTTTCCGGTAGGGTTCCGATGTGGGCACAACCCCCTGATCATAGAGGAATTTATGCCAGAATCTGGAATACAGAAGGTGCAGGGTGGTATGCTCCATTCCGCCGTTGTACCAGTCCACCGGAAGCCAGTACTTCAGAGCCTTCTCGCTGGCCAGGGCTTCCCTGTTCTTCGGGTCCGTATAACGCAGGAAATACCAGGAAGAACCTGCCCACTGAGGCATGGTATCCGTCTCCCGTTTTGCCGGTCCGCCGCAGCAGGGACACGTGGTATTCACCCAGTCCGTCATGGCTGCCAGCGGGGATTCACCGGTATCTGTGGGCATATAGCTGTCCACTTCCGGCAATTGCAGCGGGAGTTCACTTTCCGGCAGCGCCACATAACCGCATTTCTCACAGTTCACAATGGGAATAGGTTCGCCCCAGTAACGCTGGCGGGAAAATACCCAGTCTCTCAATTTGAAATTAGTCTTTCCCTTTCCGATTTTCTTCTCTTCCAGAAATGCAATAATTTTCTTTTTTGCTTCCGCCACTTCCAGTCCGTCCAGGAATCCGGAATTCACCAGCTTTCCGGTGGCAACGTCCGTATAGGCCTCTTTCTGTACGTCCTCGCCTCCTGCCACCACTTCAATGATGGGAAGACTGAATTTTTTCGCAAATTCCCAGTCGCGGGTATCATGGGCCGGAACTGCCATAATCGCACCTGTTCCGTAACTCATCAGTACATAGTCTGATACCCAGATTGGAATTTCCGCGTCGTTTACCGGATCAACGGCCCGCAGACCGTCTATTTCCACACCTGTTTTCTCTTTTGCCAGCTCGGAACGCTCAAAATCAGACTTTCTGGCTGCCTGTTCCTGATAGGCAGCAACTTCATTCCAGTTTTTAATTTCATCTTTATATTTTTCCAGTATGGGATGTTCCGGAGACACAACCATGTAGGTGGCTCCAAACAGCGTATCCGGTCTGGTAGTATACACGGTGAGCCTGTCTTCTTTTCCTGCAATCCTGAAATCCACTTCTGCTCCCTGGCTCTTTCCAATCCAGTTTCTCTGAGAAACTTTCACCCGTTCGATATAATCCACATCATTCAGGCCTTCCAGCAGCTTTTCCGCATATTCGGTGATTTTCAGCATCCACTGGCTTTTCACCCTGCGGACCACCGGAGCGCCGCAGCGCTCGCAGACGCCGTTCACCACTTCCTCATTGGCCAGTCCCACCTTACAGGAAGTACACCAGTTAATGGGCATTTCTGTCTTATAAGCCAGGCCCTCTTTAAATAATTTCAGGAAAATCCACTGGGTCCAGTGATAATATTCCGGGTCTGTGGTATTTACTTCCCGCTCCCAGTCAAAGGAATAGCCCAGAGCATGAAGCTGTGCCTTAAACCGCTCCACGTTATTTTCAGTTACAATTTTCGGATGTATTTTATTCTTAATTGCATAGTTTTCCGTGGGGAGTCCGAATGCATCCCAGCCCATGGGATAGAGCACGTTATAGCCCTGCATTCTGCGTTTTCTGGCCACAATATCAAGGGCTGTATAAGGACGGGGATGTCCTACATGAAGCCCCTGGCCCGACGGGTATGGGAATTCTACCAGTGCGTAATACTTGGGTTTGGAATAATCTTCGGTGGCCGCAAAAGCCCGCTCGTCATCCCATATTTTCTGCCATTTTTCTTCCAAAGCTCTGTGATTGTATGGTACTGCCATTTTATATCCTCCTGAATCCGGTGTTTCCACCAAAATATTTTCCGGCCATGCGGCCTGCCTGACGTCAGGCCGTGCATGGTATAAGTTCATAGGAAAATTTTATCACACTAAAGTCATTTGTCAAGAATTTCTGTTCCATCAGGAAAATCACTTTTCCTTTCCTTCCGTCATATTATAATCATAACATTGCAATAAAAACAGTTTCAGGAGAATATTAATGACAGATTATCATACAGACAACAGCTACGAAAACCCTGGCAGGCTTTATCTGGAAACCGCTCTCACACAGATGCCTGCCGCCTACGCGGAACTTACGGGAAATCCCGGAACAGGGGAAATCAACGGCATGGTCCGCTTCTATCCCATCGGCGCCGGCGTCCTGGTAAATGCGGAAATTTACGGACTCCCGGTCAGCACAGTGCCCTGCGGCTCTGATATTTTCGGCTTTCACATCCATGAAGGCCATTCCTGTACCGGAGACAGCAGCGACCCCTACGCCAACGCAGGGGCTCATTACAATCCTGCCCTCTGTCCTCATCCGGCCCACGAAGGGGATTTACCGCCTCTGTTTGGAAATAACGGTTCTGCCTGGATGATGTATTACACCGACCGCTTCAGGGTTCCGGACATTATCGACAAAACGGTTATCATCCACAGCAGTCCGGATGATTTTTCCACCCAGCCCGCCGGCCATTCAGGCACAAAAATTGCCTGCGGCACCATTCAGGCGATATAACCGGTTTAAAAAGTCTTTCCTGTGAGATAAAAATTCCACGGCATATAGTGTACATTACAGACAATACCGCCGCCATATGCTGTGGAATCTTTGTTTTCTTAGAACAAAGTGGACAAACCCACTTCAACTCCCCTGCCCCTCAATCTTGAGGGGATTGCACATTTTGTTGCGCCGAGTGCGGATTTGTCCTAAGGGGTACCAGGCTTGCCTGGGGGATACCTTAGGACAGTCACGTAGTGACATCTTCTATTCGCACGAGTGCGCATAATGGTTTTATTTTATAGGAAGACGCTTTCACACTTTAGCGTGGCAAGGTCTTTCCTGCAAGATAAAATAGATTTCTATAAATCTGCCAGACGGAACTGGTCAATCATATCGTTCAGTTCTATGGCCTGCGCCGACAATTCCTGACTGGTAGCAGAACTTTCTTCCGCTGCGGCGGAATTGGACTGTACCACCTGTGAAATCTGCTCAATGGCCAGATTAATCTGCTGCATGGAACCGTTTTGCTCATTGGAGTTCTCTGCCACTTCCTCCACAGCACTGACAATCTCTGACATTCCGTCAATCACACTCTGCAGAGCCTTCGCCATATCTCCTGCAATCTGATTGCCACTGCTCACCTCACTCAGGGCGGCTTCTATCAGTTGTCTGGTATTTACCACAGCTTCCGAACTCTGATTTGCAAGATGTCCGATTTCCCCGGCAACCACTGCAAATCCCCGTCCCACTTCTCCTGCTCTTGCAGCTTCAATAGAGGCATTCAGAGAAAGCAGGTTGGTCTGATCCGCAATCTCTTCAATCGTCTGAATAATATTGGAAATTTCCATGGAAGCGTCGTTGATTTTCTTCATGGCGCCTGTCATCTCCGCAATGCGCTTGCTGCTGGTCCGGGCCTGCTTTCCGATATCATCTGCTTTCCGGCTGGTGGAAACAGCATTCTTCGTATTGCGGTCCACCTGCTCAGTCACATCATTTACCGTAGCCAGCAATTCTTCCACAGAAGCCGCCTGGTCCGTGGCCCCTTCTGCAAGAGCCTGCCCGCTTTCTGCAAGCTGAGAAGAACCAAGTCCCACCTGTTCTGCCGATTCCCGGATATGTCCCAGGGCATCTGACAGAGAATGGTTGATTCTGCGCACTGCCAGCAGAATTTCTTCAAAATCTCCCACATAATATTCCCGTGCCTGAGAACGGACATCAAAATTATTCTCAGCCATTTCTCCCAGAAGATATTTGATATCTCCGATAATTTTCCCCATGCCGTCCACAATGGTGCGGGTGGCATCTGCCAGCATGAGTGTCTCATCCTCTGAGGTAATCTGAGGAATCTCCGTATGCAGGTCTCCTCCGGCCAGAGTCTCCAGACGTTCCGCACACTGTTTGATGGGGGTTCCGATACTGTCCGCCAGCTTTCTGACCATTACCACTGCAATGGCAATAGATACCAAAACGATTCCAATTGTCAGGATAATTCCCACAATCGTCTCAATATTAAAATCAGAAAGAGGCGCTGTGATGGCAATACTCCATCCGTTGCTGTTCCCCACCGGAGCATATGCCATGACTTTTTTCACGCCTCCATAACGGTAAGTTCCAACCCCCGTTTTTCCGGCAGTCATTTTTTCTTCCAGCTTCGCCAGCCGTTTCAGACTGGAATCTGTTTTGGCAGCTTCGATGGAGTTGTCTTTCTGCTCCACCAGTTTCATATCCTCATGGGCAATCACGGTTCCTTCACTGTCTATCATATATGCGGAACCGTTTTTGCTCACGTTTGTAGCTACCATGATATCATTCAGAAAATTCTCATCCGGAACAAGGTATACGACGCCTGTTACCTCCGTTCCTATAATTCCGTCTTTCCACATGGGCGCCGCAATGATAATACTGATTTTCCCGGTTATCTTGCTCACCAGGGGTTCTGAAACACAGGAAACCCCTGTCATGGCTTTCTGAAAATAATCCCGGTCACTAAAATCTTCTCCGGAGAAAATACTGATTCCATTTCTGTCCAGGATATTCCCTCTGGTCAGCTCATTGGCCCGTACACGTTCGTCTATAATTTCCTGCTTTTCCTCCACAGAAACATCTTCTCTGGAAAGCCGCGTCATAAGCCCCAGATCCGCCGCCAGATTCCGGTAGGACGTCATTTCCCATTCCACTCGCTCCGACGCCACCTTCGCTGTGGCTGTCATATTACGCTCCAGTGTGGAATTGGTACTGTGATTGTTCAGCACACTGGTGGCAATTCCCAGAACCATCAGGGAAACAATTACCAGTGTCAGCACCGATATGGTAATTCTCCCCTTAATGGTCTCATGGTACAGCCTCTTCAACTCATGGATACTTAAATTTCCTTTTTTCCTGTCCGTATGTGCTTTTGTCTTCTTCATACGGTCCCACCTTCTTTTCCTGAAATCAGATTTACATTATCGTTCTGTCGTCTTATTCCTCGCCGTTTTCCAGTTTATTCGCTCTTGCGGCAACTTCCTTTTCCTGAATATCGGAAGGAGCCTGCTCATAACGGGCAAACTCGTAGGAAAACAGGCCGCTTCCGCCTGTCATGGAGCGGAGATCTGTCATATATCCGTAAATCTCCATGTAAGGTACGTCGGCAGCGATTTCTGTCTTGCCTGTCTCCGCAGGATTCATGCCCAGCACACGTCCCCGGCGTTTGTTCAGATCTCCCATAACGTCTCCGGTATATTTGTCCGGCACAACCACTTTCATGCTGGCAATGGGCTCTAACAGAACAGGAGAAGCCTCCATCATGCCTTTCTTAAATGCCTGGATGGTTGCCATCTTAAATGCCATTTCAGAAGAATCCACCGGATGATAGGAGCCATCGTAAAGCACCGCTTTCACACCCACTACGGGGTAAGCTGCCATGGGCCCTTTCAGTACGGATTCCTGCAGCCCCTTTTCCACTGCCGGGAAATAATTCTTGGGCACAGCCCCGCCCACTACCTGCTGCTCAAAGGTATATGCGGTTTCCAGATCCCCGCTGGGTTCAAAGGTCATCTTAACATGTCCGTACTGTCCGTGTCCGCCGGACTGTTTCTTATATTTGTATTCCACATCTGATTTCTTACGGATGGTCTCCCGGAAAGCAATCTTCGGCCGGCTCAGTTCAATCTCCACTTTATAACGCTCTGCCAGCTTGCTGACTACCACTTCCAGATGCTGGTCGCCGATACCGTAAATCAGCGTCTGACCATTGGCGCTGTCATTTTCCGTGCGCAGTGTCAGATCCTCCTGCATGAGTTTCTGCAGAGCCTGGGAAACCTTGTCTTCATCTCCCTTGTTCTTTGCCTTATAACGCATATATGTATACGGTACGGAAATCTGAGTCTTGCCGTATACCACCGGTACTGCTTTGGTGGACAGGGTATCCCTGGTAACAACTTTGTTCAGTTTTGCCAGCGCTCCGATATCCCCGGCATGAAGCTCTTTTACTTCCTCCGGTTTGTTGCCCCGCATGATATAGATTTTACCAATCTTGTCATCCATATTTTTCTCAGAATTAAACAGCACATCGTCTGTTTTCAGTACGCCGGAATTCACTTTAATCAGAGAATATTTTCCAATAAACGGGTCTGCAATGGTCTTGAAAATATAGGCGCTCTTCGGTTTCGCAATGTCATAATCCCCGTCAAATACCTCGTTGGTCTTCATATTCACACCTTTGCAGGGGCGCTTTTCCGGACTTGGAAGATATTTGAGAATGTCGTCCAGCAGTGTATATACACCCTGTACCAGCGTACTGGAGCCCATGGAAACGGGAACAATGCTTCCGTCTGCCACATTGGTACGCAGTGCGGAGCGAATCTCAAATTCAGAAAATTCCTCACCGGCAAAATAGCGGTCCATAAATTCCTCGCTGGTCTCTGCCACTGCTTCCATCAGAGCTTCCCGGCAGATATCCAGATTAGCCTGTGAATAATCCGGTATCTCTGTTTCCACAACTTTGCCATTCTCATCCCAGCGGTTTCCCGTCTGAGCCACTACATTGACATAACCCACAAATTTCTCATTTTCACGAATGGGAAGATGGAACGGTGCAATCCTCTTTCCATACATTTCCTGTAAATCTGCCACTACCTGGCGGAAACTTGCATTGTCATCATCCATTTCTGTCACGAATACCATTCTCGGAATCTTGTATTTCTCACAGATATCCCATGATTTCTGTGTTCCCACTTCAATTCCGTTCTTACCGGATACCACAATAACTGCGGCGTCTGCCACGCTGACCGCTTCTTCCACTTCTCCCACAAATCCAAAATAGCCGGGCGTGTCCAGTATGTTAATCTTGGTGTCTTCCCAGGGAATTGGAACTACAGAGGTATTAACAGAAAAAAGACGTCTGGTTTCTTCTTTATCATAATCGCTGATGGTATTCCCGTCACTGATCTTCCCCATACGCTTTGTCAGACCGGACAGATAAGCCATCGCTTCCACCAGAGTCGTCTTCCCGCTGCCGCCATGTCCCAGAAGGACCACGTTCCTTATCTTGTCAGTTGTATAAACGTTCATATGAATTCCTCCAATACAAGTATATTTTGTGATGTATATATTCTACTAAAATTTTTGTGATTTTACAACCCTTTTTATTCATTTTTTACAAATACCCTGGAATCAGCCGCTTTTATGCTTTGACGTGCCGAAGTATTGACTTTTCCGTCTGTTTCCACTATGATAAATGCAGTAATGATACATGGATACTGACAGTTTCGTAATTATCTGCTGCATATACCATAGAGAAAGGAACAGTTACATATGAAACCTGAAAAAATCGGTTTTATCGGTCTCGGCCTGATTGGAGGCTCCATCGCCAAAACCATTCACCGGATTCATCCGGATATTACTCTGATTGCATACGACGTGAACCGGGAGTCCCTGTCGCTTGCCCTGGAAGAAGGGGTAATTGCCGCCGCCTGTGAAACCCTGACGGATGATTTTGCAGACTGCCGCTATATTTTTCTCTGCGCTCCGGTACGGAAAAACGCAGATTTCCTCCTCCGTTTATCTTCTTTCGCCGGAAAGAACTGTATCATCACAGATGTGGGAAGCGTAAAATCCTCCATTCACCAGGAAATTGCCGGTACGCCTTTGTCTCCTTTTTTCATCGGCGGTCATCCCATGGCCGGTTCGGAAAAGAGCGGATATGGGCACGCAACTCCCTATCTTCTGGAAAATGTATATTATATTCTGACTCCTTCTCCGGAAGCTGACCCGGAAACGTCAGAAGAATTTCAGCAGTTTATCCGGTCTCTGGGAGCTATCCCGATTCTGCTGGACTATCAGGAACACGATTTTATTACGGCCGCTGTCAGCCATCTGCCCCATATTCTGGCATCCAGCCTGGTAAATCTGATAAAAAATCTGGATAATCAGGAAGAAATCATGAAGCGCGTGGCTGCCGGAGGATTTAAAGACATCACCAGAATTGCATCTTCTTCCCCGGTTATGTGGCAGCAAATCTGCCTGACCAACCGGGAACAGATTTTAAAGCTGCTGGACGCATTTCTGGCTTCTCTGGAACAGGTGCGGAGGGAAATTGCTTCCTCGCAGGAACACAGCCTGTTTGATTTTTTCCAGTCCGCCAAAGACTACCGGGATTCCCTTCCCCTTACAGGCTCCGGCACCCTTCCCAGGATTTACGAAATCTACTGCGATATGGTAGACGAAGCCGGGGGAATCGCAGCCCTGGCCACTATTCTGGCCACCAATCAGATCAGTATCAAAAATATTGGCATTATACACAACCGGGAATTTCAGGAAGGTGTGCTTCACATAGAATTTTACGAAGAAAAAGCCCTGCGGCAGGCCCTGGTCTTATTGCGAAAATATCATTATACAGTACATGAGAGGTGATTGACATGGAATTCACAAAAAAACATGCTTACCGGGGAGAACTTTCTGTTCCCGGCGATAAATCCATTTCCCACAGGGGAATTATGTTCGGCGCCATTTCCGGCGGCCTGACGGAAGTAACTAATTTTCTGCAGGGTGCGGACTGTCTTTCCACTATTTCCTGTTTCCGTCAGCTTGGTATTTCCATTGAAAATGACGGCTCCAGAGTTCTGGTACACGGCCGGGGGCTCCATGGCCTGACTCCGCCGGAACAGATTATGGATGTGGGCAACAGCGGCACCACCCTGCGGCTGATTTCCGGTATTCTGGCAGGCCAGTCTTTCCAGAGCACCTTAAACGGCGATGCTTCTATCCGCAAACGCCCCATGAATCGCATTTTTATCCCTCTCGCGGAAATGGGGGCCCGTTTTCAGTGCTGGGACGCCGGGTCATTCCCTGATTTCCGTACAAAAACCAGCTCAGGCTGCGCGCCTTTTACCATTCAGGGCGGCAGTCTGAAACATATCCATTATCAGTCTCCGGTAGCCTCTGCACAGGTAAAATCTGCAATTCTCCTGGCCGGCCTTTACGGAGACGGTATCACAAAAGTAACGGAACCCGTACTGTCCAGAAACCATACGGAACTGCTGCTGGCCGGTTTCGGCGCCGATATTCTGTCCACGGACACCACCGCTGCCATCTGGCCGGAGCCAAAGCTGGAAGGGCAGGCTATCCATGTGCCGGGAGACATTTCTTCCGCCGCTTATTTTATCGCTCTTGGCCTCATCTGTAACCAGGGAGAAATCCTGATTCGGAATGTGGGCGTCAATCCCACCAGAAGCGGTATCCTTCAGGTCGTGTATGCTATGGGAGGAAAACTGAGCCTTCTGAATGAACGCGCCGTTTCCGGAGAACCTGTGGCTGACATTCTGGTAACTTCCAGCAGCCTTCACGGTACAACGGTGGAAGGAAGTATTATTCCCACTTTAATTGATGAACTTCCCATTATCGCAGTGATGGCCGCATTTGCAGAGGGCACCACCGTGATTCGGGACGCCCAGGAACTGAAAGTAAAGGAATCTGACCGGATTGCTACCGTAACGGAGAATCTGAAGGCCATGGGGGCCGATATCACGCCCACAGAGGACGGAATGATTATTCATGGAGGCAATACCCTTCACGGCGCCCGGATTAAAACGTACGGCGACCACCGGATTGCCATGTCCTTTGCCATTGCAGGACTGAATGCGGAGGGAACCACCACCTTTGACGACGAAAACTGTGTAACCGTTTCCTATCCATCCTTTTATCAGGATCTGGAAAAACTGCTGGATTAGACTTATCTTCTGCCTTTCAGGCAGAAGATTTTCTTTCTTTCAGATACCACAGAATTCCAGGGACTGCTACCAGCAGTTCCGTAATGGGAAAGGTAAGCCACAGCCCGGTCATCTGCCACAGGGCAGACAGCAAAAAAATCAGGGGGATAATTACAACAAATCCCCGGAGAATGGAAATCGCGCCTGCCGGCCCCGGACAGTCCCTGGAAGTGAAATACATGGCCAGCACAATATTGATTCCTGCGAATAAACCGCCGGTAAAATAGTATTTCATTCCCGAAACCGCAATCTCCTGCAGCATTACATTCCCTTCTCTGTTAAAGGCTCCTGCAATGCTGTCTGCCTGAACAAATACCAGCCCGTAAATCAGAACTGACAATAAAATCACCGTAATTACCGCATATCGGAATACAGCCTGAACCTCCTCTTTTCTCCCTGAGCCATAATATCTGCTCAGCAAAGGCTGAATCCCCTGAGCAATCCCTGTATACAGCGCAATCACCACCAGAGACAGGTTGGCAATTACCCCATAGGCCGCCACTCCGATATTTCCCTGAAGCCCAAGCAGCATACTGTTGAAAATAATCATCACAATTCCGGAAGACAGCTCTGTCACCAGAGACGGAACCCCTCCTGCCAGAATAAATCTGCTCTCAGAAAGAGACGCCTTTCCCTTTCTGAAATGGAATCCATGATTTTTCTGTAAAAAATGCGGAGACATCAGAGCCATACTGACAAGGGGTGATGTTCCGGTTGCAAAAACAGCGCCGAACATTCCCATATCCAGAGGAAAAATCAGAATATAATCCATCAGAATATTGGAAAAACTTCCTCCCACCATAGCCCTCATGGACAATCCTGGCACTCCGTCATTCCGCACAAAACAGATCAGGATTTCATTGAGCAGAAATGCCGGGGAAAACAGCATCAGAACTCTCAGGTATGTTTTGCACATTTCATAAACTATTCCTTCCGCACCCAGCAGGCGGGCAATTACCTGTGAACCAGACAGGCCCATTCCCATAAATACTGCCGACAGCAGAACCCCCATCTTCAGGGTGCAGGTAAAAACCCGGTCTCCTTCTTTCTCTCTGCCCTGGCTTTTCAGAATAGTATATCTGGTAGCTCCGCCCATACCCAGCATCAGGCCGCTTCCATGAATAAAACTGTAAACGGGAATCGCCAGATTCAGAGCTGCCAGTCCGTCCGCTCCCATTCCTCCCGCCACAAAAAAAGTATCCGCCAGGATATAACAGGATAAAGCCGTCATCCCCAGCATATTCAGAACAGAATATTTTATAAATTCTTTCAGACATATGTTATGTTTCATGGTTTTTCCTCCTGAAAAAAGTACCAGCACTTTCTGTCTTCCATGGCCTGACGACAGAAAAGCTGGCACTTAACTCTTACCCGGCGGCAAAAATCAGCCTGTTCTTATATTACGTTTTATCTGAAATTATCATGCATACTCTTTCTCAAATCACCAGGACCAGCTGATATAACCATCCGGTGTGCTCGTATATGTCTTGCCCTTTACCTTTTTATTTGCTGTTACTTTACAATAAACCTTTCCTTTCGAAGCAGAAGAAGCATATTTCAACACATACTTTGTCTTTGACGTAGTTGCCACTTTCTTCCATTTTGATTTTGGACTTTTAGCAGTATAAATCGTGTAGCTGTTCGCACCTTTCACCGGAGACCAGCTCAGCTTTCTTTGCCGGTTACCTGCCTCTGCCTTCACCTTCTGAGGCCCTTCGGCAAAATAACAGTAATCTGACCACTTACCGGCTTTCTTCTTACCTCCAATTTCGATGTAACCCCGTATCCGGACTTTCATAAACTGGCCTTTTTTTATTTTACCGGCAGATATCAGCACTTCTTTTTTCGAGGTGGCTTTGCCATTTTTATCATGTACTGATTTTAAATCTTTCGCAGCCACGCTTTTCTTCTGAACCCGTTTCCGTCTTAACTGACGTCACTTTTCCTGGAAGTACAGATATGGTGACAATTTTTGACATATTATGAAAAAGAATCAACATCCTCTTCTTCCCGCTCCACCGGCTTCCAGGCTTTCCCGAAATTCACATCGCGAAACAGGGCTGCCAGGCCGGTAATCTGTTTCAGCCGCAGAATTTCATCTTTGCTCATGCCCATATGCTTTGCAATCCATTCGTCCGACCTGCCGATTTCGTGAAGTTCTCTGATGATATTACTCATCAAATCCACATCATGGCTGCCTCTGGCCCGGTTATGCCTTATGGTGCTGGCCATCCGGTTGGAAATGGACTTGTCAATGACAGTTACCGGAAGCATACCGTTTTCCCTCTCATAAATATCCTTATGCTCTTTCATAATCCGATAACGGTGAAATCCGTCCACAATCACATAAACGTCTTCTTTTTTGGAGTAATAACATACAATGGGCATGGTGTAACCGTCCTCTTTGATACTGTCGTAAAGAAGCCGCATTTCCGGCGGCGCAACCGCATTGGGGTTATAAGAATTGGGTACGATTTTTTCTATGGGCACCGGTACTACCCGGTATGCCGGACTTTTGTATGCACTGTTCATTCTGAAAATCCTCCGTATCTTTTGTCCATATTTTTACTTTTCCGCAAATTCACCGTATTTTCTTCGTATGGCTTCAATCTGTGCCTTTTCCCTGCTGGTCAGTCCAAATCCCATAAATCTGCAGATATGGTCGTTTCTCAGGATACAGTAGCACATGCGCTTCCAGCTTGGAATGTCTTTGGTGGTTTTAATGTCATCTGTGTCGTCGGGTATTTTCCCGGTAAATACAATTCTGGAACTTTTATTCACCGTATAATTGGAAATCCCGTTTCTGCGAATCTGATAACCGTGATCCAGCAGTTCCTGAATGGTTTCTTCCGACAGGCCGCCGCCGGTCTCATGCCAGAACCGCATGGAAGTCCGGAATTTTTTCACATAATTATTGCGGATTCTCACCGGAAGGGTGTCCAGCAGAAATTTCGTGTAGGATTCCCAGGTATGCCCCTCCGGAAGGGTAATATTCCGGTAGCCCAGAGCTTTGGTTCTGGCATACACCGCGCCGAAATTGGCGCCCCGCACCCGGCCTACCAGTCTGGCCCAGATTTCCGGATCAATGACCCGGTACAGATTCAGACTGTCTCTGGCATAATCGTTAAAGGGAGAAGCCACCCGCATCTGGCTGGGCTTTAAGCCGGCCATATAATACAGGTCATACAGTTTGTTATAATCATATCCGAATTTGAAATTAGCCGCCCACACGTCATTGTTGGTCCAGTCATAAAGAGGCGACGCACACCAGACGTCCTTAAACTGTTTGGAAATCCAGCATTCTCCTTTGTATCCGTATTTCCGGTTCAGAAAACCGCTGTACCGCTGCAGGGATTCTTCCGCCCGTATGCCCAGCAGGCAGACGGTTTTCTTCCTGCCATGCTGCTCCTTATAAAATCTTCCGAACTGTTTTGCCAGATTTTCCTGTGGCATCCGGTAACGGTAATGGGTAAAGGGACGCTCCATATTGATTACATAGGGATACTGAGGCATGGGCCGCACCCAGATATCCTTTTTGGTGTCATCCCAGGGATACCAGTACATTTCATAGCTGCTGAGAGCTGTCCTTGTTGCCATGGGAAGGCAGACCCAGTAAAGGTCCAGTTCATCCTCCAGCCGATGGAACGTCCGTTCCACATACTCTGTGGTTACCGTATACTGGGCCTCAAAATCCTGATGAAACAGCCCTACGGTCCGGGCCGGATAATACTGGCGTTTAAAATCCAAAAACAGATTCAAAAGCACCCCGCTGTCTTTTCCTCCGCTGAAGGAAACATAAATATTGTCAAATTCCTGAAACAGAAAATGAAATCTCTGCTGCAGTGCCTCGTACACATCTTCTTTCTGGTATTCCCGAATCATCATCCGTTTTATCCTCTGTATTCTTTATGTAATTTCCATTTTTTTCCATTTTTCTTCCATATCATACTTCAAGTGGATTTTTTTTGCAACCTTTTTCCCTTTCTCCGTTGACAGACACCGGAACAGGACATACAATGAATACATGCAGCAAACAACCATCAGACACAACCAAAGGAGGTATTTTTACATGGCAAACATTTTAATCAGCCCGAACAAATATGTGCAGGGCGCAGGGGAAATGAAAAAACTGGGGGAATACGCTGAAAAATACGGCAAAAAAGCTCTGATTCTGATTACAGCATCAGGCTTTAAGAGAATTGGGGATATTGTGGAAGGCAGCTTCGCAGGAAAGGAAGTCAGTACTGTCTTCGACTATTTTAACGGGGAATGCAGCAAAACAGAAATCAATCGATTAATTAAAGTTGCGGAAGACAATCAGTGCGAAATGATTATCGGTATCGGCGGCGGTAAGATTCTGGATACTGCCAAGGCTGTGGCATACCATAAATCTCTTCCGGTTCTGATCTGCCCCACCATTGCCTCCACCGACGCTCCCTGCAGTGCGTTGTCTGTCATTTATACGGACGAAGGGGTGTTTGAAGAATACCTGTTCCTCCCGGCCAATCCAAATCTGGTCCTGATGGATACGGAAATCGTTACAAAATCTCCGGTTCGTCTGACGGTATCCGGTATGGGAGACGCGCTGGCTACTTATTTCGAAGCAAGAGCCTGCAAAAACAGCGGAGCAGCTACCTGTGCAGGCGGCCTGGCAACTTCTGCTGCAATGACTCTGGCAGAACTGTGTTTTAACACACTGATGGAGGAAGGCATGAAAGCAAAACTGGCCCTGGAAGCAGGCGCATGTACTCCCGCAGTGGAAAAAGTCATCGAAGCAAACACTCTCTTAAGCGGTATTGGTTTTGAGAGCGGCGGTCTGGCAGGAGCGCACGCCATTCACAACGGACTGACCGTACTGGAAGAATGCCATCACATGTATCATGGTGAAAAAGTAGCGTTCGGAACCATCACCCAGCTTGTACTGGAAAACATTCCTGCCGATGAGCTGGAAGATATCATTACCTGGTGTATCGACCTGGGACTTCCGGTTACCCTGAAGGAATTAGGCGTGGAAGAAGTGACAGACGAAAAGATTATGGCAGTAGCCGCTGCCGCATGTGCGGAAACTGACACCTTACATAACATGCCTTTTGAAGTTACTCCGGAAACCGTTTGCGCTGCTATCAAAGCTGCTGACGCATATGGACATTACTACCTTG
>Ga0137307_100889_pt1 | contig 32171 bp, 26 predicted proteins | sample NAcewD2O_March_2_FD_97180 | JGI IMG/M metagenome (GOLD analysis project Ga0137307, IMG submission 97180) | Mouse cecal microbial communities from Vienna, Austria - N-Acetylglucosamine amended D2O_March | ecosystem: Host-associated > Mammals > Digestive system > Large intestine > Cecum | place... | reverse complement strand
GCGATGTACAACGACGCGCCGTCGCTGCGTCTTATAAGCGCCGGCGGCATATCGTCCGCAAGCTCCACCACTTCCGCGCCATCGCTTATTTTAAGCAAGTTTTTAGCGTTGAGCTTTTGCTCGACCGCCGCCACTTTATCCACGTAAAAGCTTTCGCCGAGATAACTGTCGAACTCGATATTAAGCCGCGCATAAACCTTTTTCGCCTGTTCGAGCGTAATAGCCTTAAACTTATCGAACAACCCCACGGCATAACCGTCGCCCGTTTCTATCTTTTTTGACCACTCGAGCGCCTCGGCGTGAAGCGCGTTGTCCTTTTCTTCCTCGCTGTGAAACCGTACGTACAGCTCCAATAGCTCGTCGAGTCCGCGTTCGTTCAGCCTGTCCTCGTTACCCCAACGTCTGTATGCCGAAATGAGTTTGCCGAACTGCGTACCCCAATCTCCAAGGTGGTTTATGCCCACCGCGTTCGCGCCGCACGCCTTATAAATCTTGTAGAGCGAACCGCCGATAACGGTCGTCATAAGATGCCCTATATGAAACGGCTTGGCGATATTAACGGACGAATAATCTATACAAACAGTCTTCCCCTCGAGCGGCTTATACGCATTAAGCTCTTGGGAAAACGCATTTTTTACAAACGCTTCGCGCTCGATAGTGAAATTCAGATAACCGTTGAGCGCCTCGACTTTCATGCCGTCGATCTTAAGCGCCGCCGCGGCGTCCGCCGCTATTGCCGCAGGACTTTTGCGCAAAATTTTGGCAAACTTAAAACACGGAATGCAATAATCGCAAAACGCGTCCGCCGCTGTAACATCGGCAGCGTCCAGCCCATCGAGAACTTTCACAGCCGAATCGTATATAGTTTTCTTATAATCGTACATGTGTACACCTGCGAATATAATATAGAAAGAGAATAATTTTTCTATATGATACCACATCCCGACGATATGTGTCAATGAGAAACAACGTCAACCGCACAAATCGATTTAAAATTCGACCGTCCGTCAACCGTTTTCGTATATCCAAAAGAACATCTTTTGTATCTGCGAATAGTTGATAATGCGGATCACTTCGCCCGTTTCGGGGTCTTTTTCAGGCTCGCCCGTTTCGGGATCGGTCGGAATAATGACCTCGCTCTTGTTTCCGTCGTCATAACTGCCCGTGCCGTTCTGAACGCCGTTCGACTGTAAGTAAAGATTATTGAAAAACTCCGCGATAGACCCTATGATATCGGGCTGAGAATTCCAATACTCCCGAGCGTATGCGCGTTCTTTTCTTACAAGCGGACTTACACTCGCGCCCAGCTTGTTATAGCTTTTATAATCGCCCGTCAGCAACAGCGCCGACAAAAAATTATCGAACGCGCCGTAATATCCGCAGTATCGCAAATAACCGTTATCGGAAGTGAGCAAAATATACCGCGCCAAAAGATTGGCGTCGCCCTCGCGCTGAACGCCCTTGGCATGCGCAAGCTCATGCGCCGTTGTAAGCGTCACTACCGACGGCGGCGCGTCCACATTGAGCGTAGCCTCTCCGAACGGCAGGAATGTAACGCCCGTAATAAGCATATCCGATAAATACCAACTGTTTACGACCGGCTTCGCTTTGGGCGTATATGCCGAAAAATACGGGTCGTCGAGCCGCGCGTACTCCGCTCTCATAAGCTCGGCAAGCTCCGAAAACGAATACGGACAAACCACGCACCCGTTGCCGTCGCGCTCGAGCGTGTTTGCAAGATAGTTATAGTCGTCGAGGAAATACTCTATCGCCTCTATCGCCCCGGCGTTGTCGTACGCGGTAGACGACTGCGGAATAGGCATAGGATATCTGTAATATCCGAATCCCATCGACAGGATATAAAGGTTCAGTAAATAACAACCGCCGACGGCAAGCGCGAGCGCGCCCGTTATTATACGCTTAAACTTCGCGGTACAAAGATCGATAAACAATCGCGCTATCAAATAGCACCCGAGCAAAATGCCGATAACGATAAAAAATTCAAGCACCGAAAACGGCATGATATCGGTCATCGTGCCGACCGCTTTTTCCCAGCCTGCCTGAATATTCCGCGTCCACCATTCCGCAAGATGCGCGTTATCTCTTACGGCAAGCATTACAAGCATAGGGATCGCAAGCGCACAGCAAACCGCGCCGAGAATAAAGCACGCAAGCCGTAGCCGCCGCTTCACATTGACCGTGCGAAACCCGTCGGACGTATAACGCCGCCGCATTTTTTTGACGGGTGCGAGCATCCGTTTCCCTTTTATAATACTGCCTGTCACGCTTTAATTATATCCCAAACAAACAATAATGTCAACGCCGATTTAATGAGATTTTAATCTTGCTGTAATAATGTCCTTATATGCGCTTATTATAATTATATTGTGTGATAATATAAACCAAGTATTGACAAAGCTCACACAATTTTGATATAATTCCAATAGACACAGGAGGATACGGGTAAACTATGTGGTGGAACAGTATGTCCGCTTTTCAGCAAGCGATGTTTATCATCGCATGCGGCGCATCGGCGGTGCTTGTAATACAAATAATATGCATGCTGATAGGCGGAGCCAACGACGCGGACTTTTCCGGCGGTAGCGGCGGAATGCTCGACGGCGATATGTCGGGCGGCGGCGGTATGTCGGACGTGTCCGACGGCGGAGGACTGTCGTCGGTATTCGACGGCGGTTCGGTGTGCGGCGCATCCGATATGGATACCACAGACCTTGCGAGCGATCAGCCAAGCAGCGGCGGAGTCGCTTTCGGACTTAGATTGCTCAGCCTGCGATCTATAATAGCATTCATAGCCGTCGGCGGCTGGATAGGATATACGCTGTGTTATATGTTGCCGTGGTACGCCGCACTGCCGATAGCCGTACTGTGCGGATTTGCCGCCGCATGCACTATGGCAGGCGCAATGCTCGGGCTTGAGCGCATGCAGAACAGCGGCAACCTGAATCCGTTAAACGCGGTAGGAACGACCGGCACGGTATATCTTACGATTCCGCCCGAACGCAGCGGCAAAGGCAAAATAAACATACTCATACAAGAACGTTATGCCGAATATGAAGCGGTAACGGACAACAAAGAACCGCTCCCTACCTCGTCCGAGATAAAAGTGATCGGGCATATCGGCGCCAACGTCTTGCTCGTAGAAAAATACAAAAAACCCTCGATAGTCATAGAGAACACAAAACAGTAATAAATCCAAAAAGGAGTGTTAATATGCAAATATCTTTCTCTTCTCTTTCCAACGGAGCGATCGGCGGCATAGTAGCCGTCGCTATCGTGCTCGTTCTACTCGTGATACTGATCATAGCGACAGTCGCAACACGGTACAAAAAATGTCCGCCCGATAAAGTCATGGTCATATACGGTAAAGTCGGCAAAGCTCCGGACGGCACTGCGCGCTCGGCTAAGTGCATTCACGGCGGCGCGGCGTTTATATGGCCGTTTATCCAGTCGTACAGCTTTCTCGACCTAACGCCCATGTCCATTCAGGTCGATCTTAAAAACGCGTTGTCGCGCCAGAACATCCGTATAGACGTTCCGTCGCGATTCACCGTAGGTATTTCGGTCGAAGCGGGCGTAATGCAAAACGCCGCCGAGCGTTTGCGCGGTCTGCCGCTCAACGAGATACAGCGTCTTGCCGAGGACATAATATTCGGTCAGCTCAGATTGATAGTCGCAACCATGGACATCGAAGAAATAAACACCGACCGCGACAAGTTCCTCGAGGCTGTTTCCATCAACGTCGAAGGCGAGCTTAAAAAGATAGGTCTGCGCCTCATAAACGTTAACGTAACGGATATCACCGACGAATCGGGCTACATCGACGCGCTCGGTAAAGAAGCGGCGGAAAAAGTTATAAACGACGCCAAAAAATCGGTTGCCGAAAAACACCGCGACGGTTCCATAGGCGAAGCGAACGCCAACCGTGACGAACGCATACAAGTAGCCGCGGCAAACTCGCAAGCTATCGACGGCGAAAACAAATCCAAAGTATTGATAAGCCAATCCAACGCAAGACTGCGCGAAGCGGAAGCGGAATCAAACCGTATTGCGCAAAGCGCCGAGTTTATCGCTCAAGCCAAAGCCAACGAGGAAGCTTATAAAGCCGAACAGCAAGCCGAGCTCGAGCGTGCCAAACGCGAAAAAGCCACACTCGAAGCGGACGTCATAGTAAACGCTCAGATCCAAAAACAAAAAGCCGAGATCGAGGCCGAGGCGGAAGCGGAACGTATCCGCCGCCGCGCGCAAGGCGAAGCGGACGCCGCTTATGCCAAACGCGTTGCCGAAGCCAAAGGTCAATTGGAAATACTCACAAAACAAGCCGAAGGTTTCGGAAAGATTATCGAGGCCGCAGGCGGCAAGAGCGACGACGCGGTAAAGATGCTCATCGCAGACAAGATCCAAAACCTTGTCGCAATGCAAGTCGACGCTATCAAGAACCTGAAGATAGACAAAGTAACCGTTTGGGACAGCATGAAAGACGGGCATCCCACTACGGCGAACTTCCTTTCGGGCATGCTCGGCGCAGTACCTCCGCTTAACGAACTGTTCAAGATGAACGGCATGGAACTGCCCACCTACCTCGGCAAAGTGGAAGACTGCCATGCGGAAGAAACTCACGCAGCGCCGCAAAAACAACAGTCCGAAAAGAAAAGAACATCCAAATAATATTTACAGCAAATAAAACCAAAATACCATAAACGGCGCGGCATAAGCCGCGCCGTTTTATTATGCTCTTTAAATACAACCCGTACGCTTGCCCAAACGCACGCACAGAAAATCACAGCCACACCGCCCAATCGCCGTAACCAAACGTGCCTGCGCCGTGGTGCAGTTTGCCTCGCTCTTTAAGCTCACGAAACGCGTCTCTCATTCTTATCGCTATTTCGGGTTGAATATCCAATGAATGGTGCGCCGGAAACAATCTTTTCGACGGCAATGCGGCTATCGTTTCGAGCGACTGCAAATACGCTTCGGGATCGGTGGACGGATAATAAGCGAACAATGTGTCCTTATAAATAAGGTCGCCCGTGAATATGTAGCCGCGCTCCTGTTCCCAAAAGCAAAGATGTCCCGGCGAATGTCCGGGGGTATGCAAGACTTCGATCTTTCTGTCGCCTATATCGATCACCTCACCGCCGTTCAACACATTTGTCGGCAAGCCTTGAAACACCTCATACTTGCTTACGTCAAAGACTTCGGGCAGATCGCAACGGTCGATTACCATATCGCGTACTGTTTGAATCGACAGCGGAAATTTGCCGTTCAGCCAATCGAGTTCGGCTTTATGCGCGTAGAAATCTGCGGCAAAATATTTGTGTCCGCCTATATGATCCCAATGTATGTGGGTCGCGACGGCGGTAACAGGCATCTCCGTCAATTTACGAACTTCAGCGTAGATATTGCAAATACCTAACCCCGTATCGATCAAAAGACAGCGCTCGCTCCCGATCAAAAGATAACAGTGCGTTTCTTCCCAATGTCTATATTCGCTTATGATATAAGTCGAACCGTCTATTTTATCGATAGTAAACCATTTATCGGCCATTGCTCATGCTCCCTACTCTTATTTCATGTAAATTATACAACATCCGAAAATAAATATCAAACGATATGCTTCGGCATATGATTTGCCGTGCGGTTTTTACGCAACACAAAACGGCGAGCAGGAGGACACTCGCCGTTTTGCCGTACCGTTATGTTTTTTATCTTTTGTAATTTGTAAACGGCCGAAAAGCTTAATATTTAACTATCTCGAAATCGGTGTATTCCACACCGGCGGACTGCGCGCGAATACCGACATATCCGCTTATGCGTCCGTCCAAAGCAATGTCTCTGTCATGCGCCGCGAAATAAAGCACGTCGTCGACATAGCACTGAATACTGCGTCCTACGAAGTTTACCCTTAACGTGTGTTCCGCCGCCGCGTCGAAGCCCTGCGGCAATGCGGCGTTAAATGTTTCCGTCCAAGGCATCATCGACGTCAAAAGCACGCGACCGTCGGAATTTATAAAGAAGAAATAATATCTGTATCCTTCCCAAAATTTATCGGACACGTCGGTAGGTACGGCAAATATAATACCGTTGCACTTATCGCCGCCCGTAACGCCCGTCTTGATCTTCGCGGATATCGATCCGCCGTTTTCTATAGTAACGCTGCTTGTGGCAAGCGTATCGACGCTCGTTGTTTTATAGCCGCCCTCGATAACTTCGACTTCGCTGCCGTTCCTTGAAGTCAAAGCGCCGAGATCGGTGACCTTATCGAAATCGATTTTTTCGTTTTCGTCGATCGCAATGGCTTTCCCGAATTCCGTTCCGGCACATTGAGCGCGAAATCCAAAGCCGTTGCCTCTGAGCCGACCTACGTCCGCAGTGATGGCAAGCGACAGCGCCGAAGTGGAAGGTCCTGCGTATATTCTTACATAACCGTCCTCGTAAACGACTTTTATTTTATATTCGCTTGCTCTGTTATAAGGAGGGGTTTCGAGAGTAGCGGAGAACGCCAATATGTTCCAAGGATTGGAGTTTGCCAAGAAAAGCGTACCGTTCCTGTTGATATAGACGATCAGATAGTCAAAGCCTTCCCATGCGTTCGTTTCCGGCATACTGTCGGTGTCCACACCGAATATAACGCCGAAATCGTTATCGCCCGAATCGTTCACCACGTTCTGTTTGAGAGTGACCGTAAACGAACCGCGCTCGAACGTCCTGGTAGACATCATGAGAGTATTGTCGGCGGTAGTCGTGTAAGTATAAGTATTTACTTGCACGCCGCCCTGACCGATATAGTATTCGGTATCGGCATTCAATTCGAATTTTGCTTCGATCTTGATATCGCCGTTGACTTCGGCGTCCCAATCGTATTCTTCGGTAGAACCGTTTGCATACCAACCTGTAAACGTGAACCCGTCTTTTTGGGGATCGTTCGGTTTTTCCAATATCGTTCCCGCCGACACAAACTTCATAACGGATGTTTCACCGTTTATAGTTACCGCGTATTTATCGGAAACGTCGTCTTCGGTATAAGTTACTCCCGCTGCTTGAGCGCGAATACCGTACGACGTGCCGGTATATAACGCACCGTTTTCCTCTTCGACCGACTTTACAAGCGTACCGTTTACATAACAACCGATCGTATTGCCGTCGATATAAACTTCGAGCTTATATTCGTTTTGAGAATTCTTAACGTTAGTACCTACGCCGAACTCGCTCCAGGGTTCGTTGGAACTGAGCAATTTCGCAAGCCGCGCATTTCCGGCTGCATCTACAAAGAAGAAATAATATGTCTGACCTATACCTTCCCAATAGCTTGCGGAACCGTTGTCCGAAAGCGCGAAAACTATACCGTTATCACCCGTTCCGCCGGTCGTCATCGTATAAGACAGTCTTTTGGCGGAATTTACGACGTTGTTTTCGTTTTCGGTATCATAAACCAAAGCTAAAGTATTTGCAGCTTTGCTCGTAATAACACCGTCCTCGACCGTGACTTCGCCGTTACGAACATTGTAATTTTCGACGATCGTCAAATTGCGCGACGGCAGATCGTTCGCGTCGAAAATCATTTGTCCGAACTTAACGCCTGCCAATTGCGAACGGCAACCAACGGCTTTGCCGCTAAACTCGGCTATCTCCGTCTTTATAAGAGCTTTACCGTCGATCGAAATTTCACAGTAACCGTTATTGTACGCGACTTTCATTTTGTATGTGCGCGTCGGATCGAAATTATCCAATTCCACGCCCGACACTACTTCCGACCACGGCGCTACCGTCGCAAACAATAATACGCCGTCTTTATTTATAAGCGCGGTATAATAACTCGTATCTTCCCACAGTAAGCCGCTTTCGGGCACCGTCGCACCGAATACCACGCCGCAGTCACTGCCCTCTACGGGCGTAACATCCACTGTGAACGAACCCTTTTCGAACGTGCCTACGGTGTACAGCGTACTTCCTCCGCCGATAACGACCGATTTATCGGTCTGCGGATACGCAACGCCTGCGGTAACTTTCATCCAATCCACAGGCTCATACTTAGCTCTGATCGTTATATCACCCGTGATAGGCGCAGACCAATCGAATTCGGTAGTCTGCCCGTCGGCGAACCAGCCCAAAAATATCTCTCCCGATTTTCTGGGCGTATAGGTAGGTATTGCGGACGCAGGCATCGGTTGACCTTTTTCCACTTCTACTTTTACCGTTTTTCCGTCCACCATGGAAACCGTCCATGTTGTTTCCTCATCGGGCGGCACTATCGTTTGATTGTCGTCGCCGTCATTTCCACCGCACGCAACAAACACTGCGGCGGTCATAACGACTGCCAATAGCGCGATAATACAATTGCGTAATTTCTTCAACATCATAGTTCCCTCCGTTTTATTTTGTCGGTAAACCGACAATACTATCTGCCTCTTTTTGTCAGTATAGAACGAATAACATCCGCCGACGCCTTGGGGTTACGGGCAAAATCGGTAAGTCCGTTTACCTCGTGATATACGTCGGAAAGCTGAGTATAACAATAACCGTTCATGAACGGGATCCTGTCGATAGCGTCGATAAGCGAACCAAACCGCGAAATAAACTCGTCGGTATTCTTAACGCCGTCGCCGTATCCCCATTTTGCGTCCACTGCGTCTTTAACGAACGCAGTTCCGCCAAACTCGGTTATCATTATGGGTTGACCCTTATATTCGTAACCGTCCGAAAACGCGCCACGGTCATGCTCCGCATACTTTTTGGCGCAACATTTTTGCACCTCGTCAAAGCAAGCGTGCATAATATCGCCGCTCTGTGTGTAGTGATGAATGGTAAGAATGTCCGAAACGGTATGTTCCCAACCGTCGTTGGTAATGACGGGACGGGTACTGTCTACCGCCTTTGTAGCATAGTATGTGTCGTTTACAAAGTCTTGAACCGATTTATCGGTGCAAATATGCTCTATTCCCCAACTCTCGTTGAAAGGCACCCAACAGAGTATGCACGGGTGCGAGCCGAGTTCGCTTACGGTGATAAGCCATTCGCGCTTGAACACCGCCTTCGACTCGTCGTTAAGCGCCTCGTACATGGACGGCATTTCGCACCATGTTATATAGCCGTATATGTCGGCATAGTACAAAAACCGTTCGTCTTCTATCTTTTCGTGCTTACGGCAACCGTTAAATCCCATAGACAGCATGAGCTTTATGTCGTCTTCAAACGCTTCGACGTTCGGCGGAGTAAGTCCGCCTTCGGGCCAATAGCCCTGATCGAGCACGAGCTTTTGATACAAGGGCTTTCCGTTAAGAAGTATCCTTCCGCCGTCGATCGTTATTTCGCGCATACCGAAATAGCTTTTTACGCTATCCGCGAGCGTATCGCCGTCGTACAGTTCGAGTTCGGTGTCGTACAGCTTGGCGTCGCCTACATTCCACAGCATGACGTCGCCGCCGAGCGAAACGGCCGCAGATACGTTTTCTCCGCCTACTGCGGTTTCCGCCGTACCGACTGTTTTTCCGCCGTATTTTACGGTAAGTTTAAGCTTGGGCGATACTGCGGTTTCCGCGCCGTTTACAACTGTCTTTACGGTTACCGTTTTGGAACGGATATCGGTATCGTACGCGATTTTTTCGATATGCAGTTCGCTTACCGTTTCCAGCCATGCCGTCTTGTAAATACCCGTAGTGTCTATGTACCAGCAGCCGAAATCCTTGTCTTTCCAACGCTGTTTACCGCGCGGTTTCGCCGTGGAATAATCGTCGTTGACGCATATAACAAGCGTGTTTTTACCTTTTTTCGCACCGTCCGTCAGATCGAACGACAGTCTGTGATATCCGCCCGTATCCTCGCCGCAAAACTTGCCGTTTATCCACACGCGCGTGCGGTAGTCGCAACCCTCGAGGCGGAGCATTATGCGCTTGCCTTTTTCGGGCGAAAGCTCGATTTTGTTTTGATACCAAACCTGTTCGCACAAAGCGGTATCGCCTATACCGCTCGCAGGCACTTGGTAAGCGTACGGAACGGTTATTTGTTTTTGCGCTTTAAAACCGTTTGTATAGCCTTTGCTCTCACCCGTCTTATTGAAGTCGAACGCGAAATCCCACTTGCCGTCGAGGTTGGTCCAGCCCTCTCTCACAAGCTGCGGACGGGGGTAATTATGTTTGTAAGAAGCAGTATGTTGCATAAATTTTTATCCTTTATATTCCTTTGATAGTAAGATTTCTGTAAGCTACTTCGGCGCCTTCGCTGTACAATCCGACATACCCGTTGAGGAACGGTTGCGGATCGGTGAACGTAAATACCGACTTACCGTCGAGCGAGACCGATACGGTGTTTCCTTCCATTCTGATCTTCAGTTTGAACCAATGCGACAGGAAGTCCGATCTATGTCCGTGCGACATAAACCTTACGTTAGAGCGCGTATAGTTAAAATAGTATCTGCTGAGGAACACATTGGAATCGTTGAGTCCGATATAATAGCCCTGTATACTCGAGTTGTCGTCGTAATTGCTTGTTGCGTACCTGTTAGATCTGAGGATCACGCCTGCGGAATAGATATTGTTCGACAGGAATTTCATTTCCACTTCGATCTCGCAATTTGCTATGGAACCGTCGCCGAAGTTGGCGAGCATTCTGTTGCCGCTGCGCGTCGTATGTCCGTCGCTTGTAATGCGGAACATCGCCGTATAGTTCACGCCCGTATCGATAACTTCTTTAAGGTCGTTTTCGAATTTCCAATCGCCGTAAGCTTTTTTCGCCGTAGTAAACGATATAAACGCGACCTCGCTGTCTCCGCCGTACACGGTTATTACGTTTACGCCTTTTTTAACGTCGAACTCCGCCGCAAGGTGCGCCGTTACGACACTGCTCAAATAATCGTCCTCATCGAGAGTTACCGACGGGAGAGTTACGGTTTGGACGTCTCCGCCGTTAAGCTGTAATCCCACCGTGCGTCCGGCATACTTTGTCTCGTAGGTCATGGCTATGCCGTAATGTCCGGCTTCGCGGAAATACATCGAATAGCTCGCATAGTCGCCCTTATTGGCGAAAGTCATCTTATAAGCTCCGTCGTAAGAAACGCTGTCGGGATAGTTTTCTTTATCCACATCAACAACGCCGACGCCCGAGCCCGAACCAAGCTTGTAGGAATTTACGCCGTCATACGCGTTTTGCGGAAGATAATTCGCCGCGCCGATCGCGCTGTCGGACTGCTTAAGTTCTATCCTGTCCGAATAGCCGCGCGCCACGTTGCTGAACGCAGTGTACTGCGCCGCGCCGCCCTCGTACCCGATCTTTCCTGCGGTCATCGTTACGCTTGCGTCTGCGATCTTGCGAAGATTATCGAAATACACGTCGCACTTCCCGTCGGCGTACGCAATGCGCACCGTATGGAGCACACCGGGATCGAACTCGTTTTTGAGCGTTCCCGACGCGATCTCGGTTTCCGTGCCGCCGGACACGTTTACAAGCTTGATATTTTTTGCCGAGTAATCGGCGGTAACGTATACATAGTTATTGTCGTCGGTATATCCGGCTATACATTTGACGCCGTTGCCCGTAAAGTTATATTCGGAAGTAAACACACTGCCCGTGCTTTGGACGGAAAGCGTCTTATTGCCGCTCGTTTCGAACTTGTCGCCCGTCGTATTTTCCGCATAGAATGCCGGGAGATTGGCGGCGATCGAATCGGTCTTGGACGCGGATACGCTCATTTGCGCGCCGTTGAAAGTAAGCCGATCGATATTCATGCTGCGCCACGGTCCGTGCGCGGTAAGCGAATTAAGGCTGTGGTAAACGATATAATAGCTGTCCATGTCTGGACCGAGTACCGTAGAACTGTGTCCCAAACCTTTAAAGTTGTTTTGAGTATCCACTTCGAGAAGAATGGGATTGGACGCGCCCTCGTTGAACGAATCGGCTTTATTTATCTTGTTACCGTCGCGCTCCACCGCATACGACACTCTGTACGCCGGGCTTGTTACGTGTATGCCTGTATAAGTCAGATAATAATAGCCGTCTTTCTTGATGAGCATCGGACCTTCCGTCCAGCCGAGGTTTGTCGTCTTGAGCTGAATGGCTCTGCCCGGTTGCGCGGCATAGTTTTCCATCGAGCGGATAAATATTCCGCCCGTACCGGCATTCAGGAAGTACAGCGATTCGTCGTCGTCCATGAACACCGAACCGTCTATACTCATGCCGTAGTTATCGCTCGCGCAAACGAACGGACCTTCGGGACTGTCGGCAATAAGCGTATAGTGTCCGTTTCCGCCGGGGCTTGTATACATATAGAACTTGCCGTTAAAGTGATACACTTCGGGCGCGTACGCCGTAGTCGTTACAGCGTCGTCGGACACATAGCCCGTCGCCAAGCCCGTTCCGGTGCATTGCTCCCACGATATCATATCGCGTGATTTCCAAGCGCGCACGCCCGTTTGCCCGTCCTGTGTCGAAACGTAAAGATAATACATGCCGTTGTAACGGAAAACGTACGGATCTCCTGCGCCGTACATATCCCACTGCGCAGGCAAATTCTCCGTTTCTTTAACGCCCTCCTCGCTGTAATCGCTGAAATCGGCGTTATCGTAAGTTTTGTAATCGGTTATGTCGGACATCGTGAATTTTTCTCCGTCGATAGGTGTATAGGTTGTGTCGTTTGTTCCGCACGCGGTAAGCGCAAGCGCAGACGACGCGAACACTGCGGACAACGCCGCCGTTAATATTCGTTTAAATTTATTCATTGTAACTCCTTGCGCTTTCGCTTTATTTAAAATACTCCGCGCCCGTAAGCAGCTTACCGCCGTCGTGACGCAAGATCAAGTACTTGGACGGGTCCTGCGGATCGATAAACGTCTGTTTATAATCCATTCCGTACCACTTATAAAAGTCTTCGAGGTTTCTGTTATCGTCCACCGAACGGTCCACGTGTCCGAATGCTATACCTATATCCTCGTTTGCGCCGATGCCCATTTGTCCTACGGGTATCATCGCCTCGAGGAAATAATAGTCGTGCTCGTCGTTCCAGCCTTCGCGCACCTCGAACGTATACATACCTGCCCACAGGTACCACACGCCGTTACTACCCGACATGATACGCGTTCTGCCGTCGCGACCGAGGTTTATCTGATAACAGTTAGCCTGAGGCGTGGTAGTTCTGCCGAGCATAGCGTCGATATATATCTCTATGCTGTCGCTGAACGTTACTTCGTCGGCGTCGCCCTGACTGACATAGCTGTACGGCGTAACGTCGAGAACTTTAAAATATACGTATACGGCTTGCGGTCTGCGCAGTATAGACACGTTGCATGACGAAAAATCGACGTGCGCAACGTCCGCGCCTTGCCAAAGTTCGTCGCTGTCGCTGCCGTCGATCACGACTTCGGGCTTGACCGTGTTGCCTACAAAGTCAAACGGGTTAGACGCGCCTGCCGGCGGAACGTCTATTCCGCTCGCAACAGTCGGTTGCCCACTGCCGCACGCGCATAACGACAGCGCGCACGCCGACGCCAACACAGCGGATAAAAGTTTCTTTTTCATGTACTTCTACTCCTTTAAAATTTTACGGCTATTCTTTCATGCCGGACGCCGCAAGCGACTGAACGAAATACTTTTGGCAAACGATGTAAATTATTATGATAGGTATACTGCTTATCACCGAGCCTGCCATAACAAGCGGATAATCGGGCATGCGTTGCATATTGTCGTTGATGAGCGCAAGCAATGCCTGCAACGTTACCCAGCTCGAGCCCGACAGATAAATGGACGGTGCGAAATAGTCGTTCCATATCCCGAGGAACCAGAACACCACCTGCGCCGCTATCGCAGGAAATATGGACGGGAGCATTATCTGCACGAATATGCGCATCCAGCTTGCGCCGTCCACTCTGCCCGCCTCTATCAACGCCGACGGAATGGACTTCATATACTGTATAAAGAAGAACATCATGCTTATATTGCCGAACAGTCCGGGAATGATAAGCGGCAGAGGCGTTCCTACCCAACCGATCTGCGAAAATACGCGATACTGCGGAAGCATAAGCGCCGCATACGGCACCATCATTCCGCTCATAAGGAACAGCAGCCAAAACGTCTTATGCGGCAGACGCATTTTGGCAAACGCAAACGCCGCAAGCGCCGTAACGAAAGTGCCGATGGGAATGACGGCTATTTCTATGATAACGGTATTGAGCATTGCACGCGCAAAACTCGGGTCTTGATCGCCGAGCGCATAGTAACTGTCGAAATGGAATACTTCGGGGAATACCCTAAATTCTATTGCCATCGCTTCCAAACGATCTTTGAACGAAGTGAGCACCATCCAAAAATACGGGAATACGGTGAGGAACACAACAAAGAGCGCCAATATCCAAACAAGTATATTCGACGTTATCCTTTTGACCTTGCGCGCTTTTTGCGCAGGCGTCAAAGCTTTGCTTAACGGACTCATATACGGCGCCTCCTTTCCGTCCGCAATGCGGACGCATTGTAATTGCGGTATCTTTCCATGATCAGTCCTCGTACACCCACTTGTTGGATAGCTTGAACTGCACCAACGTGACTATCATTATGAATATGGCAAGCACAAGCGACGCCGCGCTCGCAAGCCCCTGCTTGCCCTGCTTTATACCGTACACCCAAATAAAGTATACAATGGTCTGCGCGCCGTTTTCGCCGGCAGCGAAGACCTGAGCGTCGGCATACGATTGAAGTCCGCCGATTATGCCCGTTATCAGCATATAAAACAGCGTGGGCGTTATTAGCGGCAACGTTATGGTAAAGAATTTTCTCGAGCTTGACGCGCCGTCTATATCCGCCGCCTCGTAATAGCTCGACGGTATAGCCAACATGGCAGCCAAACACAGGATCATGTTTCCGCCCATGCCTGCCCATGTGTTTTTGATTATGACGGCTATTTTAAGCAGCCACGGGTCTTTAAACCATGCTATATGCGTATTGAACAAATTGTTTATCAATCCGTACTCGGGATTGAATATATATCTGAACACAAGGTTTATTGCAACAGCGCTCGTGACAGCCGGCAGATAGAAAAGCACTTGAAAGAACTTATTGCACTTTTTTATCGCGCGCGACTGAAGCAATGCCGCAAGCGCAAGCCCCACGATCATGCCGACGGGTATCCCCAAAAGCAAGAACATCGTGTTGCCTATCGCGCGGAAAAACGCCGTGCTGTATATCGAGTTGGTAAACAGGTCGGAAAAGTTTTTAAACCCCAACCAGGCAAACTCCTCTCGATACACATTGTAATCCATAAGCGAGAAAGCAAACACCGCTATAAGCGTCAACAGCGTGAATACGCAAAACCCTATCACGGGCAACGCTATAAAAAGCTGTGCCGTACGCCGCTCGCTCTTATGGATATCATGCTTTTTTGTTTTTTTGGCGATCGCGTTCATCGAACATTAACCCTTCCACCGTTCGTTCATCTCGTTGAGGTCGGCTTGAAGATCGTTTTTGTACGCTTCGAGAGCGGACTTGATCTTTTCGTAACTCGTTTCTCTCCAAAGATTTCTGTCGTCGATGTAAGACATAAGGTTGTCTTTCCAAGTGGAATCGTAAGTGTAATACAGCGAACGCGTTTTACCGCTTATTTTATCCTCTGCCTCACTCGAATAAATGCCCACGCTGTTGGAATTACCGTCTATAATATCCACAAACAGCGAACGGTGCGCAGGTTCGACTTCCCATGTCGAGGAAATAAAGTCCTGCGCCATGCTTAAAAGATTGGGGACCTGCTGTCCGAGTTCCATAGATTTTTTCTGGCACGTTTCGCTCATGCTCAACCATTTTGCGAAATCTATCGCCGTTTTAGCTTTTGCCGGATTCTTTGCAGCCATAGCCGCGGAAACACCGTAGCACATAGATCCGATCATCGATACGGACTGCGTATCGTCGTGATCGCCGCGCGGCGCAGGTATCACGTCGTATCCGAACTTTACCTGAGTCCAGAAATCGGCGTTATCCCACGGTCCCATCCACGTAAATATCGTTCTGCTGTTAAAGAACTTGGTGTATGCGTCCGTTCCGCCGCTCATATCCGCCGACGGCATTACTTTATCTACCGTAGCAAGCTGAATATTGAAAGCAACCGCCTCTATAAACCTATCGTCTATGCCATGAGTTTCGGCGTTGTTCTTGAAATAATCGGCGCCGTTGCTGTACATTGCGATATCCATTTCGTAGTACGGGATACCGTATATCTGCGCCGGCGACGATTTATCCTGATCTTTTGTGAGATCTTTAAGGAGCGTTCGGAACTGCGTCCACGTCATGGCTTTGTCCGCGGAAAGAAGGTCGTAAACTTCGTCGCGGTCGAGATTATTTCTCGCGATCTGCTGTTCCAACAGCGTTTTATTGTAGGTCAAGCAAACGGGTCCGAGGTCTTTGGGGAAACCGTAGAAGTGAGCGCCTTCGGACTTGCCGAGCGTTTTCGTTTCCGGATTGTAATAATACTCGTTTACCGCTTCCGGATGCAACAAATTCAATTCCTCTTCCGTCACGTAATCGTTAAGATTGAGCATAACGCCGGCATCCGCCCATGTCAAAAAGTCGGTGTCTGGCATAAAGAAGACGTCGGGCTTGTTGCGCTCGGCAACAAATTTATCCATGTACACATTGGATTCGAAATGGATGGGTGCGATCGTAACATCGGGATGCTCGTCTTGATACTGCTGAATAAGCTGATTGTAAACGTTTATTTCCGCCGGCGAACCCCAAAACCAAAACGTCAACTTCTTGGGATCGCTGTCTCTGCCGTCACCGCATGCGATGGCGGCAAAACTACCGAGAGTAAGCATCGACGCGGCAGCAACCGCAAATACTTTTTTCATGTGATTTCTAAATTTACCTTTCATTATATCCTCCATCAGGTAAGCGGTTGTCCGCCGGATTTACAAATTAACTGTTCGCCGCCGTCGGTTTTTACATATTCGGTCGACGGCTCTTCCGTTTCGCACTCGTCGTACGGATTTTCCGCGCAGTTCTCCCCCGCGCGTTTCATAACAAAGTCGAAATAATTCTTTATATTTACGAGACAGACCGTTATGCCGAGCGTAACGCCCACCGTAACAAACAGCACCCAAAACACCAACTGCGCAATAAACGGCAACAGCATACATACGGCAAACGGCAGAACGCTCAAAACGGTAAACAATACCGTGCGCAACGGACGCATAAAATAAAGCTTAAACGCATTCGCAAACCTATATTTAAGTTTGTCTTCGAAAAAAGCGCACTGTACGATAACGATACACATAACGGGGATTATCGCAAGGCTCTGTATTACCGCAACTGCGCTGCCTGCGCCGACAAGCAACGCAATGCCCACATAGGAATAGAACGTGGGCGTAAGCACGGCAAGCGATACCGATATCCACATAATAAAAATACAGAGCAGGTACGTGGGCGCGTTCTTTTTTATTCCGATCGCGAAACTGCGGCGTATCGCTCCGTCGCCTTCCCAAAACAGCTTTTTATAACAGCAAACCGCTCCGGCAAGCCCTACGGCATAAATCAAAGAGCAAGGCAACAATCCCAAAAACATCAGAACAATCGCGCCGCCTACCGCCGTCGATATGCCCGACAAAAGCGCCGAATAGCATTGACAGATAACTATCCAGGCGATCAAAGGCATAGCAAAAGGAAACAACATCGCGTTGCACCCGATAAGCGCGCCTTTATTTACCCATACACGCTTTATCCATTTGCAAATACCTTGAAGCACTCCACCGTTCTCCCGTCTTAATATATTTTGTCACGCGCGGCATGCACGCATACAAATACACTATAATATTAGCATACAAAATTACAATAGTCAATATAAACTGTAATTTACGAAAATTTGCCTTTTTGAATTCCAATATTTGTTGGAATTAGCAATATATTTACCATTTTTATTTAATCGTTTTTAATTGACTTTTACAATACAAGCGACTATAATATAAAAATTGCATGTTCTTAAATAAACGACACAAGGCAGGTGCATCATGTCGGAAAGCGATTCCCGACTTAAACTGTTGACGCTGTACGATACGGAAGAAGAGCTGGCAAAAGTATGTTCGGCGCTGTCCGTTCAGACGCGACGCGACATAGTAAAGCTTGTTACCAAGCTTCCGCTCAGCGTGAACGAAATAGCCTGGAAACTGAACATTCCCGTATCTACGGCTTCCTTTCATATAAAGACGCTTGTAGAGGCAAATGTACTGCGTTACACGTCGGGCACGAACAAGCGCGGCAACGAAAAACTTATTTCGCTTAACGCCGTGATGTTCAATCTGTTTTTAGACAGAGATTCCGCTATAGTAGCCGACAACGTGCAGGTGATAAACGTGCCGATAGGCAGCTACACGGCATACCGCGCCGAGCCGACGTGCGGCATAAACACTCCCGACGGCGTGCTTGTTATAGAAGATACGCCCGCGATGTTCTCCTCGCCCGAGCGGTTCAACGCAGGGCATATTTGGCTTAAACGCGGATATTTGGAATATACCGTGCCGTTGCTAAACTATTCGGGTTCGCGCTCTATCGGACCAAATTCGCTGTACGACAAGCGCGCAATACGTTCGCTGTGTTTCAGATTCGAGCTGTGCAGCGAAACGGCTATGTACGACCACAACTGCAAAAGCGACATTACGTTTTCGGTGAACGGGCTGGAAGCTTGCACGTTTTTGAGTACGGGCGATTTCGGCGAACACCGCGGCAAACTCAATCCCGAATGGATGTCAAGCTCCGATTCGCAATACGGTCTGCTTTACAGCATCGATATACGCTACGACGGCACGTATCTGAACGAAAAACGCGTTTCCGAACTCGCCATAGAGGACTTGAAACTGATAGACAACGATCTGCTCACGTTCAGGATAGAAGTCAAGCCCGACGCAAAGCATGTGGGCGGATTCAATCTTTTCGGCAAAACGTTCGGCGATTACCAACAAGACATAGATATAATCGTCACATACCAAAACTCATATATGCAACCCAAAACTAAACGAACATAACCGACGGATCATTATGCATATCAACTTTTTACATAAACACGCGCGAAAAAAGATCGATCTCACAAACGGCTGTATTTGGAAAACGATACTCGTCTTTTCCATACCGATATTTTTTTCGTACGTATTGCAAAACATTTACAGCATCGCGGACGCAGCTATATGCGGACAGACGCTTTCGGCATACGATGTAGCCGGCGTGAACGATACGGGATCGATAAGTTTTTTGTTCTTACAGTTCGCATTCGGCTGTACTGCCGGCATGAGCACTCTGCTATCCGAAAACATCGGCAAAAACGACGAACAAGCGATAAAAAAGACGTTCGCCACACAACTCAGGTTGAGCGCTATAATTTGCGTTGTATTGATCGCCGTGGGACTGCTTACGCTCGATCCCATTCTCTCCCTTATAGGCATAAGCCCGTCGGGTGCGGAAACAAACAACATGCTGTACACAGCGGCTAAAACTTATATGACCGTAATAATCGGCGGCATGTGCGCGCAGTATTTTTACAACTTTATGTTCAGCACACTGCGCAGCCTTGGCGATTCCTTTACGCCGTTGATTTTCCTCGTTATTTCAAGCGTGACAAATATAGCGCTCGACTGTCTTTTTATAATGGCGTTCGATTGGGGCGTAGCAGGCGCCGCGGGAGCGACAATAGCGTCCCAAGTTTTATCGGCGGCGCTGTGCTTTGTATTCGCACTTAAAAAATATCCCGTGCTGCGCATCAAACCGGCGGACTTCAAGCCGGATTTAAAATACGACTTGAAATGCTTGAGTCAAGGGATTCCGCTCGGACTGCAATTTTCTATTCTCGCGTTCGGACTGATCGCGCTTGCAAACGGCATTGTCGCGTTTGACAAAACTCCCGACGGCATAATAGTAACGGGCGCGCCGGCGCAAAACGGATTTGCTTCGGCGAACCGCGTTTCCAATATAATGTCGCTTTTCCCTAACGCGCTTGCCACGGCTATTCTCCCGTTTATAAGTCAAAATCTCGGCGCAAAGAAATACGACCGAATAAAAAGCGGTTACATTCAAACATTGATAATTATGCTTATAGTAAGCGCGACTTGCGCCGCTATCGGATTTTTGATAAGCATAAACGGCGCGTATCAGTATGTATTGCTCAGTTCGGATAAAATATCGGCGGCAAGCATAGAATACGGTCGGCTGTTTATGCTGACGCATCTTCCAACCCTGCCGGCATTAGGAATTCTCGTTATATCGCGCAACGCCGTACAGGGTTTGGAAAGACCTCTGTTTCCGTTGCTGTCGGGAATAGCCGAGTTGGTTGTGAGAATAGTTATATGCATGTTTCTGCCGGCGCTCATAAACGGCGGTCCTATCGACTGTATGGCGTCGGGCGGCGCGTATTTGGCTCTGACTGCGGCAGATCCGCTCGCCTGGTTGGCGGCAGACATTATTTTGATGCCGTCTACCGTCTACAATATTCGCAAACTCATAAAAAAGCAAAACGCTACGGTACCGGACGCCGCCGAACAAACGCTTTGCGATTCGGGATCGGAATCGGAATCCACGGGATCGGACACATCCGAGACGATCGATAACGACTGTGAAGAAAATTCGTTCGCAGTAAATCAGATCGATCGGGCGTGCGGCGCGCGGGATGATCAATAATAGGAAAAGAGCGGTAAACCGTATCGGTCTACCGCTCTTTTTGTATTATTGACGAATATTATTCGGTGATAGCGCCGGTCGGGCACTCGCCCTCGCACGCACCGCAATCGATGCAAACGTCTGCGTCTACGACATATTTGCCGTCGCCTTCGCTGATCGCATTTACCGGGCAAGCCGCCGCGCATGCGCCGCATGCTACGCATTCATCGGAAATTTTGTGTGCCATGATTATTACCTCCAAAAAGTTGAATAATTTTTGTATATTATAACATCTATCCGATTCATTGTCAATTCGGAAAATACAATAAATTCGGTTAGTCGCTGCGAACAATTTATACAGAGGGTATTTTATTCCACCGAAAATGTATACTCGATAACCTCGTCGTACGGCTTATCTGGCGTACACACTCCGCAATCGTTCGGGCAGGCATGGATACCGTCGGGATGGTATTGGCACTCGAAACAGGTCGACTTGTATTCGCCGAAGTTATCGCCGAACACGACCACGCACGGATACGTTGTTCTAACCTCGAGTTTTAATCCGCTTAACGGCGAATACAGCGAGCAAGCGAGCTTATCGAGTCCGCGTTCCGCCAAAAAGAACGGGTGATCGTATCCTAACGTATGGCGTTGAACGGACGCGTCTTTTAAATGATCGCCCATCTTATGCGCATGCGTAAAATCGAACTGCGGCGGCACGTCGATTATATCCCTAACTATAAGCCGTTCGTCAAGCACGCCAACGCGCGGCGCATTCAAAAACACGTCCTGTTCGGTTACAGCCTGCCGACGGTTGCCCGACATATCCCAATATACATGGTTTGTAAGATTAAGCAATGTTTTGCTGTCGGGCTTGCCGAAGAACATTATCGCAAATTTGTTTTCGTTCTCATACACTCTGTAAGTTACGGTTATATCGACGTTACCGAAATATCCGCCCTCGCCGTCCGCGCACGAACAATCGAAAACGACGTCCGTATATTCGGCGTTCTCTTTGGTTTTTACGGTAAAGACTTTGGTATGCAAGCCCGTACCGCCGCCGTGAAGATTATCCACGCCTTTGTTGTTCTTTTCGAGCACGGCTGTCCTGCCGTCTATAGAAAACGTGGCGTTCTCTATGCGACCCGATGTTCTGCCGATAGTCATACCGTTGTAATCGCGCGCGTATCCTCTGTCCGTCAGTCGCGTTACTTCGCACCGTTCACCGTTTTTGTCGGGAAGCGTAATGCTCATAATACCTGCGCCGAGCGCACACAATTTTATATTCAAGCCCGATGTATTGCCGAGCGTTACCGTTTCGGCATTCTCGAATTTACCTTTTTCGATTTTCATAAAGCTCCTTAACGTATTAACCGTTGTAACCCTTGGGGTTCATTGTCTGCCACTTCCATAACGACGCGCACATTACGTCGATACCGAGTTCCGCTTTCCAACCGAGTTCTTTAAGCGCCTTGCTTGCGTCGGCATAGTTTGAGTCTATATCGCCGGCTCTGCGCGGTTTTATGGAATATGCAAGCTTGTGACCGCACGCCTTTTCGAACGCGTGTATCACGTCGAGAACGCTGTATCCTATGCCTGTGCCGAGGTTATAAGTATAAACGCCCGAATTGCGTATTTTTTCTATAGCCGCAACGTGTCCGCGCGCAAGATCCACCACATGGATGTAATCGCGCACTCCCGTGCCGTCGTGAGTATCGTAATCATTGCCGAAAACGCCTACTTCTTTAAGCTCGCCTACGGCGACCTTGGCTATATACGGCGTGAGATTGTTAGGTATGCCCTTGGGGTCCTCGCCAATAAGTCCGCTCTCATGCGCGCCTACGGGATTAAAGTACCGCAATATGACCACCGTCCAATCGTTATCTGACGCGTACACGTCGCGCAACATTATTTCTTGAAAATACTTGCTCGTGCCGTAAGGATTGGTAGTTCCGCCTATCTTACACGTTTCGTCGAGCGGAAGTTTTTCGGGCGTGCCGTACACGGTGGCAGACGACGAAAATACTATCTTTTTGCAACCGCCTTCGCGCATCGCGTTTAGCAAAACAAGCGTACCCGTAAGATTATTGTCATAGTATTCTATGGGTTTCACACAGCTTTCGCCCACCGCTTTAAGTCCGGCAAAGTGAATAACGCTGTCTATGACGTTATCTTTGAATATTTTGGTCAGCAGTTTGGCGTCGCGCACGTCGCCGTTGTACAGTTTGACCGATTTCCCCGTTATCTTTTGCACGCGCCTAAGCGATTCGGCGGACGAATTGCAAAAGTTGTCTATAACGACTACATCATGTCCGGCATTGAGCAGCTCCACGCACGTATGCGACCCGATATATCCGGCGCCGCCGGTAACAAGTATTGTCATAATTTTACACCTCCGAAAAGTGATTTTAAAGCTTAGTAACGGTAATGCCGTTGCCTATTTCAGTCATATACGCTTCGGCGTTATACCCCGTAGCGCGACTGTACAGATTAAGCACGAACTTTTTAAACCTGTCGATCTCCGTTGTTTTTACGAGCGACACCGTACAACCGCCGAATCCGCCGCCCGTCATGCGCGACCCTATGCACGCCGGATGACGCTGTGCCGCGTCGGCGAGCGCGTCGAGTTCGCGTCCCGTCACTTCGTAAAGCGTACGGAGCGATTCGTGCGATTGGTTCAGCAGCTTGCCGAGCGCGAGCATATCGCCCGACTTCATCGCCTGCTCGGCGGACTTTACGCGCGCGCATTCTTCCACTATGTGCTTCGCGCGCTTGTATATGACGGGCTCGGCGGCAAAAACGTCTGCGTTTTCTTCGAACGTTTGCGGATCGAGTTCGGCAAGATTTTTAATTTCGAGTCTGCTCTGCAACAGTTCGAGCGCGCGTTCGCTCTCCGCACGGCGTTCGTTATACTTGCTTTCCACAAGGCTGTGCGGCTTTTTGCAATTTATAATGACAATCGAATAATCGCCCGTATCGATAGGCACGTACTCGCAATCGAGCGTTGCGCAGTCCAACAGCATGGCGCAACCGGCTTTACCGCACGCCGACGCGTACTGATCCATTATTCCGCAATTAACGCCTATAAACTCGCGCTCCGCGCGCTGTGCGGCAAGCGCTATTTTTACCGCGTCGACGGGCGTGTCGGTTATTGCGCACATTGCTGCGATCGTGGACGTTTCTATAGCCGCGCTCGAAGACAGTCCGCTGCCGAACGGCACCGAGCAATCCTGAAGCATGTCGCACCCGACAAGCGGATATCCTGCCTCGCGCCACATCAGCAGGCTGCCTGCCTGATAGTCGCCGAACTCGAGCGTTCTGTACTCGTCAAGCTTATCGAGATCGAGAGTAACGCTGTCCGATAACGTAGTCCATTTAATGTTCACCTTATTGGTGCCGTTAGGTCGAATATAAACGGTGTTTCCCAAATTCAGCGCCGCAGGAAAAACCTTGCCGCCGCAATAGTCGATGTGTTCGCCTATTATATTCACCCTGCCAGCGGCAGTCACTTTGTAATCGTAATCTTTTACGTTCATAATGATCCCCTATAAAACGTGAGTATTTATAAATTGCGCCAACTGTTTTTTATCCTTGAACACAGCCGTGTTTTCCAGAATTCTGTAACACACGCTGCCAAGCTCGGCGGAAATAGCGCGCTCGACCGATTTTCTGTCGCGCTTGCCGTTGCACAACGCAACTATCTCGCCGTAAATAAACTCATAGTCTCGCAACTCTCCGGGCAATTTTCCGTTATCGCAAATACAATCGGCAACTGCCTTGAGTTCGCTTTCCAACCGCCCCGGCAGTATAAACAATCCCTGCGCTTCTATCAGTCCGATCGATTCCTTTTTTATCACGTGGAACTCCGGATGAGCGTGGAACACGCCGTCGGGATATTTTTCGCTCGTAATGTTACTGCGCAATATGACCGTCATTTCATAGCCGCGATCCGTTTTTACTACGGTAGGGCTTATGGCGTTATGGATACCGTCGCCGTCCGCATGGATAATGCCGAGTTCGGGCGCGTCGTAACTCTCCCATGCCGCACGCACTCTGTCCGCCGCGCTCTCTATATCGGCTCGCGATCGAGAAACGATGCGCACCGCAGTGCCGGGCCAATCGAGTATTTCTATTTTCGCGCCGCTCTTTACGTCGTCTACCGTTTGGAGCGCCGCCGCTTGCTGTAACGGCAACACCTCGCCGCCGCCCTGATAATGGTCGTGCGCAAGCACACTGCCGCCGATACGCGGAAGCGCCGCATTACAGCCTATAAAATAATGCGGAAATCTATCCACAAAATCCATGAGCCGTCCGAACGTGCCGAAATCCACGTGCATGGGCGTATGCTCATAGTTGACGGCAATACCGTGCTCGTTAAAGTATCCGTACGGCGAGTATTGCCAAAACCACGGCTGTCCGCCGAGCGTCAGTTCGATCGAACGCAGCGTGCGCTTGGCGCGTCCGCCGAATCCTTCGTTTGCGTGACAAATACTGCACGCGGGATAACCGCCGAATGCGGAATTGCCTGCCGCCGCTTTTTTGGCGTCGCGGAACTCTGGCTTGGCTTTGTTTATCGTAATTATAAGACCCGAGTTTTCAAAACGCGGATTTTTATCGAGCTTATCGCGTTTGACGTAAGTGTTGTCTACGCAGTATTTGTAAAACATATCGGTTGCGGCTTTCGACCCCGATTTCTTTTCGACGCTGCGGAACAGATCTTCCAATTGCTCGGGCATAAGCGACAGTTCGCCCATAACGGCGTCACATACTCTTTCCGCATCGCCCTCGTCAAACAGTTTGGCTTCGATTGCCGCGGCGGTAAACTCGTCGAGCAATTGCGATATCTTTTTATCGCCGCATGCCGCATTCGTGTATGCGAACGCAACGCCGAGCCTATCGAGCACGCCGTTACGAACATAATCGACGTTTTTATCGGCTAAGCCCAATCTCGATCGCGCATAGCCGACCAGCTCATCAATACTTCTGTTAAGTTTGTTTTCGGTTTCCATGTTAAGGATAGTTTAGCAAATCGATATGTAATTAGCAAGAATTTTATTTACAAAAACAGGAAAAATTTTTACATTTTTCATTGACTGCTTATATATTTGGGTATATACTTAAACTATGTCCGCGACTAAAGAAAAGTGGAATTACACGTCGGGAACTCGGGTTTGGGTGGGCAAATACAAAAACTCACAGAACTCCCTGCACTGGCACAGCGACTGCGAACTTGTATTTGTGGAACGCGGTGCGCTCGATATCGCGTGCCGCGGCATAAACTATAGACTTTCGGACGGCATGGCTATGTTTATAGACAGCGACAGCCTGCATCACATTCATGCCATAGATCCCGAATCGGTACTCGTCACGATAGTTTTCGACAGAAGCATAATCAACGGGTTTGCCGAAAAGACCGAACTTTGTTCGCCCGTTTTGCGATCGGACTACGGAATAGATACGGTATATGCCTCGCTGTTCCGCGAACTGACCGAAAAACGTCATTTATATTCTTTCGCAGCGTCCGCCGATGTGTATAGGCTTATGCTCGACATTTTTCGCACGGAACTTTCAACCGATAAAAAACCGTCGGATAAAGCCGACGCAAAACTCAAATCGTTATTCAACGAGATCCAAAAAAATTATAACGGCTATACGCTGAACGACGCGGCGGCGTTCATGAACATGAACGCAAGCTATCTGTCGCGGTTTTTCGCACAGAAAACGGGCGTGCATTTTACGCGCTATGTAAACTGCGTAAAAATAGAAAAAGCGGTCGAACTGCTAAGCGGCGACCACACCGTTACAGAAGTAGCAGACCTCTGCGGATTCGGCACCATTCGCAATTTCAACCGCATGTTTAAACTTTTAACGGGATACTCCCCGTCCGACCTTCCCGACGGCTACAGCTTTATCGCACCGTTATCTAACGATACGGAATCTTACGCGAACCCGACGCTTGTCGGCTGCGAGCTTTTGGAAAGCAGCGATCTGCCTTTCGCCCGATCGTGAATTTCGGAAAGGCTGTTACGTTCTATCCAATACTACAAGCTTAGTAGGCGTGTTTTCGTCGAAGTCTATCCTGTCAAGCTCAAGCTCGGCAATATCTTCTTCCACATACTCGTCGTCGAACAACCGTATAAACGGTTCTACTTTATCTATATCGAGTTCGCAGTGTTTTATTTTGTAATGCATGGGAATAACTATCTGCGGCATAAGCTTATCGACGTATTCCTTGGCTTGCTCGGCGTCTATAGTATAGTTACCGCCTACGGGGATCATCAAAACGTCCACCGGCAATAACCGTTCTATAAGCTCCGGACTGCACGGCTCGCCGATATCGCCCATATGGCAAATATTTACGCCGTCCATGCCGAATTTGAATATAATGTTATTTCCGCGTTTTTTACCGTCGCATTCGTCGTGATACGTGCTTATGCCGGTGATATGCACTCTGCCCTCGAACTCGAATTTTTCGGGCTTGTCGTATACTTGCTTACAGCCTTTTACCGCCTCGATAAAATTATGGTCGGCGTGACCGTGCGACATCGTAACGATATCCACTTTCGGCGCGGTATTATAACCGTAACCGACCATTCGTTCGTCGTACGGATCGGTAAGAACACTGATCCCCGTGCTTTCGGTAAGTAAGAACGATGAATGTCCCAGCCATTTGATCTTCATGATAGATATAAACTTCCTTTCCCTTTCGGGTATTAAAAACGAACTTTAATATCGACGGAACGTTTGATCTTTTCGCCGTCCGCCGACGTCAACACATATTCGAGAACTATAGCGAGTCCGTCATTCGACGTTACAACGTCGCGCAAAACGGGCGTTACTGCAAACCGTATATTGCCGTACGGCGTCGATAATAGCGTACTGCTTTCTTTTTCGGACAGCGAAATATCATACGACAAACCGCCGACCGCTGCAATGCGCGTAGTCGACGGAGAATGATCGATCGTAAACCTATCCCGCTCTATTGAAAACTCCAAAACAAAACCGCCGTCGCGCTCGGCATAAACGCCGCTCACCTCGATCGGCTCCTGCTCCGACGCGACCGTTATCGCGACGGGTCTACTTGGAGGCACCGTACTGTCCATATAGTAATATTGTACACTATAATTAGCTGTCTGTCAACCTATTTTCGAAGTATCATCGCCTTTATATCGTTTACGTCCGTGCGTATCTTGTTATCTGACGCGATAAGCGCGCTTATCTTATCGCGCGCGTGCATAACGGTAGTATGCTCTCTGCCGCCGAAGTAATCGCCGATAGCGGTGAGCGGCATAGTCATAAACTCGTTTATCAAATAGATAGCTATCTGACGCGGCATAACTACTTCTTTATTTTTACGCTTACCTATAACGTCGTCTTTTCGGACGTTAAAATGCTTGCAAGTGCAATCGACTATTTCGTCCACCGTTATCTCGTCGCATTCTTGGACCTTGTAATCTTTGAGCGCCTCTTGACAGATCGACATATCCACTTTGCGTTCGTAAAGTTTGGACAAAAACATCACTTTGGTAAGCACGCCTTCCATTTCGCGGATATTGCTCGTTACATGCTCGGCGATATATGTAAGGTCTTCTATATTTATATTTTTCTTCGCCTTCTGCGATTTCTTTTGAAGAATGGCGATACGCGTTTCGAGATCGGGCGGCTGCACGTCTACCACCATGCTCGACGCGAACCGCGACCGCACGCGGCTATCGAGATCCGGTATGTCCTGCGGACGGCGGTCGGACGCGAATATCATCTGCTTGCCGGCGGCTTTAAGCGCCTCGAACGTATGGAATATCTCTTCTTGCGTGGACGGTTTTTTGCTTAAAAACTGAACGTCGTCTATCATGAGCAGGTCTACGTTTCTGTATTTATCCCTGAACGATCTGTTATTAACGCCGTTGGCGGTACGAATAGACGCTATAAATTCGTTTATAAACGTGTCTGCGGAAACATACAACATTTTAATGTGCGGCATGGATAAACGCAAGTCGTTGCCTATCGCTTGCATTATGTGGGTTTTGCCAAGCCCCACATCGCCGTATATGAACAACGGGTTAAACATCTCGCCGGGATGTTCGGCTACGGCAAGCGCAGTTTCATACGCCATGCGATTGCACTTTCCGACTACGAAATCGGCAAAGTTATATTTGGGATTGAGTATGCACCTATCGGTGTTTTCCTCGCTCGGCGCGCTCGTAGGCGCGACCGACGCACGGTCGTCGGGTTGAGGTTTTTCCATCTCCGCCTCGTCCTCCGACAGAACGGTAATACCGGTTGGCGCGCCTTCAATCTCTCGGAGCGCGCGCTTAAACAGCGGCATATACCGCGCCGTAACCTCTTGCTTTGCGCCATCCGACGGCGCGGCAAGCACCAAAATGCCGTCCTCCACCTTGATAGGCTTTAAAGGTCTTATCCATACGTCAAACCCCAAAGAATGGACTTCGACTTCCAATTTCGACAGCATCTCCTGCCATACCGAATTCATATCTTTCATGTAAAATACCTACCGTATAATTATACAGCAAAAATAAAATTTAATCAAGTACAAATCCTATTATTTTACTTTGCCTTCAGCCTTTAATATCTCGGCTACTTTATAGATCTCGCTCTTTGCCTCATGTCGCTCGAACGCGACTTTTTTTACCGCGTCGCGCATATCCACGCCGCTGTCTACGTAACGCAGTAAATGCTGTTCTACCGTCAGTTCCGAAAAATCGGCAGTCTTGCCCTCGACCACAACGGCAAACTCGCCTTTTTCCGTTATATCGAGTTCATCGCCCAAAGTACCGCGCGTGACGGTTTCGAACATCTTCGTCATCTCGCGGCAAACGGCTACTTTGCGCGCGCCGAACGATTCGTACAGGAACGCGAGATCCTTTTTTATATCGTGCACGGCGCTGTAAAAAACAAGCGTGCAAGGCACGTTTTTATACGGCTCCACGAAACGCGTTCTGTCTATATTTTTCTCGGGCAAAAATCCGAGCACCGTAAACGCACGAGTATTCAGTCCCGAAAGAACAAGCGCGTTGACCGCCGCGCAAGCGCCGCTTACTACCGTATAATCTATGCCGTTTTCTATAGCGGCGTCTATCAGCACATGCCCGGGGTCGGAAACAGTAGGCATGCCGGCGTCCGATACGACGGCAATGCTTTTACCGTTTTTAAGCATATCTATAAGACCGCTCACCGCACTCTTTTCGTTGAACTTATGGTACGCGACGGTACGCGTTGAAATTCCGTACTTTTTTAATAGTATAGCGGTATGCCGAGTGTCCTCGGCGGCGATCATATCCGCGTTTTTAAGCACGTCGAGCGCGCGCAAAGATATTTCGTCGAGATTACCTATCGGCGTTGCTACGATATACAGCATAATATATTCTCCTTACAGGCGCGCAGTCATCGGCGTCGAACGCCCGTCCGCATTTTTACCAATCGCCTATTTCAACGGTCAAGCCCTGCTTGCCGCCGCGCACAGCGCGCAGCATAAAAGTTTTGCCGTTGCGGTTGATCTTCAATTGTTTGGGAATAAGTCCGTTCGCGGTGCATTTATAAAGTATCTCGTCAAGCCGCGACGCAGTATGTACCAACATCAATGCTCCGCCTACCCTAAGCAACGCGGCGGCTGTTTCGGCAATGTCGTCGAACGTTACGGTAAGCTCGCTGTTAGCCGCAGGCGCGGCTTTGCGCGCCACACTGCCCGATTTATAGAACGGCGGATTGCAAACTACCATATCGCACGACGACGGTCTTATAAGATCGCATCGCTTGCGGATATCGGCGTTATAAAAAACGACGTTTTCAAGACCGTTAAGCGCGCATGACCGCACGCTCATATCGTGAAGTTGCGCGTCTATTTCCGCGCCGAACACGGTACATCTTTTTTGAATACCGATAAGTATGCCTATAATGCCGCAACCCGAACACAGATCGAAAACCGTCATGCCGTCGCGCACGTACTTGAGCGCAAACTTCGAAAGTCCTACGGCGTCCGCGCCGAACCTGTAGCCATCCGCACTCTGTATTATATAATGACAGTCATCGAGCGACTCTTTTTTTTCGTCAGGCTTTAAACTGACCTCGTTAAACATCACCACCTCGACTTAATGCAAGCGCACCGCGCAGTGCCTTGCGTAAGTTTTACACCTTCCGAAATTTGCACGCCCACTGCAACAAGCACTTCGTCGCCCTTGCAAACGAGCGGAATACGGTCCCTGTCGCGCAACGGGATTTTATTGTCTATAAAAAACTGTTTAAGCTTTTTCCGCTTGCCGCCGCACGGCGTAAAATGATCGCCGTCGCGCCTGAATCTTACGGTTGCGCCCTCGAGCTTATCGAAATCGGCAAAAACGCCGCGCGCGCACGATTTAATATCGTCGGGCGGAGCGACTAACGTAATATCGACTGCAAGCCCGTCTATAAAATTCGCCCCGAGCGCTACGGGTATTTCGACGTCGCAAAACGGTCGGAGCAAGTACAGCGATATTCCGCCGTACTCGCGCGCAGCTTTTATCCCGTTGGATAGCTCTGCCGTCGCGCCCGTGCGCATAGTCGAAAGCCCGACAACGCGCAGTATCTGTTCGCGCGTTACATCCACTGTTGTAAAGTATTCGAGCGCGCGCCTTACGTACCGCGCGGCGATCGCGCCGTTAAGAGCCGCGTCCTTTACGGTAACGCCGCCGCGTTCATACACAATAAGCGAGTCGTCGATCGCGCCGTCGAGAGCGGCGCACACGGACGCGCACTCGCCCGACAATTCGTTTACGGCACGCACCGCGCCGCGGTAACGCTGTTCTATAAGCGGAATGACTTTCAGCCGTATAAAATTCCTATCGGCGTCGTCCTCGAAATTCGTTTCGTCGACAACGTATTTAATGCCGAACTGCTTAACGTACGCGTCGAGCGCGGTAGGATAAACGTTCAAAAACGGTCTGACTATATACTTGCGCATATCGGCAGATGCGCATATATCGGTTTTACGCGCAATATCGGGGTTGCAATTCCCCATGCCGCGCAAACCGTCGATACCCGACCCTCTGAAAAGGTGCATCAGTATCGTTTCCGCATTATCGAGCGCATGGTGCGCAGTCAATATAATGTCGGCGTCGCCCCGTTCGATAAAACCGTAAAAAACGCCGTACCGCAGGTCACGCGCCGCCTGTTCTATAGTAAGACCGTTATCCGCGCTGTATGACCTTACGTCCACGCTCGCCGCGTGAAACCGTACGCCGTTTTCCGTACAGTACTTTCGCACGAAATTTTCGTCGGCGGCGGCTGTTTCGCGCAGGTTATGATTTACATGCACTACGGTGACAGACGTCTTGTCCGCTGCGCCGCAATTAAGCACGGCATGCAAAAGGCACATAGAGTCGCGTCCGCCCGACACGCCTATCAAGTATTTTTTATTGCCGAGCGCTTTAAGTATATGCGCCGTTTGTTGCAAAACTTCGTTCACGCAATCAGTATAACGCATTTACTTAAATAAGTCAATCTCTTACTTATTTTCCGACCGAATAAGTAAGATCGATTATTTCGCGTATTTATCG
>Ga0137307_100888_pt1 | contig 32215 bp, 27 predicted proteins | sample NAcewD2O_March_2_FD_97180 | JGI IMG/M metagenome (GOLD analysis project Ga0137307, IMG submission 97180) | Mouse cecal microbial communities from Vienna, Austria - N-Acetylglucosamine amended D2O_March | ecosystem: Host-associated > Mammals > Digestive system > Large intestine > Cecum | place... | reverse complement strand
TTCCTGGAGCATATTGTGATATCCCCTGGTGAGGTCAGGAACATAATCCGTCCTGGTTACCACATCACCCCCGGCTTCCCTGGATATTCGTTTCTCTGCGCCTACCCGCTGTCCCATGCCGTTATAAAGATATTTTACCATAGTATCCCCTGACTGGTAACAAAAAACCCGGTTGGTCCCATCATATACATAAGCTGCAATTTTCTCCCCATTTTCAAAAAACTCTGTCAGATTCCCCCTTTTATCATAGGCATATTCCCTGTCCACACTGCCTTGTACAGAAATGAGCTGATTTAAGGGATTATACGTATACCGGCTCTCTTCCCCCTCCTGCTCCATGGATGTCCTGTTTCCAAAAACATCATATGTATAACTTCGTATCCGTCTCCCGTCCTTTTCCACTTCCGTCAAACGGTTACAGGAATCATAAGAATATCCATACCATCCCCCGGACTCTGGGATTCCCTGCCGCATTTTCTTCATAGATGCCCTGTTTCCGGCGGGGTCGTAGGAAAACTCCCACATATCCAGCACGTCCCTGTAATCTGAGTTTACAATTTTTGTAATTCTCCCGGCAGGGTCATATTCATATTCATATTCTGTCTTAACATTTCCCGGAAACTCCTTTTTCCTCAGGCGTCCGTTTTTATCATAGCTGTACGTTACCTGGCTATCTTCGGTATGTACTTCTCCCAGACGCATGTTTTTATCATACTTATATTCCACCCGCTTCCCTCCGGGATAAGTAACCGCAGTTTTTTCTCCCATGGTTCCATACTCGAATTCCACCTTTTGGTTTTTATAGTCAGTAACGCTGACTGCCCTTCCAAATTTGTCCGGATTTATAAAGGTTGTGCCCAGCCAGTCTTTTATCTTGACCAGATATCCCAGGGCATTGTACTCATACTCCACCCGTTTTTCCCCTGCATAATCCACGCTCTTTAAATTTCCCGACGCATCATAGGCAAAACTGGTTTCATAGCCCTCCCCGTCTTTCTGATATATGGTCCTTCCATAACAGTCATACTGAAAGGTTACCTGATTTCCCAGGGCATCCGTTAATACAGAAAGATTTCCTCCCGCATCACGTTCAAAAAGCGTGGCTTTATCTTTCTGTTTTATGGACGTAAGCCTGCCCATGCAGTCGTAATCATATATAGACTTTCCTCCGTCCGGCTCCAGGACAGAGCAGATTTTTCCCATTGGAGAATATTCAAATTTTCTTATATTTCCGTTTCCGTCTCGGACTTTTATCATATTCCCCACAGAGTCATACTGATAGGCAATGCTTTCTCCCAGGTTACTGGTGATTTCTGTCACACGGTCCAGAGGGTCATAGGCATAGAATAAAGTGTACCCTCCCTGGTCCGTCCTCTCCGTCACATTTCCATTTCCGTCATAGCAAAATTCTTCCCAGGTTCCGTCAGGAAAGCTTACTTTTTTTAAATTCCCGCCGGGATAATATTCATACTCTGTCCTAAGGCCGTTTCCCTCTGTTACGGATAAAGGCCTCCCTATGGCATTATAGCTGGTAACCCTGCAGTTTCCGTAAATATCCTTATGCTCTGTGATTCTGCCAAGAGCATCATAAACCATCTCTTCTGTCAGATCCCCCGGATGTATAATTTTCGTAATCTGTCCCCGCCAATTATATTCATAACAGGTTTTGACGCCGTCCGATTCCGTTTTCTCAGTTATTCTGTTTAATGCATCATAGGTAAAGGATGTAACCGCACCGTCGTCATACATAATACTTGTACGGTTGCCATTTGCATCATACTCATATTTTGTCACACAGCCACGCGCATCCTTATATTCTGTGACCCGGTTATTTTTGTCATAGACGTAACTCTCTTTGGAACCGTCGGGTGATATCTTCTCTGTCAAATTCCCCATATGGTCATATGCATATTTTGTAACATTCCCCTCTTTATCTGTCACCGCTTCCGCTTTATTGGAAAGACCGTATTGGACAGATACCCCTTTGCCGTCATAATCTGTAACTTCAACAATTTTCCCATTAAAATCCCGGCGGAACATTTTTTTATCCCCAAGGGTATTTTCACTGCATACCATATCATTGTGATTATCATAGGAAAACCTGGTGGGATTTCCATTGCCGTCCCACGCCGCCGTCACTCTGTTTAACTGGTCATATTCATATGCATAGTTTCCCTGGGCAGATGACACTTCCGTAATGTTCCCCTTTTTATCATACGCAATTAAAAGTTCCGAATCATCTTCCAGCGTAATTTTTACGGGACGGGAATATGGGTCATAACAGAACTTTTTTACATTTCCCCCGGCATCTCTTGTCTCTGTGAGCAGTCCATTTTTATCATAAATATTTTTTAAGACAGTTCCCTCAGGAGTCTTTTTATATAAAAGCCGGTTCTTTTCATCATAGGCCATACTTACGGTATTTCCCATAGAATCCCGTATTTCCGTAAGATTTCCTTTTCCATCATAGAGATAAGACGTCTCATTCCCCAATTTATCCACACAGCGTGACCTAAGATTTTTGTCATTATATTCGTAAATTTCTTCTCCGTCCTCATAGATTGTTTTTACGTTTCGCAGCCGCTCATCGCTTTCATACACCACCATGCTTCCATTGGGCTGCATAAGGTATGTTTTCCGGTTATCGCTGTCATATTCTATTTCTGTGACGCCGCCGTCCGGCATAGTCTGTTTTACCACCCGGTTTAAACTGTCATACTCATTTTTTAATGCCTGGATGCCATCCGGCCGTAAAATGCTCTCCAGTTTTCCATTTTCATTATAAAAATAGGTAAAAAGAAAACCGCATGAATTTACCATCTGATATAATTTCCCATACCGATAGAAAATTACCGTTTTCCGACCTGAATGGTCTTTTACCCGTATTAATCTCCCTTCCCCGTTGTATTCATAAAACAGCTTTCCCCCATTGGCTCCGTGAACTTCAGTTAACTGCCCTTTTGCATTATAAATATAATCGTCCTAATTTCCTTCCCTGTCTTTCTTTTTTAGCAGCTTCCCTTCTATGTTAAAAATATACTCTGTACTGTCTCTGTCACAATAGCGGTATCCCTCCGGCTCCCCTGCCAGCAATCCCCCGTCTCCAAAAAGAGGCAAATATGCTTCCCCTATTGTCTTGCGGTAAGGAATTATTCTCCCCTCCCCGGTACAAAGGTTCACCAGTCCGGTTTCGCTGTCTTCCTGTACCCTCCACTCCTGGTTATGCCTCCATCCTTCCCCTAAAACCTCTGCATTTCCTATGTCAAATGCATTATAAAATATACGAAAAGAAAGTGTGGTTCTTCCTGGAATCACCAGATCTTCTTTTTCATAAATATAATTTCCTGTATTCATATTAATAGGATCTCCGCCAAATGCATTGCATTGGAGATTTTTCCCCAATGCCCACAAAAGCGCTCTCTGAAACCGATTTAAAAATGCCTTTATATCTATTTTATCATCATATCCCTGACCGGATGTCAGCGGCAGAATCAGCCCGCCTTTTTTACATATCAGAACACAGTCCATCGTGAGGGCTTCCTCTCCGTTTATCTTTTCTGATTTTTTCAATGATACTGCCGTATTCTGCCATTGCTCTGCCAAATCCATAAACCCTTCGCATGTATGGGTGGCGGTGTTTAATTTACACTCCCCAAAGTAAGGAATATTTTTACATTCTTTGCAGTCTTTGCAATTTGCCTTTTCCTTTTTCCCACTGGTACACACTTTTTTTCTTGCCACTTTTAAATGAGAAAGTTCGCTCCCACAGATGCATATCAGTTTTGCTCCTCTCACCAGATAATCTTTGCCCATATTCTCTCCCTGCCTTCCCCTTTCCCTTTTGGATAAAAAATCCCGTTTTTTATACTATACAATTCTCTTTCTATTTTTCAATAGATTTGTCACGAGATACAGTTTTTCGTCACGAGATACAATCTTTTTACATTCTTCCCAAAAATATCAGAGAGCCTGGGCATAACTGCTGCCCAGGCTCTCTGGCATCTTGGGGAATCTCCCTCTTGATGTAATGAATTACCTGAAATAATTTCCCTATTTTTTCTGAAAAGAAACCTTCACCACGAAGAGGTCCGCATCCACCTCCCAGGAAAATTCCCCGCCGCAGGCTTCTGTAAAACTCTGGGCAATAGAGAGTCCCAATCCGCTGCCCCCGTCTGTGCGGCTTTTATCTCCCCGCACAAAGCGTTCCGTGAAGTCCTTATTTTTTTCAAGCTCTAAACTGGAAGTGTTTTTCACACTGGCTGTCACCCTGGTGCCTTCCTCATATAATGCCACATATACTCTGGAACCTTCCAGGGAATATTTTATGGCGTTTTGGAACAAATTCTGGAATACCCGGTACATCCGCTGGCCGTCCGCCGTAATCATAGCCGGGGAATCCGGTATTTCTGTGCGGAAGACCACCGGGCTTTTCTTTATCTCCTCCTCCATGTCCGCCATGGTCTGCCTTAAAAGTTTTCCAAAATCCAGCTCTTCCATATGCATGGGCAATTCTCCCGAGGCGGCTTTGCTCACGGCAAACACATCCATCACCATATTTTTTAACCTCTGGGATTTCTCGTCTAAAATCTTTATATAATCCTTTATATGCTCCGGCAGTCCCTCCTCCTGTTTTAAAAACTGCACATAGCTGATAATGGATGTCAAAGGCGTTTTGATATCGTGGGACACATTGGCGATAAGCTCCACTTTCATCCGCTGGCTTTTCATCTGCTCCTCCACCGCCTGAGCCATACCGTGGCGGATATCTTCCAGCTCATTCATGACCCCTTCCAAGTCATGCCCTGCAAACTGTCCCCCGGTTTCCATATAATTTCCGTCCCGTATCTCGCTGACACACCGGGAGAGGGTTTCCATATCCCTTGCCGTCTCCATATTTTTTCCGGTAAAAAGATATACTGCCCCCAGAAAACACACAGAGCCCAAAATGACCAGGACAAAGGCAAGAATCCACCCATTTCTATATCTCAAAATCTCACTTAAAATTACCATTCCCGCCGCAAAAATACTGTAAATTCCTGCTATTAGAAAAATCCCCCTGTTTCTCTTTGCCATTTTCCGGGGAAGGGGTTGTTTTATATATGCGGCGGAAAACGTGTGGCAAAGTTTTTGGGCAAGCCCCCGTTTCCAAATGATTTTATTGTACTTAAAATCATTCCATAACAGGTAAATGCCCCAGAAGAAAAGAAGCCAGTATACGGGGTTGATATTGGCCATGACTTCCTTTGCCAGCATGGGCATTTCCTCTGCCACATATGCGTATTCCACCCCGGCTTCCTGCAGATCCTTCCACTCCTGCCAAAATCCGTATTCATTACCATACCGCACCACAGGCATCCAAAAAGCGCCAAGAAAAATCAGCAATAAGAGTACTTTTACCTCTACCCAGATTTTCCCCTGGAAAACAGCAAGGCTCTTTTCCGCCTCCCTTTTGCTCTTTCTAAAAAGAAAAGACAAAAGCAGCAGAAACAATCCCAAAGCCCCGTATAAAAAATCCTGCATCAAAAAGCTGCGCCTTGCATAAAAATTGCTGTACAGCCAATACAGGGAATTATCAAGCTGTTTGGAACCGGATGTCTGATAAGAACTTTCCGTATACATGACAGGCCCATCCGCCACAGCTATACACACCGTAACATTTTTCACATTTTCATCCGTAGGATAATTCCGGTAACCCGGGACATACCAGTCGCTGTCATCCCGGTAATACCCGTCCCCATAGACGTCAATTTCTCTCCCATCCATGGTTATCCTTACTTTTTCCCCGTCAAAATACAGGAAAAAGCCGTACCCTTCCGGCCCGCCGTCTTTTTCCGATAAATCTGCGTTAGCGTAAAGTTCTTTCCCGTCCACCCTTATTTTATAGAGCAGGTTTTTGTCCCCCTTGATTTTGTCATGATACTTGTCTGCCAGTTCCTTTTTCTGTTCTTCTGTCAAGGGCTTTTGAGCATCACTTCCCACATACGTCGCCTCATTATATGTTCCGTAACCGAAATAATTATTCAGGTACTCTTCATATTCCCGGCTGCCCATCCCGGCTTCCGCTGCAGCGGCCTCATTTGCAGTTTCTTCCACAACATCAGCGCTGGCATCCGCATACTTGAAGGTTTCATACACGGTTCCGTAATCCCCGTCGTACATCCACAATACATCTGCAATATCTGTCCCCCCCGCCGCCATAACCAGGAAATTATTGAGACGGTTTGCCACATACTCCCGAAATTTTGCGCTGTTCCTGTAATCCTTCTCAAAAATCTTCCCCGGCTCATAGATTTTTACCCCGTAAGGCTTATTTTTCCAAATCTCCACTGCGCTTCCCAGGGTTAATGACACCCCCAGAAAGAATACCATAAAACTAATTGCCTTTTTCCTGTTTTTCCATTTTGTATCCAATGCCCCACACCACCTTTAAATATTCTGGCTCTTTCGGATTCAGTTCCATTTTCTCCCGGATGCGCCTGATGTGTACCATCACCGTATTTTCAGAGGAAAAAGCTTCTTCCCCCCACACCCTGCGGTAAATTTCTTCCGCCGGAAAGACACGTCCCAGGTTTCTCATAAAAAGCTCCACGATTTTCGTCTCCGTGGCGGTAAGCTTCACCGGCTCGCCGTCTGCATAGAGAACCTTCTCATCCGCCCGGTACAAAAGACGGCCGTTTTTCATCTCATCAGACCTGTTTTGGGTATGGATATCCCCAAGGCTTGTGTATCTCCTGAGATGGCTTTTCACCCGGGCCTTAAGTTCCTGGGGATTATAGGGTTTCGCCACATAATCATCGGCCCCCATGGAAAGCCCCAAAACCTTATCGCTGTCCTCGCTTTTTGCACTAAGGACGATAATGGGTATGTTCTGTTTTTCCCGTATGCGCATCACTGCGGACAACCCGTCCAGCTTTGGCATCATGACGTCAATTAACACCAGCCGGACTTCCCTGATGGAGAGAATATCCAAAGCCTGCAGCCCGTCGTAGGCTTTTAAGACCTCATATCCGTCCCCCTCCAGCAGAATACTGATTGCCTTTACAATATCTCTGTCGTCATCCACAACTAATACACACTCTCCCATGTTCTCTCCCATGCCTTTCCATCCCATATGGATTATTTTGAAACTGTACCCTTACAGCAGATACCGCTGTATTTGAGCTGATAATAGGATATAATTATTTTTTTACAACTTCCGGGGCAAGTTTCTTACAAATTTCTTAAATTCCTCCGCCATTTTTCAGCATCACAGACAAAATAAACACCTTGCCCTCCACTTTAAAATCCATTGTCCCCTGGTATTTTTCCGCCGTGCTTTTGATATTGAAAAGCCCTAACCCGTGGGTTTTCTTATCCTCTTTATCTGTCAGTGGAAATTCCTCCTGATAGTTTCTTATCAATTTTCCATCGAAACTGTTTTCCACTTTTAGAATCAGCAGATTCCCCTTCTCCATAGAACACAGACGGATAAAAGCATCCGCTTGGGGCTCTTTTTCTTTCAGTTTCCTGCATGCCTGGATGGCATTATCCAGACTGTTTCCCAAAATAACACCGATATCGTAACTTTGGATTTTTAGCTCACGGATAAACAAAAGATTGTCCGCATCCATGTTTAAATCAGGAACCGCCCTTACAGCCTCGTAATATTTCATATTAAGCAGAATGTCCACCACAGTATTCCCCGTCTGAAATCGGCTTTCCAGCTGTGAAAGACTCCTGTTTAACCCGGAAAGATAAGCCTTCAGCTCCTCTTTTTCCTCTGCCCCCTCCCCTGCTAATCCCTGAATAATGGAAAAGGTATTCTTCATGTCATGTTTCATCCCCCGAATGCCGGAATATATGCGCTCCATTTCCTCCATGTGCTCCTGAAGGCTTTCCACCTGTTTTTCCAAAATCGTTCTGCCGCTCTTTTCCCTTTGTAAATAAATCATGTCCTGAAACAGCTTCACCCCGCACAAAATAGAAAGCAGTGACAAAAGCAAAATAGCCGGGAGCACAAAAATAAGTATGGGGTATCTCTTGTATAAAAGTTCTGGTATATCATCTCTTACAGTCACAATAATAATGCGCAAAAGCACACAGACCATTAAGCCCACCACCGCCGGGATCAGGATAAACAAAAGCTCTGTCCTTGTCATACTGTAATCCTTTTCCCGGAAGTCTCCTACAATCCTTTTTATGAAACCATATAAAATCAGGGCCATCAAGAGATATTCGAAAAGCCATTCCGCCATGATTCCGATATTAACGGCTATGCCAAATGCCTGGCCGGATGTGAGTATCCCTTTCCCCGCACAAAAGTTCCAAAACCCAAGCAGTTTCTCACCCAATTCACCGAAGAGAATCGCTACCGTATAACGGCTGATATCCGAAGCCGCCAAAAAAGCACCGGCCAGAAAAAGCGTAACCGGGCAAAAACCTTTATAAAAACCCAGGGCAACAGCAAAAAGAAAGCCAAGAGACAACGCCAGTTTTCCCACTGAAATCCCATAATCCCAGGGATCTGAGGATTCCCCCCAAACCAGCGCTGCCCGGAACAATGCATACAGCAGCGCAACACAAAAACCTGTGCGCCTCTTATCCCCCAATCTGCTTTTAAGAAAACTTCCGTAAAAATACTGCAGGCAGTACCCCTGGAACAGGATACCTGCAGCCATAAAAACCGCACTTACCGCCCTATACACAATAAACACCTCCACTTTGCAGATACCACATATAGGCTTTCACAAATTCACCGTATTTTTTCTTGGCCAGATACACCCTGGCCCCGTTGGTAAGGGTGATGCTGTCCTTGCCATACTCCGCAATATAGGCAAGGTTCACAATATATCCCCGGTGGCAGCGGTAAAACTCCTCCCCCAGCTGTGCGCTTAATTCCTCCATAACTGCGTAAATCTCTATGTCTTCCTCCGCCCCGGCAGTGTGTATCCCCACCTTTTTTCCCCGGCTCTCAATGTACAAAATATCAGACTGGTCTAAGGTGAGGTTTTTGGCTTTCACAAAGAGTATTTTCCTTTCTTTCCTTTTCCCTGCTTCCGCCAAAGCCCTCTCAAGCACTTCCCCGAACTTCTTTTCATCCAAAGGCTTTAAAAGGTATTGGAATGCATACAGGTCAAGGGCATCAAAGACATACTCCTTCATCCCCGTAATGAAAATGAGAAGTATGTCTTTTTGTTTTTCCTTCAGATTTTTTGCCGTCTCAATGCCGTTTAGGCCTTCCATCCGGATATCGAGAAAAATAATGTCAAAGCGAATATTGGATTGAACCAATTCCTCCCCTGATGCGAAGGACATAAGACGGCACCCCGGGCTCTGTTTTTTTATCAGGCTGCAGATATGTTGTCTTATCACCTTTTCATCATCCACTACGGCTATATTCAAAATTTGTCACCTCATATCCTGCGATTTACTTCTTATATCGGCCAGATATTTTTATTTCTTAATTTTGTGGAACGAAAAGGCTGTTTTTTGGGAACCAAATCTTACCCCGGTTTTTACTGCTGGCGAATATCCACATACCCAAGTTTCAGGGAAGTCTCCGTAAATTCACACCCTCCGGTGGTATCAAAGCTTAAATACATGTTTCCCAGTTCCTCCTCCGTCACAACCCAGGCCATATGCACAGTTGCCGTCTCACCGGGTTTGATGCTCTCAATATAGTTGTTGTGCCTCTCTCCTCCATGGACGTCATAGTAAACCATCTCCCGGAACGCAGACATGCCGCGGTTCACAGCCATCTCCCATTCGTCTGTCTCTTTCGGCATTTCCTCTGTGACAATCTGCATCTGTCCCTCTGCTTCATAGATGGGCACCATATCCCCCAAAAACAGGACGTCTTTCATTTCCTCCTCCCCTGTATTGGTATATTCCACAGTGGCGTATACCAGCTTTTGGGGCACTTCCCTGGATTTCACTTCCTGGCTTAAAGCATCCATATCCCCCGCCTTCACATAGGAAATGACAGCCGGGCGAAGCTTTCCGTTTTCATCCGTCTCCTTGCGAAAATCTTCATCCAAAAGAGATGCATCCAGAAGGCTGAAATCATCCGCAATTTTCACATCGGAAACCTTCACGGTCAGTCCTTCCTCATTAGCGGGAAAACTCTCCCCCACAGAGTGGGTATTTTTCATTTCCTCTTTGGCCACGGAGGTAATTGTCTTACATCCTTCCCCTTCCTCTGGCTCTTCCATAGACTCCTCATAACTGCTCCAATCCTGGGCAGTTACAACTCCATCTCCATTGGCATCCTCTGTGGGAACCAGCTTCACATTCTCCGCAATTTTTAATGCCTCCTCCTTGCTCACATCGGATGCCGCATACATTTCCATCACATAGTGCACGTCTGTAAATTCCACGTAAATTCGCTGGTTAAAGGAAATATCATCCTGGTACAGATTGGGATATTCCAGGTATACCCCCGAATGCCCATTGGCCGTAAATTCTTCGCTGGAAAGCACATCCCCATGCTGCACCTCAAATTTGTCATCCCCGGTATTCATGCGGTAAAACACCATAGAAATTCCGCCTTTATTCAAAGCATCGGAAAAACTGTATTTTCCCTGCTCTGTCTCCACCATGCCCTCCGGCAGATATCCAATTTCCATTTTCACGTTGGGAATCACAGGATTCTCCTCTTTGGCATTTTCCTGTGCCGTAATATCCACGCTGACCCCGTGTTCCCCAATCTTTTCCTGCCGCATCTCATATATTCTCACCCCTGCAAATACCGTGGTCCCGCAAAGCATTACTGCCGCTGCAGAAGCCGCAGCGATTTTTCCAAAGGCAAATCTTCTTTTCCTTCCCTGCTGTTTCACTTTTACCTGCTTTTCTACTTCCCGCTCTATCATATCTCTCATCTCCTCCGGCATCTTTGGAAAATCATATTTTAAATTTTCATACTGCATACATTGTCCTCCGTTTCATATCTGATCCATATACATTTAAATTACCGTCTGCTCCAGTTCGCTGCGCATCCTCCGTCTTGCCCTGGCAAGGCGGTTTTTTACAGCGCTTTCCGTAATTTTCAGTATCTCTGCCGTTTCCTTTACGCTGTACCCCTCCAGATAATACAAAACGATGCACATCCGAATATCCTCCGGCAGCCGTTTTACCGCCTCATAAAGGTCTGAGTAATCTTCTTTCTCCCCCGGAATTTCCTGGCACTGGTAATCCTCCAGCGGCACCACGCATTTTTCCCTGCGCATGAAACTGTAGCACTCATTCATCAATATCCTGATTAGCCAGGTTTTTGCATAGGAATCCTGACGCAGAGTATGTAACTTTGTGAAGGCTTTCACAATGGTTTCCTGTATTGCATCCCAACAGTCCGCATCACTGTCAAGCAGTGTCTTTGCCACATGGTACAAAGTATCCTCAGAGGCAATAATTAGTTGTCCTAACTCTTCTTTTTTCATAATGTCCTTTCTGCCGGCCAGCTTTTTGTATTTACACTAATTAGACGTTGGAAAATTAGAAATGGTCTCTGAAAAAATAAATTTTTATAAATCTTACTCCTCTGTGTCAGCTAATACAAACCCAATCACAACCTTTGTCCCTTCCCCCTCCCGGGAATAGACACTAAGGCTGTGCCCCAGTTTTTTTCGTATACGGTTTACAAGATAAAGCCCAATCCCTGTGGAGCGCCTGTGGGCATGGCCGTTATATCCGGTATAGCCTTTCTCGCAGATTCTTGGCAAATCCTCTTCCCGTATGCCGATGCCCGTGTCCGCAATCACAAGAAATATATGCTTTGTCCCCTCCTTTTTCACAGAGATATTTATTTTTCCCTTTGAGGTGTATTTTATGGCATTGGATAAAATCTGCTCCGTCACAAACTGCAGCCATTTTTTATCCGACAAAACCACCTCAGAGGTCCCCTCATACTCTAAACTGATTTTTTTGTGGACAAACATCCGGGCATATTTGCGCACGGAACTTCGGATGACTTCGTCTAATTTTACGGGAGCCACCACAAAGTCCGTGGTCTCCGATTCCAGCCTGGCATAGGAAAGAACCATCTCCACGTACTGTTCAATAAAAAACAATTCCCTTAACTCCTCTTCCATTTCCCCCACAGGGCCCTTCTCCTGCAAAAGCAGCTTTAATGCGGAAATAGGCGTTTTGATCTGATGCACCCACATGGCATAATACTCCCGCATCTCCCTTTGCATCTCCAATGCACCATTTTCCTGACGGAGCTTTTCCTCAAACAAAATAGAAAGCAGTTTCTGATATTCCTGCTCTAAAATATCCTGGGGATTTTCCATGCGCTCTAAGGAAAAAGCCACGGAATATTCCATCTCCAAAAGTTTCCGGTAACGCTTCCATCTGCCGATTCCGTCCGCAAAAAATACAAGAACCAGAAGAAAAACTCCCAGAAAAACTGCATAACACACTTCTTCCCAGGGATTCCCGTTCATAACCATCAGTGTAAACAGTATGCCCTCACAGAGAAGAAATGACAAAATCCATTTTATATTACTCTTTACATAAGAAATAAAAAAATTCATCCCAAACGATACCCGATCCCTTTCTTTGTGAAAATAAAATCGGAAAGGCCCACGGCGGAAAGCTTTTTCCTGAGACGGTTTATATTCACAGACAGGGTATTCTCGTCCACATAACTGTCGCTTTCCCAGAGTTTTGTCATCAAAACATCCCTTGTCACCACTTTATCTTTATTCTCCATAAGCACCTGCAAAATCCGAAGTTCATTTTTTGTAAGTTCCATTTTCTCCTCCTGATATATAAGAGTGGCCTCCGACAGATTTAAGATTGCCCCCCGGTGCTCTATCACAATGCCCTGCCCTAAAAAATCGTAACTGCGCCTTAATATTGCCTGTATTTTTGCCGTGAGCACCTCCAAATCAAAGGGCTTTGGAATAAAATCATCCCCTCCCATATTCACCGCCATCACAATATTTAAATTATCCGAGGCGGAGGAGAGAAAGATAACCGGCACTTTGGAAATCTTTCGTATCTCCTGGCACCAGTGATATCCGTTATAAAAAGGGAGCTTAATATCCATCAGCACAAGCTGGGGAGCAAAATTTAAAAATTCCCCAAGCACATTGGAAAAATCCAGGGCAAGGGCCGTCTCATAATCCCATCTCTCCAAATGCCTTTTTACGGTCTTTGCAATTATCTCATCATCTTCTACGATAAAAATCCGATACATACCCGTTTTCCTTTCTTAATCATTTATATGGGAAGAAATATGGAGAATACGGAGCCTTCTTTTGGTTTTGAACTGACCTTGATATACCCTCCCTGGGCCGATATAATCTGTCTGGCAAGAAACAGCCCTATGCCTGTGCCATTTTCTTCCTTCACTTCCTCTCCCCGGTAAAAGCGGCCGAAAACTTTTGTGGTTTCCTCCTCTTTGATTCCGATTCCCGTATCCCTCACATCGATACTTACAAACATTTCATAGGGCTTTACTGAAACTTCCACAAAACCCGAATTTGTATATTTTATGGCATTATCCACAATATTCCCCAATGCCTCCCCTGTCCATTTTTCATCAAACACCGCCCCAAAGGTAACGGAGTGCACATGAAACTTAAGCCCTTTTTTCTCCGCTATGGGCTGGTATTGCTTATAAATGTCGGAAAGCATGGCAGAAAGTAAATGAGGGCCAGGATTTACGGCAAGAATCCCTGTCTCAAGCCTGGAAAGTTTTACAAGATTTGTAATAAGAAAACTGAGTTTTTCCGCCTGATTGCGGATTTGCAGGGCACCCTTAAGGCACTCACCCTGCAAATCCTCCTCCAAAAGCAGCTCCGAATATAAAAGAAGGTTGGAAATCGGCGTTCTTGTCTGATGTGAAATATCAGAAATCAGGGTTTTTATCTTGTCTTTTTCCACTGCAAGATTTTTTACGGAAACTTCGCTTGCTGCCAGATATTCCCCAAGGCGGTTTTCAAGACGTGAAAGTTTTGTCTCGTCAAATACTTCCTCCTTAAAAGTGCCCTCTATGGCGTCATCCAGCATTTTTTCCATCCGCTGTATCATTTGAAAGTTGCGGCGTTTCCACCACAGAACCAGCAAAACCGACGCAAAAAAACATAAAAAAGATATATAAAACATCCACCTGTCCATTTACTCTCTCCACACATAACCAATGCCATAAATTGTCTTAATATAATCCTCACCGGAAATCTTATCCCGCAGCCGCTTTATGCACACGGACAGGGCGTTCTCATCCACATACTCCGCCCCGTCTGTCCAGAGCCGGTCAATGAGTACTTCCCTGGAAAGAGTGATCCCCCTGTTCTCCACCAGAAGTTTCAAAAGCCTCTGCTCCTGTTTGCTAAGCTCCACCTTTTCTTTTTTCACATAAAATTCCATCTGATGGAAATCAAAAATATAATCATCTATCACAGCTTTTAATCCGCTGTTTCCATTTTCCAGCCTGCGGAGCTGTGCATTGACCCTGGCCCTAAGGACGGCAAGGGAAAACGGCTTTGTGATGTAATCCTCCGCCCCAAGTTCCAGCCCCGTGACAATATCTGTCTCCAAATCATTCACGGTTAAAAGAATCACCTGGACATTTCCCGTCTCCTTTATCTCTTTTAAAAAATCAAATCCGCTTCCGTCGGGAAGATTCACGTCTAAAAGAACCATGGTACAAACATTTTCCTTAAGATATGCCCGGGCTTCTCTTAAAGTCCCCCGGTATTCCGTTAAAATTTCTTTGGATGACAAGGCCCTGCACAGTCCCTGGGCCAGCGCCAAGTCATCCTCCACAATTAAAATATGGTACATGTATTTTTCTCTCCTGAACCGATTTCAACAATTCTATTCTTCTACAACATTTTATAATAAATAAAACAATTATACAAGAAAAGAACCGCCGTAAAACTATTTGCATTCCTGCAAATAATCCTATGGCAGTCCATTTTTTTCAATCCTTAGAATCTCTTTATTTTCTTCGTGGTATTTTTTTCAAATTCCGTCTCTCTCACTTTCAGTTTATACACACGCTTGTAAAGGGGCGCCCCTTCATTGTAGGTGTCCACAATTTTTTGGAGAGCGGCGGTGATATCCTTGATTTTTTTCTTCTGCGCATACTCATAATCCGGGAAAATCTCAGCTTCAATCACACCTTCACTGTCCCGCACCAAAACTTCCTGAACCAAACGGTCCTCCCCCAGTGCATTTTCAATCTCCTCCGGGGAAACATTTTCTCCGTTTTTGGTGATAATCAGGTTTTTCTTCCTGCCTGTGAGGAATACAAAATTGTCCTCATCCACATAGCCCAAATCTCCGGTTTTCAGCCAGCCGTCCTCCAAAGCTGCTGCTGTTTCCTCCGGCATTTTGTAGTATCCCTGCATAACGCTTGTGCCTTTTACCCACAGTTCTCCCTCCACGGTTTTTGCCTCGCAGTTTGGCATCAGTTTTCCCACGGAGCCCACCTTGCTCTCCCAGCTTAAATTGGTGCTGATCACCGGGGAGCACTCGGTCATGCCGTAGCCCTGCAAAATTTCGATTCCATACTTGTGGAATACATCCAGGTAGGCAGGATTTAAATAGGCCCCGCCGCTGCACACGGTATGGAACTGTTTTCCAAAGACTTTGGCCCTTACCAAAGGCGCGGGAATCCAGGAAACCTCCTCTAATTTCTTTGCAAAAGTCTCAATCATCAAAGGAACCATAAGAATCATATTGGGCTCAAAAAGGGTGATATTTTTTGCAATCCGAAGGAGGGAATCATTGATGCAGATTACGCTTCCCAAGGAAATGCCTTTTAAAATATCCATAGCAAGGCAGTATGCGTGGTGGATGGGAAGCACGGACAAGATCACAGTGCCGGTTTCTATTTTCATGTCCAGGCAGGTGGCATTTTCCGCCATATTCCGGTGGGTCAGCATAACCCCTTTGCTCTTTCCCGTTGTGCCGGAAGTAAACATAATGGTGGCAAGCTGCTGTGGCTTTGGCTCATAGGAAAATCCCGGCTGCTGCTTTCCGATTAAATCCCACATGTCATGGCACTCTACATCTCCCTGGGGAGAGAGGGCTTTCTCCATACCGATATAATGTTTTAAATTGGGGCAGGAAGCCATTGCCGCAAGGGCCGCTTCCTCTTTGGATTTGTCATACACTAAAGTGGTCACATCCGCCCGGTTGATTAAATCACATAATTCCTCCACAGGAAGCAGGGCATCCAAAGGCACTGCCACGCTGCCGCTGTTTACCGTTCCAAAATAGGCGGTAAGCCAGGAGTAGGAATTAGGGCCTAATATGGCAATATGTTTTTCCTGCTCCGAGAGAGCCGCCAATGCTGCGGAAAAACATTCCGTGTCATTTTTAAACTCCGTGTAGGTCTTTGCCTCCACCACCGTCTCTTTTTTTCCGCCCTTTGACGCTTTTGCCTTATAGCGGATAGCGTCTTTCGGCCCGAACTGTGCTTCGGAGGAGACTAAAAGTTCCCGTATTGTACTGCTCTTTGTCTGCATACGCTCCATTCCTTTCTACTGTGAAATTTTTTCCAAATAATCCACAGCTTCCTGTACCGTGCGGATGTTTGCCGCCTCCTCCTGCTCTAACTCTACGTCAAACTCCTCTTCCACCTCTCCCAGCATACTCATAAAGTCAAAAGAGGTAAATCCCAAATCCTCCATAAACCGGGATTCCGGCTTAATATTTTCCCTGGAAACTTCCACATAATTTACAATAATATCAGCTAATTTTTCAAACATAATACCCTCCTGATTCTACACAAGTTTTAAGATTTCATCAATTTTTAAATAGGAATTTTCAATCCCCTTAAACATAATCTTACAAATATAGTAATAAAAGTATTCCAGCTCTTCCCTTGTGTGGGCCGCAAGCTGATGCTCAAAGCTGAAATCCAGTCCATTGTCATCCGGCCGGTGCATAACCGTTAAGTAAACCCCATGGGCGCAGACCCCGTTGCAGTACCATTTCGTTTTGTACTTTATATCCCCAAGCTGGCTTAACCCTTTTTCCCTTAAAGATGCGGGCTGATAAGTCAGGGAAATCGGCTCATAGGTATTTCCCGGCTTATTGGGGTAAAGCTTACTCCTGTGGGCAAAATATTCCGTGGGATTAAAATTTACATGGCGGAATGTCTCGTTCTGCTTATTTCTGATTTCTATAATTCCTTCCAAAAAAGTTTTATCCCTGTCTATCACTGTGCGAAATGGGAAAGAGTGAATCCTTGTGCCCCCGGACTTTTTCTCAGAGAGGGTTGCCCTTCTGGCATATGCCACATTCATGGAAACATCGTCGCAGTCGTTTACCTTCTGGAGATAGGTGCGGATTCCCATTAAAAGCAGGCACTGGAGGGAAATATGCTGCTCCTCGCAGAATTTCATAAGCCGCTTGGTAGGCTCTTCCTCCAAATGAAAAATATCGATAGCGGATTCCATCTGGCCTGTGGCGGAAGGAGCCGCCCTTAAATTGGGATTGTTTTCCCGCTTTCTCGCAGCCTCCAGTTTTTCTTTGCCGCTAAGGCCGTTATAGATGGGCTCGGAACCCTCAATCAAGTCATAAAAATATTTCCTGTCTTTCTCCTGAGCCCTGCTGCCGTTTTCGTAAGCCAAATCTTTCTCCACCTGGGCTATGTAGGAACTTAAGTCAGAGGGATATGCAATTCCCTCATATTTTGCATTACAGTATATCTCAATAATATCTTTTAAAAATGCAATGAGGGACTGGGCGTCCACCAGACGGTGGTCTCCCATGAAAAATACCCCCTGGTATCCGTCGGGAAGTTTGATAATCTTGATTTTATTCATGGGGGCATCCTCTTGTTGGAAGGGAACCCTTGTCCATGCGGTCATTTCAGCCTCCGCCTCCTCCATGGTTTTTCCCGTAAAGTCCACATACTCAATTTCCCGTTCTTCTTTTTCCACCACATACTGATACCACTTCTCTTCTTTTTGGTCATAGGCAAACCTTACCCTGGCGGATTCGCATCTTTCATAGGCTTTATAAATCGCCCTCCTAAGCTCTTCCACATCCAGCTCCGTCTCAATGGTAAGGCTTGTTCCAATGTTTAAAATTTCTTTCTTGGGACATCGGTCCGCATAAAAGAAATGAAATCTCTGCGCCACTGTCAGGGGATAGGTCTGGTATCCTTTTCTTGTCTTCATATTGATAACCTCTCTTCTCTATTTATTCACAAAGTCAAAAAACTCTGTCAATGCCTTCTCGTAACCCTCCGTATCCATGTAATAACTCTCTGCATGGGACGCCCCCTCCACAATAAACTTCTTCTTGCGGGATGCGCAGCTCTCATACAATTCCTCACACATCTCATAGGGCACAAATGTATCTTTGGAACCGTGGATAAACAAAACGGGAACTTTTGCCCTGGCAACTTCCCGTCTGGAATTGCACTCGTCCATGCCGTAACCTGCATACTTTTTATTTATGGCATCCGCCGCAGGTATAATGGGAAATGAAGGCATATGGTACATGGATTTTAAAGCATGGGTAAACACCTCTTTCGCCGAGGTAAAGGCACAGTCTGATATAATTCCCTTTACCTGGGAGGGAAGCGCAAGGCCGCTGGCCATAAGCACCGTAGCCCCTCCCATGGAAATGCCGTGGAGAAAAATTTCCACATCCTGCCCCTCTTTTTCCAAAACCCAGTAAATCCACTTTAAGGCGTCTTCCCTGTCCAGACATCCAAACCCAATATATTTTCCCTCGCTGGCCCCGTGAGCCCTGGCGTCGGGAATTAACATCCCAAATCCCCGTTTTAAATAGTAATCCGAAAGCCCCTGGAAATTGCTGATGCCCTCCCCGGTATAGCCGTGGAAACAAATCACAACCCGCTTTTTCCCGGATTCTTTTCCGGGAAGAAAATATGTGGCGCAAAGCTTTAAATCGTCAAAAGACTGGATAGATGCCTCCTCGTGGGGAAACTCCATCATGACGGCTCTCCGCTCCTTCATCAGTGGAATATATTTGGACCAATCCGTGCCGGACATTTTCATAGTCCTCTCCGTCTTGGCATTATTTCTCTTCATAGTCCTGTTGTAAAAATACAGGGTAATTCCCGCTTCCGCAACACAAATCAAACCTGCCAAGCCTGTGAGCGCTTTTAATTTTTTCATTTTCTCTTCCTCTCAATAATCTCCTTAAACTGGAGAGCCTTATCAATATTTCCCTCTACCTTAAGCTTATGCATGGTAAAAGCCATTATGGGGTCAAGCTTTCCGCTTGCAATTTTATTTAAAACTTCAGGCTTACAGGTAAAAGCCGCATCCCTGTCGTAATACTCATAGGGTTCAATGAAAAGCTTTCCCTCTTTCGCCTCAACGTAAAAACTTCCTCCGGCCTCCTCATCTTCAATATTAAACTGAAATGCAAGATGTTCTGTGATATCGCTGATATCCGTGCCGTCAAACTTCTGCTTAAACTCATAAAAAAAATCTGCAAATGTCATGGTAACCTCCCTGATTTTCGACCATAAGTCGAATTGTTCTACAACAAAGATACCACATATTTCGACCAGCGGTCAACTATGTTTTTTTCCAAATATGTACAAATTTTAAGGAAGTTTTTTGTGAACATTTAACGGATTGATGGTTTTCAGATAACGTGCTAAAATGTATAATACTTTAGAAAGGACTAAAAACATGCCGGACTCCAAAAAATATGACAAAATTTTAGATGCATTACAGCAATTATTAAAAGACAAAAAAATGCAGAATATCTCTGTCAGTGAAATCGCCAGGGCTGCCGAGATGGGCAAGGGGAGCATTTACTACTATTTCCCCTCCAAAGAAGCGATTTTAAACGCCTTGATTGAGCGAAGTTACGAACAGCCCATAAAGACGGCAAAAACCCTGGCCAGGCAGACAGAGATCCCCCCCTTTACCAGAATGGCTATGATTTTCCAGGCCTGCCGGAACGCCTCCGCCACATTCCTGGTCCAAAGCAAAAGCTCCGGGGACACCAGCATGGAGGAACACGCTTTACTAATTCAAAAATACTCCAGACATATTATTACGGAACTAAAACCGGAGCTTACCACCATCATTGAACAGGGCATCAGTCGGGGAGAAATCGATTTTTCCTACCCGGCAGCTTTAGCTGAAATCGTGCTTATTGTCCTGGTGGTAAAACTGTCCAACGCTTTTGTGCCCTGTGAAATGGAAGAGACAGAGGAAACCCTAAAGGGCATGATTTCCCTGTTAGAAAAAGGAACCGGCATACCCTCCGGCTCCTTAGAATATCTCTCGTATCCATCTTAGGAACAATCAACACTTCTTTCTTTTCTGCACAGGGGGCAGCCATTTAACCCTTGGCTGCCCCCTTTAAAAATCAAATCAGCTTGTCTGAACTTTTCCATATTTTCTTCTTCCCACCCAGAATAAAACCAGGCTTAAAACAAAATACAATATCGGAGCAAACCCCAGGTTGGTAATAGAAATCCCCAAAAACTGAAACAGCCTGCCGTCATAGAACTCCCCGGTTCCAAGAATGCCTGTGGGGATAAAATGCCACAGCCAGGAGAGGATTCGGAAACGCTTAGGAATTTCTATAAAAAAAGTGAGCATCATAAGCCCCACCACCACTGACATAGCGGCAAGATTGTTGTTTAACCCCAGGGATAAAACCATGGCAAACATGCTCTCCAATACCCCGATGAAAACAGTAATCCCAAACATAATAAGGACTGCCTCCCCAATAGTAATGGGATAAGGGCTGTACACAATGTCCTGCTGCAAAATGGCATGAAACCCCTCCGTCCCCAAGAAGTAAAATTGAAAGGCGAAAGAAATCACATACAAAACGAACGCCCCCAAAAAGCCGAACAGCATCCCTACAACAGCTTTTGCCAGATAGACAGGATTTTTCCCGTTTTTTGCACATAAAATCAGGTTACTTGTCTTTAATCTGCTCTCCTCCGCAAACATTCCCGACAAACATACCGCCAAAAGCATTACAAGGAGCATCCCTGTCCCCGCGCATTGGTTATTTAAGATAGTTTCCCAGGCCATGGCATAGTGATAGGTAAATGGCGTCTCTATGTTTTCCATCTTTTTTTCCCAGTACGCCATCTCCCCTTCCGAAAGTAACTGGCTTTTGAAAGAAGTTTTCATATTGTCTTTCCACCCCCCATACAACTCCTCCCCTGTGAAATCCCTGCTCTCCTCCCCAGACATAGCCCTTACCATAGAATGAATTTCAGCATATTTATCCCGGGGAGAATACTCTGCGTAAAATTGCCGCATCTCCTCCAACATAGCATCGTCTACTTTTCTGCCCTCCAAAGCCTTGGCATCCTCTTTGTCATCCATTAATTTTTCATACCCTGACCGGCCGCCGGTCTGAATCACGTTTCCATCCTCATCGCTTCTATAGCTTGTATAGTACTGCATTAGAAAAGAAAGATTCATAAAAACCTGCAAAAGGATTACCACAAGGATTGCAATTCTTACCAGTTTTTTCTGTAAAAGTTTTTTCCATTCATATTTTACCAGTATGCCAAAATGATTCATTCCTCTCCCCCCTCAAACTGCTTTAAATAAAATTGCTCCAAATCCCCTTTTTCCTCGCCCCAGGGGCCTCTGTAAATAAGCTGCCCCCTTTTCATCATAAGAATATTCCCTGCAACATGTTCAATATCAGATACGATATGGGTGGACAAAAGCACGATGTGTTTTTTCCCATACTCCTGTATCACCTCTCGAAAACGCACACGCTCTTTTGGATCTAACCCGGCGGTGGGCTCGTCTAAAACCAGGATATCCGGGTCATTTAAAAGGGCCTGGGCAATCCCAAGTCTCTGGCGCATCCCCCCGGAATAGGTTTTTATCTTATTCCCCGCCGCTTCTTTTAACGCCGTCATCTCAATAAGCTCCTTTGCCTTTTCTCCTGCCCGGCGTTTAGGAAGGCCTTTTAATGCCGCCATATACAGGAGAAAATCTTTTCCCGTAAAGTCAGGGTAATATCCAAAGTCCTGGGGCAGATACCCTAAAACACTCCGATACCCTTCCGTGGCAGCTTCCATGCCGTCAAAGGAAATACTTCCCCCTGTGGGGGCCAAAATCCCGCAAATCATCCGCATAAACGTTGTCTTTCCCGCCCCGTTTTCCCCCAAAAGCCCGTGGACGCCCCGCCCAAGGGTTAAAGAAATCCGGTCCACCGCAATCTTACTGCCGTATTGTTTTGTCACTCTGTCTATCTTTAATTCCATACGAACTCCTCCGTCTGCCTGAAAAATAAAATTGTCTCCTTTACCGTAAAAATCATAACGAAAAGACCTGCAAGCCCCCAAAACTTCACCATAGATATACTGTACAGGGGATACATCTGGTTTGCCACAGCCACAAGAAGACTGACAAAAGCAGGCACCCCCAAAGAGATGTACAAAACTTCCCTTCCCCGGAATCTCCGAAGCAGGGAAAACCCAATGGAAACCGTTAAAAAATAGGGCACTAAAACATACATCAAATCCTTTGGTCCAGGGAAAAATCCTTGGGGTATGCACAAAAAAAGCAATAGTAAAATCACGCCGTGGAAGAGCCCCAGGACGCCCAGCCTGGCCAGCATCAGGCTTTTTAAGGAAAATCTCGTGGCGTATTCCAGTTCCTCCATACCGTATATTTTTGACCTGCCGCTCTCCGTCAAAAACGTCAGGGCTAGAAAAGGGATCAGGGCAGAGATCACCCAAACCGTCTCCCTGTCTAAGTTTCTGCCAAGCATTGTCCCCAGAAAAAAGATTCCGGCGGAAAAAAGCCACATCCATTTTTTTATATACAAAAGCTGCTGCCACATAAACTGCCCCATAGAGAGATAACAGGTGTCAAACTGTTTTAAAAATTCCTGTTTTCCAGGAGGCTCAGGGGCTTCATATAATTTGATAAACTCCTGTTTTATCTGTTTTTTCTTCCATCTCATATACCTATTTTTCCAACTCCCTTCTCAATATTTTAAGAGCTTTTTGATATTTCCGGTAAACCGCATACCTGGAAAGGTGATACATCTCCCCAATGACGGCAAAGGATTCCTGGTTCACAAAGCGGAAAAACAAAACTTCCCGGGAAACATCGTCTAATTTTTCCATTGCAAGCCTAAGGGCCCCTGCATTTACGATATCATCCTCCGGCCCCTTGTTCTGTAACACTTCCTCCCCCTTCACATCCTCAAGAAACATATATTTCTTTTTCCGGAATTCATCGGTACAGAGGTTTTTTGCTATGGTATACATTACCTTCATGGGATGCTCCCCCTCCTGGTACTCTTTTTTCCCGAAAAAGCGGAGGAAGGTTTCCTGGGTGATATCCTCTGCCATTTCTCTTTGCTTAAGCTTATAATAACAGTACCGGTATATTCTGTCATATTGTTCTTCATAGTCCATGGACAAAGAAAACCTCCTTTCACAATGTATAACGGATATCATAAGAGATTTGTGCGGATTTTTCAAATTTATAAATTACATCTTTATTTGAGATTGGCGCAATGGTATAATATTTGTAACCGCACCAAACTTACAGACCAGGGATGTGACGGAGCCCCGGATTGGATTATTAAGATTGTCTCTCCCGGCAACCCGGAAAATGATTACATCAAAAAACTGAACCTATACAAAAATGCGGGTGTCAGAAAATACTGGATTGTTGACCCGATGTGCAAACGGGTCATCGTGTACCAACTGGAAGAATCCCGGTTTGAGATGGATACTTTTTCTTTTAAGGATAAAGTCAAAGTTAATCTTTATCATGACCTGTACATTGATTTTTCAAATCTCGAACTGTAGAAAAAAATATTTATTTATAAAACGACCCCCAAAGAGTTACACCTCCTTGGGGGCCGCTTTGTGCCCAATGGACACATATGCTTTCTCTGCTAATATTTCGTATTCTCTTAGCACTTTCCTGCCTTGTGGGCTTCCTCAATGGAAACTGCCACAGCCACAGTAGCGCCAACCATAGGATTATTTCCCATTCCGATTAATCCCATCATCTCTACATGGGCCGGTACGGAAGAGGATCCTGCAAACTGTGCGTCAGAGTGCATACGTCCCATAGTATCTGTCATACCGTAGGATGCCGGGCCTGCAGCCATGTTATCCGGGTGAAGGGTACGTCCTGTACCGCCGCCGGATGCCACGGAGAAGTATTTCTTGCCCTGCTCGATACACTCTTTCTTGTATGTACCTGCAACGGGATGCTGGAAACGTGTGGGGTTGGTGGAGTTACCTGTGATAGATACGCCAACATTCTCCATATGCATAATTGCAACGCCTTCCTGAACATCGTCTGCACCGTAACATTTTACAGTTGCGCGGAGTCCGTCAGAGTATGCTTTCTCATATACTACGTTGACCTTTGCCTCTTTGTAGTCATATTTTGTCTCCACAAATGTAAATCCGTTGATACGGGAAATAATCTGTGCAGCGTCTTTTCCAAGTCCGTTTAAGATAACACGAAGGGGTTTCTGGCGTACTTTGTTTGCTTTCTCGGCAATACCGATTGCGCCCTCAGCGGCTGCAAAGGACTCATGTCCTGCCAGGAAACAGAAACACTCTGTCTCTTCCTCCAACAACATTTTTCCAAGATTGCCATGTCCAAGACCTACTTTTCTGTGGTCTGCAACAGAGCCGGGAATACAGAATGCCTGAAGGCCCTCACCGATGGCTGCAGCAGCGTCAGCAGCTTTTACAGCGCCTTTTTTAATTGCGATGGCTGCACCTACCGTATATGCCCAGCAAGCGTTCTCAAAACAGATAGGCTGGATTTTCTTTACCTGCTCGTATACGTCAAGTCCAGCATCTTTTGTAATTTTTTCAGCTTCTTCTACAGAGCTGATACCATAGCTGTTCAGCACAGCATTAATCTGGTCAATTCTTCTTTCATATGATTCAAATAAAGCCATTGTATTCGTATCTCCTTTCTTACTCTACTCTAGGATCGATGATTTTAGCGGCATCCGCTACACGGCCGTACTGTCCTTTTGCCTTCTCCCAAGCAGTGTTGGGGTCATCGCCTTTTTTGATAAAATCTGTCATCTTCCCAAGAGAAACGAACTGATATCCAATAACTTCGTTATCAGCGTCCAATGCGATTCCTGTTACATAGCCTTCCGCCATCTCCAGATAACGCACACCTTTTTCTTTGGTTGCATACATTGTACCAACCTGGGAACGAAGTCCTTTTCCCAAATCCTCAAGACCTGCGCCTACAGCCAGTCCGTCATCGGAGAATGCACTCTGGGTACGTCCGTAAACGATCTGTAAGAATAATTCCCTCATAGCTGTGTTAATTGCGTCACAAACCAGGTCAGTATTTAATGCTTCAAGGATTGTCTTGCCCTGTAAAATCTCTGCTGCCATAGCTGCGGAATGGGTCATTCCGGAACATCCGATGGTCTCTACCAGCGCCTCTTCAATCACACCGTTCTTTACATTTAAAGATAATTTACAGGCACCCTGCTGTGGAGCACACCAGCCTACTCCATGTGTAAAACCAGAAATGTCTTCAATTTTTTTAGAGTGGATCCATTTTCCTTCTTCAGGAATTGGAGCTGGATCATGTTTTGCGCCTTTTGCTACCGGGCACATGTTTTCAACTTCCTTCGTGTAAATCATTAATAAGACTCCTTTCGACTAAATAATCCTTTTTGCAGGTGCAGATCACGCTGTATCCTCTGCACGCTGTCTATATTTTCGCATATTTTCACGCTTTCGTAAAGTACTTTTTGTACAATCTTTCCAAGACTTTCTGAGGAAGCGCTGATTTCATCTATCCTTTCCCTAACTTCATCCTAAACTTAATGTTTCAGAGCAATTTCCCCCTTCTTTTTGTAGATGGAATCTGCCGGAACCACCCCCCGCACCATGGACAGGGGATACACATTAGTGTTTCTGCCGATGACCGTGCCGGGATTTAAAACCGAATTGCACCCCACTTCCACATAGTCCCCCAGCATAGCTCCAAATTTCTTTAAACCTGTTTTTATTTCTTCTTTCCCATCTTTCACACTCACTAACGTCTTATCCGACTTTACGTTTGAGGTGATTGAGCCTGCACCCATATGAGACTTAAATCCTAATATAGAATCTCCCACATAATTATAGTGTGGAACCTGTACGGAATTAAAAATTATCACATTTTTTAACTCCGTGGAATTGCCCACCACGGAACCCTTCCCTACAATAGCGCTGCCCCGGATAAAGGCGCAGTGGCGGATTTCCGCATCCTCATCAATAATTAAAGGGCCATTTAAACATGCGGTGGGAGCCACTTTTGCACTTTTCGCCACCCAGATATCTTCCCCCCGCTTTTCATAGACGCCAGAGTCTAATGCAGGGCCAATTTTCCGGATAAAATCGCTGATAAATTTTAATGCCTCCCAGGGATAGGTGACGGAGGCAAGAAGCTCCTTTGCCATAGTCTCATTTAAATCATACAAGCTGCTGACTTTGCACTGTTCCATATCATTCTCCTTTTATTATATCATTTTTTAACTGTTTTCTTTGTCTTATAAAACTGTGCCGCCCTGTCAAAGCTCCCCTGAAGCTGATACTGGTTGTTCAGTCCCAGCACACCCCTGGTACGGCTCTTGACAAAATCCGTAAGCTTTTTCATATATTCCTCCGTAGTAATGCTGCCCTCAGACACATAGGTGAGGCCCTTTTCCCAGCTTGCCGTTAATTCTGGATTTAATAAAGATTTAATGGACGCATTTACCACATCAAATATCATCTCCCCCATAAGGGTGGGGGTTATAATCTGTGTCTTTTTGTTTAGGGCCAGATACTTGTTATTCACCAGCTTTTTTAAAATCTCCGCCCGGGTGGCGCTGGTGCCGATGCCGCTGCCCTTAATCTGGGCCCGAAGCTCCTCATCCTCAATAAGCTGTCCCGCATTTTCCATGGCAAGGATCATAGAGCCGGAATTGTAGCGTTTCGGCGGGGAGGTTTCCCCCTCCTTAATCTCATACTCTTCCCGCTCCAGGATATCTTTCTTTTTTAAGGCACTGATATGCTCTAATAACTTCCTGTCACAGAGAGAATCTTTTTCCTCCCCTTCCCTATCCCCGGAAGATTTTTCCCCCTGCTTTTTTTTCTGGAAAGAGTAATGCATAATTTTTAAGTACCCTTCCTCAGAGAGCACCTTAAAACTTGCAAAAAACTGTTCCAGGGGCTGTTCTTTTCCTTCCAAACCAGCCCCTCCCTCCTGGAAAGAACCTGTAACGGAAACAGCAAGGGAAACCTTCTGGTAAACTGCCGGAGGGTAAAAGACGGACAAAAATCTTCTTACGATGACTTCGTAGACATTTACCGCCCTCTGATTTAGGGATTTCATTGCCCCAAATCCCTGGCCAGTAGGGATAATGGCATAGTGGTCCGTAATCTGTTTATCGTTGACATAACGGGTTTTTGCTATATTTTTGTAAGAGCCCTTCTGCAAAATCTCCTCCGCAAACATGGCGATACCGGGGATATTTTTTAACCCCCCGATATTTTTGTGAATTTCCTTTGCCACTGCCGTGGACATTACCCTGGCATCAGTCCTTGGGTAAGTCACCAGTTTTTTCTCATACAGCTCCTGAACCGTAGCAAGGGTTTCATCCGGGCTGATTTTAAAAAGCCTGGAGCAGTCGTTCTGAAGCTCCGCCAGATTATATAAAAGAGGGGGATTTTTCGTCTCCTTCTTTTTCTCCACCTTATCCACAGCCAGGGGCAGGGTTTCCAGGGATTCCACAAGTCTTTGTGCTTCCTCTTTTTGTAAAAATCCGTTTTCCTTGTAAAGTTTGGGTGAATCAGCATACCTGGAACGGGGATTTACCCGCCATTCCGCCTCTATGGTCTTTCCCTTTAAATTGATTTTTGCAAGCACGCGGTAAAAGGGAGTTTTTACAAACTCCCTGATTTCTCTTTCCCTGCGGACAATCATTCCAAGCACACATGTCATCACCCTGCCCACGGAAATCACCACATAATCTTTGTGCAGGTAATTTGCAATGGCATTGCCGTACTTTAAAGACAAAAGCCGTGAGAAATTGATTCCCATGAGATAGTCCTCTTTTGCCCGGAGGTAGGCGCTTGCGGCAAGATTGTCATAGGCGGACAAATCTTTTGCTTCTTTTATGCCCCGCAAAATCTCCTCCTCTGTCTGGGAATCAATCCACACACGCTTTCTGTTTTTTCCTTTTACCCCTGCCATCTGCTCCACCAAACGGTAGATGTACTCTCCTTCCCTCCCGGAGTCGGTGCACACATAGATGGTGTCAATATCCTCCCTGTGAAGAAGGGATTTCACAATTTTATACTGATTAGCAGCGCTGCCAATCACCTCATACTTAAATTCTTCCGGGATAAAAGGCAGGGTGGAAAGGCTCCACTTTTTATACTTCATATCATAGGCTTCCGGATAGCTCATAGTCACCAAATGCCCCACACACCAGGTCACTACTGCCCCCTCCCCCTCCCGGTATCCGTTAAAACTTCGCATTTCCATCTTAAGGGCCTTGGCAAATTCCTGGGCTACACTGGGCTTTTCCGCTATATATAATGATTTGGGCATACCTTATCCTTTCCTATAATTCCGTCATATCAATGAGCACAAACCGGCTGTCCTCTTTGGATTTTTTGACTAATGCCTCATCAAATTCCTTGGCGGAAAACAAAAAGTACTGTTTTGCCTTGATTCTTGCCTGGGCCATCATCTCCTCCAGATTCTGATACCGCTCAAAAGTCATCTTCTCCTCCGACCAGTTGCAAAGCCCCACAATATTCTCCCGAATCTCATTTTGGGCAATAATATCAATATTTCCCTGTTTCCCAATCCATGTCCCGATTTTCTTTATCTTTATGGGCAATTTGCCAACCTGGTTTAAAAGCCCCATGTACTCTACACAAACTTGGATAAAATACCGGTTTAAATATTCTTCCAGCCCCTTTGCAATATGCTTGTTATAAAAAGCGGAAGGACTTAAGGCCACAAGCTCTGAGCGGTAGGGGAAAACAAACTTAAACCAAAAATTAATAAAAGTGTCTTTTATCTGGTAAATCCCTTTCTGGGCGTTATCCCACCCCCCTGTCTCAAAGGAGACCACTTTCTCGATAACCTCCAGCTCCATAAGGTTCTTTAAGTAAACGCTAATCTTAGCCCTGGAAAACCCCGTGCTGTTATAAAGATCATTTAACTTCCGATTTCCCCCTGCAATAGCCACAAGTATGGTATTGTAAACGGAAAGCTCCCTTATCTCCGTGCTGATATACCGCTCCGCCTCCCCGTAGAGAGCCCCCTCCGGTGAGAGAATCTGGCGGCAGATGTTCTCTTTTGTTGATTTTTCTGCATCCCAGTGTCTTAAATATCCGGGAATCCCCCCTAAAATACCATATAGCTCCACACTCTGGCTCACAGAGTAATCCGGGAAAGCCCGCACCACGTCTAAAAAGTTCCAGTCCAAAAGTTTATGTACACAGTCAATTTGTCCGTAGAGCTGTTTTAAATTGTCCTTCAGCTTTTCCTCAATCCACACCATGGCAGAACTGCACAAAAGAATCATGACATCCGCAGAACTAAACTGCTTTTCTTTTAATTTTACCAGGCTTTCAAAAAATGTTTCATCATTTTTTAAGATAAGCTGGAATTCATCCACCACAAAAATAAACTTCCTGCCCGTACTCCGGGCCATCTGGCTGAAACACCCCTCATAGTCCTGCTCCTTTAGGACGCTTGGGAATTGGGCGGAAATCCCTTCCACAAACATTTTTTTCTGCCAATCCGAAGATACCTTGGATGCCTGATAATAGAAGAACCTTTTATCCCGCAAAAACTGCCTTACATACAAGTGCTGGTCACAGCCTTCCCTGCCGTAAAATACAACAATCTGGCTTCCGGGCTTTTTGTACTCTTCCTCTAATTTCTTGTAATCCGTGGTTCTTAATGTCATACGCTCCTCCTGTGTTTCCACTGGCCCATCGAAAAATCAGACCGCTGAATTATCCTTAGAAAATGTAATTTTAATTATAACACACCTTAATTTTTATTCAACAATTTCGTAAAATTTTATAAGAAAAAAGGCATATCACCGAAAAATGACATGCCTTTTTGTATTTTTCACTAAAGATTTATTTTTTTTCAATGTATCCCTGGGCTTTTAAAAGCTCTGCACAAAGGACTGCTCCCCCTGCTGCCCCCCGGAGGGTATTATGGCTTAACCCTACAAACTTCCAGTCGTACACCGTGTCTTCCCTTAAGCGTCCCACGCTGATTCCCATGCCGTGCTCAAAATCCACATCCACGGTAACCTGGGGTCTGTTGTCCTCGGTTAAGTACTGGATAAACTGCTTGGGAGCGCTGGGGAGATTTAATTCCTGGGGGAGTCCCTTAAAACTCTCCAAAGCGGAAATCAACTGCTCTTTGGTGGGTTTCTTCTTAAACTTTACAAATACTGCCGCCGTGTGTCCGTTTAACACGGGGACACGGATACACTGGCAGGTAATCACCGGGCTCTTTGCAGGCTCAATTACCCCGTTTTTAATTTCACCCCAAATGCGCAGAGGCTCTTTTTCACTTTTCTCCTCCTCACCTCCGATATAGGGGATAATATTCCCCAGCATTTCCGGCCAGTCATTCCAGTTCTTCCCTGCCCCGGAAATTGCCTGGTAAGTGGTTGCAACCACCTCATAGGGCTCAAATTCTTTCCAAGCAGTTAAGACGGGAGCGTAACTTTGGATGGAGCAGTTTGGCTTCACCGCAACAAATCCCCGTTTTGTCCCCAGACGTTTTCTCTGGAATTCGATCACCTTCATGTGCTCCGGGTTAATCTCCGGAACCACCATAGGCACATCCTTTGTCCATCTGTGGGCACTGTTATTTGAGACTACAGGCGTCTCTGTCTTAGCGTAATCTTCCTCAATTCTTTTAATCTCATCTTTCGACATGTCCACGGCGGAAAAGACAAAATCCACCTCTGAGGCCACCTGCTCCACCTCATTTACATTTTTTACCACAATATCCTTTACCCCTTTTGGCATGGGAGTGTCTAATTTCCACCTGTCCCCCACTGCCTGGGCATATGTTTTTCCGGCGCTTCTGGGACTTGCCGCAATGGTAGTCACTTCAAACCAGGGATGGTTCTCAAGGATAGAGATAAATCTCTGCCCCACCATACCCGTTCCGCCTAAAATACCTACTTTTAATTTCTCACTCATAATTTTACTCTCCTCAGTTTCTTTAAATTTATTATCAATAGGCGATGGCCTATTACTCCTTAAGATATGCCCTCTCGATCTCAATTACTTTATCCATGGCAGCCCGGCCGGGCGCCCCCATGGTAAGCCGCTTATCCACGCATGTCTCCATGGAAATGGCATCAAAAATGTCCTCTTCAAATACAGGGGAAAATTCCTTTAACTCCTCCAAACTCATATCGTCTATGGCAATCCCCTTGTCTATGCAGTACAGGACAATCCTGCCGATAATCCCATGGGCATCCCGGAAAGGTATGCCGTGGTTTACCAGATAATCCGCCGCGTCCGTGGCATTGGTAAACCCGCCCATGGCGCTTTTCCTCATGGTTTCTTTTTTAAACTTCATAGTGGAAATCATTCCCTCAAACAGGGCAAGGCAGCCTTTCACCGTGTCAATGGCATCAAAGGTCAGCTCTTTGTCCTCCTGCATGTCTTTGTTGTAGGCTAAGGGAATCCCTTTCATGGTAGTTAAAATAGACAAAAGGGCACCGTACACCCGTCCGGTTTTCCCCCGGATTAACTCAGCGATATCGGGATTTTTCTTCTGGGGCATAATGCTGCTCCCGGTGCTGTAGGAATCGTCAATCTCCACAAACTGGTACTCATTGCTGTTCCAGATAATAATCTCCTCACAAAAACGGCTTAAGTGCATCATAATCGTAGCAGCCGCCGCCAGGTACTCAATAAGATAATCCCTGTCAGATACCCCGTCCATGCTGTTTAGGGTGGGACCGTAAAATTTTAAAAGCTCCGCCGTGTATTCCCTGTCCAGGGGATAGGTGGTTCCTGCCAGAGCCCCGGAACCAAGGGGGCAGTAATTCATCCTCTCGTGGATATCAAAAAGCCTCTGCCTGTCCCGCTTAAACATTTCAAAATAAGCTCCCATGTGATGAGCCAAAGTGATGGGCTGGGCTTTCTGCAGATGGGTAAATCCCGGCATAATGGTATCGGTATTCTTCTCCATTATAAAAAGAATGGATGTTAACAATTTTTTTAAAAGTTCGTCTGTCTCCTTTACCTCTT